>Ga0326597_10009143_pt1 | contig 13315 bp, 10 predicted proteins | sample RVTome_12_FD_203789 | JGI IMG/M metagenome (GOLD analysis project Ga0326597, IMG submission 203789) | Soil microbial communities from uranium-contaminated site in the Upper Colorado River Basin, Wyoming, United States - RVT100D185 | ecosystem: Environmental > Terrestrial > Soil > Contaminated >... | reverse complement strand
CTGACCCGCTGCGATCTGGCCGACGAGGAGCTGCTCGAGCTGGTGGAGGATGACGTGCGCAGTCACGTGGCGGATACGTTCCTGGCCGAGGCCCCCATCCTGCGCGTCTCCGCCGTCACCGGGCAGGGCCTGGACGACCTGCGCGACGCCCTGGCGGCGCTGGCTGGCAAGGTGCAGGCGCGGGAGCTGGATCAGCCCTTCCGCTTTCCGGTGGACCGATCGTTCAGCATGAAGGGCTTTGGCACGGTGGTCACGGGCACGGTGGTCACCGGGCGCCTGGGCAAGGACGACACCGTGGTGCAGTTCCCCGCCGGGCGACCCCTGCGCATCCGCGGGATGCAGGTGCATGGGCAGGCGGCCGATGCCGTGGAGGCCGGCCAGCGCGCCGCGATCAACCTCACCGGCGTGACCAAGGAGGAGATTCACCGGGGCGATCAGCTGGCCGCCGAGGGGAGCCTGCTCACCAGCTACCTGCTCAATGTGGAGCTGCGGCTGCTCAAGGACATCCCCCGGGACCTGACCCAGCGCACGCGCATCCGGTTGCACCAAGGCACGCGGGAAGTGATCGGGCGCATCGTGCTGCTGGACGAGGAACGCTTTCGCCCCGGCGAGACCCAGCTCATCCAGGTGCGGCTGGAAGAACCGGTGAGCACGCGCTACGGGGACCGCTTCATCATCCGCAACTTCTCGCCCGTGTTCACCCTGGGCGGCGGGCGCATCATCGACCCGGCCCCCAACAAGTCCCGCCGGGCGCGCCAGGGGCTGGGCGAGCGGCTCAAGGCCCTGGCCGGGGATGACCCCGAGGCCCTGGTGGAGCAGGTGATCCAGTTGCAGTCCACCCGTGGCGTGGTGGCTCACGACGGCGCGGCCCGCACGGGCCTGAGCGACAAGGCCTTTGCCCGGGCGGTGCAGAACCTGTCCAGCGAGAACCGCATCTTCTGCGTCGACCCCGAGCGCAAGAAGTACATTCATGATGACAGCCTGGCCCGCATCGCCACGCTGGTGGAGCGGCTGCTGGGCGAGCACCACCGCGCCTTCCCCGAGCGCGAGGGCATGTCCCGCGCGGAGCTGGCCGGCAAGCTGTCGCTCATCTTCGCGGACAAGGAGGTGGGCAACATTCTCCAGCGGCTGGTCAAGCGCGGCCGGCTGAGCCAGACGGGCCAGGCCTACCAGCTCCAGGGGCACGAGAAGAACGTCTCGGGGGAACAGGAGGAGCTGCTGGCCAGCTGCATCGCCGCCATCGAGGCCGGGGGCGTGCAGCCGGCCCGGCGCACGGCCCTGTTCGAGACCATGGGCGTGGACGAGAAGACCGGCATCCAGGTGCTGCGCCTGGGGACGCATAACCAGCGGCTGGTGCGCGTGAAGGACGACCTGTATTACACCCCCGCCGTGCTGGCGCAGATCGAGGAGCAGTTGCGCGCCTACCTGCTGGAGCACGGCGAGATCACCGTGATCGACTTCAAGGACCTCACGGGCGTCACGCGCAAGCACGCCGTGGATCTGCTGGAGCACTTCGATGCGATCCAGGTGACCCTGCGCCTGGACAACCATCGTGTGCTGCGCCAGACAGCCGCGGCGGGGAGCGGCGCATGAGCGATTCCCCCACGGTGGCCTCCCTCATTGCCGCCAATGAGCGCTTCTACCGCACCTTCGAGTCCCTGGACTATGCGGCCATGGACGCCCTGTGGGAGCACAGCGACCGGGCCTTCTGTGTCCATCCGGGCTGGCCGCCCCTGCACGGGGCCAAGCCGGTGCTGGAGAGCTGGTGGCGCATCATCGGAAACACGAGCGACATCCGCTTCGCCCTGCTCGCGGTGACGGCGCGCGTGGAAGGTACCCTGGGCATCGTGACCTTGTACGAACAGATCCAGTCTGTCGCCGGCGGCGGGCAGCAGGGCTCCGGCGCCGCGACGACCAACCTGTTCGCCTTCGACGCCGAGGCCGGCATGTGGAAGCTGTTTCACCACCATGCGTCTCCCTCCCCCCTGCCCGGCGGCGACACGGAAACGCCGCTGAATTGAACGACCTGTCCCGAAAGAGGAAAACTTCAGCTACAGGCGTGTCGCCTTATCATTTCAAATTTTCAGCATAAATATGCTATTTTTAGCATCTTCAACCAATACAACAATCAGAAATTGATGCTCGCCTGCTGTGAGGAGCGGATAGAAATGATTGCGCAAGTTGGGAATTTTACTACTGCGGTATCAGCTGCTGCTGTAGTATTTTCAATTTTCTACAATTGGGCCTATTTCATTGTCATTGACAAGGATATCTTGGCATTATTCTCCCTGTCCGATTATATTACTTCATCATTAGCTGTATTTCCCCTATTTTCAGTCAGTCTTGTTTCAGGCATATATTTGTCATTCAGTGACAAAGTGAATCTGGAAGACGATTCTTCAGAGGCAGATAATATTGTAATATTTGACACAGAAAATGCGCGATTTTTCGTAACAGCTTTGCCGTGGAAAAACCTTCTTGTTTTGTGGGTATTGTATTCAATTGTCCCCTTTATCGGCCCTCTTTCCGTTGCTATATATAGCTCTATAATACCGTTCATCTTTACTTGGCAGCGGCTATATTTTACGCTGTTTCAGGCGGACGGAGGCATAAGGCGGATTGGTGATCTTAGTGCAATCTTTTACTACGCGCCAATATTGATCATGCTTGCGGCTACCTACGGCTCTGGAAATGCATATTACGACTTGACAAAGAAGGGCGAATACTCTCTAAGAACTGTCGATAATTTAGTCTATTCTGGTGTTTCTTTACTAAGAAAGACTTCCGAATTCACCATCATCCGTGATTCGGAAAGCGATGCTGTGGTAGCAGTCAGTAACGGCACTATTTCCGAACTTTCGAGGATTCGAGAATATCAGGGTGTCGGGCTGTCCTGCAGGTGGTTCGGTTGGCTATGTCAAGAGAAATAAAATGTAAGACTGCTAATTCTTGGGCAATACGGAATCCGCGGTGAATTGAGCCGCATGTATCGAACTTGGGTGGGCCCTTATGCGTTGCGGGCCTGTGCGGCATCGTGCCGGAAGGCGATCACGCGGCGCAGCACCTCGCCGGCGGTCTGGTTCACGCTCCGCCCCGCCGTGCTCACCACCACGTCCGCCTCCTGGTAGAGGGTCATGCGCTGGCCCAGCAGCCCGTGTACCTTTTCCTCCAGGTCGCCGCCCTGCACCTTGGGCCGCCGCGTATCCCGCCGCAGGCGCTTGAGAATGTCCTCCGGCTCCGCGTTGAGAAACACCACGGTGCCGATGGCCTTGAGCAGCTCCATGTTGCCCGGCGTGGTGATGATGCCCCCGCCGGTGGCCAGCACATGATTCTGCAACTGCCCCAGATTGCGCAGCAGGCGCGTCTCCAGCTCGCGGAAGTATGGCTCGCCCTGATGGGCGAAAATCTCGGAAATGGCGCAGCCCGTCTCCGTCTCGATGACCTCGTCCGTATCCAGGAAACGGTAGCCCAGCCGCCGTGCCAGGCGCTTGCCCACGGAGGTCTTGCCCGCGGCCATGAAGCCGATCAGCACCAGATTCATCGCCCGTCTCCGCCGGCCTGGGCGATCCAGCCGCCTCCCAGCACCAAATCGCCATCGTAGAACACAGCGGCCTGTCCCGGCGTGATGGCCCGTACCGGCTCGTCGAATTGCACGGCCACGCCGCCCTCCACCGGCGTCAGGGTGGCCGGTGTGCCGGCATGGGCGTAGCGCACCTTCACCGTGGCGCGCAGGGGCGCGGCCGGCGGGGCGCAGGAGACCCAGTTCACGTCCGTGGTCAGCAGGCGCTCGCCGTACAAGGCGGCTTCCGGGCCCACGATGACGGCATTGCGGGCGGCATCCAGGCCGATCACGTACAGCGGCTCCGGCGCGGCGATGCCCAGCCCGCGCCGCTGGCCGATGGTGTAGTAGGGCAGGCCGCGGTGCTCGCCCAGGACGTTGCCCGCATGATCCAGCAGCGGCCCCGGGGGCGCCGCGTCGGGCCCCAGGCGCGGCGCCAGGAACGTGCGGTAGTCCCGCGGCACGAAGCACACCTCCTGGCTGTCCGGCTTGTCCCAGGTCAGCAGCCCGTGCCGGGCGGCCACATCGCGCACCGTGGGCTTGTCGTGGGCCGCCAGGGGAAAGCGCAGATGGGGCAGCTCGCCCGCCGGCGTGGTGAACAGAAAGTAGGTCTGATCCTTCTGCCGGTCGGCCGGGCGCAGCAGGTGGTAGCGGCCGCTGGCCCCGTCCCGCGCGATGTGGGCGTAGTGGCCCGTGGCCAGCGCGGTGCAGCCGAATTCGCGCACCTTGTGCAGCAGCACGCGGCTCTTGACCGTCTTGTTGCACATCACGCAGGGGTTGGGCGTGGTCCCCGCGCGGTAGCTGTCCACGAAGTAGTCGATCACCGAACGGGAAAAATCCGCCGTGAAGTCCAGCACGTAGAAGGGAATGCCCAGCTTGGCGCAGACCTGGCGCGCATCCAGGGAATCGTCCAGGGAACAGCAGCGCTTGTCCTGCTTCTCCTCGGCCGGCCCCTCGTGCAGCTTGAGGTGCACCCCCACCACATCCTGGCCGGCCTCCACGAGCAGCGCCGCGGCGACGGAGGAATCCACCCCGCCACTCATGGCGACCGCGATGCGCTCGCCCGGCGCACCCGGTTGTGGATTGTGTCGCTGCCTGCTCATCCCGTTTCCAGTCGCAACAAGTTGCGGTTGATCCTTATGGTCGCCTGCCGCTTGAGCTCCCGCAACCAGGTGACGTAAGCCTCATGCTGCCGCTCGTCCAGCAGCTTCCTGCGGATCAGCGGCAGGGCCTGCTCGAAATTCATCTGCCCGGCCTCGCGGCGGCCTTCCAGCCGGAAGATGTGGTAGCCGATCTGGGTATGCACCGGCGGCGTACGTGGCGAAATGGTGCCCACGCGCTGCAGGGCGAAGATGGCCTCGTCGAATTCCGGCGGCAGGATGCCGCGGGTCACATAGCCCAGGTCGCCGCCATCAGCCCGGTCCGGCGTGATGGAGAATTCCTCCACCAGCCGCTCGAACTTCACGTCCCGATCCAGCAGGCGCCACACCCGGTTGTACACGTCGCGGTTGCCCACGGCGATGTGGCGCACACGCACCTCCTCCTGACGCACGAATTCGTCGATGTGCTGGTCGTAGTATTCGCGCATGGTGCGCCGGGAAATGCGGATCTTGTCGCGCACCTCCTGCATCACCAGCTTCTCGCGCAGGACGCGGCGCTTCATGTCCGCCATCCATTCCTGAATCTTGCGGCGGTTGGGGCCTTCTTCGCTGTCGTCACTGACCAGCGGCGCCGTGACGGCCTGCACCCGCTCGCGGAATTCCTGCTCGTCCAGCTCCAGCCCCTTGCGCCGCACCTCCTGGTCCAGCAGCTTCTGCTCGATCATCTGCTGCAGCACCGCCTCGGCCAGGGCCTCGCGCTTGGATTCGTCATTGAAGACAAAGCGCTCCCAGTTCTGCAGCGCCGACTGGTAGGCGGTCTGAAACTCGGAGAGGGGAATGCGCTCGTTGTTCACCGTGGCGACGGGCCGGGCATTGGGGCCCTCCTCCAGTTCGCTCCGCCGGTCGCCCTGGCAGGCGGCAAGCACCAGGGCCAACGCCGGCAGCAGGAGCCACACCGGCCAGCGGCGCGCGAACCAGGTGCGCCCGCCAGCGGGGCGGAAGGCCCGGGACGAAATAGCGCGTGACGAGACATGCATAACGGCCAACGGCTTCATGGACAATCCAAGGGAAACACCCCGCTCAGGCAGCGCGGGGCTGGACGATACTGTCGAGAATGCTCAGACGCTCCAGCACGCCCTCGGGCGTTCCGGGCATGGGGCCCAGCAACAGGCGGTCATCGGGCAGCAGGCGCAACTCGGATTCGGGCTGGCCGACCAGCGCCATCAGGCGCTCCAGGTTCACCCGCTCCGTGTCACCGAAGCGCGCCATGAGCTGTCCGTTCTTGCGCTCCAGCGCCGACAGCCCGAAGGTCAGCGCCCGCACGCGGACGTGAATCAGGTTGAACAGTTGCTGCACCTGGGCCGGGAGCTCACCGAAGCGGTCTTCCAGCATCTGCCGCGTGTCCCACATTTCTGCTTCCGTGGTGACTTCCGCCAGCCGCTTGTACAGGTCCAGCCGCTGCTGCGTACTTTCAATATAGCCCTCCGGCAGGAGGTAGGGAAAGCCGAGGTCCAGCTTCAGCGCATCGATGGCCTTGGCCGCCTGCTCCGCCTCGCCCTGCAGTTCGGCCACGGCCTCGTTCACCATCTGCGTGAACAGCTCCAGCCCCAGCGCATTGATGTGGCCGGACTGCTCATGCCCCAGCAGATTGCCCGCACCTCGGATTTCCAGGTCATGGGAGGCAATGCGGAAGCCCGCGCCGAGATCGTTGAGTTCCTGGAGCAGGGTAAGCCGCTTCTGGGCCACCTCGGTGAGAATCTTCTCCGGCGAGGTGAGCAGGTAGGCATAGGCCTGCAGATTGCTGCGGCCCACCCGGCCGCGCAGCTGATAGAGCTGGGACAGGCCGTAGTGATCGGCATTGTTGATGATGATCGTGTTGGCGCGGGGGATGTCCAGGCCCGATTCGATGATGGTCGTGGTGAGCAGCAGATCCACATCGCCGTGCACGAAGGCGAGCATCACTTCCTCCAACTGCTTTTCCGCCATCTGCCCATGGGCGATGGCCATGCGCAGCCGGGGCAGCAGGGAGCGCAGGTAGCTCCCGAACGCATGGATCGTCTCCACCCGGTTGTGCACGAAGAACACCTGCCCGCCGCGGCGCACCTCCCGCTCCACCGCCTCCTGGATGATGTAGTCGCTGGACTTGACCAGCCGTGTGCGGATGGCCACCCGGTCCATGGGCGGCGTGTTGATGATGCTCAGGTCGCGCACACCGGTAAGCGACATCTGCAAGGTGCGCGGAATGGGCGTGGCCGACAGCGTGACCACATCCACCTGGGTCTTGAGCTGCTTGATCTTCTCCTTGTGACCCACGCCGAAGCGCTGTTCCTCGTCGATGATCAGCAGGCCCAGGTCCTTGGGCTTGATGTCCTTGGAGAGCAGGCGGTGCGTACCGATCAGGATATCCACTTCCCCGTTGGCGAAGGCCTGGGCCACGGCGCGCTGGTCCTTGGGGTTGCGGAAGCGGCTGAGCACGTCGATATTCACCGGGAAGTCCGCGAAGCGCCGCGTGAAGGTATCGAAATGTTGCTGCGCCAGAATGGTGGTGGGCACCAGCATCAGCACCTGCTTGCCCCCCAGCACGGCCAGGTACGCGGCGCGCATGGCCACCTCGGTCTTGCCGAAGCCCACGTCGCCGCAGACCAGCCGGTCCATGGGCGACTCGGCGCACATGTCCCGCAGCACCTCCTGAATCGTCCGGGACTGGTCCTCCGTCTCCTCGTAGGGAAAGGCCTCCTCGAACTCGGCGATCAGCGCCTCGTTGGGCGGAAACGCGGTGCCCTCGCGGGCGCGGCGGGCGGCCTGTACGCGCACCAACTCCTCGGCCATGTCATGGATTTCCCGCGCCGCGCGGCCCTTGGCCCGCTGCCAGCTACCGTCGCCCAGGCGGCTCAGGGCGGGGGCGCGCCCCTCGACCCCGGTATATTTCTGCACCTGGTTGAAGTGGTACACGGGCACGTAGACCTTGTCGTCGCCCACGTAGCTGAGCACGAGAAAGTCGCCCTCGGCCCCGGCGGCATCCAGCGTGCGCAGGCCCTCGTAGCGCCCGATGCCGTATTCCACGTGCACCACCGCGTCGCCCGGCTTGAGATCGCCCAGGGAGGCCACGAAGTTTTGCAGGTTGGATTTCTTCACATGGCGCTGGCGGGCCTTCTCCCCCAGCAGCTCATCCTCGGTGACCAGGGCGAAGCGCGTCTCCCCACCGCCGTCGACGACCCGGAAGCCTTCGCGCACGTTGTTGCGCAGGATGGCCATGTCCCGCGGCTCCGGCTTGCCCGGGTCCGCCCCGGCGGCGACCTGCACCGCCGCCTCGATTTCCGCGTCCAGCGCGGCATCCACCTCGGCCAGCACGGTGCCCAGCTCGAACTGGGCCAGCACCTGGCGCATGCGCTCGGCGCTGGTCTCCGAGCGGGCGGCCAGGTACACCGGCACCCCGGCGGCGCGCCAGTCCTTGAGCGCAGCGACGAGCTGCTCCAGGGCCGTGTGGGCATTGTGCGTGCTGGCCACGGCCTGACTGCGCAGGGTGACATTGTCCGCAAAGGGGCAGACCAGGGTATCCGTGCCGCCTTCCTGACGCAGCGCCTGCATATACACCCCGTAGCGGCTGGACAGCTCCGCCTTCACCTGGGCCGGGCTGCGGTACAGGGCCTCGACGGGCAGGGCGATCTGGCCTTGCTGGAGCGCCATCTCGTGCTCGCGCAGCACCTCCTCGTGGAATTCCTCCATGCGCCGGTTGAGCAGGGGCGGCTCATCCAGCAGCACCACGGCCTGGGGCGGCACATGGGCCAGCAGCCAATCCGCCTGCCCGTAGAGCAGGGGCAGCAACTGCTCGAAGCCGGGAAAGGGCGAGGCCTGCTCCAGATAGGACCACAGCTGCCGATAGACCTCCGGCTGCATGGCCGTCTTGAAGTCCGGCAGCCGCCGCAGGGCGGCCTCGGCCGTGCGGGCGCTGACGGCGCCTTCGCTGGCGGGATACACGGTCAGCGCGGACAGGGTGTCCAGGGAGCGCTGGCTGGTCACGTCGAACGCGTGCAGCGTCTCCAGCTCATCATCGAAGAAATTCAGCCGGGCCGGATGGTCACCCAGGATGGTGAACACATCGATGATGTCCCCCCGCACGCTGAATTCCCCCGGCGCCTCCACCAGGTCCACGCGGCTGTAGCCCGCCTCCATCAGGCGCGCCACCAGGGCGGGACGGGGATAGCGCTCCCCCGGCTGCAGGTGAAAGGTCGTGCGCTCCAGCTCGCCCAGGGGCAGCATCTGCTGCATCAACGCCTGGGCCGTGGTCACCAGCACGCGGCAGGTGCCCGCCCGCAGAGACAGCAGCGCCTGGAAGCGCTGGGCGATGAGGTCCTTCTGGGGCGAGAAGGCATCGTAGGGCATGGTGTCCCAGTGGGGAAAATAGGACACTGCCGCGGGCCCGCAGAAGAAGCGGGCGTCTTCCAGCAGGGTCTCGGCCCGCTGAAACGACTCGGCCACCATCACCAGCGGCGCCGCCAGCCGCGCCGTGAGCCGATGGGCCAGCCAGCCCCGGCTGCTGCCGCGCACACCGCTGAGCATCAGGGGCCGCCGCTGCTCGATGCGTCGAATGGCCTCGTCCAACGGGCTATCGACTGGCGTGGTCGCCCGGGAATGCAGTTGCATCAGAAGGTAGAAATGATAAGCTTTGAGGATGTTATTCTGCTGCGTTCAGGGTAACTCAGACCAACGAGCCATTCCAGTCCTTTCTAGCATCGCGCGGCGGGAGGAGATGCCTGTTTTTTGCCGCAAACAGGCCTAGAACCACACGATCTTGTGGAGCGGGATGGATGTTCCGTCAGGCCCAAGCGAAGCCGGCAAGCCCCCGACCCACCAACCCCAGCCCTGCCAGGGCACGCAGCGCCGACCATGCTGACAGTGGAGGAACCCGTTCATGCTAACCGAGCGATTGGAAGACGGCCTCACCTTTGATGATGTGCTGCTGGTGCCCGCCAAGTCTGAGGTGCATCCGCAGAACGTCGATCTGACCACGCGCCTCACCCGCAAGCTGCGCATCAACCTGCCCCTGGTCAGCGCCGCGATGGATACCGTGACGGAATACCGCACGGCCATCTGCATGGCACAGGAGGGGGGCATCGGCATCATCCACAAGAACATGACCCCGGCGGAGCAGGCCAAGGAGGTGGATCTGGTCAAGCGCTCCGAGAGCGGCATGATCTCCAATCCCATCACCATCTCGCCGGACGCCACGGTGCGCGACGCGCTGGACATGATGGAGACCTACCGCATCTCCGGCGTCCCCGTGACCCAGGGGCGCGAGCTGGTGGGCATCCTGACCAACCGGGACCTGCGCTTCGAGACCAACTACGACCAGCCCGTGAAGAACCTGATGACGCGGGGGCGGGACAAGCTGGTCACCGTCAAGCAGGGCATCAACCTGGAGGAGTCCAAGGGGCTGCTGCACCAGCATCGCATCGAGAAGCTGCTGGTGGTCAATGACCGGTATGAGCTGGTGGGGCTGATCACCGTGAAGGACATCGAGAAGGCCCGCAAGTATCCCACCTCCAGCAAGGACGAGCAGGGCCGGCTGCTGGTCGGGGCCGCCATCGGCGTGGCCGACGATTGCCTGGAGCGCGCGCAGGCGCTGCTCGATGCGGGGGCTGACGTGCTGGTGGTGGATACGGCCCATGCCCATTCCGAGCGTGTGCTGCGCACCATCCGCTCCGTGCGCGAGGAATTTCCCGAGGCGGAGATCATCGGGGGCAACATCGTCACCGGCGAGGCCGCCGAGGCCCTGATCAAGGCAGGCGTGGATGCGGTCAAGGTGGGCATCGGCCCCGGCTCCATCTGCACCACCCGCGTGGTGGCGGGTGTGGGCGTGCCGCAGCTCACCGCGATTCACGCGGTCATGGCCACGGCCGCCAAGCACGACATTCCCGTCATTTCCGATGGGGGCATCAAGTTCTCCGGCGATATCGTCAAGGCCCTCGCCGCCGGGGCGGAGGCAGTGATGCTGGGCAACCTGCTCGCCGGCACGGACGAGAGCCCGGGGCAGGTGATCCTGTTCCAGGGGCGCCGCTACAAGATCTACCGGGGCATGGGTTCGCTGGGCGCCATGATGGACGGGGCGGCGGACCGCTACTTCCAGGAAAGCGTCACCGAGGACATGAAGCTCGTGCCCGAAGGCGTGGAGGGGCGTGTGCCCTACCGCGGCCCCCTGGCCGAGACCATCTACCAGCAGGTGGGTGGGCTGCGCTCCGGCATGGGCTACGTGGGCGCCCCGGACATCCAGGCCCTGCGCACGAACACACGCTTCCTGAAGATCAGCAATGCCGGCCTGCGCGAAAGCCACGTGCACGACGTCATGGTGACCGACGAAGCGCCCAACTACCGCCTCCTGCGAAGTTGATGAAAGCGTTGCGCCTCTATCCCATGCTGCTGCTGCTGGTGCTGGCGCTGGGCGGGTTGCTGCCCGGCTGCGCGACGAACTATGCGGAGGGACAGTACCTGGAGTCCCAGAACCGCTGGGAAGAAGCGGCCATTTCCTACCATCTGGCCGTCATCGACGATCCGGAAGACGAGGAATACCGCGAGGCGCTGGCCCGCGCGCAAAAGGTGGTGGCGCGGGAAAACATGGAGCGCTACCGCGAGTATCTGGCCCAGAAGGCGTTCAAGAAGGCCTATCAGCGGCTGGAGGATGCCGCCCGGCAGGACCCCAGCCTGCAGGAGGCCAAGGACGAGCTCAACAAGTGGCAGCGTGTGCTGCTGGCCGGGCAGATCGAGCTGGACATCCGCGATGTGCGGGCGGACATCTCCCTGGCCGACCAGATCGCCCTCACCATCCGCCTCAACAGCCCCAACCTGGGTGAGACCGTGGCGGGGGAGATCGACCTGAGCAGCGGCATCTTCCTGGTGGAGGATCTGCTCTATGACCGCCCGCTGAGCCTGCAGGCCTATTACACGATCAATGCGATCGGCGTGTCCCTGGTGCGCAACCGCACCGACACGCGCCAGTTCACCAGCCGCGACTTTCAGCGCTTCATCGATTTCCGCACACCCACCGTGGAGTCCCTGAGCGGCGAGCTGTCGCTGCGCGCCACGCGCCAGCCCACCCCCGTCGCGACCCAGCGGGACAGGATCGATGATCGCGGCATCGGTGGGGAGGCGGTGGCCAGCCAGTCGGGCCTGCGCTATTCGCTCCAGCTGCAGGGCAACACGATCCGTGTGCAGACCAGCGGTACGCCGCCCGTGTTCACCCCGCGCCTGCTGTATCTCAACAACGAGACCAACCGGCTGTTCATCGACTTCGGGCGCTACGTGGTGCGGCAGGAGACGCGCAGCGGAGCCTGGCGGCTTTCCCGCTTGCCCATCGCCGGAAACGACCATTACGCCATGGTTTCCAAAGTTATTGCCTTGCGGCCCTACTTTTTCTATCGTGAAGGCGTCTATACGTACGTCTACAGTCTGCCAAGGTAGCGACCGTCCACTGACCGCCGGCACCGACGCCCCGTTGAAGAAGCCCGAACCATGGCCGAAGCCGTTGACTTTCTGATGAACCTGCCGCGCATATCGACGCGGCCATGGCGTGAGCGTCGGGACTATCTGGCGTGCGTGGCCGCTGTCGCGGCCTCCGACGGCCATCTGCACAAGGATGAAGAGGCGCTGCTGGATCGGTGGATCGAGGAATTCGAGCTGCCGCCGAAAAGCCGCGAGATCGTGCTCGCCGCGGCGCAGCAGGTGCCCGAGGAGGAACTGAGCCGCATCGAGGCCCGTATGGCCAGCACGGATCTGGTCTACAGCCTGATGCTGGACATGATGGGCATGGCCATGGCCGACGGCATCCTGATGGATGATGAAATCCAGATGCTGCAGCGGGTGGCGGTACACCTGGGCGTACCGCAGGTGCACTTCAACATTCTCATCGAATTCGTCCACGCGGCGCACCAGGCATCGCGCCTCTCCAGTCCCGAGCCGCTGTTCGAGCACAGCATCATGAGCGCCTTCGAGCTGATGCGGAAACAGGGCGTGAACCTGTTCGAGCACACCTTGCTGTGCGTTGCCTCGCCCGAGTACGACGACTTCCTCAAGGCCCGCTGGGCCGTCTTTCGCGCTTCCTAGGCAGCGTCACGATTTCCCAAGAAGACCCGATGTCCCGCAGCAACCCCGGTCGCGGCGACGCGCCATTGGTGGAAGGGGTCGATTTCGAGCTCGACCCGCACGGCCGCATGGTGTTCACCGCCCATTTCCTCAAGCAGCGGGGCTTCTGCTGCTTTCTCGCCTGCCGGCACTGTCCCTACGGCCAGGCGGGACGCCGCCCGCCGGAAGCCGAGGCCGACCGCCGCCGGCGCCTGGCGACCCTGGGGGAGCGGCTCGCGGCGCGGGGGTTGCGCCCCACGCGGCTGGACTATGTGAACGGTGTGTTGCGCATCGCGCTGGAACAGGAGCCGGCAACCCGCGGCGACTGGATCGAACAGGTGCGGCGCGAGGCGGCCGATCTGTTGCCCCTGCTGCGTGTGCAGGCCGATTGAGCGGCGCACGGCGCGAGGGTGCGCCCGCAGCAGTCAACTTCCCCCGGGTTCCCAGGCAAAATAAACCGCCGCGCCGGCGGCGGAGCCGGCAGCGGCGGGAGGTTCCCCCTGCTGGGTGGTACCTGAAAAATCAATACGGCGTGGTGTAG
>Ga0326597_10009142_pt1 | contig 13316 bp, 14 predicted proteins | sample RVTome_12_FD_203789 | JGI IMG/M metagenome (GOLD analysis project Ga0326597, IMG submission 203789) | Soil microbial communities from uranium-contaminated site in the Upper Colorado River Basin, Wyoming, United States - RVT100D185 | ecosystem: Environmental > Terrestrial > Soil > Contaminated >... | reverse complement strand
TGGGCCGCGTCATGCTCGGATACGCGGCGCGTCAAGCGGCGCATTTCGACTCGCTTTCCGGCTGGGACAACGCGCTGTTCTTCGCGCGCGCCGGAGGGATGCGGCGCCGGGATGCGGAGGCCTCGGTGGCCGAGCTCATGGAGATCCTCGGCCTCGAGGAGCATCGCCGGCATCCGGTGCGGAAGTACACGCCCGAGGCTCGCCACCGCCTCCTGCTCGTCGAGGCGCTGGCCCATCATCCGGCCCTGACGGTGCTCGACGATCCGTTCCACGGTCTTCCCCAACGAGCCCGCGAGGCGTTGATCCGCGCGCTTCGCCTGCGTTCGGCTCAGAAGGGCACGGTCGTCGTCGCGAGCGAGGACCTGACGCTGATTCCCGAGCTCGCCGACCGCATCCTCTTCATGCACAAGGGCCGCGTCGTGGCTGGTGGCCGGGTCGCGGAACTGCTCGCGTCCGTCGGTCCCACGACCCGGCTCGAGGTCGAGCTGGAGCGGCGACCACAGGAGTTGGACGCTCGCTTCCGGCCGGGCATCACCGTCGTCAGCGATGGCGATCCCTACGTCCTGGAGGTCAGCCGCGGGCGAGCTGCGGTCGGTGAGGTGCTGGCTGCGCTGTCCGCGGCCGGCGCGACCGTGAAGTCCGTGACCGTACGGGAGGCCGACCTCGTCGAGGCCTTCCGGCGCGCCACGGGCGCTGAGCTCGAGCAGTGAATCTCTTGGTGTGGGGTTTCGAGTGGCGGCTGGCACTGTCGAATCGACGCACCCTCGCGCTGCGCGTCGTCGCTCCGCTGTCGATCGTCACGGTCATCGCGACCGGTGAGGTTCCCGCCACGGCAGGAGCCGCCGTCTATGCGACGCTCTTCGCGGTGTTCGGCCTCTGGTGCGTCGCCCTTCCGCTGGTGCGCGACGGGGAGCGGGGGATCGTGCGACGGGTCGTACGGGGGGGAATTTCGCCCGGGAGCTACCTGATCCAACGGACCGCGGCCGCCGCTTCGATCGCTTTGACACAATTACTCCCGGCCGTGCTCCTGGTCGCCGTGGTCCTGCGCGCGTCCCCGTTCGAGATCATGACGGCTCTGGGCGCTCTCGCGGTATCGCTCTGGATCGCCGGTCTGATCGGGGTGCTCGCGGCTGCCTTGAGCCGGTCCGCCTCGGAGGCGGGCCTCCTCGGAGGCGTCGCCCTCGTCCTCCTCTTGCACATGTCTGGCGTGTTCCAAACGCCGACCCTCGACGGATTCGGCGCGATGCTCGAGGCGGTGGCCCCTTTCACCACGCTCCACGAGGCGTTCCTGACGATGGCCACGGGGGGCGCCGTGCTCGGCGGTGGCGCGGAGGTCGCTTGGGCCACCGTGATGCCACTCGTCGTGTGGGCGCTGGCGACGGACCTCACGGGCTCTCTGGAACGTTAGCGCCCCACCACGCCGAAGACGATCTCGACCTGGGCTCCCACGCGGATGTCCCGCTCCGCGAACCAGCCCTGCCTCACCTCGAGCCCGTACATGGCGGGCGCCGCGCTGGGGTAGGACTCGGTCACCAACGGCTCCATCGACACGATGTCGACGACCCGGAACGACGGGTCCATATAGGCAATGTCCAGAGCGACGTACGTGTTCGCCATCCAGAAGGACCTCATCTGATTGTCCGGAAAGGCGAAGAGCATGCCCGTGCCGTCGGGCACCGACTCGCGGTACATGAGCCCCTGGGCTCGCTCTTCGGATGTGGACGCCACCTCTGCCAGCACCGTGTCGGCACCGAAGATCACCCATGCCTTGCCGGCCGGCGGCACCGCGCCCGCGGTCGGCGCCGGCTGCGCCGCCAGCGTCCGGTCGGCTTCGGCGGCGGAGCCGTCGCCGCCGGGCGCGCAGGCGCCAGCGGCGAGTGCCGCCGCCCAGAGGCCAAGAACCACGGTAAATCGGCTCCACTGGGCCTTGTGAAAAACTTCACGAGCCTGCATTATCGGCCTCCCGTTGCCCGACGGACGACCTTAACTTACGCCCCTCGGTTTCGGTTCCCAGGGGTACCTCCCGATCCCGCGGAAGGAAAAGAGCAGTCGCGCCGGCCGGCACGGGCGCAGCGCCCCGCATCATGGAGTGGGTCCGTTGGTCGATCAGAGCCTCCTGGACATCCTGGTTTGTCCCGAGACGAAGCAGCCCCTGCGCCTGGCGGAGGCCGCGCTGCTCGAGCGGCTCAATGCATCCATCCGGGACGGCGCGGTCAGCACGAGGGGCGGCGAGGCGGTCTCGAGCGAGATCTCGGAAGGCCTGGTGCGCGAGGATGGAACAGTCCTCTACCCCGTGCGGGACGACATTCCGATCATGCTCATCGACGAGTCGATTCAACTGCCACAACAGGTATCATGACACGACACCGGACATCGAGGGCCTGGGCCCTTCCGATCCTGGCGCTCGGTCTGGCGGCTTGCGACGCGACCCCGCCTCCCGTGGGCATGGTGCGCGGCGCGGAGCTCTTCGAGACCTGCACCCCCTGCCACGGTGACGCCGGCGCGGGGAACGCCGACATCGCGGCGCCCGCGATCGCTGGGCTTCCCCAGTGGTACATCGAAGCCCAGCTGCAGAGCTTCCAGGCCGGATGGCGCGGCAAGCACGCCGAAGACTCTGGGGGTCTGCGTATGCGCCCGATGGCCGTGTCGCTGAACCGTGAAGGCGACATCGAGTCGGTCGCCCAATACGTCGCCGCGCTCGATCCGGCCTACCCTCCCAGCACGCTGCAAGGCAACGCCGGGGCCGGCGCCGCGCAGTACGAGCAGGTATGCGTCGCCTGCCACGGTCCGACCGGACGGGGAGACGAAGTGCTGCGGTCGCCGCCTATCGTGCAGCTGCCCGACTGGTACCTGGTGCAGGAGCTCCAGAACTTCCGGATAGGCGCCCGGGGCGCCAACCCCGCCGACACCTGGGGCATCACCATGCGAGCCAACAGTCTGGTGATGTCGGACCAGGCCATGGCCGACGTCATCGCGTACGTGCAGACGCTGAGGTAGCCATGTCCAGCCATCCGATCCCGCAGGCTTCAGGACCGGTTCCCCCGCCGCCGCCGCCGGATTCCGAGAACGAAGCCATCATCGACGCTCTGAAGACGTTCAAGATCACCGCGATCAGCGCCGTGCTGTTCTGTCTGGCAGCGGCCGTGATCATCCTGGTGACCAGGAGCTGGTAGACCAATGCTCCCACAGTTATCGACGTACGCCGCTCAGATCGACAACGTCATCCTGCTGATCGCCGCCCTCACCGGCTTCTGGCTCTTGGCCGCCGAGGGGATGTTCTTCTGGCTGATCTGGAGGTTCCGGGCCAAGCCCGGAGTCGAGACGCAGTACCTGGAGGGACACGAGAAGCACATCAAGAACTGGATCACCTGGCCCCACGGGCTCGTCCTGGTCTGCGACATCTTCATCATCATCTTCGCCGTGCAGGCCTGGTACAACGTGAAGCAGCGGTTGCCGGAGGCCGATTCGACGATCCGCATCATCGGCCAGCAGTGGGCGTGGACCTTCCAGCATCCCGGCCCGGACAACGAGCTGGACACCGCCGACGACATCATCACCGTCGACGATCTCCACGTCGAAGTCGACCGGACCTACCACTTCCGTCTCGAGTCGCGGGACGTGGTGCACTCCTTCTCGGTGCCGGTTTTCCGCATCAAGCAGGACGCGATTCCGGGCCGCGCGATCACGGGTTGGTTCGAAGCCAACGGCACGGGCGATCACGACGTCCAGTGTGCCGAGATCTGCGGCATCGGTCACGGCGTGATGGCTGCCCGCATACACATCGAAGACTCCCAGCAGCACGCGGCCTGGATCCAGTCCGCGTCCGCTGCGCAATAGAGGCCCGGGAGATGGCACACACGGCAGTCACGGTCGAGCATCACGCGGACCCTCACGGTCACGAGCACCACGGCCCCCAGGGCATCCTGAAGTACATCTGGTCGACCGACCACAAGATGATCGCGATGCAGTACCTGTTCACCGGGATGTTCATGGCGGTGATCGGTGGCTACATGGCCTACGTCTTCCGCATGCAGCTGGCGTTTCCCGGCATCTCGGTGCCGGGATTCGGGCAGGTATCGCCGGGCGAGTACAACGCGCTCGTCACGAACCACGGCTCCATCATGATCTTCTGGGTGGCGATGCCGGTGCTCATCGCCGCCTTCGGGAACTTCCTGATCCCGCTCATGATCGGCGCGGACGACATGGTCTTCCCGCGCATCAACCGTCTCTCCTACCAGATCTTCCTGCTCAGCGCCCTCCTGCTCCTCGCCTCACTCTTCGTGCAGGGAGGGGGGTTCGGCGGCGCCTGGACCGCCTATCCGCCGCTCTCCGCGGTCGGCGAGTACAACCAGACCAACCTCGGCTCGTCGATGTGGTTGGGCGCGGTGGCGCTCGAGTTCGTCGCCTTCCTGCTGGGCGGCATCAACTTCATCACGACGCTGATGAACTCGCGCGCGCCAGGAATGAAGGCGTACGACATCCCACTGGTCGCCTGGATGATCGTCATCGCGAGCATCCTCTTCATGCTCTCGGTTGGCCCGCTCATCGCAGGCGCGGTGATGCTACTCTTCGATCAGACCCTCGGGACGGGCTTCTACGACCCGGCGCGCGGCGGCGATCCGGTGCTCTGGCAGCATCTTTTCTGGTTCTTCGGTCACCCCGAGGTCTACGTGGTGCTGCTGCCCGCCATCGGCATCACCATCGACATCATCGCCACCTTCGCTCGTAAGAAGGTCTTCGGGTACAAGCTGATGCTCTACACGACGGTCGCGACCGGCGTGCTGAGCTTCTTCGTGTGGGCACACCACCAGTTCATCGCGGGCATCGACCCGCGCATGGCGAACGTGTTCATGGTGACTACGCTGCTCATCTCGGTGCCCATCGCCGAGCTCTGCTTCGTCATCATCGCGACGCTCTACGGCGGGTCCATACGCCTGACCACGCCAATGCTGTGGGCGCTCGCTTTCATGGCGGAGTTCCTGATCGGCGGCGTGACGGGGATCTTCCTGGGGGCGTCGGGCTCGGACATCTACTTTCACGACACCTACTTCGTCCTCGCGCACTTCCACTACACGTTCTTCCCCATCGCGATCATCGCCACGTTCGCGGCGTTCACCTATTGGTTCCCGAAGATGTTCGGGAAGATGATGAACGACACCCTGGGCAAGATCCACTTCTGGGGCACGGTCATCCCCTTCAACTTCATCTTCATCCCGCTCTTCGTGCTCGGCATCGGTGGCCAGCATCGCCGGATCTACAACTACCAGCACTTCCCGGAGCTCGCGGGACCCGGGATGTACCGTCTGCGCGAGATCGCGACGATCGCGCTTCTGGTCATGCTCGCCTTCCAGCTCGTCTTCTTCTACAACTGCATCATGAGCTGGTGGAGGGGGAAGGCGGCGGGCAAGAACCCGTGGCAGGCGAACACCCTGGAGTGGACTACCGAGTCGCCCCCACCGCACGGGAACTGGCCCGAGGGACTGCCCAATGTATACCGGGGCCCGTACGAGTACGGGCATCCGGACCGTGAAGAAGACTACTGGCCTCAAAACGAACCAGCCTGATGGCATTCCCAAAACCAGCAGCGACGCTCCGCAGCGCGACGGGCATTCCGACCGGCCGCCTGGCGGTCTGGTGGCTCTTGGCTTCCGAGGTGGTCATCTTCGGCGGCGTCCTGGGCTCCTATCTGATGTTCCGTCTGGGTCACCCCGAGTGGGCGGACGCGGCGGCACACACGAACACCTGGATCGGCGCGTTCAACACGTTGGTGCTCCTGTCGTCCAGCTTCACCGCGGTGCTCGCGCACCAGGCGGCCGAGAAGGGTGACGGCAAGACTGCCGCCAAGTTCCTGGTGCTCACGATCGGCGGCGCGTTGACCTTCCTGATGGTGAAGTCGGTCGAGTGGACGATCGAGATCAGGGAAGGCTTCACGATCACCGCGAACGGATTCTGGTCTTTCTACTACACGGCGGCCGGACTGCACGCGCTGCACGTCATCGCGGGCGCGTTCATCATGGGTATCGTCGCCTTCGACGCGTACCGCGGCCGTGAGCTGCAGAGGGTGGAGCTGATCGGCATCTATTGGCACTTCGTCGACGTCGTCTGGATCTTCCTCTTCCCGCTTCTCTACATCGCGAAGTAGGCGTCATGTCCGAGAACCACGAACAGCACGACGGCGGCGGTCACCACGTCAACTACAAGAGGATCTACTTCACGCTGCTCGGCCTGCTCGTCGTCAGCGTGGCGGGTCCGTTCTTCGGCATACTGATCGTCACGCTCGTCACCGCATTCGGCATCGCGCTCGTGAAGGCGAACCTCGTCATCCAGAACTTCATGCACCTCAAGTGGGAGAGGAGGCTCATGAAGTGGATGCTCACCACCTCACTCCTGCTGATGGCGTTGATGTTCGCCGGTATCTCTGCGGACGTGCTCAACCACGAGGGGCGCAACTGGGAGAACCTCGCGGCCCGCGCCGCGATCGAGCGCGGCATCCAGGATCCGCACGCGGAGGGAGCGCTCGCGGAAGGGGGCGAGGCGGAGCCGGTCGAGGTGGCCTTCAACGTGGAGAACACGTTCAATCTGGTCTGTGGGAGCTGCCACGGCACCGCAGGGGACGGTACCGGCGCGGCAGGGGCAGCGTTGGACCCGAGGCCCGCCAACTTCACGGATCCGGCGTTCTGGGAGACCAGGGACCGCGCCCGCGTCATGAACGTGATCACCAACGGGGCGGTCGCCGTGGGTGGCTCGCCGCTCATGGTCGGATGGAGCGCGAGCTTCACCGCGGAGCAGATCGAGGAGCTGACCGACCACGTCCTGGAGCTCCGCCCGGAGTAGCCGACCGATGACCACGCAGTCAGCCGCCTACCCCGCGCCCGTGAAGCGCGCGCCGGTCGTGTCGAACGGCGTGCTGGGGATGCTCGTCTTCATCATCGCCGAGGTGATGTTCTTCGCCGGTCTCATTTCCGCCCATTCGATCGTCCGGTCGCAGACGGCCGGGCAGATGTGGCCGCCCTTCGGACAGCCGCGGCTACCGGTCCAGGAGACGGCCATCAACACGGCCGCCTTGCTTGTCAGCGGCATCGTGCTCGTCATCGCGTGGTTCGCCTTCAAGCGCGACCGGTCGACGGCGCGGATTCCGCTGCTCCTCTCGATTTTGCTGGGCGGCTTCTTCGTCTGGTTCCAGGGCCTCGAGTGGACCGCCCTCCTTGGCGAGGGCCTCACGATCCAGTCGAGCTCCTACGGAGGCTTCTTCTATCTGATCGTCGGCGCGCACGCCGCGCACGCGGTCGCGGCGCTGGCGGGCCTCGTCTGGGCCTGGGTGTGGCTGGGGAAGGAGCGCCTCACGGTTTCTCAGCTTGCAACCGTGTCTGCATTCTGGTACTTCGTGGTATTGGTCTGGCCGGTCCTCTACGTGAAGGTGTACCTATGAGGCGCGTCTCGATTCTCGCGCTGGCGCTCGTCGCGATCGTGGCGCTGCCCGACGCGGCTCATGCGTGCGCGGTGTGCTTCGATGCCTCCGACGAGAACCGGCAGGCGTTCCTCGTGACGACGGCGTTCCTGTCGCTGCTGCCGCTGGGAATGGTGACCGGTACCGGCATCTGGCTGAGGCGGCGCGTGCGTGAGAGAGACGCCTCCGGAGCCGAGGGCAGCGAGTCCGAGTCCTCCTCGAGCTGAGGCCTGGCTCCACCACGGCCGCGCAGCCCCCGCCACACGGTCCGCTGGACCACCGCGCGGGCGAGGTACGCCGGCCCCTCAGGACCTACAGCGCCCCGACCGGCGTCAAGGACGTCGATCAGGCCTCGCGTACCCAGCTGATCCGTGCTTTCATGCTCTCTCTCACCGGGCTGCTGCTGGGGGGGTTGGCGAGCCTCGCGGGCGTCTCCGGCATGGGCTGGAGCCTCGGCACCGGCCTGCTGGTTACCGGAGGAACGTGGGCGCTCGCGTTCCTCATCCCGCTGGCTGCCTCGGCGCTCGGAGGAGCGGCCGCCGGCCAGATCCATAATCCGTCCGGCCGCACCACGCCTTCGAAGCGGGAGTACTCGCACGCCGAGTCGCTCGTGGCTCGAGGGCTCTACCAGGAGGCCATCGATGCCTTCGAGGTAGCGATCGGAGACGATCCCTCCGACCCCACGCCCTACCTGCGGATCGCTCGGATCTACCGAGACCACATGCGGCGCCTCGAGGACGCGGCGCGGTGGTTCAAGCGCGCGCTCTCCGAAGCCACTATCGCACCCGGGACGGCACACCTCACGACCCGCGAGCTGGTGGAGCTGTTCGTGACCAAGATGAACGAGCCGCGCCGCGCCGCTCCACTCCTGGCGCGAATGTCCGAGGAGCGGGCCGGGACGCCTGCGGGGGCGTGGGCCACCGAGGAGCTGGCGCGCATCAGGGCCGCGATGGACCAGGGGAGGGGTGGCTGATGGGCGTCGGCCTCATGGGGCTCGGCGCCTACCTGCCCGAGCGGATCATGACCAACGACGAGTGGGCCGAGCACGTCGACACCTCCGACGAGTGGATCGTGGCGCGCACCGGCATCCACCGCCGCAGGGTCGCGGCCGAGAGTGAGAGCACGGCCGACCTGGCGGTTGCCGCCGCGGAGCGAGCCATCGCGGACAGCGGCCTCGTCGTCGAGGACATTGACGAGATCATCGTCGCCACCGACACGCCCGAGGTCTACATCCCGGACACGGCGTCCTTCGTGCAGACGAGGCTCGGGGCCCGCGAGGTCACGGCGTACGACCTGGGCGGCAGCGGCTGTGCGGGCTTCGTGCTCGGGTTGGACATCGCCCGCTCCCGCGCACGGTCCGGAGGACGCCGAGTGCTGGTCATCGGGGTCGAGGTGCTCACCCGGCTCATGAACTGGGAGGACCGGAACACCTGCGTGCTCTTCGGTGACGCGGCAGGTGCCGCCGTTGTGGGCTCGGGGCCCGGTGTGGCCGAGATCCTGGCCGCCACGGCCGGGACGGACGGGAGCCGCAGCGACATCCTGACGCTCGAGGTCGGGGGCACCCGCGCGCCGGTGAACGAGGAGCGGGTGCGCGCCGGTCTGCACAAGCACATCGTGATGTCGGGCCGGGAGGTCTTCCGTGAAGCCGTCGGCCGCATGACCGCGGCCTCGAAGGAAGTGCTCGATCAGGCCGGGGTCACGGTCGACGACGTGGCGCTCGTCGTGCCACACCAGGCCAACCAGCGCATCCTGGACGCGGTCGGGGACCGATTGGGCGTTGCGCCGGGGAAGCTCTACGCCAACGTACAGGACTACGGCAACACCGGCTCCGCATCCGTGCCGGTCGCGCTCTGGGAGGCCCGCGAAAAGGGGCTGATCCGGCCCGGCGACCTCGTGCTGCTCACCGCTTTCGGCGCCGGCTTCCACTGGGCCGCGGTTCTGGTGCGCTTCTAGCTCCGGGCCGATGGCGGCGCCGGGTGCTCCTCAAAGCCTGAGCAGCCGCGTCACCTTCAGCACCAGGCCCCGGTTCTGAAGGATGGGGAAGCGCTGGAAATCATAGGTGTCCCGCTCCTCGGTGTAGACGAGGAAGATCTCGCTGCCGGGCGAGTACTCCCAGCGCAGGCGGGCGTTGGCGCTGAAGCTGTCGTTGCTCGAGTTGTACTGCACGAGCGCGCTCACGAACATGCGCGGCGAGAACGTATAGTTCACGCGCGTCACGGCGAGCCAGGTGTCGAAGCTCTCTGCCGGAAGCTCCACGCGGTTGAACGACACGCTGGGCTCCAGCGAGAGCTGCTGCGTCACCTCGATGCGACCGCGACTGAAGCCTGCCGAGGTGAGGTGGCCGTTGAACCACTCGCCGTATCGTGCAGACAGGTTACCGGAGAAGAAGCGCTGCGGCCCGAACGTGTACGACGCCCGCACCGCGTTGAACGAATGGCGACCGGCGGGGATCGTCGCCCCGCTGATCGTCTCGTCCATGATCAGGTTCTCGTAGCTGTTCGTGTAGTCGACGCTGACCTGGTCACCCATCTCCATCTCGACCGCGAACGTACCACCGATCTCCCGACTCTCCACGTAGCCCCCCTCGGCGGACTCGATGTAGTCGACGTCCCCCTGGAGCCTCACCTGGCGGATCGACCCCATGAACTCGGGCCTGGGGCTGAGTCGTGCCGAGGCCTGACTCTGCCGGAAGCCCCAGCGCCGTACGAATCCGACCTCCGGGTTGAACTCGTCCTCGACGAGCAGGTGGCTCGCGCTGAAGCCCGCTCCGTCGCCGTCGTAGCTGAAACGGCCCTGATAGCTGACGTCGAGCGAGTCCACTGCGGGCGTGCGGGTGCGGGCGAAATAACCGGACAGGTACCAGTCCTGGAAGAGTGAGAACGCCACGTCGCCCCCGTACGTCTCGCTCGCACCGGGCGCGCTGAGGGACCGCGAGCGCCGCGTGTAGAGCGCCCCGATGTTGCTGCGCTCCAGGATGTCGGCCCTGAGGCGCAGCACGGTGAAGTTCGTCATCACCGCTCCGATGTCGCCTACGTCTTCGGTAGCGATGTCGAGCGCGCCGATATCGAAGGGGCCCACTTTGCCCGTGACCCGACCACCTCCGATGATGGGGACGGGGGTCCGCCCGAGGAGCCCGATTCGCCGACTGAAGAACAGTGTCGGGGCCGTCCCCCCGCGACCCCCACCGACGCCTGAAGCCGGAAAGTCGAAGATGCCACGGCTCTCCAGGAAGAACTCACGCTTCTCGGGAAAGAAGAGGCTGAAGCGCGTGAGGTTGACCTGCTGCTCATCCACCTCCACCTGCGCGAAGTCGGTGTTGTAGGTGAAGTCGGCGGCCAGATTCTGCGTCACCCCCCACTTGAGGTCGACGCCGCCATCGCCCTCCCACTCGTCGTTGACGCCCACGGAGCGGTCCGTCGTGAGGCTGCCGATTCCGTACGGCTTCACGTCGATGTTGACGCCGCTCGACGGTGCCTCGATCCCGACCAGGGTCGCCGCGCGGGACATGCGGATGATCCCCATGCGTCCGTCCCCGGCCGCCTGGCGAGAGACGAGAGTCAGATGCGACCACTCGTTCTTGCGGCGGATGGCGCGGCGCAGCTGCACGCCCCATAGCTGGGACGTGCCGGGGCTGTAGCGTATCGACTTGAACGGAATCCTGATCTCGGCAGTCCATCCGCCGGAGAAGCGTCCGGTACGCACGTCCCAGACCGGGTTCCAGTCGAAGTTGGGACTCCCCTCGTTGGTGACCTGGACGTCGACCATGGCACCGAGCGGGTTCGTGTAGAAGAAGTAGCCGTTGCGGCGATCGTAGTAGGTGTCGAAGACGAGCCCGAAGTTGTCGTTGGTACTCACGCCCGTCGCGTCCCGCCGCATCTCGTTCGCGGTCCACTGGTCCTCGGGGACCTCCTCGTGCACCCGCGCCGAGACGTAGACGTTGTCGTCGTCGTACAGGATCCACGCTTCGGTGAGCTCGGTGGCGGGCCGGCCCTCGTCCGGCAGGCTCTGGATGAACCCGGTGAGAGGAGGGATCTGTCCGTAGACGGGCTCGCTCAGCTCGCCGTCCAGGTCGAGTGGGCTGTCGAGGCGGATCGCCCGTATGGTGGCGTTGCCCGCGGCATCGCGTGTGATGACGTCGGGGAAGGAGGGCGCCGGTGGCACATCGGCCGGCACCGCCGGCAGGGGCTGGTCCGTGGCGGCGCTCGCGGCGCGGGAGACCGTCGCCGGCGACGTGGGCTCGGCTCGGGTCCCCGGCCGGCGCGCCGGCGCAGACAGCGTCGCGGCTCCGGGCGACGCCTCCGTGAAAGCTGCCGCCGTCGTCGTCGCCTCCCGAGGAAGATCGAGCGGCGACAGCTCTACCTGCCCGATGCGCCACTCGCTCCCGCTCCGCACACGCGTCTCGGCGTAGCGCCATGGTCCGTCGACGCGCACCCCGCCGGGCAGCGCCAACGTGCCGTCGAGCGTCAGGACCGCGATGGCCGTGCCGCCGAAGATCTGGCTCTCGACCGGTGCGGGCGTCCATGACAGGGCGGAGAGCCCTGCGGCGAACGTCACCCGGTCCATCTCGGTGCGCTCTGCCGCGGAGACCAGCACCTGGGCCTGGGGCGTGTACTGAGACAGGTAGCCGGCGATGTCCCCAGCGGTGAGCGACGCCATACCGCTCGCCACGGCTTCGGCGATCTGCGAGGCCTGGGCGGTCGCGTGTGTCGGCCATGCCACCGTTGCGGCCACCAGAAGCGTGGTGGCCGCCAGAGCGCGTCGGCTCAGCCCGCCCGTCTCCGCTTGTTCTTCAGGAAGTCCATCATGATATACTGGCCCAACGTCATCGAGCTCGTGAAATACGCCTTGCCGCGCGCGATCTCGGAGACCTTCTGCACGAACTGCACGAGATAGGGGTCCTGCGCGAGCATGAAGGTGTTGATGAGGATGCCGGCTTTGCGGCACGCCGCCACCTCCTTGAACGTGCGCTTCAGGATCATCGGGTCGAGCCCACCCGAGTTGGTGTACACCCGACCGTCGGGCAGCGTCATCGCGCTCGGCTTGCCGTCGGTGATCATGATGATCTGGCGCATGTCCTTCTTCTGCGAGCCCAGGATGCGTCGCGCGATCTCGATCCCCTCGGCCGTATTCGTATGGAACGGCCCGACCTGCGCCTTGGCGAGCTGGGTGAGCGGGATCTCCTGAGCGCGGTCGCCGAAGGTGACGACGCGCAGGGAGTCGCCGGGGAACTGGGTCCGGATCAGGTGGGACAGCGCGAGCGCCACACGCTTGGCCGGCGCGAAGCGGTCCTCACCGTAGAGCACCATCGAGTGCGAAACGTCGAGCATGAGCACCGTGGCGCACGAGGACCGGTACTCGGCCTGGTGCACCATCAGGTCCCCGTACTCGAGGTCGAGTGGCACGGTGAGGCCCTCCCGCTCGATGGCGTTCTTGAGCGTGGCTGGGATGTCGAGGTTCATCGTGTCGCCGAACTCGTAAGGCTTCGACGCGGCCTCGGCCTCCACGCCGGTCGCCAGGTGCGGGGTGTCGTGCGAGCCCGAGGTCGCCTTGCCCAGCGCGGACAGCAGCCCCTTCAGCGCGCGGTACCCGAGGAAGTCCATCCCCTTCTGGGTGAGGTTGAATTGGACGCGCTGTGCCGCCTCCTTCGCCTCGTCGACCTTGCCCTGACCGGTGACGTCGTACGTCGCGCCGGGCATCTGGGGACTGCCGGTCTCGAGGTTGAGGTAGCCCTCCTCGACCATCCTCTGGATGAGGTCGTCGAGCAGCTGCGCGATCGCCTTCTGGACCTCCTCATCGCCGGCGCCCTCGCCCCTGAGCTCCTCGATCATCTCGGGAGTCAGCTGTCCGCTCTCGATGAGCGCCTTCAGGA
>Ga0326597_10009140_pt1 | contig 13316 bp, 10 predicted proteins | sample RVTome_12_FD_203789 | JGI IMG/M metagenome (GOLD analysis project Ga0326597, IMG submission 203789) | Soil microbial communities from uranium-contaminated site in the Upper Colorado River Basin, Wyoming, United States - RVT100D185 | ecosystem: Environmental > Terrestrial > Soil > Contaminated >... | reverse complement strand
ATGCTGAGACCACCAGCACCGCTCCGAGGGGCCAGGCGAGCCTGGTGCGCATCCGGCGACGCTAGATGTCCCCCCTCGCAATGGGGGAATCGGCATAGGCTCACGACGATGCGATGGGTGCGGCGAGTCCTGGTCGGCGTGCTCGTGCTCGCCGTCGTGATCACGGTGCTCGGCTTCTTCCTGATCCGTAGCCCCTTCCCCCAGGTCGATGGTGAGCTCGAGGCGGCGGGCTTGGATCGGCGTGTCGAGATCGTCCGGGATGTCGACGGCGTGCCGCACATCTATGCGGAAACCGAGCACGACCTCTTCTTCGCCCAGGGCTATGTCCATGCCCAGGACCGGTTTTGGCAGATGGACTTCTGGCGCCACATCGGCGCGGGGCGGCTCGCGGAGATGTTCGGGGACAGCCAGGTGGAGACGGACATGTTCCTCCGATCCCTCGACTTCACGGGTCTGGCCGAACGGGAGCTGCAGAACATGCCCGCGGAGCACAGAGCGATCCTGGAGTCTTACGCAGAAGGGGTCAATGCCTACATAGGGAGCCGCACCCCTTCACAGATCAGCCTGGAGTACGCCGTCCTCCCCCTGCAGGTCTCCGGATACCAGATCGAGCCCTGGATCCCGGTCAACACCCTGACCTGGGGAAAGGTGATGTCCTGGGACCTGAGCTGGAACCTGCTGCAGGAGATCGATCGGGCCACCCTCAGCATCGACCTGCCCCATGAGCGCATCGCCCAGCTCTACCCGGGGTACCCCGAGGGGCATCCGGTGATCGTGCCGTCCGATCAGGCAGCCACAGCCGAGACCAGCGCAACCACGCTCGCCTCCGGCGCCCTGGCCGCGCTGGGCGAAGCCGGGGCGAGGGCCCGTGCCGTCTGGGACCTCACCGGGGGCGGCTTTGCCGGCATCGGCTCGAACAACTGGGTGGTGGGAGGATCCCACACCGAGTCGGGTCTGCCGATCCTGGCCAACGACCCCCACCTGGCCATCCAGATGCCGTCGATCTGGTACCAGAACGGCCTCCATTGCACCAGCGACGACTGCCGGTACCAGCTGATCGGCTTCTCCTTCGCCGGCACCCCCGGGGTGATCCTCGGTCACAACGACTCGATCGCCTGGGGGGTCACCAATGAGGCGGTGGATACCCAGGACCTGTTCATCGAGAAGGTCAACCCGGACAACCCGCGTCAGTACGAGTTCCAGGGCGAGTGGGTCGACATGGAGGTTCGCCCCGAGACCATCGTGGTGGCCGGGGGCGACGACGTGAGCTATGACGTGGCCACCACCCGTCATGGCCCGGTAATCTCCGACACCTACTTCGACGAGACCCCGTTCCAGGGGTCGGCCCTCGAGCTCCCCGATGGCTACGTCGTGGCTCTCGCCTGGCAGACGCTCCAGCCGTCGACTCTGGTGGAGGCGATCATCGGCCTCAACCGGGCCACCAACTACGAAGAGTTCCGATCCGCCCTCTCGAAGTGGGACATCGCCGGCCAGAACGTCGTATATGCCGATGCCGAGGGCAACATCGCATACCAGGCGACCGGGGAGGTCCCGATCCGGGGAGCCGGTAACGGGAGCTGGCCGGTGCCGGGATGGACCGGCGAGTACGACTGGGCCGGGACCGTGCCCTTCGAGGAGCTGCCCCGGCTGTTCAATCCTCCCCGGGATTACATCGTCACCGCCAACAACCCGGTGCTGGCCCCGGGAAGCGGGCCCTTCTTCTCCGTCGACTCGGACCACGGCTACCGGGCGGCCCGGATCGAGGAGATCATCGAGGCCACGCCGGCCGGCTACTCCGTCGCCTCGGCCCAGGAGATACAGATCGACAACCGGGACGGGGGAGCGCCCAATCTGGTGCCACATCTGCTCGCGGTGAGCTCGGAGACCGAAGCGGTGAAGGTCATCCAGGAGGTGCTGGCCCCCTGGGCCGAAGGCCCCGACGGCTTCCAGACCAACCCCGACTCACCCGGTGCCGCCGCCTATCAGGCGGTGTGGGCCAATCTCCTCCGTCTCGCCTTCCACGACGAGCTGCCCGAGGACTACTGGCCGGAAGGGGGAAGTCGTTGGTTCGCCAGCGTGGCCGCCCTCCTCGAGACCCCCGACGACCCGTTCTGGGACGACACCGGCAGCGACCCGGTCGAGGATCGGGACGCCATCCTGGAACAGGCGATGACCGACGCCCACGAGGAGCTGGTCGACCTGCTCGGCTCCGACCCGGGGACCTGGCGATGGGGAGAGATCCACGCGGGCCGGTTCGAGAACCAGAGCTTCGGCCAGTCGGGAATCGGTCCCATCGAGTGGCTGTTCAACCGCACCGCCCCCCGTCGTCTCGGGGGAAGCGCCGACATCGTGAACGCGATCGGGTTCCACCCGCCCGACGGGTACCAGGTCGACTGGATCCCCTCGATGCGAATGGTGATCGATCTCGGCGACCTTGGCGCCTCCACGTCGATGAACACCACCGGTCAGTCGGGTCACGCCTTCCACGCCCACTACGACGACATGCTCCAGCCCTGGGCCGACGGGATCCATCATCCGATGCGCTGGCCCCGGGAACAGGTTGAAGAGGAGGCGGAAGGGACCCTCACCCTGAGCCCGCCCGGCTAACCCGCCCGCGCCGCCTCGACCAGGGTGTCGTGGAAGGCCACGGCGCCGCCCCAGTCGCTGGGTGCGTCGTTGGTGAGGACGTTGGCATTGGCCTCCTCTCCCCACCACCCCCAGGGAATGGCGGCCAGACCGGGCCGAAGACGATCGCTGATCTTCGCCGGCAGCCTCAGCTCGCCCCGGTCGTTGAACACCCGCACCATCTCACCCGCGGCGATGCCTCTGGTATCGGCATCGCTCGGATCGATCTCGAAATAGGGGCCGCGCTCCCGGTCGGCGTGGTGCTTGGAGTAGCTGCTGTTGAGGAACCTGGTGTGCGTCTTCGGGGTTAGGAGAATCAATGGGTAGCGGCCGCTCAGGTCGGTGCCCGGGCCTTCGGCCGCCGGGGTGTAGTCGGGCAGTGGGTCCCGGCCCGAATCGGCGAGCGGCCTGGAGTAGAGGTGGGCCTTGCCGTCGGTGGTGGCAAATCCCCCGCCCTCGTAGGGAAGGAGCACTTCGGGAAGGTCGAGTCTGACGAAACCGCGCGAGCGGAGCTCGTCCAGGTCTACATCGGGCAGGGATGTTCGGAGCAGGGTCTCGTCGTCGAGCTCGAACACGGGATCTTCGAAACCCATGGCTCGGGCCAAACGACGCCAGAGCTCGGTGTTGGGGACTGCCTCACCGAGTGGCTCGATGGCCGGTTGGTTCCAACCGAGATAGAGGTGGCCCCAGGAAGGAACCATGTCGACCTGCTCGATCTGGGTGGTGGCGGGGAACACAACGTCGGCGTAGCGGGCGGTGTCGGTGATGAACTGCTCGCTCACCACCGTGAGCAGATCCTCACGGCCCAGGCCCCGTCGTATCGCTGCCGCATTCGGCGCCGAGACCACAGGGTTCCCGTTCCAGACGAACAAGGCGTGGATCGCCATCTCCTCGGAGGTGAGGGCCTGACCGAGACGATTCATGCTCACCCCGCGGGTCGGGCTCTCCACCTCGAAGAGCGACGGGTCGACTGCCTTCTCGGACCAGATCCCTACCGAGCGGGAGAGCCCGCCGCCGCGATGACGCCAGGCACCGGTGAGGACGGGGAGACAGCCCAGGGTGCGGAAGAACATGGCCCCGTTCTCGTGGTGCTCGGCGCCGATCAGAGTCCTGATGAAGGAACGGGACACCGATCCATATGCCCTGGCCAGCGCCTCGATCTCGGCTGGGTCGAGCCCGCACACCTCCCCGGCGCGCTCCGGGGTCCAGTCCCCCACGCGCTCGGCGAGTTGCTCGAACCCCACGCTGTGCGCTTGCACGTAATCGTGATCGATCAGGTCGTCGCGGATGAGGACATGCATCAGGGCCAGCATCAGGGCGACGTCGCTCCCCGGAAGAGGTTGGATGAACCAATCGGCGGAACCGGCGGTGATGGTGCGGATCGGGTCGATGACCACGACCCGGGCCCCGGCGGCGCGGGCCTCTTCGACGAAAGGCCAGAGATGGCGGTTGGTCAGCCGGGTGTTGGTCGCCCAGAGGATCACCAGTTCGGCGAACCTGACGTCCATGGGGTCGGCGCTCCGCCCGTCGCCATAGGTCGTGGCCAAACCGGCGCCGGCCCCGGCGCCACAAAGGGAGTCGACCTGGCGGGAGGCCCCGAGCCGGGCGAAGAAGTACCGGTCGAGGAGGCTCATTTGGACGATACCCTGGGTTCCCGCATCAGACCAGGGGAGGACCGACTCCCCTCCGTGCTCGTCGACGATCCGGCGGAGACGATCCGCCACCAGCTCGGCCGCCTCGTCCCACGATGCCCGGCGAAACTCGGCTTCGCCCTTGCTCCCGGTCCTGATCAGCGGGTGCAGCACCCGTTCCGGGTGATAGACCCGCTCCAGGAAGCGGTTGACCTTCGGGCACAGCTCGCCACGGGAGTAGGGATGGTCGGGATTGCCTCGCATCTTGACCGCGCGGCCGTCCTCAACGGTGACCACCCAACCACAGGAGTCGGGGCAGTCGTGATGACAGGTCCCAAGCACCACCGCGCTCGTCATCGGAGAAACGGTAGCCACTGGCCGGTTCTCCTCTCGATCGATTCCGGTCACCAACCCCTCGACGCTCCGGTGCCGGGGAGACGGGCGTCATGGCGGTAGGGGAAGACCTCGATCAGCTCGCCGGACCTGATCCGCTCCTGGATGGCCTGCCATGCCTCGACCGCGAACAGGTCGGCATGATGATCGAAGAAGACTTCACGCAGCTCAGGCACGAGCCCGAGAAAGCGCTGATGCTCCTCGGGGAACACATCACGGTCACCCACCGGGAACCACGGATCGGTGGCCAACGCCTCCGTCTCGTCGCGCGGCGGGGGCAGCTCACGGAAGTTGATCTCGGTCAGCGTGCTGAGCTCGTCGTAGTCGTAGAAGACGACACGGCCATGACGGGTCACCCCGAAGTTCTTGGGCAACAGGTCACCGGGGAAGATGTTGGTCGAAGCCAGGTCCTTGATCGCCTGACCGAAATCGACGACCGCATCGGCGGCGGCGGGTTGGGCCGCCTCACGGACGTAGATGTCGAGGGGGACCACCCTGCGCTCGACGTACACATGGCTGATGACGACCGAGTCCCCCTCGAGCCGGATGGTCCGCGCCGCCTCGGAGAGCAACTCCTCGAGCACAGGCTCAGAGAACCTGGACCGGTGGAACTGGAGATGCTGGAAGTCCTGGACGTCCATCAGCCTCCCGGCCCGGTCGTGCTGGAACACCATCCGGTACTTGCCCATGACACTTCGTCTCGTGGTCCGTTTCGGCGGAGGGAAAGTGTCCCGGATCACCTTGAACACGTCGTCATAGCCGGGCATGGTGAACACGATCATGACCAGTCCCCTGGTCCCCGGGGCCAGCTCGAACTGCTCCTCCGTCGACCTCAGATGACGGAGGAGGTCCCGGTACAGCTCGGTCTTCCCGTGCTTGTTCTGCCCGATGGCGATGTAGATCTCGGCCACTCTCTTGCGCGGCATGAGCCGGCGGAGAAAGCGGATCAGGTCGTAGGGGCGGGCGACGTCGACATGGAGATAGGACCTGGTGAAGCTGAACACGATCGACGCCTCGTTCTCGGTGAGGAGGACGGCATCGACGAAGATGCCGTCGTCGCCGTTGCTCAGAGCGATGATGAGCGGGATCCGATGCGAACCGGCATAGAGCAACCCGACGATGTAGGCGGACTGCCCCCGGTAGAACACCGAGCGCACCACTTCCGCCTTGCCGACGGCAGCGAGGGCGCCCGGCTCGCTGAGCCGGGCGTCGATCCGACCCGCCACCGCCGCAGCGTCGGCCCCGAGCCGGGCGTAGGGCACGGTGTGGGCGAACGAGGTCAGGATGTCTGTGACCAGCCGGGTGGTTGACTCCCGTCGGTCGAAGGTGAGGTAAACGGGGTCGCGGGACGGGCTGGGCGGGGTGTCGAAGTCCGAGTCGACGAATTCGATGTGCTCGGCCACGCCCACCGTCCCGAAGACACGGCGGGTCACCGAGTTGTAGAACGTCTCGGCCAGCTCCCAGTCCTGGCGATCCGAGATGAGCCCGGAGTAGACCGCCTTGACCGCCACCCAGACCAGTGGGTCATCGGCTCGTCGCCCCAGCAACTGGCCGACCGACTCCATGACCCGATCGACCACGACCGTGTAGAGGCGAAGCCGCTCGACAGCATCGCTCTGCATCCCCGGCCAGTCCCGCTCCTCGAATCGGCGCGGTGCCCGCTGGTTGATCGCACTGAAGCGCGCCACGTACTCCTCGAACCCCACGAGGATGCGGTTGGCGCCCAGGTTGGAGAGACGACTGTCGGTGAGCGGTGCGGTCATGCGCCGTCTGTCAGCCAATGAACGAGGAGACCACGTCGACGACCAGATCCGGATGCGTCCAGGGTGCCTCATGGCGCACACCGACCAGCTCGACGACGGTGGCGTCGGGCAAGGCTGCGGCCAGCTCGTACTGCCAGGCCGGTGGCACCAACTCGTCCAATGTGGGGATCACGACCAGGGTCTCGGCCTCGATGTGCCTGATCCAGGGGCGGGAGTCGAAGCGGAGGAGGGCGAGGGTGGCCTGGGCCCCGGCGTCGACATCGCGACGGTGCGTCTCCTCCCAAAGCCAGCGGGCATGGCGCTCCTCTACGGCTCCGGTCACGCGGAGGTATAAAGCCCGGACTTCGGGCGTGCCCAGACCGGTGAGACGCTCCCATGCCCGGGCGAGCACGGCGCCGACGGCGCGAAGGGCACGGTGCGGCTGAGGGTGGTGGGTGAGGGTGGCGATGAGGGCGAGGCGATCGACCCGCCCCGGGTGACGATGGGCAAAGGCTTGGGCGATGGCGCCACCCATCGAATAGCCGATCACCGAAAGCCGGCCCACCCCGAGGGCGTCGAGGACCCCAGCCATGTCGTCGGCGAGGTCATCGACCTCGAACCGATCGCGGGCCAAGGGAGCGAGCCCATGACTGCGATAGTCGACCATGAGCACCCGGTACTTCTCGGCCAGGGCCGGGCCGATCCGATACCACTCGGCCAGTGACGACCCGGCCAGTCCGTGGATCAAGAGCAGCATCGGGGCACCCTCGGGGCCTGCATGTCTGACCACGAACTCCTGGTCACCCACGAACACGGTGCGCCCCGAGCTGCGCCAGGGATGCTCCTGCGGCGGCCGGAAGCGGGGACTGATGGTTGGGGCGAATGCCCTCCACACGACCAGCGCCACCAGGAGACGCCGCAGACGCTTCATGACCGCTCCTCACCGGTCACTGCGAAGATCAGGTCCTCGACCGGCCGGCCGGCGATGAGATGCTCGTCGATGATGCGATCGAGCGACTCGATGTTGACATTGGCGTACCAGGTGCCCTCGGGATAGACGACACAGATCGCCCCCTGCTCGCAAATGCGGAGACAGTCGACCTTGCTGCGGAGGACCGAGCCGTCACCCGGCGCGACAGGGGTGGCCGCGGCGGACGGCTTCCCCTGCCAGGGGGGAGGGGCAGAGGCGAGGTCGAGATCCTTCAGCCGGCGTTTGAGATGGCTCCACAGGGCTTGGGTGACCTCGACGGGGGCGCATCTGGGCGTGGTCTGATCGGAGCACAGGAAGATGTGCCGCTGCGCCCTGGGGATGGAAAGGGCGCTGCTGATGGCATCGAGCCGCTCTTCGTTGTTCACGTGGGGTCTGATGCCCCGGCTCGGTCTGACCTGCCTGGCACCTTGCGGCCACGGCCGACGCCGACGGGGTACTCGATCATGCGCACGTCGCTCACCCGCGAAAGATAGCCCCGGCCCGGTCTTTCCCCTTCCGGCACAGGAGATCACGACCTCCGGTTAGGCATGGGGTCGTAGTTAGCCTTTCCCGACTCATGTTCGAGGAACCGACCTTTTTGACCCCGGCCGCGTTCGAGAGAATGCGGGAAGAGCTGGCTCGGCTGAAGACGGAGGGACGGCGCGAGATCGAAGAGCGGATCGCCGAGGCTCGGTCCCACGGCGACCTGCGCGAGAACGCCGACTACGACGCCGCCAAGAACGACCAGGGTCTCATGGAGGCCAGGATTCGCAAGCTGGAGCATCTCCTCAACTCCTCCGAGGTGAGGGAGGTCTCCGACACCGGGCGTGTCGAGATCGGCTGTGTGGTCACCGTAATCGACTCCGACGGCGATGAGCTCGAGTACTTCGTCGCCCCCCAGGAGAACAAGGTGTCGGGCCTGCTCCTCGCCTCACCCACCAGCCCCCTGGGCGGCGCCCTCCTCGGCGCCTCCATCGGAGACGAGGTTTCGTATCAGGCACCGGCGGGGACGTTCACTGTGTCGGTGAAGGCGGTTCGCCCGTACGAGCGCTGAGGTGCAACGACGCATGCGAAGACTTCGAGTCGGTGCGCTGGTTAGCCTGACGCCGGTTCGCCGTCCGAGGGCTACCGGTGAGACTCCGACTTAGACGACCCCGTCAACTTGCCAGGGATCTGCTTGCCGCGGCACGCCGTGACCATGAGGAAGTCGCCGACTATCTGGAGACCCACGGCGAGGAGTGGGAAGCCCTGGCCGAAGCCGCCCCCGGGGACGCCGCCGACGTCCTGGAGCAGCTCACCGAGGAAGACGCCGCCGGCCTGCTCGCCGAGCTCGAGCCCGAAGACGTGGCCGACATCCTGGAGCAGATCGCACCCGAGCTGGCCGCCGAGCTGGTGGAGGAGGTGCCGATCGAGGATCTCTCCGCAGCAGTCGGCGAGATGACCGGGGAGGCTGCCGCCGACCTGTTGTTCGAGCTCGACGACGAAGTCACCGAGAGTGTCCTCGCCCTCCTCGACGACCAGGCGGAGCAGGAGATCCGGCGTCTGCTCGAGTACCCGCCCGACACGGCCGGCGGGCTGATGACCACTGAGATCGCCGCCCTCCCCATCGGCCTGACCGCGGGCGAGGCGATAGAGAGGATCCGCCAGCTCCACGACGAGTACGAGGACCTCTCCTACGTCTATGTGGTCGACGACGACGCCCGCCTCAAAGGGGTCATCTACTTCCGCAACCTGGTCTTCGCCAGACCCGGAGCGAGTCTCGAAGATGTGATGTTGCCCGACCCGGTCTCGGTGCGGGCGCTCACCGACCGGGAAGAGGTGGCGGAGCTCAGTCAGAGATACCGTCTGTTCGGGATCCCCGTCGTGGACGACGACGGGCATCTGCTCGGGGTCGTCACGACCGATGCGGTCATAGAGGCGATTCAAGACGAGGCGACCGAGGACTTCGCCGCCGCGGTTGGCGCCGGTGTGGAGGAGACGGTCTACACCGACGTGATCATGTCGTTCCGCTCCCGGGCACCGTGGTTGATGCTCAACCTGGTCCTGGCCCTGTTCGTCGCCTGGGTGATCGAGCATCAGACCGGGATCATCTCCGCCGAGCCGGTGCTGGCGGCCCTCATGCCGATCGTGGCCACACTGGGTGGTAACGGGGGGAACCAGAGTCTGGCGGTGATGATCCGCTCACTTGCCTCGGGCGATGTGCCCGGGGCCCAGGTCACCGCGATCCTGTTCCGTCAGGCCGGGGTGGGGCTCCTCAATGGGCTACTGCTTGCCGTATCCTCCGCTGCCCTCACCTACGCCCTGATCGACGCCGGGGTATTCGACAGCAGGACCGAGCCCTTGAACATCGGCCTGGTCATCGGCATCGCCTGCCTGGCGAATCTCGTGATCGCCACCCTGTCCGGGGCAGCAATCCCCCTGATCCTGCGTCGTCTCGGTCTCGACCCGGCCCTGGCCTCGTCGATCCTGCTCACCCTGATCACCGACGTCGTCGGCTTCGGAGGCTTCCTCCTGGTAGCAGCCGCCCTCCTCTAGTCCAGCACCCAGCACCCAATACCCAGTACCCGTTGACGACGAAGTCGTCAACTGCCTATGACGAACTCGCCGGAGCCGGCGAAGGGGCCGCGGAAGACGACGGTGGTCCCGTTTTGCACGCTGGCGAAGTGGTGCTCATCGATGAGCTGGGTCTCGCCCTCGGTTCGCTCCGCCTCGGGTTTGCGGTAGGCGTCGACCGCTCCCGGGTGGTCGAACACTTCCGCAGCGAAGGTGACTGTGCCGTCGTCGACCAGACCGACCACGAAGTTCTCGATGTCGACATCGGTATAGGCGCCGGGTGGAACCACGATGAACAGTGTCTCGCCAGCCGTGTCCGACTCCCTGGCCACGATCTCGTGACCACCGACGGTCTCCCCGCGCAGGGAAGTCGTGGTGCTGTCACCGCCGCCGGCGAGAGAGGTGGTCGTCTCTGCCCCGGCACCTGTGGTGGGGCTGGCGATCAGTGACGAGGTGGTGCTGAGATCCGTGGTCTCTTCCCCGTCGCAGGCCGCCACTGCGAACAGGAGCAGCCCGGACAGGGCAAGACGCAACGCATTCGAAGACTTCATGGCCTACAAACGTACCCCGCCGGCCCGCAGTTCCAAACACTGCGCCGCTCGGTAAGGTCCTGTCCCATGTCCGGCAGTCGGGCGGCTGCAGTCGTAGCCGTGGCCACTCTGATCGCGGCTGTGCACGCGTTGACCACGTCCTCGATCCAGGCCGGGGCCACCGAGATGTGCCCTCCGGTGACGATGGACGTGCTTTTCCCTCCCACCACATGGCCGGCGCCGACCACGATCCCGCCGGAGACCACGACCACAGCTCAGCCCGCCACCACGACGACCGTCGCGTCGCCGCCACCGTGCGACCCATTCGTCTACGAGCTGGCCTGGCCCCTCGCCGGAGCAGGCCAGACCGGCTCCCCGTTCGGAGCCGACCGGGATGGTGGTACCCGGAAGCACCAGGGCAACGACATCGCAGCCCCCAAGCTCACCCCGGTGGTGGCCGTCGCCGACGGCGTGGTCATCAAAGTCGCCCAAGAGGTGGGCACGGGGAACTGCTGTTGGGCCGTCATCGGGCACACCGACGGATGGCAGAGCTACTACATCCATCTCAACAACGACCGGCACGGAACAGATGACGGACTCGGGGTGGGGGCCAGGACCGATCTCGCCGAAGGATCGGTGGTGACTCGGGGCGAGGTCATCGGATGGGTGGGCGACTCGGGGAACGCCGAAGACACGATCGATCACCTCCACCTCGAGCTGCGCAACCCGGAAGGGATCGCGGTCGACCCGGGCCCCAGTCTCGAGGCGGCCCGGCGTGCCGCGGTTCTGCTCGATCCTCAGCCGACCTGGCCATACGCCGACGACGACGGCCACCCCGGGGAATGGACGGCGGCATTGCTGCTCAGCCAAGGCCTCCTCCTCGGCTGTGAAGGGTCAATGATCAACTTCTGTCCCGACTATGTCGCCGCTCCCGACTTCGCCGGTGTCATCGCCACCCATCTGGCCGGCAAGGCGCCCCCTCCGATCGAAGGACATCGCCAGCCATTGCCCGGCCCTATGCAGGCCATGGACCCCCGGTCGGCCGAGGCAGCGCTCGGATGCGAGCCGGTGGACGAATGTCTTCTGGTCGGCTTGCCGGAGACCGAGGTGGCCCGCATCGCCATGTGGATCCGCATCGACGCACTGGTCGCCACCCTTCGCCCTCCCTCGCCGCAGGAGGAGGGGGCACCTCAGGTGTTTCTCCTCACGGCCGAGGAGGCAGAGGCCCGATTGCGGGCCATCGGAGCCCGCCAGGCATGCAACCCGGCCCTCGATGGACGGCGACTGCTGACCAGGGCGGAGACGATGATCCGTCTCGTGTCGTGGATTCAGGGCACCAACCCCGAACCCTGCTCCCCGGTTCGGCCCACTCTTTGATAGAAGAGCCGCGCCAGGTCTGCGGTGACCGGCCCCTCGGGGAATCGGCGGTGCCCCACCGCCGCCACCGGTTGGATCTCACGGATCGTGGAGAGGGCCATGACCTCGTCGGCATCATCGAGGCGATCAAGCGCCCATGCCGATTCGACCACCTCCAAGCCCAACTCAGAGGCCAGCTCGAGCAGTACGCGCCGGGTGATCGAGTCGAGGATGCCCAGCTCAAGACCCGGCGTCTCGAGCACGTCTTCGACCACCCAGGCCACCGAGAACGTCGGCCCTTCGAGCATGACGCCTTCGATGGTGGTGAGTAAGGCGTCACCGAATCCCTCGGCTACCGCGTGACGAGTCGCAGCCATGTTGGGGGCATAAGAGAGGACCTTGGCCCCGGCCAGCTCCCAGTCGACGCCGGCGGCGTGCCAGGGAGCTTCCACGGGAAGAAGCGTTGCCGGGCCCTCCCCCTTGCTCCAGGGATGGGCGAACACGATGACGACCGGCTCGGCGGGGTCACCGGGGCCGACCGAGCCTCTGGTCACGACGACCCTCACCGCGCTGTCCCCGCCCGAACCGGAGATGTCGCTGATCCACTGCCCCAGCTCATGTCGCCCGGGCAAGGGGATGTCCAGCGCTTTGGCGCTCCGGGCCAGACGATCGAGATGCTCATCCAGGGCAAAGGGACGGCCCGAGTAGGCCCTGAGGACCTCGAAGCAACCGTCTCCGCGGAGGACCGACGAGTCGGTGACCGGGATGGTCCCGTCGGACTCGACACCGTTGATGAGCACCCGGGTCATGCCGATGGGGCCCTGTGCTTGTTGGTGATCGGGAGCCGCCGGTCCTTGCCGAACGCCTTGACCGTGATCTTCACCCCCGGCGCCGACTGCCGCCGCTTGTACTCGTTCCGGTCGACCATGCCCGCCACCGTTGCCACCAGCGTCGGATCGAAGCCACGGCCCACGATGGTGGCCACGTCCAGGTCGGCCTCGACGTAGAGCTGGAGGATCTCGTCGAGGACCTCGTAGGGGGGCAGGGTGTCGGAGTCTCTCTGGTCTGGTCGCAACTCCGCCGATGGCGGCTTGTCGATCGTGCTCTGCGGTATCACGTCTCCATTCTTGTTGCGCCACCGGGACAGGTCGTAGACCAGGGTCTTGAAGACATCCTTGAGAACGGCGTAGCCGCCGACCATGTCCCCATACAGAGTGGCGTACCCGGCGGCCATCTCGGACTTGTTCCCCGTGGCCACCACCATCGGCCCGTGCTTGTTGGATATCGCCATCAGCATCGCACCGCGGGTGCGGGCCTGGAGGTTCTCCTCGGCGGTCCCGAAACCGGTGCCGGCGAAGACCGGGGACAGGGCTTCGAGATAGGACTCGTACACCCCATCGACGGGAAGGACATCGAATCTGATCCCGAGGTTGGCAGCCAGCTGCCGTGCGTCGTCGAGGGAGTGCTGTGACGAGAACCTCGTGGGCATGGCCACTCCCCACACCGACTCGGGCCC
>Ga0326597_10009139_pt1 | contig 13317 bp, 10 predicted proteins | sample RVTome_12_FD_203789 | JGI IMG/M metagenome (GOLD analysis project Ga0326597, IMG submission 203789) | Soil microbial communities from uranium-contaminated site in the Upper Colorado River Basin, Wyoming, United States - RVT100D185 | ecosystem: Environmental > Terrestrial > Soil > Contaminated >... | reverse complement strand
AAAAGATCGAGGAGATCGAGCCCTCGCTCCCCGACGGCGTCGAGATCGTCACGACGTACGACCGCGCCGACTTGATTCACCGCGCCATCGAGACGCTCCGCCACGAACTCGTCATCGAGATGATCATCGTCTCGCTCGTGATCCTTCTCTTCCTTTGGCACTTCCCATCGGCGGTCGTCCCGATCCTGACGATTCCGATCTCGGTCTTCCTCGCCTTCATCCCGCTCTACTTCTTCGGTGTGACGGTGAACATCATGTCGCTCGCCGGGATCGCGATCTCGATCGGCGTGCTCGTGGACGGCGCGATCGTGGAGGTCGAGAACGCGTACAACAAGATTCACCACTGGATCGCGGCCGGTCGGAAGGGCGACTTCCACCAGGTGCGGCTCGAGGCCCTCCAGGAAGTCGGGCCGTCCGTCTTCTTCTCGCTCCTGGTCGTTTCCGTCTCGTTCCTCCCGATCTTCGCCCTCGTCGATCAGGAGGGGCGCCTCTTCAAGCCGCTCGCGTATTCGAAAAACCTCGCGATGGCCCTGGCCGCGCTCCTGGCGATCACGCTCGATCCGGCGCTCCGGATGATGTTCGCGCGGATCGATCCGTTCCGCTTCCGTCCGCGCTTCCTCGCGCGCGCCGCGACGACAGCGCTCGTCGGCACGTATTACTCCGAGGAGCGCCATCCGATCAGCCGGACGCTCTTCCGCATCTACGAGCCGGCTTGCCGCTTCGTGCTCCGCCATCCGCGCGCGATCATCCTCGCCGCGGCGCTCATCGTCGCCGTGAGCCTCCCCGCGTACTTCGGGCTCGGGTCGGAGTTCATGCCGCCGTTGAACGAAGGGTCGATCCTCTACATGCCGACCACACTCCCCGGCATCTCGGTCGCGCAGGCGCAGGAACTCCTCGGGACGCAGGACCGCGTGCTCAAGTCGTTCCCGGAGGTCGTGAGCGTCTTCGGGAAGGCGGGACGGGCCGAAACCTCGACCGATCCCGCGCCCTTCTCGATGATGGAGACGACGGTCGTGCTGAAGCCCGAGAGCGATTGGCGTCCGAAGGAGCGCTGGTATTCGGGCTGGATGCCCGGATGGATCAAGCCTCTCTTCCGGCCGATCTGGCCCGACCACATCTCGCGCGAGGATCTCGAGTCGGAGATGGACGCCGCGCTCCAGATCCCCGGCCAGACGAACGCGTGGACGCAGCCGATCAAGGCGCGCATCGACATGCTCTCCACCGGCGTGCGCACGCCGATCGGGATCAAGATCCTCGGGCCGGACCTCGCCGTCATCGAGCGGATCGGCGAGGAGATCGAGTCGGTCGTCCGCGAGGTGAAGGGCACGCGGAGCGTCTACGCCGAGCGCGTGGCGGGCGGCTACTTCGTCGACTTCGAGCCGCGCCGCGACCAGCTCGCCCGCTACGGCCTCACGATCGACGAACTCCAGATGACGATCATGACGGCGATCGGCGGCGAGAACGTCTCGACGACGGTCGAGGGGCGCGCGCGCTACCCGGTGAACGTGCGCTACCCGCGCGAGCTGCGCGACGACCTCGACAAGCTCCAGCGCGTCCTCGTGCCGACGATGGACGGCGCGAACGTGCCGCTCGCCCAGCTCGCCGACATCACCATCAACACCGGCCCCGCGATGATCCGCGACGAGAACGGGTTCCTCGTCGGGTACGTCTACGTGGACATGACGGGACGCGACATCGGCGGCTACGTCGAGGACGCGAAGAAGCTCGTCCGCGAGCGTGTCGATCTCCCCGCCGGCTACACGCTCGTCTGGAGCGGCCAGTACGAGAACATGATCCGCGTCAAGGAGCGGCTCAAGATCGTCGTCCCGATCACGCTCGTCTTGATCTTCGTGCTCCTCTACGCGAACACGAGGTCGGCGTTCAAGACGATGGTCGTCATGCTCGCCGTGCCGTTCTCGGCCGTCGGCGCGATCTGGCTCTTCCACCTCCTCGACTACAACGTCTCGATCGCGGCGTGGGTCGGGATGATCGCGCTCCTGGGGCTCGATGCGGAGACCGGGGTGTTCATGCTCCTCTTCCTCGATCTCTCGCACGACCACTACAAGCGGGAAGGGCTCATCCGGAACCGGCGCGACCTCGACGAGGCGATCGTGCATGGAGCGGTGAAGCGCGTTCGCCCGAAGTTGATGACGGTCGCCGCGGCGTTCATGGGGCTCTTGCCGATCATGTGGTCCACGTCGGCGGGGGCGGACGTCATGAAGCGGATCGCGGCGCCGATGATCGGCGGCCTCGTGACCTCGTTCTTGCTGGAGCTTCTCGTCTATCCGGCGATCTACAAGCTGTGGAAGCTCCGGGGGGAGTGGAAAGGGCTGGCGGGTTAACGGCAGCGACGCTCGGCGGTTCGACACGGCGTCACGCGACAGCGACTTCGACCCCACGACGACGCGGGCGGCGCGCAGCCGCCCATCGAGTTCCAACGTGAACGAGCGAAGGGAGACTCACCATGAATCCGAATCGTTCTCTCCGCGGGCGTCTCCGGCTCGGCGCCTGTGCCATGCTGGCTTCGGCGGTCGTCGCCTCTCCCGCCCTGTCCGATGAGCCCGCGGAAAGGCGCGGCACGGCGACGTTCGAGATCAGGTTCCTCGAAGGGATGATCGACCACCATCACATGGCCGTCATGATGGCCGAGCTGTGCGAGGGGCGGGCGACGCATGCCGAGTTGCTGAATCTGTGCTCGCAGTTCCGGATGACGCAGATGGCGGAAATGCATCAGATGAGCTCCTGGCTCGAGGACTGGTACGGCCGCACGTATCACCCCGAAATGAAGCCCGGCATGATGCGGAAGATCGAGCGTCTCGGCGAGCTGTCCGGCGCCGAGTTCGAGATCGAGTTCATGGAAATGATGATCCGGCATCACGAGGAAGCGGTTCGCGAAGCCGGGAGTTGTGTCGAGAAGGCTGAGCACGACGAGCTCGTGGCCCTTTGCGAGACTATGCACGGTGCTCAGGAACACGAGATCACGCAAATGCGCCAGTGGCTGTGCGACTGGTACGAGAGGTGCCGCCACTGATCGTGTCGGGGGCGCGGTTTCGATGCCGCGCCCCCGGTTTTCGCCGCCTCGCGATCGCCGCGGCCGCTCCGCCACGACCGTGGTCCTTCCGCAGCCAGCCTCCGATTCCGCCGGGAGCAAATCCCACACCCCATTGCTTCAGGACATCCAGCACGCACCCGTGCGGAATGGACGGCGCGCGCGTTCTGGCGATTCGGGGCTTCAACAGCTGTCACAAACAGGCACAACGGTTGCTGAACTCCTTTGCGCTCGCGGCGGCCGAGCGACTCGAGCCATGCGGCCTGGATGCTCTCGGCGTCCACCGCCGAGACGGGAGGAGGGTGAGATGCGCAGAGCGGTGACAGTCACGGGGTTGTTCTTCATCGGTCTTCTCGCCGCGTTCCTGTCGGGCTGCGGGGCAGGGATGGCCGGTATGGGCGGAGGCTGCGGGATGATGGGGGGCCACGCCGGCCACGACGCAAGCGCCGCGCAGGCCGAATCGGCGATCTGTCCCGTCTGCGGCACACGAGTCGCGGTCGATGAAGGAACGCCCCGCGCCACGTATCGGGACACCCTGTACTACTTCGTGTCTGAAGAACACGAACGCAGGTTCCTCGCGGAACCCGAGCGCTATCTCTCGGAAGCGGCTCCCGCCCCATCGGCCCCGGCCGAGGACCACCAGCACCACTGAGCCGGATCCGAGGCGAAGAGGGGAAGATCCGGGCGAATGCGGGGACGAACATGACCAAGCCGAGATTCGCGACACGCAAGGAAGCGGCCGGGTTTGCCGCGAGCTTAGCCGCCGTAGTCGTCATACTCGTCGTTCACTACACGGCGCCGCTCCATCACCTCGGACTTCACGATGTTCTGAGGCGGCTCTTCTACATTCCGGTCGTCACCGCGGCGATCGCAACAGGAGCCTGGGGAGGCCTCCTGACGTCGCTGGTCGCCGCGGTGGCCTACCTTCCGCATCTCCGCGGGCTCGACTCCGCGGGCGCAAACGTGCTCGACCATTCGCTCGAGCTCGTGTTGCTCCTGGCCATCGGGGGCATCGTCGGGGCGTTCGCGGACGCCGCGAAACGCGCCCGGGCGGCGGCGAGCGATCAAGCCAAGCTCGCGGCGCTCGGAGAAATCGGGCTCGCGCTCATGGCGCAGGCCGAGGGTCCGCTCGACGCCATCGACGGCCAGGCCGAGTCGATCCGCTTCCTGGCGGGCCGGCGCGACGACAAGGCCGTTTCGTTCGCGGCAGGCGTCGTTCGGGATGAAGCCGCACGTCTCAAGCGGCTGCTCGTGGACATCACCTCTCTTGGCCGCGCTTCCGCGGGGACAGCTGCAAGGGAGGATCTCTCGGCCGTCCTCGCGGGGACCGTCGGCGAGATCCGCATGGAACACCTCTCCGGGGCGCGCATCGAAATGGAGCCGATCTCCTGCTCGCTGCCGGTCCGCGCGGATCGCAGGGCGCTCCGCTATGCGTTCCACTCGCTTCTGACAGGGCTCCTCGAATGTTCGCCCCTGCCGCGCCGGTTGCGGCTCGTGATGCGCAAGGAAGGGGAGAGCGCGGTGGTCGAAATCGTCGCGGTCTTTGCGGAAGGCGAGCCGGCCGATCTCGAGCGGAGCCTGCACCGCGTCTTCGGCGCCGGCGCGCGCGACTACCGGATCGCTCGCGCCCTGTGCGTCGGCCTCCTCGTGGCGCAAGGGGCGACCGTTGAGTTCCGGCGGCGGCCCCCCTCCGAAGCGTCCGTGCAGGTGTGGTTCAAGCTTCAACCGATGCTTCCGATCGGCGCCGCAGGCCGGGTGATGGCCGGCGCCCTCACACCGGGCAGCACCGGGTCGTTCGCGAAGTGAGCCGATCCAAGCAAGGAGGAGTGATGCGTCACCAAGTAATGGGCATGGCTCTCGGTACCCTCGCCGCCGCACCGTTCCTGTTTCCCGTACTGGCGTGGTCGAGCCTGAGCGTGCACCCGAACTCCTATGAGATCGTGGTCCAGGCCGGCACGACGGCAGCGGACGTCCTGCATATCACCAACAACGGCCCGGCTTCGCCGCTCGGTTACACGGTGAGCGACGACAGCGGGTGGATGTCCGAGGAACCCGAGTCGGGACAAATCCTCATCGGCGAGCAAGCGGACGTCACCGTGACCTTCGACGCAGCGGGGCTAGCGCCCGGCACCTACACCGGGACGATCAGCGTCGGGGATCCCCACCATGGCGGAATCCCGATCGCCGTGAGCCTCACCGTGAATTCCACGGTCGGCGTGGAGGAGGGTTGGGTCGACCTGCCTACCGGTATCGCGCTCGCGCAGAGCCGGCCGAATCCGACGAGCGCCGGCGCGGAGTTCGCGTTCCGGGTGCAGGAGGAGCAGGAGGCTCTACTGCGTGTCTACAGTCTTTCCGGCGCAGAAGTCGCCACGCTGTTCAGCGGTCGCGCTGCGCGCGGCGAGACGCGCGTGGCATGGGGCGGCACGGATCGCGCCGGGCGGGCTCTGGCGAGCGGCCTCTACTTCTATCGGCTCGACGCGTCCGCGGGTGCGCTTGTGGGCCGGTTCCTCGTCGTTCGATGAGCGTCACGGCAACCGCTGGGGAGCGCATGGCGAGCCGCGCTCCCCAGCGCACCGAGCGCAGTCGCGTTACGCCGTGCGGCCGGTGACTGCCTCCTTCACCGATTCGATCCGCTCCGGCTCGCCTTCCACCGTTTCCCGCGGGTTGACGGCTCGGAACAAGAGGGCGGCGAGCACGCCGCCGGCGAAGTTTCCGACGAGGTAGAGCCAGAGGTTTCCGGGCTGCGCGATCCCCATGATCGTGATGCCGATCGCGACCGCGGGATTGAAGGCGCCCCCCGAGACGGAACCGACGGAGTACGCGCCCACCAGGACAACGAATCCGATCGCGAGACCGTAGAACGAATTCCCCGCCGTTCCCTTCGCGGTGGCGACGTTCAGCACGACGTAGCAGAGCGCGAAGGTGAAGAGGACCTCCGCGAGGAGCGCGCGCCCGGTGTCGAGCGTCATCGCCTGGACCGGCGGGTTCCCCTTCATGAAGAGCACGATGGCCGAGGCGACCATCGCGCCGAGCACCTGCGCCACCATGTACGGGACGACGTCGCGTCCGGGACAGCGGCCGCGCAGAAACACGGCGAGCGTGACCGCCGGGTTCACGTGTCCGCCCGAGATGTGTCCGCTCGCGTAGACCGCCACCATGAGGGCCGATCCGATCGCGAGCGGCGCGAGCGCGCCGGCGCTGCCCGGCTCGAGGACGCAGAATCCGACCGTCGCCACGAGGAAGAACGTACCGATGAACTCTACGAGGTACTTCTTCGGGCTCATCTCGAACCTCCGTGGTGGGGTGAGGGGTCGTGTGACCGCCGGTCGGTGAGCTTACCACTCCCGGACTCACTCTGCCCGTGGAGGCTCGTGAGGTATGCGGTCAGCGCGCGCGCCTCCTCGCTCCAGAGATCGAAGTCGGTCATCGGAGTGCGCGGCACGACGCCCTTCGGATCCATGAGGAGCGCGTAGATGTAAGCGGGGCGAAGCCGGTCGCCGGCGCCGTCGAGAGCCGGCCCGTGCGCGTTGCCGGTGCCGCCGATCACGTGGCATCCCTTGCAGGCGTACTCGCCGATCAGCTCTCGCCCCTTCCGCGCTTCCGTCTCGTCGAGCGGCGGATTCGTGACCGGCGTTTCCGGAAAGCGCGCCGTGTCGGTGCGCGTTGCGAGAAACGAGGCGATGTCCTCGGCCTGGGCCGAGTCGAGGCCGTAGTCAGGCATGCGAAGGACGGGCCTCACGTCATGGTCGGCCCAGCGGATCCGGTGGGGACGGAGGATGTAGTCGCGCATCCAGCTCTCCCGCAATCGGCTCCCCGCGATTGCGAGGCTCGGAGGAATCCCCGGCGCCTCACGTCCGGGCTCGCCGTGGCAGCTCGCGCATTCGAGCGTCTCGAAGAGGGCGCGCCCGCGGGCGGTGTCCGCGGCGGCTGGCCCGTCGACTGGCTCCGTATCGGGAACGCCGGCCTGCGGGAGCGCGAGGTCCATTCCCGCCCGGAGCTTGAGTCCGGCGAGCGCGCCGCGATCGGCTCCGAGAAGAACGAGAACGTTCAGCACGAGGAGCCCCGCCGCGAGGACCCCGGAATCCGCTCGCGAGCGATGTCCTCTGCGCGCGATCGCACAGATGCTGAGAAGCGCGGCCAGCGCCGCGGAGAGGAGCATCAGCGTGCGATGGACCGACACGATCGTGCCCGGACCATGCGGGAGGGATTCCTGTGCGATGAGGCCGGTCGCCACGGAGACAGCCGCGCCGAGCGTCCCGAGGACGAGGATGAGGCGGGCCGGCGGAAGGAGATCCATCCGGCGCAGGAGAAATGCGACGGCCGCGAAGAGGAGCGAGACCGGGAAGAGCGCAACCGGGAAGTGAACGAGCATCGGATGGATGTTCGGATACGCGGCAAGGCCTGGGAGCAGTCGCTCGATCACGTTCATCAGTCGCGTCCGGGGAAGTAGGATGAAGGACGGCAGGACCGCTCGCGGGCAGCCCTGCCGGTGCCTTCAGATCATCACTCTAGTGCGTGTGCGAATGCGAGGTTGTTTCCTTGTGCGCGGCGGGGGGCTCCATCACACCGCGGTACGTCTCGGTGAACGTCGCCTCTTGCTCGTCGCCGGCAAGCCCCGTGACACGGAGCACCGCCTTGAGCGACCCCGGCTCCGCCTTCGAGAGATCGGCCGCGGCGAAGAGATAATCCTGCGCGACGAGGTCCATGCCGCACTTCGGGCAGCGCCCGGCCTCCTTCCCGACGAACTCGGCGCCCATCGGGCAGTAGTAGACCGCCGCCTCACCAGCCTTCGCCGTCTTCACGACGAGCGGCACCTCGCGCGTGGCTCCGTCCTTCCACTTCAGCGTCACCGCGCCCACCGCCTTCCCGACGGCCATCGGTTTCTGATCGTCGGAGTACACGTAGATCCGGATGCCGTCCTTTCCGAAGACGGTCTCGAAGTGGTGCGCCTCCGTCATCGTGGCGTGTCCGCCGTTCATCTCGGACTTCTCGTGAGAGTGCGTGCCAGACTCACTCTTCGCCGCGCTTCCGTGAGGATGTTCCTCGTTCGCGGTCGCGAACGCCGGCGAAGCCGAGAGAGCAAAGGCCAAGGCGGCGCCGAATGCCATACGAGCCGTTATCATCAGTCGATTCCCTCCTTGTCGTCGATGCGACGAGCGCTTCCAAAGCAGGCCGCAGGCCATCGAGCCGGCATTCCGGCGCGCTGCGTAACTCGCAACAGCATAATATGTTGCGTCTGCGATCCACCGGACCACCCCGTCCTCTTTCGCCCGCAGCCCCCGCGGCGGCGCGCGGGCTGCTGCATCTCGACGCCGGCTTGTCGGATTTGCAGCGCCGCGCCGGCCCGAACGCTCCGCCTCGACCTTGGGGCGCGGCGCGTTCCGATTCGAGTGGAAACCCGAACCGCGGACTCCGTAGCCTCACCGGATGGTCGTTCAGGATCGAGATGAGGAGGGCATGAACACACCGGTTCGAACGAAGTCCCACGCAGGCCGAAGCCGAACCTCGATTCCCGTCCGAGCTTCCGAACCGGTCGCCTGGCACACGCTTCACGTCGGAGATTCGCTCGCGCGGCTCGAAGTACGCCCCGAGAAGGGCCTCACCGGCGCGGGCGCGAAGGAGCGCCTGGAGCGCTACGGCCCAAACGAGCTTCCGAGCGGCGTCGAAACTCCGCTCTGGAAGAAGGTGCTCGCGCAGTTCCGGGACGTCGTCGTCCTCGTGCTCCTCGGCGCGACCGCCGTCTCCGCCGCGCTCGGTGAGTGGACCGATGCCGCCGTCATCCTCGCGATCGTCTTGCTGAACACGATCCTCAGCTTCTTCCAGGAGCGCAGAGCCGAACGCGCGCTCGACGCGCTGAAGAAGCTCGCCGCACCGATGGCGCACGTGCTGCGCGACGGGCGCCCCGAGGAAATCCCGAGCCGCGAGATCGTCCCGGGCGATCTGCTCCTCCTCGAGGCGGGCCAGTTCGTGCCGGCCGACGCACGGATCGTCGAATCGATGAACTTCGCGGTCGAGGAGGCGGCGCTCACGGGAGAATCGGTTCCCGTCGAGAAGGACGCCGGCGCCGTTTTCGAGGCGGATGTCGCGATGGGCGAGCGCGCGAACTTGGTCTACTCCGGCACGGTCGTGAGCCGCGGGCGCGGATCGGCGGTCGTCACCGCGACGGGCGGGGGCACGGAGCTGGGCCGCATCGCGAACCTTCTCGGGGGGGTCGAGAAGGAGGAGACGCCGCTCCAGAAGCGCCTCGACCAGGTCGGGAAGATCCTCGCGGTGCTGACGCTCGTCATCTGCGGGATCGTGTTCGCCGTAGGACGCCTTCGCGGCGAGCCCGCGCTCGAGATGTTCCTCACGGCGGTGAGCCTCGCGGTGGCTGCGATTCCCGAGGGGCTGCCGGCGGTCGTCACGATCGTGCTCGCGCTCGGGATGCAGAACATGGTGAAGCGGCACGTCATCATCCGGCGTCTGCGCGCGGTCGAGACGCTCGGATCGACGACCGTCATCTGCTCCGACAAGACCGGAACGCTCACGCAGAACGCGATGGTCGTCCGCTGCTTCTGGATGGCCTCGGGCGCGGGTGGGGTGACAGGCGAAGGATACGAGCCGCGCGGCGAGTTCCGGCTCGACAGCGGCGAGGCGCCGTCGGGAGAGGTCCGCGGCGATCTCCTCGCGATGCTGCGGATCGCGGCGCTCTGCAACGACGCGAGGCTCATCAGCGAAGAGGGGCGCACGCGGCTCTCGGGCGATCCGACCGAAGGGGCGCTCGTCGCCGCCGCGGCGAAGTTCGGCCTCGAGCGGGCGGCGCTCGAGCGCGAGACGCCGCGCGTCCAGGAAGCGGCGTTCGATTCGGTGCGGAAGAGGATGAGCACGATCCACCGCGGGCCGGCGGGCGGCACGGAAGCGCTCGTGAAGGGCGCGCCCGACCTCCTCCTGGCGCGCTGCGCGAAGATCCGCATCGGCGGGCGCGAGGAACCGCTCACCGACGAGTGGCGCCGGCGCATTCTCGACGCGAACCGCGAGTTCGCGCGCGATGCGCTCCGGGTGCTCGCGATGGCCTACCGCCCGGGCGTCGATGCGGCCGGCCCGCCCGACGCCGAGACGCTCGAGCGCGATCTCGTCTTCGCGGGGCTGCTCGCGATGAGCGATCCGCCACGTCCCGAGGTGGCCGACTCGATCCGCATCTGCCGCCGCGCCGGCATACGGCCGGTGATGATCACCGGCGACTACGCGGACACCGCGCTGGCCGTGGGCCGCGACCTCGGTCTCGTCGAGGAGGACACGGAGGTCGTCACCGGGCGCGAGCTCGTCGCCATGTCGGACGAGACGCTCCGCGAGCGCGTCCAGTCGGTCGCGATCTACGCGCGCGTCGCTCCCGAGGACAAGCTCCGCATCGTCGAGGCGCTCCAGGAGGGCGGCCAGATCGTCGCGATGACCGGCGACGGCGTGAACGATGCGCCCGCGTTGAAGCGCGCCGCCATCGGCGTGGCGATGGGGCGGAGCGGCACCGACGTCGCGCGCGAGGCGAGCGACATGATCTTGACCGACGACAACTTCTCGTCGATCGTCGCCGCCGTCGAGGAAGGGCGCGGCATCTTCGACAACATCCGGAAGTTCGTCTTCTACCTCCTCTCGTGCAACATCAGCGAAGTGCTCACCCTCTTCGTCTCGATCTTGGTCGGGCTGCCCCGCCCGCTCGTTCCGGTGCAGATCCTCTGGATCAATCTCGTCACGGACGGCGCGCCCGCTCTGGCGCTCGGCGTCGAGCCGAAGGAACGTGGGATCATGCACCGTCCCCCGCGCCCGCCGAGCGAAGGCGTCCTGAACCGCGCCACGCTCGCGGAGATCGCACTCTACGGCGCGTTCATCACGGCCGCGGCGCTGGCCGCGTTCATCATCGCGCTCCGCATCTACGGCAGCGAAGATCTCGCTCATGCGCGCACCGCGGCCTTCGGAACGATGGCGTTCTCGCAGCTCGTGCACTCGCTGAACTGCCGTTCGCCGCGCGAGTCGGTCTTCCGGCTGGGCGTGCTGAAGAACCTTTATCTCCTCGCCGCGATCGCGGTCTCGGCGGGAATGACGTTCTTCGCGATCTACACGCCGTTCGGGAACTCGGTCTTCCAGACCGCCCCGATCGCCGGCGCCGATCTCGTCGTCTGCGGGGCGCTCTCGATCTCGCCGCTCCTCTTCGGCGAGATCTACAAGGCGATCCGCCGCGGGATGGAGCGGCGGCGGCGCTGAGGGTTTATCCTTCGAACGACCCCGAAAACGGACAGAGGAGGTGGATCATGTTTCGGATTCTGACCGCTTTTGCCTTCGTCGCCGCCCTCGCCATCGTGGCGTTGCCGATCACGGCATCCTCGGACGACGCTTCGAAGCCGGCGAGCGGCACCATGTCGCAGACCGGCTCGGCGGCCGACTGCCAGGCGATGATGAAGCGCATGCAGGAGATGCACACGAAGGTCGAGGAGATGGACGCGAAGCTCGGCAGGCTCGCTGCCGCGATGAACGCCGCGACGGGAGACGACGACAAGATCGCCGCGACGATGGCCGTCGTCAACGAGATGGTGACGCAGCGGACGTCGATGCATCAGGAGATGGCCATGATGCAGCACGCCATGATGGAGCACATGGCGGCGCACATCGGCGAGGGCCCGCAGTCTCTCCAGAACTGTCCGATGATGCACGGGATGTCGCACGAGACCGGCGGCCACCCGGCAGGGGACGGCATGCACACGCATTAGCCCTTCGCGCTCCCGGGCGGCTATGATGGTACGTCCCCTGATTGCGGGACGCGCCGCGGGCGGAACGCAGGCACGTCAAGGAGACGCACCATCATGCCGAACGGGTACTTGGATGACGCGAGGACGCAGTTCCGGAAGCTTCGCGAGCTGGCGGAGAACGCGCTCGCGCAGGTGCCGGAGGAGAGCTGGTTCGTGAGGATCGATCCCGAGTCGAACAGCCTCGCGCTCATCATGAAGCACATGGCCGGGAACATGCGGTCGCGCTGGACCGACTTCCTGACGACGGACGGCGAGAAGGCGGACCGCCGGCGCGACACGGAGTTCGAGGACGAGTCGTCGGACACCGCGGAGGCGGTCCGCGCGCGGTGGGATGCCGGATGGGCGCTCGTCTTCGAGGCGCTCGCGCCCTTGACCGACGAGGATCTCGGGCGCACCGTGTTCATCCGCGGCGAGCCGCACACGGTGCTCCAGGCCGTGAACCGGCAGATCGCGCACTACGCGCTCCACGCCGGCCAGATGGTGTTCCTCGCGAAGCATCTCGCCGGGGACCGGTGGCGGTCGCTCAGCGTGCCGCGGGGACGATCCGAGAGATTCAACGAGACGATGCGGGAGAGGGCGGGGCGGAAGCCGCCGCCGGGCGGGGGAGCCTCATGAGCGTCATTCGACGGAATCCGATCACCGGGCGCTGGGTCGTCTTCACCGAAGAGGCCGTTCCGCCGGCGGCTGCCGATGGACCGTGTCCGTTCTGCGAGGGGAACGAAGCGCTGACCCCGCCGGAGATCATCGCGTGGGATCAGTACGGGCGTGAAGACGGACGCACGCCGAACGCGCCGGGCTGGTCCGTGCGCGTCGTTCCGAACTCGCATCCGCTCCTTCGGATCGAGTCGAAGCTCGAGTTCTTCGCGGAGGGGATGTACGACGCCGCGTCGGGCACCGGCGCGCACGAGATCATCGTCGAGACGCCGGAGCACGTGCGGAGCCTCGTGGATCTCCCGCGCGAACAGGTCTCGCGCGTGCTCGCGGCCTACGCGCATCGCATGAACGATCTCAAGGGGGATCCCCGGTTCCGGTCGATCTTCATCTTCAAAAACCAGGGCGCCGAGGCCGGCGCCGGATTCCCGGGACACACGCATTCACAGGTGATCGGTCTTCCCGTGACGCCGAAGGCACTCAAGGAGATCCTCGTCGGCGCGCGGCAGCACTTCAGCTTCAAGGAGCGCTGCGTCTTCTGCGACATCCTCCACGAGGAGATGGAGACGGGAAAGCGCATCGTCGAGGTCACCGAGAGATTCACCGCGTTCGAGCCGTACGCATCGCGCCACCCGTTCGAGACGTGGATCCTCCCGCGCCGGCACGGACCGGACTTCGAGGCGATCACGGATGTCGAGCGTGACGATCTCGCGGCGCTGCTCCTCTCCGTACTCGCGCGGCTCGAGAAGGTGCTCCCGCGCCCCGCATACAACCTCTTCTTCTACAGCGGGCCGAACCGGAAGACGCACCCGGACCGCTGGAGGACGCTCGCGGCGGACT
>Ga0326597_10009138_pt1 | contig 13317 bp, 8 predicted proteins | sample RVTome_12_FD_203789 | JGI IMG/M metagenome (GOLD analysis project Ga0326597, IMG submission 203789) | Soil microbial communities from uranium-contaminated site in the Upper Colorado River Basin, Wyoming, United States - RVT100D185 | ecosystem: Environmental > Terrestrial > Soil > Contaminated >... | reverse complement strand
CCGGAAGCTCGGGGCCGAGGCCGGCGCCGTGGTCTGGGACGACGCCCGTTTCGACTGGTCGCCGGTCAGGATCTGCGTGGTGCGCTCGACGCACGACTACATCCATCGCCGCGAGCGGTTCCTGGAGTGGGCCCGGCGGCTCTCGGTCCGCACATTGCTCTTGAACCCGCCCGAAATGCTGCGTTGGAACTCTCACAAGAGCTACCTGCTGGACCTCGAGCGGCGCGGCGTGGCGGTGGTTCCGAGTCTGCTGTTCCCAAGGCGCGAGCAGGTCGACCTGCGGCGATTGATGGAAGAGCGCGGCTGGGACCGGCTGGTGGTGAAGCCGGCCGTCTCCGCCTCGGCTCGCGAGACGTTCCTGGTCGCGACCGATGATCTGCAGGGCGCCCAGGCGCGGCTCGACCGCCTGATCGAACGAGAGGACCTGCTGGTGCAGCCGTTCATGCCGGGAATCCAGACCGAGGGCGAACTCTCCCTCATCTACGTCGACGGCCGCTATTCGCATGCGGTGCGGCTTTTGCCCCGGGACGGCGACTTCCGGGTGCAGTCGGCCTTCGGCGGAACCAGGCGCCGCGTCCTGCCGCGGACCGCCGAGCTGCTGGTCGCTGACCACGTCCTGGAGGTCGGCCCTCGGGACGCGCTGTATGCCCGCATCGATCTCATCACCGACGCCCAAGGCGACCTCTACCTGGCGGAACTGGAACTGATCGAACCCTGCCTGCACCTGAAACTCTGTCCCGAGGCTCCCTCCCGGCTGGCCGAGGCGATTCTGGCGCGGCTCTGAACGCTCCCGCCTGCTTGCCATCGGCCGGCCGGCACGGCAGCATGGGCTCATGACCGCAGCGCCTCCGCGAAGCCAATTCCAGTTCGACCTGCAGGGCGCGTCCGAAATCGCCGCGCGCCACCGCATCCGGCCGGACTGGCTGAGAAGGCTGCGCCACCTGCTGTTGTTCGGCCGCTCCCCGGACGAACTGCGCGCCGAGACCCCGCGCGTCTTCGAGCGCAGCTTCCCGCTCGCGCCGCTGCTCGAGACCCGCCTGCAGGAGGCCCGGCCGGTTTCGGACGGCGCGACCAAGCTCTTGATCCGGCTCGCCGACGGGCAAGCCATCGAAAGCGTCGTCCTGGCCTCGGCCCGCGGCGTCTCGCTCTGCCTTTCGAGCCAGGTCGGCTGTCCCGTGGGCTGCACCTTCTGCGCCAGCGGGCGGGCCGGTCTGGTGCGCAACCTGGCGGCGCACGAGATCGTGGAACAGCTCGTCCATGCCCGCCGCATCCGGCCGGACGTCGACCGTCTGGTGCTGATGGGCATCGGCGAGCCGCTCCTGAATTCGGCCGCGGTGTTCCAGGCTCTGGATCTGATCCGGCACGAGGGCGGCATCGGCCCCCGCCGCATGATCGTCTCCACGGTCGGAATCCGGGGAGCCATCCGGCGGCTCTCCGACTGGGGCGTGCCGGTCACGCTGGCCGTCTCGGTGCACGCCCCCGACGACCAGCTCCGGGCCCGCCTGATCCCGTCGCTGTCGCGCGAGCGCCTCGGCGACCTGCTGCGGGACGTCGACGGCTACATCCAGAAGACCGGCCGCAAGGCCATCGCGGAATACACGCTCCTCAAAGGGGTGAACGACGCCGACGAACAGGCCCGCGCCATGGGCCGGCTGCTGCGAAACCGCCAGATCTACCTGAACGTGATTCCCTACAACGAGGTGGCCGGCGCACCGTTCGAGCCGGTCTCGAGGGAGCACGCCCGGCGATTCGTCGATCTCGTGCGCGCGAGCGGGGCCTTCGCGACCGTCCGCAAGACGATCGGCGCCGGGGAACAAGCCGCCTGCGGGCAGCTGCGGGCGTTAAAAGCCTACTGATGAGAGCTTTAACGCACAGCAGCGCCGGCCGCCGGCCGGCTTCGAATCGAGTTCCTCTGCCCGATAGATCAAGGCGGGGCACCGCACGCGCCGATTGTGAGCTAGAATTCCCGCTTCAACGCCGGACCACTCGATCCTACACCACCAGCCTCCTCCACGGGATGAACCGACAACCATGATGATCCGCAAGGGACTGAAGCAGCTGAAGCTCGGAGTCAAGAACCCCGAGCAATTCGCCCGTGTGATGGCCTCCGAGGCCAAGATGCGCATGGGCCTGCCCACCTTGCGCAGCCTGGAACTGGCCTCGACCTGGATCTGCAATCTCTCGTGCGAGTTCTGCTACGCCGAGGACTTGATGTACGCGGCCAAGAAGCCGCCCGCGATCACCATCGACACCGTGCGCGACCTGATGCAGCAGGCCCACAAGCTCGGGCTGATCCACGTGAACGTCACCGGCGGCGAGCCGCTCGTGCGCAAGGACATCTTCGACCTCATCGACGTGATTCCGAAGGACATCGTCGTGTCGGTGGTGACGAACTCCACGCTGCTCAACAAGGAGAAGGTCGACCGCCTGAAGGCCGCCGGCGTCAGCACCATCCAGATGTCGTACGGCGAGAACTACCACAAGTACTTCAAGCTCGACGTGGCCCGCCACGCCGTGAAGGTCGGGCTGGGCGTGACGCTCTCGGTGGTCAACATCGAGGCCGAGCGGCACAACGTGCTGAGCGCGCTCGAGATGGCGCCCAAGGAAGACTTCTCGGTCTTGTTCAACTATCCGATGCGCTACAAGAACAAGGGGCTCGACTCCGAGATCTACTGGAAGTACCGCTACGAGCCGTACGTGCGCGAGGACAATCTGTTCTGGAGCGGCAAGGACAAGTGCCCGGCCGGGACGCACAAGATCTACGTGACCAACGACGGCGACGTGATGACCTGCGATCGCATCCATGGCTCCTATGGAAACATCCACCAGGAGCCGCTGGAAGCGATCTGGCGGCGCATGTACGACCGGTTCAAGAACAACCCGTCGTTCTGCCTGCTCGAGACCTGCCCGAAGCAGTGGGCCGAGAACAACCGGAAATCGGGCAAGCAGTACGATCCCAAACTGGTCGGCGGCGACGTCGACCCGTTCAACGTGCTCAAGGGGACGGAGTTTGAACAGGATCTCGTTCCGACCTCGTCGTTCGGCGCGGCGCTGCACCAGCGGGTGGTGGAATCGAAGTAGGGTGACCCGACCCATGGCCTTCCTGAAGATTGCCATGCTGCCGTTGATCCTCTATTCGGCGGCTTGCAACGGTTGCAACTCCGGGGACGGCGGGCAGGGACTTCCGGAGCTGGACGTGGAGCAGGTTCCCATCGAAGATCGCGCAAGGGCGGCCGCCGGCCTTTTGGACTTCGGAGGCCGTCTGCTGTCCCGCCTGCACACCGAGCAGCCGGACCGCAATCTGCTCATTTCGCCGTCGTCCCTCTATTCGGCCCTGGCCCAGCTCTCGGCCGGCGCGAAGGGCGAGACGCAGGCCCAGATCGCGGACCTGCTCGGCTTCGAGTTCGAGCCCGAGCGCCAGCACGAGGCCAACGGCGCCCTCGAGTGGATGTTGAGGCAGGCGGCGGACGACGCCCCGTACACACTGGAATCCGCCTCGAGGCTCTGGGGCCAGGCCGGCTTCCAGCTGGTGCCGGAGTGCATCGCCCTGATGCGGCGGAGTTACGGCGCCGGCCTGGTGCCGCTCGACTTCCAGGGCGACGCCGAAGCCGCGCGGAAAGAGATCAACGACTGGGTGTCGAATCGGACGCAGGGCCGCATCGAGGATCTGATGCCGGCCGGCTCGGTCGATTCCCTGACCCGGCTGGTGATCACCACCGCGGTCTACTTCAAGGGAGTCTGGGAAACCCCCTTCCCGGAGGCGGCGACCCGACCCGAGGACTTCCACCGGCGCGACGGCAGCACGGTCTCGGCCGACTTCATGCACATGAAGGAGGAGGCCCGCTTCGCCGATCTGGGAAATGCCCTGGCGCTCGAGCTGCCGTACGAGGGCGAGCAGCTCGATCTGTTGTTGCTGCTGCCGGACGATCTCGATCGTTTCCTGGCCGAGCTGGACAGCCGCCGCCTCGAGGAACTCTCCGGCGCGCTGCAATCGGTCGAGGTCCAGATCGCGCTGCCCCGCTTCCGGTTCGAATCGGCCCTGAACCTGGAAGGCACGCTGTCGGCTCTCGGCGTCACCGCCGTCTTCGATGCGGAGCGCGCGGACCTGTCAGGCTTGAGCGACGCTCCCGACCTGTACGTCCAGTCGGTGAGACACAAGACCTTCATCGAGGTCAATGAGGAGGGCACCGAGGCGGCCGGCGCGACCGGGATCTCGCTGGGCGTCACCTCGGCGCCGAGCCGGCCGAACGTGTTCCGCGCCGACCGGCCGTTCCTGTTCGCGATCCGGCACCGCTCCTCGGGCGCGGTGCTGTTCCTCGGCCGCGTGGCCGATCCCAATTGACCCGTTGAGCGGTCGAGGGGGCGGTCAGGAGCGGCGCCGAAACAGCGTCCACAGGATCAGCGTGCACCCGAAGAGGCCGAGCAGGAGGATCCCGTTGCCAAGATCGGCCGCAATCTTTGCAAAGGCACCGGCCCGGTGTTCCAGCTCGAGGCGGGAGAGAATCCAGTTCCAGTCGTGGTAGAGGGCACCCGGCGCCTCGAACCGGCCGGGGGCCGTGCCGGGGACGGACGCGGTCAAGAGATACTGCGCGGCGTGGTGAAAGAACGTGCCGAGCACCGAGAACCCGGCAGCGAGGCCGAACCAGGCCGACTGCCGCACGCAGAGCTTGAGGAACAGCGCGACCGTGAAGAACGGCAGCAGGGCGCCTCCCAGGATCTCGGCCGGCAGTGATGCGGTCTTTTCGAAGAGAGCGTGCCCCAGGTCGTGAAGCGCCCGGCTGAAGCGGTGCAGCGGACTCGTATGTTCCGGCGCCAGGAGCTGCCCGTAGGCGCACCAGAGCAGCGCGCCGAAGACCGGCAGGCGCGTCCATCCGCTGCGGCCGACCGACCAGAGCGCGAGCGCCGCGCGCCGGTGCCGGCCGTCCTTTCGGGCGCGCGCCAGCTGCTTTTGGCCGAGCAGTTCGTCGCGGCAGCGCAGGAGTTCCGGCAGCAACTCCCGGCCATCCTGGTGGCGATCGCCGGGGTGTTTCTGCAGGCAGCGCTGCAGCACCAGGCTGGTCGAGAGCGAGACGTCCGGCCGCGCGCTCCGGATCGGCAGGTGCGCTTTTTGCACCGTGGCCATCAGGATCGCGACGTGCGACTCGCCCTGGAAGGGCGGCCTGCCGCAGAGCAAGGTGTAGAGCGTGGCGCCCAGGCTGAACACGTCGGCCGCGGGCCCGACGTTCTTGGCGTCCAGGGTCTGTTCGGGCGCCATGAATCCCGGCGTGCCGAGCGCCACGTTCGTCGCGGTCAGCGAGAGGTCTTCCGCTTCGTTGTGCACCACGCCCAGATCGCCCAGCTTGGTGCGCTTCAGGTCGAACCGTTCGGGCCGATCGGCGCGGCGCACCAGGAACAGATTGGCCGGCTTGATGTCGCGATGAACGATCTGCCGCGCGTGCAGTTCCGCGAGGCCACGCGACGCGGCGATCACGATCTCCAGCGCGTCCCGCTCCGGCAGGCCGCCCTCGGTCTGCCGCCGGTGCCGCTTGAGGTATTCCGCCGCCGAACAGCCGTCGATGTACTCGAAGACCAGGTACAGCAGGCCGCGCTCCTCGCCGATCTCGTACAGCCGGACCAGGTGCGGCGAGCGGATCTCGAGCGCGGTTTGCGCCTCGCGCACGAATCGGTCGGTGGCTTCGCGCATCTGCCCGGCCTGGAAGGGCAGGATCTTGACCGCCACCCCTCGGTCCAGGCGCGGATTGTGACCGTAGTAGACCGCGCCCATCCCACCCCGGCCCAGCAGTCGCAATAGCGGAATGCCGCCGAGGACCGGCACCACCCAGCCCTTGAAGTCGGTCCTGGGAAGCCAGTCCGGCAACGCGTCGGAGGGACCGATCGAGGCCGAAGGTGGGACGCCGGCGGCGCTCTCGGCACCGGGATGGAGTTCCGTCAGGTCTTCCCAATCGGTGTTCATCGACCCTGTATCGTCGAGAGGCCCGCCGGCGCTTGAATGACTGTCCGCGCGCCCCTTGAAGACCTCCCGGACCCATCGATTCGAATGGTCCGTGTCGAATGCGTTTGCCTAATTCGCGGCGGTCGGACAGAATTCACCGCGCTTTCGTGAACTCGTCCGAGCGATCTGAAAGGTCCGGCCGCCGGCCTTTCGCCGCCGCTGGCGGGATCCTTGTCGTTCAGTCATTCGATTCAGCAATTCAAGAGGCAGATCAGTTCTCGCCCGGCCCGGCGGCCCGGTGACTGGCGCGGGCTGGAAATCGTTCGGAGGAAGAGTGATGAAGATGAAGGTGTTGCGGCTTCTGCCGCTCGGGTCCGCCTTGCTGCTCTTTGGAGCCGGCTCCGCTCTGGCGCAGGGCTCGTTCATCCTGGGCCAGGATGACTGGACCGACCACGGCGAGATCGGTGCACTCGGCGGGCCCGGGACCGGTGTCACCGTGGCCGAGGGAGAGCCCAACGACGACCATCTGACCGCCAATCCCATGGCGATCGGAGACGACTACACGGGCAGCATCGACAATCTCGGCGTCGACGAGGACTACGCGTCCTTCACGGCCGCGGCCGGTGACTCCATCGTGGCCACCACCGTTTCGGGCGGAACGCTCGTGGACACCAAACTATGGCTCTACGATACCGACGGCGTGACCCAACTCGCCTATAACGACGACATCGACTGGCCCGCCAATCCGCTGTCGCAAATCACCTACACCTTTGCCAACCCCGGAACCTACTTCCTGAAAGTGGGCAGCTACTCCACCAGCGAAGGCACCTACATCTGCGAGCTGCGCATGGTCGTCGATGTGCAGGCGCTGTCGGGGTGGGAGTACATCCAGCACGCCCTCGAGGCGATCGCGGGCGGCGTGACCCGCGCCGGAAACGACGGCAGCGTGGCAGTGCTCGGTTCGGCCGACTCGGCCGCGACCGAGTTCGACGCCGGCGGGGCCTACCACCACGTGGTGCCTCTTGCCGCGGCCAACTCTTCGCTGAGCGGCGTGGTCACCTTCCATGACGGCGATACCGCCATCAACACGTTCTTCACCGATCTCGCCAACGCCACCGTGAATCCCCAGATCATCGTGATCGCGGGCTCGGGTTCGGGCAACGACCTGGACTCGCTCGAGGGCGCGGCCCTGACCGCCAACGCGGCGGCCATCGGCGGCTACGTGTCCTCGGGCGGCGGACTCCTGTCGCATGGTGACGACTACTCCGCCGGCATCAGCTACGGCTGGCTGTCGACGCTCCTCCCGGGCGCCTCGGTGACGCTGGGCGACAACCTGCCGGCGCTGACCGGCCAGGGTCACTTCAGCCTGACCGGCGTCACCGATCAGTTGATCGCGAGCGGGGCACACGGCCACTTCAGCGGTCACGGCCTGGACGTATTCGCCACGGCGCCGGGCAGCCTCTCGCCCGGTCCCTGGAGCGGCGTGACCATCGCCGAGTCGGAACCGAATGATGACGCGCTGAACCCCGACCCGCTGGCGGTGGGCGACGACTACGCCGGCAGCATCGATGCGGCCGGCGCGGACATCGACTACGCCTCCTTCACCGTCCTGGCGGGCGACGCGGTGCACTTCGAGACCGTGTCGGGCGGAACGCTTTCCGACACCCGGTTGTTCCTGTACGACACCGACGGCGTGACCCAGCTCGCGTTCGACGACGACGGCGGCCCATTGTACCTGTCGATCATCGACTATACCTTCGCCGCCGCGGGCACCTACTTCATCGCGGTGGACAGCTTCGGCATCGGCACCGGGACCTACTCGCTGCAGGTGCGCACCCTGGTTCCGGGCGCCGACCTGGACGTGGTCATCGGTTCGATTCCGAGCGCCTGGGACTATCTGGGCCACTCGCTCGCGGGCGTGAACGGCGATCCGCTGCTGGTGGGCTCCGGCCCGTTGACGCCGAGCAGCGCCTTTGCGATTTCCTTGACGAACGCGGCTCAAGCGACCACGGCCTACTTGGTGATCGGGCTGTCGCAGTTGAACGCGCCCTTCAAGGGCGGCGTGCTGGTGCCCAGCGTGTTCCAGATCATACCGTTGCCGACCAACGCTTCGGGCGAGCTGAGTTTCGGCGGAACCCTGTCGGCCGGCGCGCCGTCCGGCGTCTCGCTCTACTTCCAGTACTGGATCGTTGACGGGCTCGGGCCGCTCGGCTTCTCCGCGAGCAACGGGATGTCCGGGACGACGCCGTAGTCGATCGCACACCGGATCTCGACGACCTGCTGCCGCCTTCGCGTGCTTCGCGGAGGCGGTAGTTTTCGTTGCGGTTGAACGCTCCCCTTCAGTACTGGATTGTCGGCGCGGTCGGGCCTGCAGGCAACTCGGCCAGCCACGGCACAGTGCTCGGGGCCCGGGATGATCGTCCAGCGAGACCCTCGACATGCGTTCAAGCGTTCAGTTCTTGCTTTTGGCAGTGTCATGATGGAGACTTGGATGCTCAATTCGGTCTTCGCTGCTGACTGGTTTGGGGCGAGCGTTCTACTCTCTCGGTGATGGGATACCGGTCAGGCCAGAGGTCGCTCGGTATGTTCCCACGTTCCGCTTCTGCCCACGTTCCGCTTCTGGAGGACGAGCCATGCTCAAGCTGTCGGGGCGCGTGTCGCTCGCATCGGTGCTGGTCCTGCTGGGGACCAGTCCGCTTCTGGCCCAGGGTTCGTTCATTCTCGGTGCCGACGACTGGACCGACTGGGGCAGTGTCGTTGTCGGCTCCGGCCCCTGGAGCAACGTCACCGTCAATGAAACGGAAGCCAACGATGACCATCTCGCGGCCAACGCCGTGGCGGTCGGCGACGACTACGCGGGCAGCATCGATGCGGCCGGAGCGGATTACGACTACGCCTCCTTCACCGTGCCGGCCGGTGGCGGGATCGTGGCCGAAACGGTCGATGTGGGCGGTCTGGACGACACCACGCTGACGCTCTATGACACCGACGGGGTGACCGAGCTCGTGTTCGACGACGATGGCGGACATGGTCTCTACTCGTTGCTCCTGTACACCTTCACGAACGCGGGAACCTACTTCCTGAAGGTCGGCAGCTACGGCACCAAGACCGGCGCCTATTCCATGCAGCTGCGCATGCTCGCCACGGTCCCGGACGGCAGCTGGGTCTACATCCAGAAGGCGCTCGAGGCCGTCGCTCCGGGCGTGACCCGCGCGGGTCATGACGGCAGCGTGGCCGTGCTCGGCGCGGCCGACTCCTTTGCCGTCGAGTATGACGCCGGAGCCGCCTACCACTACTGCGTCCCAGCGGCGGCCGCCAACAGCAACCTTTCCGGAACGGTCACCTTCCATGAGGGCGCGGCCGCCATGGCGACCTTCTTCAGCGATCTGGGTCTCGGCACCGTGAACCCGCAGATCATCGTGCTGTCGGGCTCCGGCTCCTCCAACGACATGGATCCCGCCGAAGCCGCCGAGCTGACCGCCAACGCCTCCGCGATCGCCGGCTACATCAATTCGGGTGGCGGCCTGATCGCGCACGGCGACGACAACTTTGCGACCAGCATGGTCTATGACTGGCTGCCGACCTTCATCCCCGGCGCCTCGGTGACGCTGGCGGCCAACAGCCCGACGCTCACCAACGAGGGCCAGTTCAACCTGCCCGCGATGGACGACGCCGACCACTACGATGACGCCGACGGCTACTTCGAGAACCACGGCCTGGACGTCTACATGACCGCCCCGGGCGACCCGGTCGGCCAGCCGGGCACCGGGAACACCGTGAACGAGTTGGAGGGCAACGACGACTACACGACCGCCAACGCGATGGTCCTGGGCGACGACGCCGCGGGCGACATCTCGGTGAGCACCGACGTGGACTACTTCTCCTTCAGCGCCAACGCGGGCGACGTGGTCAGGTTCGAAACCGTCGGCGGGGGCGCCGGGGGGACTCTGGGCGACACCACGCTTGCGCTGTACGACACCGACGGCGTCACGGAGCTCGCCTACGACGATGACGGCGGAGCCGGCTACCTGTCCCTGATCGACTACACGTTCAGCGCGGCGGGCACCTACTTCATCATGGCCGACAACTTCATCTCGGGCACCGGCACCTACATTCTGGAGACCCGCTTCACGGTTCCCGGTCCGGACCAGGAGGTCATCATCGGCCGACTGCCGAGCGCCTGGAACTGGCTGGGCAACGCTCTGGCGGGCGTGAACGAGGAGCCGCTGGCGATTCCGACCGGCACGCTGGCCGGTTCGACCCCCTGGTCGCTGTCCCTGACCGGCGCGGCGCCAAACACCACGGCGTTCCTGGTGTTCGGCCTGTCGACCGTCAATGCCCCGTTCAGGGGTGGCATCCTGGTCCCGTGGACGCAGTTCATCTTCGCGCTGCCGACCAATGGCAGCGGTGAGCTTGGCGTCGGCGGCACCATGGTCCCGACCCCGCCTTCCGGCACGACGTTCTACATCCAGTACTGGATCATCGACGCGGCCGGCCCGGCCGGCTTCTCCGCCTCCAACGCCCTCTCGGGGACAACTCCCTGAGGTCGTTGAACTTGAGGCATCTGGGGCATCTGTGGCATCGGGCGCGGGTCTGATCCGCGCCGGCTGAATGAGATGTCGCGCTTCCCGAAGCCGGGGGCGCGACATCTCTGTCGATCGCAAGGGGCGCAGCCTTGCCTGGGAGCCGTCTGAGGGTCACAATGAAGGCGATGAATTGGAGTTCAGGCGCAGCTCGAGGTTTTTCCCGTTCGAGTGGCGCCTTCAACGGCAGCTGCTGCGCGGAATCCCCTCACTCCAGGGGCCCGCGAGACTGAGGAATCAATCATGATCCAACCGACATGGAGATCCACACTGGCGCTCGCGATTGTGCTTTCGGCCTCGGTATTGGCCGGTGAACCCGAAGACCAGGGACCGGTCATCCTGGGCATGGACGACTGGGTCGATGACGGTTCGCTGGGCGGCCCCTTCAGCGGTGTGACCAACGCCGAGCAGGAACCAAACAACGGCGCCACCACGGCCGACGCGATCGAGGTCGGCGACAACTACACCGGCTCGATCTCGCCGGGCTCGGATTTCGACTTTGCCAGTTTCCAAATCAGTGCGAACCAGGTCGTGAGCTTCGAGACGATCTCCGGAGGAGGCTCGCTCGGCGATACGACCCTGTCGCTGATGGATGTCGATGGCACGACCGAACTGGAGTTCGACGACGACGATGGTGTTGGACTCTACTCGAGGATCGACTACACCTTCGCTGTCGCCGGGACCTACTACATCAAGTGTGGCAGCTACGGCAATGGAACCGGCAGCTATCTGCTGCATGTGCGCACTCTGTCCGATCTGGTCCCGTTGGACGGCTGGGCCTACATCCAGAAGGCGCTCGAGGCCATGGCGCCGGCGGTTTTCGTGCCGAATGACGGCAGCGTCGCGGTGGTGGGTTGCGCTGATTCTGTCGCGACGTCGGAGAACGCCGGGGCGGCCTACCACTACTCGATACCGGCCGCGGCCGAGAACGCACCCGAACTCAGCGGCGTGGCCAACTTCTACAACGGCGCGTCCGGAGTCAACGCCTTCTTCAGCGACCTGTCCCAGGGCCTCGTCCACCCGGCGATCATCGTGCTCCCCGGAACCGGCGCGACCAACTCGCTCGACGTCGCTGAAGGCGCGGCGCTGGTGTCGCACGCTCACGAGATCGGGGACTTCATCGGCGCGGGCGGCGGCTTGCTGTCTCATGGTGATGAAGATAGCCTCGGGGTGGCCTACGACTGGATCCCCGCCGTCTTCCCCCGGATGAGCGTCGGAATCGCCGCCAACGATCCCAACTTCACCGACGAGGGCTTTTTCACCCTGCCCGGGATGCGGTCTTCCTATATCGCGTCAGGCGGCCAGGGATTCTTCCTCGATCACGGCATGTCGGTCCTGGTGGAGGCCCCGGGCGTCTCGGTTCCGGGACCGTTCAGCGGCATCACGATCACCGAGCAGGAGCCGAACGACGGACATACGGCCGCGGATGCGATGGCCCTGGGAGACGACTACACCGGCAGCATCACCATCGGATCGGATTACGATTACGTCGCCTTCGCGGTCGTCGCCGGCGACGAGATCATCGCCGAGACCATCTCCGGGGGCTCGCTCAGTGACACCACGCTGACCCTCTATTCCACGAACGGCACCACCCAGCTGGCCTACGATGACGACGGCGGAGAGAACCGTTTGTCGAAGCTCGAATACGCCTTTTCCACGGCGGGCACCTACTTTCTGAAGGTGGGGAGCTACAGCGCCGGCACCGGCAGCTATCACATGCAGCTGCGGAAGATGCTGCCGCCCGCTCCATTGGCCGTGGTGGTCGGAACGATTCCGGGTCCGTGGCGCTGGGAGGGCAACGCCCTGGCCGGCAGCCAGGGGAACCCGCTGCTGCAAGGCGTGGGCGAACTCACGGCCGGTTCCCCCTTTTCCCTGGACCTGACGCGCGCGCGGCAGAATTCCAGCGCGATGATGGTCTTGGGCTACTGGGAGGAGGACCTGCCGTTCAAGGGCGGCTTGATGGTGCCGAATCCGGGCGTGGTGATTCCGCTGCAGACCGACATCAACGGTGCGATCACGATCTCGGGAACCCGCTCGCCCAGCTCGGCGCCAGGTGTGACCCTGTTCCTCCAGTACTGGATTCAGGACGGCACGGGCCCGGAGGGTTTCTCCGCCAGCAACGGTCTCTCGTTCACGACCCAGTAACGGCCTGACCGCCGGACACGAAATCCACGATCCGGCAATTGCGGGCTTCGATCCCGTCGCTGGTCCGGTAGACCCGGCACGACCAGTCGACCTCCCGGTGGAACACGTTGCAGACGGAGACCAGGATGCCGACGTAGGCCCGCCGGCATTTCAGGTTGCCCATCGTCACCGTGAAGGGTGCCTTGAGGCTCGAGACCGCGGGATAGGTGATCGGGTTCCGCGGCGCCCAGCCGGCCAGTTCGGAGCGCAGGTCGGATACGTAGAGATTGATGTAGTACTCCGCCCGCTCGAGGGAGTCCGGGGATCCGCGGACGTCCACCGTGACATCCAGCCGGCCGCGACGGCCGGATCGGTGCGGGGCGACCGTGACGTTCACCTGAGGCCCCCGCTGCCACTGATGGCACTGAAACCTGGAATCGGCGCCGGTTCCCGCGTTTCTTGCAATGGCCAACTCGTTCATGATCGAACCTCCCGGAGGATCTGTGCTCGGGCAGCGCGGCAACCGTCCCCCTGATTCCGTCGAAAAGCGAAGGGGGGGCGGCCGGGGGAGGTGAAGCCGGATAATCCTGAATCGGGTCAGCGCATGAGCAGGATGCACACCACCGGCAGGAGGAAGCCGAGCAGCATCCAGAGGCCGCCGCGGCCGAGGAGCCCTTT
>Ga0326597_10009137_pt1 | contig 13318 bp, 14 predicted proteins | sample RVTome_12_FD_203789 | JGI IMG/M metagenome (GOLD analysis project Ga0326597, IMG submission 203789) | Soil microbial communities from uranium-contaminated site in the Upper Colorado River Basin, Wyoming, United States - RVT100D185 | ecosystem: Environmental > Terrestrial > Soil > Contaminated >... | reverse complement strand
GATCGTGACGAGCCGCGCCGCGTTCCTGAGAAAGCCGCTTGCCAGATAGCCCAGCCGCAGCGGCTTGCCCTGCTCGAGCGCCTCCGCGCCGTGGGCCAGGCCGGCGAGAAAATTCGGTGCGGTCAGCACGGCGACCAACCCGATCAGCGGAATCGCGAGCAACACCCGGCTGCCGATGAAAAGCAGCGCGATCAGCAGCAGCCACAGCGGCGGATTGCGGCGGAAAATCAGCATGCCGGCCGCAATCCAGCGCCATCCATGCGAAGCGTCGACGATCCGGATGTTCATGCTCATGGTACGAATAATGACCGCAATTCGGCTTCGCATGCAACGTGATGTTCGAGGACGCGCTGGACCTCGCGCGGGTCCTTGGCGTGCGTGAGCACCCCGGGCCGCGGCAGATACAGGTCGTACAGCCGCGAGATCCAGAAGCGCAATGCGCCGGCGCGCAGCAGCACCGGCCACGCGCCGCGTTCAATGGCGGTGAACGGCCGCACGCCGTGATAGGCCGCGAGCAGCGCCGCAGTGCGGCCGCGGTCGAGCGCGCCGTCGGAGGGCGGAACAGGGGCCCCTTTAGGGGATGTGACCCCGGAGACGGATGCCACGCCTGCGCTCGACGGCGCTGCGCCAGACTCGCGGACGTTCGCATCCCGCAAGCGGGAGCCCTGCTCACTGCTCGCAGGCGCAGCGTCGTCCGTGATGCACCAGTCATTGACCGCAATCGCCACATCATAGAGCAGCGCGCCGTTGCAGGCGAAATAGAAGTCGATGATGCCCCCGACACGCTCCCCGTCCCACAGCACGTTGTCGCGGAACAAGTCGGCGTGTATCACGCCGCGCGGCAGGTCTTCGCAGCGGTAGAGCGCCTGAAAGCGCACTTCCTCCTGCAATAGCGCCGCGGCGCGCGCATCGAGAAACGGCAGCACGTTCGGCATCGCGGCCCGCCACCACTCCGCGCCGCGCGGATTCGGCATTTCAGCGCGGTAGCTCGCGCCCGCGAGATGCATTTGCGCGAGCAATCCACCGATCGTCGCGCAGTGCCCGGCGCGGACTTGCTGGAGATCGCGCCCCGGCACGCGGGTCACGATCGCAGCCGGCCTGCCGTTCAATTCGCCGAGATACTCGTTGCCGAGGTTGGCGATCGGCTGCGGGCTCGGGATGCCGTGGCGCGCGAGATGCGCCATCAGCTCGAGGTAGAACGGCAGTTCGCCCGGCTTGAGCTTCTCGAAGAGCGTCAGGACGTAGCGGCCGTGCGTGGTGGTGACGTAATAGTTGGTGTTTTCGATTCCGGCAGCGATGCCCTCGAGCCGTGTAAGCGTGCCGATCGAATAGTTCCTGAGCCACGCCGACAGCTGCTCGGGTGTGACGGTGGTGAAGACGGACATGGGAGTGACTGGTGACTAGTAACTGGTAACCAGTAACTGGACAAATCTGCTTTTGCTAATCACCAATCACTAATCACCAATCACCAATTATTACCAGGAATGGATGGTCCACATCGGCGGGCGGATGCCGGAATCGAGGCCTTCCTGCCGCGTCATCCTGCCGTCGCCTTTTTCGTCGATCAGATAATACGCTACCCCGTGGGCCGGGGTGACCTTGAGCATGTAGAGCTTGCCGCCGACGCGATATTCCTCGACCGTATCGCTGCCGCGCTTGATGATCGTGACCTGCGGCTCGAGTGCCGGGTCGAGATCGAAACCGGGCGGCGGCGAAGGCGGATCGGGTATCGGCTGCAAAACGCCGGCCCGCTCCGCGGCTACCGCGGGCAGCACGATGCAAAACAGCAATGCAGCAAGCACGTTACGCATATCAACATTCCCTCGGGCTGATGCTTATATTATCGGCTTTTCAGCGGGAAATATAAAGCATCAGCCTACAAATTGAGCAGCATTTCGCGTTCCGCCTCCGACGGCTCGAAACCGCGACTCTCGTAATAATTGAAGATCGCGTCGACCACGCCTTTCGGCTCGTCGATGACCTTGATCAGATCCACGTCAGCGGCGTTGAGCGTGCCCGCGGCGACCAGCGTGCTGCGGAACCAGTCGAGCAGCCCGCGCCAAAACGGCTCGTGCACCAGAATGATCGGCATTCTGCGGGTTTTGCCGGTCTGCACGAGCGTCAACGCCTCCATCAGCTCGTCGAGCGTGCCGAAGCCGCCGGGCATGCAGACGTAGGCGGTCGCGAACTTGACGAACATTACCTTGCGCGCGAAAAAATGCCGGAAGCTCTGACTGACGTCCTGGTAGGGATTGACGCGCTGCTCGTGCGGCAGCTGGATGTTGAGGCCTACGCTCGGCGACTTGCCGAAATAGGCGCCCTTGTTCGCGGCCTCCATGATACCGGGGCCGCCGCCGGAGATTACGCTGAAGCCGGCGTCCGACAATTGGCGCGCGATTTGCTCCGCAAGCAAGTAATGCGGATGGCGCGGTTCGATGCGTGAGCTGCCGAAAATGCTCACTGCAGGCCGGATTTCGCACAGGCGCTCGGTCGCCTCGACGAATTCTGACATAATGCCGAGCGTGCGCCACGACTCGCGCGCCGACCAGGATTTTTCGATGAGTTCGGGAGCGAGCGGCTGGGGAATTTTGCCCGGACGGGTCATGGTGGAAACCTCCTCTCACTCTACACGCGATTGATGAAAACGCTGTTGCTGGTTGACGGATCCTCGTACCTCTACCGCGCATTCCACGCGATGCCGGATTTGCGCAACCGGAAGAATGAGCCCACCGGCGCGATTTACGGCGTGCTGAACATGCTGCGGCGCCTGCATCGGGAGATCGCAGCCGATTATAGCGCCTGTATTTTCGATGCAAAAGGCAAGACGTTCCGCGACGAAGCGTACCCCGAATACAAGGCCAACCGGCCGCCGATGCCGGACGACCTGGTAGGGCAGATCGAGCCGCTGAAGGACGCGATCCGCGCCATGGGCTGGCCGTTGCTGGTCATCGACGGAGTCGAAGCGGACGACGTGATCGGCACGCTCGCGCGCGAGGCGCAGAGCCGCGGCGTGCGCACGGTGATTTCGACCGGCGACAAGGACATCGCGCAGCTCGTCAACCCGCAGGTGACGCTGGTCAACACGCTCTCCAACGAAACGCTGGACGAAGCAGGCGTTGAAAAAAAATTCTGCGTCAAACCCGGCAGGATGGTCGATTACCTCGCGCTGATCGGGGATGCGGTCGACAACGTTCCCGGCGTCGCCAAGGTCGGCCCGAAGACGGCGGTCAAATGGCTCGCCCAATACGGCACACTTGACGAGGTGATCGCGCATGCCGGCGAAATCAGCGGTGTGGTCGGCGATAGCCTGAGGAAGAGCCTCGATTGGCTGCCGCAGGCGCGCGCGCTCCTGACCATCAAATGCGACGTCGCGCTGCCGGTCAAGCTCGCGGATCTCGCGCACGTTCGCCCTGACAAGGCGAAACTTGCGGAACTCTTCGACCAGTTCGAATTCAAGACCTGGCGCAGGGAGCTGGAAGAGAAAAGCGGGAACGGCAACGATGAAGGGGCAACGACGAAGGATGAGGCAACCACTGGTGCGGCTGGCGCCGCCCCGCGCCACACGCCTGAGGCCCCGCGCAGTTATGAAACGATCCTGACCGAACCACAGCTTGAAGAGTGGCTGGCGAAACTCACTGCCGCGCCGCTCGTCTCGGTCGATACCGAAACCACCAGCCTCAATCCGCTGCAGGCGCGGCTGGTCGGTATCTCGTTCGCAATCGAGCAGGGGCACGCGGCGTATCTGCCGCTTGCGCACCGCTACCCCGGCGCGCCGCCGCAGCTCGACCTGACTAAAGTGCTGGCCAGGCTCAAGCCGTGGCTCGAGGCCGGGCACGCCGCCAAGCTCGGCCAGAACCTCAAGTACGACAAGCACGTGTTTGCCAACCACGGAATCCGGCTCGCGGGCATCGCGCACGACACGTTGCTGCAGTCGTACGTGCTCGAGAGCCACAAGCCCCACGGTATGGACAACCTGGCTTTGCGCCATCTCGGCGTGAAAACCATCACCTACGAGGAAGTCGCGGGCAAGGGCGCGGGCCACATAGGCTTTGACCAGGTGAGCCTCGAGCGCGCGTCCGAATACGCGGCCGAAGACGCGGACATCACGCTGCAACTGCATCACGTGCTGTACCCGCAGATCGAGGGCGACGCCAGGCTCGCGAAGGTCTACCGCGACATCGAAATGCCGGTCATGGAGGTACTGCACGCCATGGAGCGCCACGGCGTGCTGCTCGACTGCGAGCTGCTCGATGCGCAGAGCCGCGAACTCGGCGCGAAGATGCTCGATCTCGAACGCGCCGCGCACATGCAGGCCGGCCAGCCGTTCAATCTCAATTCGCCGAAGCAGATCCAGGAAATCCTGTACGACCGGCATAAGCTGCCGGTGCTCAAGAAAACGCCCAGCGGCGCGCCCTCGACCGATGAAGACGTGCTCGAGCAGCTGGCGCTCGATTATCCGCTGCCGAAGCTGATACTCGAGTATCGCGGCATCGCCAAGCTCAAGTCGACTTACACCGACAAGCTGCCGCGCATGGTCAATCCGGGCACCGGGCGCGTGCACACCAATTATGCGCAGGCCGTGGCGATTACCGGCCGTCTCGCCAGCAACGACCCGAACCTGCAGAACATTCCGGTGCGCACGGCGGAAGGCCGCCGCATCCGCGAGGCGTTCATCGCGCCGCCCGGGAGCAGGATCGTTTCAGCGGACTATTCGCAGATCGAGTTGAGGATCATGGCGCATATCTCGCAGGACGCGAACCTGCTGAGAGCGTTCGCGGCCGGCGAAGACGTGCATCGCGCGACTGCGGCCGAAATTTTCGGCATCGAGCCCGGCGCCGTCGATGCCGAGCAGCGGCGTTACGCCAAGGTGATCAATTTCGGTCTGATCTACGGCATGTCGGCGTTCGGCCTTGCCTCACAGCTCGGCGTCGAGCGGGCCGCGGCGCAGCAGTACATGGACCGTTACTTCATGCGTTACCCGGGCGTCGCGGAATACATGCGGACCACGCGCGAGAAAGCGCGCGAGCAGGGTTACGTTGAAACCGTGTTCGGCCGGCGCCTGTGGCTGCCCGAGATCAGGAGCAGCAACGGCGCGCGCCGGCAGGGTGCGGAACGCGCCGCGATCAACGCGCCGATGCAGGGCACGGCTGCCGATCTGGTCAAGCTTGCGATGATCGCGGTGCAGCGCTGGCTTGCCGGCGGCGCGATGCAGACAAAGCTCATCATGCAGGTGCACGACGAACTGGTGCTCGAAGTGCCCGACGCCGAGGTGGCAGCGGTGCAGGAACACCTGCCGCGGCTGATGAATTCGGTCGCGACACTTGCGGTGCCGCTCGCGATCGATATGGGGACGGGGTCGAACTGGGATCAGGCGCACTGACGAATTTCGTCACCCCGGCGTACGCCGGGGCCCAGGCTCTTTGTGCTTCCTATTCCTGGATACCGGCGTTCGCCGGTATGACGGAATCTGGATTCCGGTTTTCACCGGAATGACGAAATCCGGACCCTGGCCCCGACTCAAAACCTGTCCCGGCAGGTTTTCACTCGCCGAGGTGACGAGTCGACTTTCAGGCCCGCCAGTTTTTCGAGTAAAACTCGCACACCACCCGCTTCTCGGCGTCGTAGGACAAGCCCTCTCCCGATTTCAGGTCGGCCGCGGTGTATGAATGATGTTCGACACCGAGGTGGTCGACCAGCATCTGGAAGACGTCAACGAGCCGCGCGTCGAGGGCAAAAACCCAGCAGTACTTCGACAACTGCCGGCGCTGGGTCGCGTCTTTATCGAGGGCCAGCAGCGCGGTTTTGTAACGCTCGACCGGTTTAGGGTCGTGTCCCGCAAACGAAAGCTCGACGGTTACCAGAAAATTGCCTTCGGCCGCGATGTTCGTGGCCTTCCAGAGTTCCTTTTCGTCTTGAGTAAGACCGATGTAGAAACGCGGCATGATGGGTTTGCTCAGTGCAGTGTTGCGGCCAACTATGCAGCTCTTTCAGGCCACGCCCGCGGCGTGGGCCTGCTGATCGGCGTGATAGCTCGAGCGCACCAGCGGCCCGCATGCGGCGTGCGCAAATCCCATGGCGGCGGCGTGGCGTTCGAATTCCCGGAAAACCGCCGGTTCGGCATAGCGCGCGACCGGCAGATGATGCGCGCCCGGCTGCAGGTACTGGCCGAGCGTCAGCATGTCGACGCCATGCGCGCGCAGGTCGCGCATGACTTCCAGAATTTCGGCGTCGGTTTCACCCAGCCCCAGCATCATCCCCGACTTGGTCGGGACGCGCGGCACGCGCGCCTTGAATTCCCTGAGCAGCCGCAGCGAGTGGTGGTAATCGGCGCCCGGCCGCGCCTGCCGGTAGAGCCGCGGTACGGTTTCGAGATTGTGGTTCATGACGTCCGGCGGACACCCGGCAAGCACCTCGAGCGCGGCCTCGAGCCGCCCGCGGAAATCCGGCACCAGCACTTCGATGCGCGTCGCGGGCGAGGCTGCGCGCACCGCGCGGATGCAGTCGGCGAAGTGCCGGGCGCCGCCGTCGCGCAAATCGTCGCGATCGACACTGGTGATCACGACGTAGCGCAGCCTGAGTGCGGCTATGGTCGCTGCGAGGTTCGCCGGCTCGGCGTCATCGGGCGGCAGCGGCCGGCCGTGCGCGACGTCGCAGAACGGGCAGCGCCGCGTGCACAAGTCGCCGAGGATCATGAACGTCGCGGTGCCCTTGCCGAAGCACTCGCCGATATTGGGGCACGAAGCTTCCTCGCACACGGTATGCAGATTGCGCGCGCGCAGGATGTGTTTGATTTCCTGGAAGCGCTGGCCATTGCCGGACTTGACGCGGATCCACTCCGGCTTCTTCAGCCGCTCCACCGGCACGATCGGGATCGCGGATTTGCCAAATGCGCGCGCGGTCTTGGCTGCGCCTTTTTGCTTATCTGTGTTCATCAATGGTTCCATCGGCATTTAATTGCAGCAGCAGGTGCCCGGCCAGTTGCGCGCTCAGCGCGTCGAGCGGATTCGCGATGCCGAGATCGCGTGTCTGCGTGACGGCAAGGCCCGGATAGCCGCACGGGTTGATCGCATCGAACGGGCTTAAGTCCATGTCGACGTTGAGCGCGAGCCCATGATAGCAGCAGCCGTTCCGGATGCGCAGTCCGAGCGCGGCGATCTTCGCCTCGCCGACGTAGACACCCGGGGCGTCGTTGCGGCGGTGCGCGGTTACGCCGCAAGCGCCGAGCGTGTCGATCGCGGCCTGCTCCATCATTCTGACCAGCGGCCGCACGCCCAACGCGCGGCGGCGCATGTCGAGCAGCAGATAGATCACCAGCTGGCCGGGACCGTGATACGTGATCTGCCCGCCGCGGTCGCTCCTCACCACCGGAATGCCGTTGTCGACGCGCGGCAGGTGCTCGGGTTTGCCCGCGACGCCCAGCGTGTAAACGGGCGGGTGCTGCAACTCCCACAGTTCGTCCGGCGTTGCCGCGTCGCGCTTGGCGGTGAAGTCCTGCATCGCGCGCCAGGCGGGCTCGTAGTCCGCAAGCCCCAGCTTGCGGACGGTGATCGCCGTTCTCACAGCACCATGACCACCATCGGGTGGTCGCAGAGTTCCTGATACAGGGCATCGAGCTGGGCGCGCGACGTCGCGTTGATCACGCAGGTGATGCTCAGGTATTTGCCGTGTTTGCTCGCTTTCATTTCCAGCGTCGCGCCGTTGAAGTCCGGCGCGTGACGGCTGATCACTTCGAGCATCGTCTGCGCGAACCCCGCGCGGGTATGCCCCATGATCTTGATGGGGAACTCGCACGGGTATTCGATCAGCGGCGGGTCCAGCATGCCGGTCAGGCGGCGCGGCGCATCACCGTCTGCTTGAAGTCCTGGTATAGAGCGTAAATGCGGCGAAAGAGCGCGCCGGGCCTGCCAGCGCCGACGGCGCGGCCGTCGAGCGTGGTCACCGCCAGCACTTCCTTAGTTGACGAGGTGATCCAGATTTCCTGCGCGGTCCTGACCTCCTGTTCCGACACTTCGCGCATCTCGAGCGGAATCTGGTTCGCGGCCGCGAGTTCGAGCACCACGTCGTAGGTAATGCCGGGCAGGATCAGGTGGTTTTTCGGCGGCGCGAGCAGCACCCCGTTGCGCACGACACACACGTTGCACGCTGAGGCCTCGGTCAGGTAGCCGTCGCGGAACAGCACGACTTCGACCGCGCCGGCATCGACCGCCAGGTTCTTGAGCAGGCAGTTGCCGAGCAGCGACACCGACTTGACGTCACACTTGAGCCAGCGAAAATCGGTTGCAGTGATGCAAGCGACGCCGTTTTCGACCTGCTCGCGCGGCGGGGTGACGAGCGGGCTGCTCATCATGAATACCGTCGGCTTCGCGTCCTGCGGGAACTCGTGGGCGCGCCGGGCCGCGCCGCGCGTGATCTGGTAATAAATCGACTGATCATCGCCTGGATTGCGCGCAATGATGTCGTGAGTGAGCCGCGTCCACTCCGGGTCCGTCAGCGGGTTTGCGAGCTGGATGCCGTCGAGGCTGTGCTGCATCCGCCGCAAGTGCTCGGGCAGCCGGAACGGATGGCGCGAATAAACCGGGACCACCTCATACACCCCGTCGCCGAAAATAAAGCCGCGGTCGAGCACCGGGATGCGCGCCGCCTCGAGCGGCATGAATTCACCGTTGAGATAGATGATGTCCGTGGCCATGGTAGCTCCTCTTATTTAAACAGCAGCCGGATCGAGTCCCAGCCGCGCCCGAGTACTCCTGCCAGCGTGACTGCCTCAAGCGCGACCACCGGAAATTCGGCGTACGGCTTGCCGTCGAGCGTCAGTTTCATCGTGCCGATTCGCTGCCCGACGCCTATCGGCGCGAACAGCGGCTGCTCACTTTCGAGCACGGCTTTCAGCTTGTCAGCCTGTCCTTTGGGCGGGCTGACATATAGATCGCCGACAAACCCCACGTTGACGTTGTTGCCGCTGCCTTTCCAGACCCGCAGGCTCGCCACCGGCCGGGATTTCTCATAGAGCTTCACGCTATCATAAAACTGAAAGCCGTAATTGAGCAGCTTCTGGCTTTCCGCCGCGCGCGCCGCTTCGGAGGCGGCGCCGAGCACTACCGAGATCAGGCGCCGCTCGCCGCGCCTCGCGGACGTGATCAGGTTGTAGCCCGCGTTCTCGGTGTAGCCCGTCTTCATGCCGTCGACGGTTGGGTCCGACCACAGCAGGCGGTTGCGGTTGGCCTGCGTGATGTTGTTGTAACGGTATTCCTTCGTCGAATACAACGCGTAAAACTCGGGAAAATCGCGAATGACGGCGCTCGCGAGCAGCGCCAGGTCGTGGGCGGTTGAGTAATGCTGCGGATTCGGCAGGCCGGTCGAGTTGACGAAGTGGGTGTTCTTCATGCCGAGCCGTTGCGCCTCGCGGTTCATCTGCTGCGCAAATGTCTCCTCGCTGCCGGCGATCAGTTCGGCGAGCGCGATGCAGGCATCGTTGCCCGATTGCACTATCATGCCGCGCATCAGCTCGTCGACCGTGACCGGCTTGCGCGGTTCGATGAACATGCGCGAGCCCTCGGCCTTCCATGCGCGTTCCGACACCGCCACGGTCTGCGTCGGCTGAATCTGCTTTTGCCTGAGGGCCGCGAACGTAAGATAGGCCGTCATCAGCTTGGTGAGCGATGCGGGCTCGACCCGCGCGCCCGGGTTGCGGCTCGCGAGCGCCTGCTGGCTGTGGAAATCGAGCAGCAGGTAGGACCTGGCGGCGACCGCCGGCACGGAGGCACTGGCGGACTGGGCGGGAGAGGCGGTGGCAATGCCGAGCGAAAGCAGGAGCAGTAAAGCGCGCATGGGTGCTGAAAAAAGCCTGATTATAGCAAACGGGGAACACCCGGGCGTGCGGTTGAGGTTGCGGGGCTGTACGATAATTGAAACAATGGGCCCCACCAAACATTACGAAACCGGATGACAGTCCGGTTTCGCTCGACGCTCCCCTCGCCCCCTTGGGGGAGAGGGGATGGGGGAGAGGGGCGCGCACCGCAAAGGGATTTTCGAATGCAGTTCAGCAAACTGGTAAGAATCGTGTGCGCAGTGGCCATCGCGTTCCTGATCGCGCCGCACGCGCCGGCGCTGGCCGCCGACGCGGTCAGCGTCAGCAAACCGTGGGTGCGGGCCACCGTTGCGGGGCAGAGCGTGGCCAGCGCCTACATGGACATCACGGCAGGAGCCAATGCCGCACTGGTGGGCATCGCGAGCCCCGTCGCGGCCAGGGCCGAGTTGCACACGATGACCATGGACGGCGGCGTGATGAGAATGCGCCCGCTCGCGCGGCTCGACCTGCCGGCCGGGAAAACCGTGAATCTCAAGCCCGGCGGCTTTCACGTGATGTTGATCGACATCCGGCGCGAACTGAAAGCGGGCGAGCGTGTGCCGCTCACGCTCACCGTGGAGGACTCGCGCGGGGCGAAGTCAACGCTCAAGATCGAGGCCGACGTGCGGGCGGCCGCCGGCGCCGGCAATATGCATTAGCGGGAAACCGCGTCAGCGCGGGCTGCCGCCGTCGCGGTAGCGCTGCACGGCAGCGCCAATGAAGGCAAGCTGCGCCCTCTTGAAATTCCGCAAGCGCGACCCATATCGAGAGGGTAGGGCGCAAAGCCCGATCCAATGACGATAGGAGAACTTTATGGCAAACATTGCCCGTTTCAACGTGCTTGACAATGCGCTGGACGATCTCATGCGCGGTTTTTTTGTGCGTCCGATGAACTACGAGCCGACTGTCCCCGCGCAGCTGCGTATCGATGTGACTGAAGACGCCAAGAGTTACTCGGTGCGCGCCGAGATTCCCGGTGTGAAGAAAGAGGACATCAACGTCTCGGTCGACGGCAACCAGGTCGAAATCAGCGCCGAAGTGAAAAACGAAAAAGAGATCAGGGGCGGCGAAAGATTGCTGCGCGCGGAACGCCACTATGGCAAGGTCCGGCGCGCATTCTCGCTCGATCAGGATGTCGATGAAACCGCGACCCAGGCCAGGTATGCGGATGGCATACTCGAACTCACGCTGCCGAAGAAAGCGTCGGCCGCGGTCAAGCGCATCGCCATCCAGTAACATCCCGGCGCAGGCCGGTTCGCAGGGCGGCAGGCCCCAGGGACTGCCGCCTTTTTTGTCGCCGGGGGTCGTGTAGAATAGTTCCCATGGCCCTGACCGGCACCACTGCCCAGCTGAAAGCGAAGATCCTCGCCGAGGCGCTGCCGTACATCCAGCGCTTTCACGGCAAGACCATCGTCGTCAAGTATGGCGGCAATGCGATGACCGACGAGACGCTGCGGCACAGCTTCGCGCGCGATGTCGTCCTGCTCAAGCTGGTCGGCATCAACCCCGTGATCGTACACGGCGGCGGCCCGCAGATCGACGACCAGTTGCGGAAAGTCGGCAAGAAGGGCGAGTTCGTCCAGGGCATGCGCGTGACGGATGCCGAAACCATGGATGTGGTCGAGATGGTGCTCGGCGGCCAGGTCAACACCGACATCGTGAATCTGATCAATCAGAGCGGCGGCCGCGCGGTCGGGCTCTCCGGCACCGACGGCCCGTTGATCCGCGCACGCAAGATGATGATGCGCGACAAGGACAATCCCGGCGAACTGATCGACATCGGCCAGGTCGGTGAAGTCGAGTCGATCGATCCGGAGGTGATCGAAGTGCTGACCGCGCAGAATTTCGTGCCGGTGATCGCGCCGGTCGGCGTCGGCAAGGACGGGGAGTCGTACAACATCAACGCGGATCTCGTCGCCGGCAAGCTCGCCGAGATTCTCAAGGCGGAGAAGCTGGTGGTGCTGACCAACACGCCGGGGGTGCTCGACAAGCACGGCAACCTGCTGACCGGGCTCACCGCCAAGAAGATCGACGCTTTGTTCGCCGACGGCACGATCTCAGGCGGCATGCTGCCGAAAATCGGCTCCGCGCTGGAGGCGGTGAAAAACGGCGTCAATTCGTGCCACATCATCGATGGACGCGTCGAGCACGCGCTGCTGCTGGAAATCCTCACCAGTGAAGGTGTGGGCACGCTGATCAAGCGGCGTTAGCCGGCGCGTCACGGGACGCGGCCCTTGAAGTTCAACCGGGTGTGGGTTTTCGATCTCGACAATACGCTGCACAACGCCAGCCCGCATATCTTTCCGCACATCAGCCGCGCGATGACCGCCTATCTGCAGACGCACCTCGGGCTCGACGAGGCCGAGGCGGGCGAGTTGCGCCGGCATTACTGGCAGCGCTACGGCGCGACGCTGATCGGATTGATGCGCCATCACGCGACCGACCCGCAGCACTTTCTGCGCGCGACCCATCATTTTCCCGAGCTCGCGGGCATGGTGGTGCGGGAGCCCGGGCTGCGCTCGACGCTCGCGCGGCTGCCGGGGCGCAAGCTGGTGTTTTCCAATTCCCCGGTGCATTATGCGCTTGCGGTGCTGGGAGCGCTGGGGATCGCCGATCTGTTCGACGACGTGTTTTCCATCGAGCACACCGGCTACCGGCCGAAGCCGGACAGCTACGGTTTTCTGAAGCTGTTCCGCAGGAACCGGGTGCGCGCCGCCGCCTGCATCATGGTTGAAGACACGCTCGAGAATCTGAAAACGGCCAAGAAACTCGGCATGTCGACGGTGTGGGTGGCGAAAACGGCGAGGACTCCCGGCTACGTGGATTTCAGCATCAGGAGCCTAACGCAGCTGCCACGTCTCGCGTGGCACCTGCGCTAGAGCGGCGCGGACTGGGAGGTGGGGGATGGCTGCGAAACGCGGAAACCGCAAGTTACAGATCCTGCATGCGCTGGCGGAAATGCTGGAAGCGCCGGCGGCGGAAAAAATCACGACCGCGGCGCTCGCCGCCAGGCTCGACGTGTCGGAGGCCGCGCTCTACCGGCATTTTGCGAGCAAGGCGCAGATGTTCGAGGGCCTGATCGAATTCATCGAGGAGACGCTGTTCGGGCTGATCAACAAGATCACCAGCGAGGAGACCAACGGGCTCAAGCAGCTCGAGGCGATCACCGTGATGCTGCTCGGTTTCGCGCAGAAAAACCGCGGCATGACGCGCGTGCTGATCGGGGACGCGCTGGTGCACGAAAACGAACGTCTGCAGCTGCGCATCAATCAGCTGCACGACCGCCTCGAGGCCACGTTCAAGCAGGCGCTGCGTTTCGCCGTCAGCCAGAATGAGTTGCCGGCGTTGCCCGATGCGGCCGCGCGCGCCAACCTGATCATGAGTTTCGTCACCGGACGCTGGCATCAGTTTGCGAAAAGCGGTTTCAGGCGCGACCCGATGCAATACTGGATCGAGCAATGGCCGTCGCTG
>Ga0326597_10009135_pt1 | contig 13323 bp, 10 predicted proteins | sample RVTome_12_FD_203789 | JGI IMG/M metagenome (GOLD analysis project Ga0326597, IMG submission 203789) | Soil microbial communities from uranium-contaminated site in the Upper Colorado River Basin, Wyoming, United States - RVT100D185 | ecosystem: Environmental > Terrestrial > Soil > Contaminated >... | reverse complement strand
AAGCGTAGCCAGCAGGGTCCGTGCCTCATCCCGGTAGGCGTCGGTGTTCACAACGAACACATCTAGAGTCGGCTCCATGTTGTCAGGCACCGAGAGTGCGATCCGATCGATACCAAGGGCCAGTCCGACTCCTGGGACCGGCGGACCGCCCAATACTTCGGCCAATCCGTCATAGCGACCGCCACCACCGACTGCGGTCTGGGCGGCGTCAAGCGCAGAACCGACGTACTCAAAAGCGGTTCGCGTGTAGTAGTCGAGTCCTCGTACCAGCCGCGGTTCCATTCGGTAAGGCACACCGGCGGAATCAAGTCGGCTCCGAACCTCAAGAAGATGCGTTTGGCAGGCCTCGCATAGATAATCGATCGGAGAGGGAGCGTCGGCGACCACCTCGGCGCAGACCTTGCAATCGAGCACCCGCATCGGGTTCATGACCAACGTTTTCTGCGAGTCCTGACATAACAAATCACGTCGTTCATCCAACCATGTCCGCAAGGCATCTACGTAGGCGGGGCGGCACTCATCGTCGCCAAGCGAGTTGAGTTGAACCATGACGTCCGGTACTCCGGTAGCCGTCAGATAGTGATAACCAAGCTCGATCACCTCGGCATCGGCGTCGGCGGCATCTGTACCGAGGTACTCGAGTCCGACCTGATAGAACTGGCGCCGCCGACCAGCCTGGGGCTGTTCGTACCGGAACATCGCTCCCGAATAGGCCACTTTCATGACCCCCTGAGCGCCGGCCTGGATGAAGGCCCGCACCACGCCGGCAGTTCCTTCAGGACGTAGCGTGAGCGAACGCCCCTTCTTGTCTTCGAACGTGTACATCTGCTTCTGGACGACCTCGGTCGACTCGCCGACCCCCCTGCTGAAAACTTCCGTCGATTCGAACAACGGGACCATGATGAGGTCGTACCCGTAGGTCTCGGCCATAGATTCCCAGGTCGAAAGCAGGCGGCGCCACACCCGCGAATGAGGAGGCAGGATGTCATCGGTGCCCTTGGGGGCGCGCAAGCTCATGGGCTCAGTCCTTGTAGGAACGGGTTCGTGCGACGTTCTCGCCCAACGGTAGTAGCTGGTCCGTGGCCAGGAAAAACAATGATGTCATCATCAAGGGTCAATACCCTCTGCTTCATGCTCTCCAGCAACTGCTCGAAGCTGCCGCCCGGTAGGTCCGTCCGACCGATCGAACCAGCGAAGAGCTGGTCTCCTGAAAGGAGAACCCCCTCGCCGGGCACCCGGAAACAAACGTGTCCCGGCGTGTGTCCCGGCGTGTGGATCACCTCAATATCGATGCCGGCGAGCCGGATTACCTGCCCGTGGATGAGCGGCTCGAAGTCAGGCACCGGGAGTGGTTCGGCGAGTTGGATTCCCATGAGGGCTTGAATTTGTCTCGTAGGCTCCAAGCTCAGGTAGTCGTCGTCGGGATGCACGTACGCCTTGATCCCATAACGGCCGGAAACTTGGCCGGCGGCTCCCCCATGATCGACATGGCCATGGGTAATCAGCAACGCCACCGGTGCAACGTCCAGTGAAGACACCAGCTCGACAATCGAATCGATATCCGGAGGAGCATCGACGATGAACCCCGGCCCGCCGCTTTCGGGAGCGATCACATACGTGTTGGTTTGGGCAACCCATAGGGAGCGCGACTCAATGAGCAAAGCGGCCTTCTTGATCAAGAGGGCCGTTTTGTTTGCGCTCTACGTTGCGGTTGGTCATTCCTCGGCCCTCGATTGGAAGGCCAGCAGATTAGTCGGAGGTCTAAGGGGTGCAGTAGGCGGTGATCGGATCCGCCGTTGGTGACACGTCTCGCCAATCACCTGGCTCAGGGATGAACGCGTCAGCCAGCTGCGGATCGAACTCAAACCCCTGAATCACACCTTCGGCCGGTGGCCGGAAGTGGATCTCAAGTCGGTTCCCGGTCTGGTCCATGTAGCCGTACAGGGCGCCGTAAATCACGGACTGGTTCGTCGAGCTGACGATCCCGTTTGAGAAGACCAGGTGGTGCACCTCGCCAGGCACCGACTGGAAGTTCTGGCCAAGCGTAAGCGTTCCAGCCGGGTCCGTCATGACGATAAGCGCGGTCGCAGGCTCACCGGTTGGGGTGGAACCGCCCCGGGGAGTTCCCTGAATCTCGAACGAACCACCGACGACCAAAACGAAGTTGTCGGTGAATTTGTTCTGGTGGAAATTCACAACGCTGCCATCACCGGAAGCCACCACATGGACGTCTTTGAGATTATTCGGGTTGGCAGCGAGGTAGGTTCGGAAGGCAGTCAAGTCGGCGTAATACGTGATCGTATAGCCGGTATAGTCGCTTGCCTTGAACGTAAAGGCGGGGAGGGCGACGTCCGGGACTGGCTGCATATCATTGGCGTTGACGATGAGCGTGGCACCCTGAATATTGGAACCCGCCTTGAGCGCGGCATCTGCGGTCTTGACTTCCCCACCCAGGACCGTAGCTTTTTTGAAATAGGAGCTCGGGTAGGCAGAGATCGAGTTGTCCGAGCGGATCTGAACCGTCGAGCCATACTGGGTCGATGCCGACAAGTCATCGATCCGGCCCTGTATGTGGACGTCCGACTGCACGAACACGTTTGAGCCGTTATCGATGGTCAAGTCTCCGTAGACCGTCAACGTGCCTTGTCCCCGATACGGATCGTCGTTCTTAAAAATGCTCGTCTGACTTGAGATGGTGACGTCCTCGCCGGAGTAGGCGTCACCATAAATCGTCTTGAAGTTTGAACCGATCACACCACCTTTGGACGCAAACAAGGCGTTGGTGAAGCCGCCGAGCGGTACCAATTCGACGTCGAGCAGAACTTTCTTGGCTACTGCTCCCCGGGCTGTGCGATTGGGCGACCAGCCCCAGGCCTCGACGTGGTACTTCAGATTGTCGACTTTGGTCACCGACACCCAATACTCACCCTGGCTATCTACGGCTCCGTCGACGACGGTCTCCAGGGTCTGAATGTCGCAAACTCCGCCGGCCAGGATGCCCGTGGACACGAATCCGACACTCTGGGCGTCGGTGCGCCAATTGTCTACGTCGTAGGTGAGATGGGCAATCGCTTCCTTGGCGCCCGCTTCGGCAACGTTCAACGACTGCGTGCGATTCCGGTCGAAGGCGACCTGGTCCAACTCATGGACAGCCAGCGAATACCACGTCGCGCCGAGCGCGAACACGATGAAGGAAACGGACAAAGCCGTGATGATACCAATCCCATCTTCATCAGATCTGAGGCGTCGGAGCATGGTGCGCATGAGTTTCACTTTCTAACAATTGGCCGCATTGGGGGTCCAAATATTGCGACCGGCAACTTCGGTTGATTCCAGTCGAGGGCTGATCCGGTCCAGCGGGCTACGGTCGATCCAGACGACGATACGTACGACCTTTCCGTAGCTTGGCGAGGCGGCAGGCAGGCCTGTGTTGTTGATTTCGTTTCGACCCTGATTCTCGAACAGGAATTGCGGCGTTCCCAGGTCGAGCGCCACCACCTCATTTACCACTGTCTCGTTCAGGGTGATATATGTGAGTCCTCCGTCACCGGAGCGTTGCAGGTCGGTGCTCACCCCATCACCGTCGACGTCAACGAGTCGATAAATCACGTGACGGGTCGTCTCCGGAGGGATCGGATTCGAGCGCGTGATGAACGAGAGAATGTTCGAGGTATCACCGGGGGCCGGCTCGCAGATGGTTTCGGCACCTCGCAGTTCTCTGTCGATCCGCTCGAGAATGAGCCGGATGTCATCATTGCTGCGAGCCGCGTTTTCGATGTCCCTGGTCGCATTCAATGACGATGCCAGAACGCTCGAGAACACGATACTCACGATGGTCAGCAGAAAAATGGCGACCATGAGCTCGGTAAGCGTGAGCCCTCGTTCGTCTCGTCGTAGCCGGTCGATGATCGCCATCAGTCCGCCGATGGATCGATATAGACAGCATTTACCTGGAGTTTCTCGGACTCGTAGTGCATACCGAGGTCATAGAGCACGACCCGCCCACCATCCTGTGTGTAAAAGGTCCTCGGGGGCGTGAGTGTGCCGAATCCCCCGGCCTCGAGCCCATACTCGACGACTTGGTAGTCGAGGTCGACGGTGACCATCGGAAGCTTGGTCTCAAACCAGGTCCGCGACCGGGCGGCGGCGCCATCAACATCTGTTGCGGTGCACCAGCCGCGCACGGTCACCGAACCCGAGACGGTATATTCGAGGTATGGCCGACCCGGCTTGGCGATGGTACTGGTGAGCGGACTACCACCCCACAACTGCACGGTATTCTCGACATTGGTCCCGGTGCTGCAATCTGACCCGTAGTCGGTCTTGTAGTCGATCGCCGTGTTCGAACCATTGGGATTCACGACGACATATTTTCTGCCAACCGGATCCCACTGCTTGATGATCATCGTGGACATGATCGGACCCGGAAGAGCCGCGACCCCTTGCCCGGCCAGAACATCCACCTGAATGTCGGGCATCGTGATGACGACCCACCCATAGAAATCTCCGGTCCCACCGGTATCCGGGTAAGCGGTATCGTCGAGAAAGTGAAGGTTGCCCCCGTCGTAGTTATTGAGCGAAGCCGTGATCTGCTGGTAACCATCGATCGGCGTATCATCGCGGTCAACCGTCCCTCCGAACACGATGGCCGAGGTCGGGGAGGTCGGGTTCTCCCGTCGAAACATGTCGAACTTGTACGAGGGTGCATCAAGCGCCGTCAACCAAAACTCATACATACTTCGTAGCGAAGCTTCCGTGTATTCAGTGAAGCCGACACCAATCTTGGCCGGGAACTTTGTAGTCGTAGCCAGCTGCGCGAACGGAAACTTGTCGTCGGGTGGTGGCGCAGCGGGAACCGGGTCGACTTCCGTGAATAGGTAACCGTTTATCTGATAGTCGGACGTCTCGGTGATCTCGATGTCCTGGTCGACTGGTCCGACATGGTTGAGTCTGGCAAGCGGCTGATTAAAAAGAACTCCGTTGGCGCCGAACTGCAACGGTGGGATGGTGCTGGCATCGTCGTCGCTGACAAACTCGGTTTTCGCGGCGGGCAGGCTGGAAACCGGGTCGTCAAGCGTGCCGAAGAGGCCATCAGGACCCTCCCACTGAAGACGAGAGGAGTCGGTACCTGAGACTCGGATCGACGACCCCGAGACAAAGTCGGAGGTGGCGTTCACAGTGGCGACCGGGAAGTTCACCGACGCATCAAACTGTTGCCGTTCATTGATTGTGGACCAGAAGTATTCGGGAAGGACACCGGGCGTCCAGGTTTCGAAGTCGGTTCCGTGCGCGTATGCCCCTGCGTAGACACCGGAGCTTGATGGACCGAGACGCAACGCACCGCCTGCCATGTTCACCGTACCCGAAACGAACGGCTGGGACGGCTCCTGATACTCGGCAACGATGGTTTCCAGGCGGACTTCCTTACGGAAGCCGCCCGGCGGAACCCACTGAACAATGGCAGTGAGACGCCGGGCAATCTCATCACCGGTAACCGGGTTCTCGATGGAGGTCACAAACAAATAACGGTCGAACAAGGACTTGTCTCGCTGGACTTGTTCGTAGAAGTTCAAGAACGGGCGGAATGTGTCGGCGTTCGAAAAGACGACCTTCTCCCCGCCAAACAGGTACTCATCGGCGATGCCGTCATAGACAAGGTCGCCGGCGATGAACGGACTACCGATGTAGCAACCGACCTGCTCGGTCGCACAACTATTCCCGCGTGTCGACGTCGCCAAACCCATGTGCAGCCACTCAAGTGCCTGGCCGCGTTCGATGAGCTCAGATGCAAATGCCGACGCAACGGCTTGTCTGCGAGTTTCAACGATGACTCTGGTACCGGAATCGAAGGTTCGTAGCAGCACCACCATGAGACCAAAGATGATCACAAGTGAAACCATGGCTTCGACAAGGGTGAAGCCTCGTTCGTCATTCGGAACGCGGTGCAGTAGACGCATACGTACCAGGTATCGGTCGGTTGGCCCGTCAACCTTGAACTTTTTCGGGTCCAGGGTCGGACCTAACCAACCACTCCTATCAGGACTAGTCAGTCTACTCCGTACCGTCTCCACGGGGAACGATGCGGAAGGCGTCATAGACCCCGTCGACCGAACGCAACATCGTTTGGATCCTGGCAACATGGCCCGGATCGGACAATTCCACCTCATAGCGGAGCACAGCCACACGGTCACGGCCGGTCGCCGACGAGGAGGCGACAATGTTGCCCCCGACATCGGTGAATACGCCCGTTACGTCCCTCAGGAGGCCCGCCCGATCGAAGGCTTCGACCTGGATCCAAACGGCAAATCGTCCAACTCGATCCGGCGACCACGAGACATCGATCATGCGGTCCCGCTGGTCGGCCAGCGCAGCCAGGTTTGTGCAGTCAGACCGATGCACGGACACCCCCCGACCCACCGTGACAAACCCGACGATCTCGTCGCCGGGAACTGGCACACAGCATTGAGCGACCCGGACAAGGACATCATCCAACCCTTCCACGATGATGCCGGTTCCGGTCGACCGAACGGTTCTTTGCCGGGGGGGAGCGATCAGGTCGTCCTCTTCGGCTTCGATCTCGGGACGAACCTCCTTGGTAATGCGATGCGCAACGCTCGTTGCGCTGGCGCCGCCCTCCCCGACCGCGGCGAAGAGCGCCTCGATCGACGAGTGCCCTAGTTCGTCCGCAATCATCTCGAGGACTTGATCGCGGCGGGCGGCCGTCAACCCGAGCCCCTGTTTGCGGAGCGCGTCAAACACAGCTTCCTTGCCGTCGGCGACCGCCGACTCGCGGCGCTCCTTCGAGAACCATTGACGAATCTTCGCCTTGGCTCGCGAACTCCTGACGAACTTCAGCCAGTCTTGACTCGGTCCCGCATCGGGAGCTTTCGACGTGAGTATCTCAACGAGATCACCCGAATTGAGCTGGGTGTCCAAGGCCACCAACCGACCGTTGACCTTGGCGCCCGTGCAGCGATGCCCAACTTCGGTGTGCACCACATACGCGAAGTCCACCGGGGTCGAGCCGCGTGGGAGTGAATACACCCTGCCCTTGGGAGATAGGACGAAGACCTCGTCCTGATACAGATCGAGCTTGAGATGCATAAGGAACTCTTCTGGTTCGGCGAATTCGTCCTGGAGCCTTCGGATATCGGCCATCCACGGAAGTGAATCGGTTTCGACCCGTTCCTTGTACCGCCAGTGGGCGGCGATCCCGAATTCGGCCCGCTCGTGCATCTCATGGGTACGAATCTGGACTTCAAGCGGTTTGCCATCTGGCCCGATTACGGTCGTATGAATCGATTGGTACAGGTTGAACTTCGGCATGGCGATGTAGTCCTTGAACCGTCCCTGAACCGGTGGCCACAGAGTGTGGATGAGCCCGAGGGCGCCGTAACAGGCTTGCACGTCGGCCACGACGATCCGGATGCCGATGAGGTCGTGGATATCTTCGAATTGCTGACCCGAGTCGACCATCTTCTTGTAGATCGAATAGTGGTGTTTGGGGCGACCCGAAACCAGCGCAGGAATTCCGGCCTCGCCGAGGATCCCCCCTATTTCCCCGATCGCCTTATCGATAATGGCCTCACGTTGCGGTGAACGGAACGCGATGAGCTCGGAGATTTCGTCGTACCTCTTCGGGTACAGGATCGCGAAACAACGATTCTCCATCTCATGCTTGATCTCCTGCACTCCGAGCCGATGCGCCAGCGGGGCATAGATTTCCAACGTCTCAAGGGCGACCCACCGTTGTTTTGCCGCGTCCAGGAACTCAATGGTGCGAACGTTGTGTAGGCGGTCGGCGAGCTTGATGAGCAGCACACGGACGTCCTGGGCCATGGCAACCACCATCTTGCGAATGGTCGCAGCTTGCGCTTCTTCCTGACTATCGAAGTGGACCCGATCCAGCTTGGTCACGCCGTCGATCAGCGCCGCCACAATCGGGCCAAACCGGGTAGCGATCTCATCAAGGGTTGAGCTGGTGTCTTCCACCGTGTCGTGCAGGAGCGAGGCCATCAGCGTGTCGCGATCCATCCCGTAACCGGCCAGGATTTCGGTAACCGCGACCGGATGGGTGATGTAGGGAAGGCCGGATTTGCGGATTTGGCCGTGGTGCTGTCGTTCAGCCAATTCGTAAGCCTGAACCAGCAACTCGAGGTCGTGAGGCTCCCAGAGGCGTTCGCCGACGACGTGCTCAAGGGCGACCGGGACCTCACCCGGTCCGTTAGGCATAAACAACCAGGGCGGATAGGGGGGTGCCGTTCAGACGGGTCGCACCGTTCAAGAATGCCAGCTCGACGTACACGGACAGGCCGACCACAGTCGCTCCGAGCTGCTCAATGAGTCTGATCGTGGCGGCTGCCGTACCCCCGGTGGCAATGACGTCGTCGACAATCAGAACTCGATCGCCACGGCCAACTGCATCTTCGTGGACTTGTAGCTCGTCGACCCCGTATTCGAGTTCGTAGGAGACCGACCGGGTCGCCGCCGGCAATTTGCCTGGCTTGCGAATCGGCACAAATCCAAGCCCGAGCCGGTCTGCAATCGGCGTAGCAAGGATGAACCCGCGCGCCTCGATACCCGCAACGTGGGTTAGTCCAACCCCCACATACGGGGCAGCCATGTCGGACACCACCGACTGGAAGGCGGCCGCGTTTGCCAGGACGGGCGTGATGTCTTTGAAGACAATCCCCGGCGATGGGAAGTCAGGGATGTCGCGAATGAGGTTGATCGAGGAATGGGGCACGTCGCAAGTCTACTGCGACCTTTGCCGGGCCGGGCCTACCTACGGGTTCCGGCGTTTCTTCTTGGGTGGTCGCGGGGTTCCGGCACTGGATATCGGACGGCGGGAGTCGAACGAGCCGCCTGCCACGCTCCGCGGGGTGGTTTTCGGAGCCTCAGGCTCTTCCTTCATCGGACGGGCCGCCTGGGTCGGCTTGTCATGAACCGGTTCCTTTGGCACCCGCAAATGCATGGCCGCTACCAGTGGTGAAGCGATGAAAATCGATGAGTAGGTCCCGGCGGCGATTCCGACAAACAGAGCGAGAGCAAAGTCGGTCAGCGTTCCGGCGCCAAGCAACAAGGATCCAACGACCAGGACCGTGCCAACCGGGATCAGCGAGGTCAAAGAGGTGAAGATCGAGCGCATGAGTACCAGGTTCATGGCCTTGTTGACCACAGATTCGTAATCGAGCCGGGTTTCTTCGACCTCGATCTCTTTGATCCTGTCGAAGACGACAACCGTGTCGTACAACGAGTACCCGAGGATGGTCAGCAAGGCGACAACCGTGGACGGAGTCACTTCAAAACCTGACAGCGAGTAGACCCCGGCGGTGATGACGAGGTCATGGAAAAGTGCCGCGATGGCACCGAAGGCCATCCGCCACTCGAAGCGCCAGGCGATGAAGAGCGTTACGACGCCGACGAACACCCCGAGGGCCAGCAGCGCCCGATTGGCGATCTGTGCCCCGAATGTCGGCCCGACCGACCGATAGTCGATGCTGTCGGGCGAAGCGCCAACTGCCTCAGAAATGGCCACAATCACATTCGCCCGTGTGCCCTCATCGAGCGTCTCGGTGCGGATCCGGAACGTGTGTCCGTCGCCGAGCTCCTCAATCCGCACTGCGGTCAGCCCGAGCGGGTCCATGGCGGTTCGAAGCTCTGCGATCGAGAGTCCCGCCGGGTTCTCGACCTGAATGGACGACCCGCCCACAAAGTCGATACTGAGGTTGAGCCCGAGTGACCCAGGACCCTGTCGGAGCCCGAGGCTTAGAATCGAAATGGCAATGATGACTGCCGAGATCATGAACCATCTGCGCCGCGGGCCGACAAAATCAATCCCGGCCGTTCCGTTGCGTAGCTCGGCAAATCTGCTCATTCTCCCGCGAACCCCCGAATCGAAAAAGCTCCGCCTTCGCCCATTTTGGTCTCCGACATGATCCTCACCGCATGACGGGTGAACCACTTGGCCACGAGCAGGTCAAGCAGAGTGGCGACGCCAAGGGCCAGGGCGAATCCTTTCACCCGATCGACCGCCAGCGTATAGAGGAGGAACGCACCCACGAAAGAAACGAAATCGGCCGTGAGGATGGTCCGATACGCCTTTTTGAAACCTTCGGAAACGGCGGCGTACATCGGGGCACCGCCATGGAGTTCTTCCTTTATTCGTTCGAAGTACACGATATAGCTGTCCGCCGTAATACCGACAGAAACCACGATACCGGTGACACCGGCCAGGGTAAGCGACAATCCTCGCACCTGACCAAGCAGCGTGTACGAAAGGATAAGCAACGAGCCGAACACGGTCAGCCCGAAGACGGCAATGAGTCCGAGCGAGCGATAGTAGGCCAACAAGACGATTGCCACCAGCAACAGGCCAGCCAAACCAGCCGTTATACCGGACTGAAGTGAGTCGGCGCCGAGGGTGGCGGAGACTTTTTCGACATTGCCTACTTCGAGGGATATCGGCAGGGCGCCGTATCGAAGGACGATGGTCAGCTGGGCTGCTTCGGCGGCGGCCGCATCATCGGTACCACCGATCCCGATGGATGCTCGACCTCCGGAAATACCTACCGCGGGTTCCACGCTAGAAGCGACTGGCGGGGCGGTCAGGATCTCACCGTCGAGGACGATGGCAATTCGACGACTCGGGTGCACGACCTGAGCACTTGGCTGACAGCTGGCCGCGTCTTTCGTGAGTTGCGTGAAGGCGCCTTCGCCTTCCGAATTGAGGGTCAGGGATACGCTCCATCCGGCGTCGAGGGCGGACGTGCCCTGCAGCTGAGCGAGAGCATCAGCGATGCCGGTCCCCATGAGTTGAGCGGGTCCGACCAGGTACGTGGCCGTGACAGCCCCCGTATCGTCGCGAACCGGCAGCCAGGCGGCCCGGGTGGGATCGTCCGGCGTCGTGAAGCCGTCATCGGTGACCGGCGGGGCAGGGAACGGTTGGTCATCGAGCTGATAGACCGCCGGGCACGGGCCGAAAACCTCAACCGCCGAGGACCCATCTGACAGTTGCTCGTCATACACGGGCCGAAATGACAATTGGCCGGTTTGGCCAAGCACATTCAGGGCCTCATCAAGGTTTTCGACACCCGGCAACTGGACAAGAACGTCGAGATTCTCACTGTCGCCCACGACGGTTATCTCCGGCTCCTGGACGTTTCCGATCCCCTCGATCCGGGCTCGCAGAACATCGACTGCCACGTCAAGGACGTCAGGGTCGGTGCCTGGTGGTGAAGTGAGAAGCGCTTCGACCCCACCCCGTAGGTCAAGGCCGAGTAGCGGGAAGCGTCCCGTCGAAAAACTGTACGCGATACCACCCCAGGCGATCACCAGAATGACGGCGAGGCGAATGACGCTACGACGCATCGTCATCACCCAAGCGCAGGGCGATGGCACGGCGGTCGAACTCGGCTTGGCCTTCGGTCAGGCGCAGGATGACGGTCTCTTCGGTTGTCGAAACCACAACCCCGTGCAACCCGGAAGCGGTCCGTACTCGATCGCCGACCTCGATGGCCCTGGCGAGCGACAGGCGCTCTCGCTGACGGCGACGCTGCGGGCGCACAAACAGAAAGTAATAGACGATGAACATGCCACCGAACAGCAGGATGGTGCTGAGTCCGTTACCGGCCGGTGGGGCAGGGTCTGTTTGGAGGGCGAGCAACATTTCTATGTCTCCCGGTCTATGCGCGGTTGGCGATGGTAGCTGTGCCGTCGACGTCTACGAAACCGCGTGCACCAAGATGGGCACTACGAAAAGCCTCAAAGGTCCCAGCTTCGATAGCTGCCCTGGCTCCCGCCACCACGCCGAGGGTGAACGTGAGGTTATGGATCGACAGCAGGCGGTGAGCGGTGATTTCACCGGTCATGACGAGATGGCGTAAATAGCCACGCGAATGATTTTGACACGTGAAGCAGGGACAGGCCTGGTCGATTGGATCCTGCGACCGGGCGAACTCAGCCCGCTTGATGTTGAAGTCGCCGTCGCTGGTCAGCGCTTTTCCGTGACGGGCTAGCCGGGTGGGAAGCACGCAGTCGAACATGTCAGCCCCGCGGGCGATCGCTTCGAGAATCCCCTCCGTATCGCCAAGACCCATGACATAGCGAGGTTTTCCCATTGGAAGCTCGTCAACCGCCGCAGCCAGAGCACGATTTCGATCCTCGGGTGGCTCGCCGACGGACAACCCACCGATGCCGAAGCCCCCGAACCCGAGTTCGGCAGTCCGCCGGGCACTCTCGGCCCGTAGATCGAGGTCTACCCCTCCCTGGACGATCCCGAAGAGCAACTGATCTGGACGGCCGTGGGCATTGATAGCCCGCTCAGCCCACCTCAGGGTCCTTTCCATCGCATCACGTACCACTGACCGGGGCGAAGGCAGACCGACCAGCACATCGAGAATCATGGCGATATCCGGACCGAGCTGCCCTTGCACCCGCACGGCATCTTCCGGGCTCAAGTGCACGTGCATGCCGTCATACGTCGACTGAAATCGCACCCCGTCCTCAGTAACCTTTGGCTCAAGCGAAAAGACTTGATACCCGCCAGAGTCGGTGAGTATCGGGCCGGTCCACCCCATGAAGTCGTGCAGCCCACCGGCTTCCTCGATGATGTCCGCACCCGGCCGCAGCATCAGGTGATAGGTGTTCGAAAGCACGATCCTCGCGCCGGCTTCTCGCAAGTCGCGGACGTCAAGAGCACGAACAGCGGCTCGAGTTCCGACCGGCATAAACGCCGGGGTCTGCAGCGGTCCATGTGCGGTGATCAGTTGGCCGGCCCGGGCCACGCCGTCTGTCGCCGATACCGAGAATGTGCCGATCGTCATCGCGGTATCCGTGAGGTCAGCATGGCGTCACCGAAAGAGAGCATCCGGTACTCATTGGCGACGGCGTGCGAGTAGACGTCCCGCCATCCCGGTCCCATGAATGCGCTGATCATGGCAAGTAGCGTAGAACCCGGCACGTGGAAGTTCGTAACCAGGTCGTCCACCACCCGGAAGGGATAGCCCGGCATGATGAACAGGTCGGTCCGTCCCTCTGACGGACGTAGGACTCCCCCGGCGGCCGCCGATTCCAGACTCCTGACCACCGTCGTACCGATGGCGACCACCCGCCCGCCTGTCTTCGTGGTATCGGCAATCGCCTGCACGGTCTGTTCGGGCACTGAGAACCATTCTGAGTGCATCTGATGATCCTCGACCCGGTTGACGGTGATGGGACGGAACGTATCCAGACCGACGTGCAGGTCGACCTCGACAATCGGGATGGCCGCCGCCATAAGTCGCTCAGTGACATGAGGGGTGAAATGCAACGCGGCGGTCGGAG
>Ga0326597_10009134_pt1 | contig 13324 bp, 13 predicted proteins | sample RVTome_12_FD_203789 | JGI IMG/M metagenome (GOLD analysis project Ga0326597, IMG submission 203789) | Soil microbial communities from uranium-contaminated site in the Upper Colorado River Basin, Wyoming, United States - RVT100D185 | ecosystem: Environmental > Terrestrial > Soil > Contaminated >... | reverse complement strand
TGTCGGCCTCCACCGTGACCACATCCGTAGACATCCACATCCGCACAAACATGCAGACCTCCTCGATGTTCTGCCCCTTCGCTCTAAGGCAGTATGTTCACCGTCATTGAAGAGAAATCGTATGGATCATGCGATGATGTACATCAACGACGCACCTGATCTTGGTCACCGTCCCAGCGCGGACAGCTGCGCAAACGCCTGCGGAGTCAGACGCATGGAGCCGCTTGCCGCTTGCGCCGTAGCACACGCCCCTTGCCCCGGCATGCACACGGCTTGACGCCTGCCCGTCAGGCGGGAAACCATGCTGACCACGGCGGGATACACCCGAAAGGCAAGCCATCCCAGCCAGCGCGGCAGACTCAAATGCGTCACCGTCTCGCGCGCGGCCGCCTGCGCCCAATGCACCTCGTCTCGCTTGAACAAGTACATGGTAAACCCCGTCTGAGCCCCGAATTGAGCCTGCAACAGCGCTTGCGCATCTTTTCCCTGGAAGGGCAGGATCTGCAAACTGCCGCGCCGATTCAGCCAGCGCGCCGCCTGGGCAAAGCGCCTGCAATACGAGCAGACGCCGTCATAGATCAAGATCGCTTTGTCACGCATGACCATGATTTAAGCATACCGCGACAGCGCCATAAATCAATAGGGTTTGTTGAACGTCTGGAACGGCCTTTCGGCCTTCTTAGAGTCCGTCTTCAAAGTGGGGGACAAACTCATCTGCTCCCCCTTCTCCCCTGCTGGGAGAAGGGCAGCCGGAGGCTGCTAGGGATGAGGGGGAAGTCAGCACCACCGATCAACCCTCACCCCAACCCTCTCCCAACGGGAGAGGGAGATTGCTATAAAGCATGGATCCCCCTTGCAGTTGGATGGTGTCCCTTTTGAAGACGGACTCTTAGAACTTGAACACGAACTGGGCGTTCACCGTGCTCAACCCCAGGTTGGTAAAGCCCATCGAGCCGTTCACCCCAAAGTGAGGGACGATGTTTCCGGACACGGTGAACGCGGCGCTGTAACTGCCGAAGCCGCCGCCGGGACCGGCGCCCGGATTGCTGAGCACGACGTTGGAAAACACGGACAGTCCGGAGAGGCTGACGGTCTGGAAGCTGAAACTCAGGCTGTTCAACCCCGTGCTGGGCAGGAACACGCCCGTCGTCGCAAACAAGGCGCCGTCGATCCCCACCGACAACGTGGCCGTGGCCGAGGTCACGGCCAGTGCGCCGTTGAACACCAGCGATACAGTCAAGGGAGCGCTGTTGATGAACAAACTGGTGGACAGGGGCGAAAATGAGGTCACATCGTCCATCGTAAAGGAGGCGGTCACGTTGACCGCATCATTGAAAAAGCCGTGCTGAAGCGTCAACGTCTGCGACAGCACCAGCGGCAGGATGCGAAACTCGGTGGCGCTGCTGATGGACAGGCTTCCGACCGTGATGTTGTCGATGAAGAGCTGTTCCACGCAGAAGGCGAAGTTGCTGTAATCGCCCGGCAGATCCGCGCTTTCCTCGCACACGGAGCCTTGAAAGCTGGCCTTCTTGATCAAGTTCGGCACGGCCGGATCGGCGCCCAGGCCCGTCACGCTGCGGATGTTGATGCCGCTGAGCGTCTGCCCCAGGATGGTGATGATGTTTCCAAAGCGAAACTGCTGCATCTCCGCCCCATACGTCTGCACCGACGATGGAAACGGGTGTGTGAAGTTGACGTCCTCGAAAATCGCCAGATTGGTGATGGTAAACCCGGCCAAGTTGATCGTGGTGGTCAGCCTCTTCTTGACGAAGACCGTGGGCCCGATGGGGCGCGTGAGCGGAGTGACCACGAAGTTGGTGCCAAACGGCGTGGCATCCACCCCGTTCAGATCGCCATCTCCGTCGATGTCAGGGTCCACCGCGTTGGGCTCGCCGTCGCCGTCGATGTCGGGTTTGATGAAGGCGTCAAACGAGCCAAAGGGCGCCGGATCGGCCAAATTGGCCACGCCGTCTCCGTCGATGTCCGGGTCGGTGCTGTTGGGGATGCCGTCGGTGTCAATGTCATCCGGGATCCCGTTGCTGAACGGGGTGGCAAAGACGGCCTGGCTCAATATGTCGAAGGCCCCCAATTGGGTTTCAACGCTCAGGATCGCGTGTTCAATGCCGGTGACCCCCAGGGCCATGCGGTTGCCGAACGTCAGGCCGGACACCGTCCAACGGATGTTGGACAACACCTCGAAGTCGAGGTTGTGCTGCACCGCCTCGGTTTGCGTGGCCAACGGGAGCATGCCCAGTTGCCCGGTGACGTCCGCTCGGGCCTGGTCAGGCCAAGCCAACAACGCCAGCACTGCAATCGCAGGGATCAACCACCACGTATTCACCCAGGCCTCCTCCGAGGTTTTCAACCGGGCTTCAAGGTAGTGTCGTCCCGGTTACAAAGCAGTGATTGAGATCACGTCGGTGGAGGCAAAACCGTCTTCTTGATTACAGTACACGGTCTGTGCAAACCGCTGTGGCGATTTCTTGCAAGAGGCCTTGGCTTTGGTTATGATACGCAGCTTGGTGTACGGCTGGTGGGATACCGAAGCGGACAACCGGGTCAGACTGTAAATCTGATGGCCTTGCCTTCGGGGGTTCGAATCCCTCTCCCACCACCAATCGTCTTTGAGTTGACAGTGACGCACGGGCTGAGTAAACTGGGCCGCGCTGTTTGGATGAGGTTTTGCTTCTCTGGCAACAAACCTGATCAAGCCCGTGTAGCTCAGTCGGCAGAGCGTTACCTTGGTAAGGTAAAGGTCGGCGGTTCGATTCCGCTCGCGGGCTCCAATGGTCCAGGAGCGGGGATTCAAAACATCCGTAGAAACCCAAATATAGGCTTTTCGAAAAAGCAGGAGGTCTTCAAGCATGGGCAAAGCGAAATTTGATCGCAAAAAGCCCCACATGAACGTGGGGACGATCGGGCACATTGACCACGGGAAAACGACGCTGACCGCTGCGTTGGCTACCGTGCTGGCCACCAAAGGGTTGTCCGCCAGCATCAGCTATGATCAAGTGGCCAAGGCCAGCGAATCCCAGGGGCGCCGCGACGCCTCCAAGATCCTGACCATCGCCATCTCCCACGTGGAGTATTCTTCTGAGAAGCGCCATTACGCCCATATCGACTGCCCCGGCCACGCCGATTACATCAAGAACATGATCACGGGCGCCGCGCAGATGGATGGCGCCATCCTGGTGGTTTCCGCCGCGGACGGCCCGATGCCCCAGACCCGCGAACACGTGCTGCTGGCCCGCCAAGTCAACGTGCCCAGGATCATCGTCTTCCTCAACAAGGTGGACGTGGTGGACGACCCGGACTTGATTGACCTGGTGGAGGTCGAGATCCGCGAGCTGCTCAAGACCTATGAATTCCCGGGCGACGAGATCCCCATCATCCGCGGCGCGGCGATCCACGCGCTGAAGAACCCCAATGACCCTGAGAAAACCAAGTGCATCTGGGACCTGGTTAACGCGATGGACACCTATTTCCCCGAACCCCAGCGCGACGTGGACAAACCCTTCCTCATGCCCATCGAGGACGTGTTCTCCATCAAGGGCCGCGGAACCGTGGTCACGGGGCGCGTGGATCGCGGCAAGATCGTGGCGGGCCAGGAAGTGGAGATCGTGGGCCTGACCAAGGATTCGCGCAAGACGGTGGCGACGTCGCTGGAGATGTTCAACAAGATCCTGGACGACGCGCGCGCCGGGGACAACGTGGGCGTGCTGCTGCGCGGCATTGAAAAGGACGAGGTCGAGCGCGGCCAGGTGCTCGCAGCGCCCGGCACCATCACCCCGCACACCGACTTCGAAGCCCAGGTGTACGTGCTGACCAAGGAGGAGGGCGGGCGGCACAAGCCGTTCTTCAGCGGATACAAGCCCCAGTTCTACTTCCGCACCACCGACGTGACCGGGACCATGGCGCTGCCCCAGGGCGTGGAGATGGTGATGCCGGGAGACGACGTCAAGATCACGGCGCAGCTGCTGTCGGCCATCGCCATGGATGACGGGCTGCACTTCGCCATCCGCGAGGGCGGCCAAACCGTGGGCGCCGGCGTGGTTACCAAGATCCTGAAGTAAGCCCATGCGCGAACTGGTAACCCTGGCTTGCTCGGTGTGTCGGCGGCGCAACTACGCCACGTCCAAGAACACCAAGACCTCGCGCGGAAAATTGGCGCTGAAGAAGTATTGTAAGTGGTGTCGCAGCCACACGGAGCACAAGGAAACCTAGCAGGAGAGCGCTTGGAGGAATGTTGGCTTCAAGCGCTTCGCCGTCACCGTAGGCTCGTAGCTCAACTGGAAGAGCACCGGTCTCCAAAACCGGGGGTTGGGGGTTCAAGTCCCTCCGGGCCTGCCAGCATGATTTTCATGGCTCCCAGGGAGTGACATTATGTTTGACAAAACGAAGAGATTCTTGCTGGAAGTGCACGCGGAGTTCAAGAAGGTCAACTGGCCCAGCCGGATGGAGACCATCGCCCTGACCGTGTTGGTCCTGTTCCTGCTGGTGGCGCTGACCGTCTACGTCGGCTTGTGGGATCTGATCTTCCAGAGCTTGATCAAGTTCGTGCTGCGCAGATAAGGGAGCGGCAGTGAAGAAGTGGTATGCGGTTCAGACCTACGCAGGCAGCGAGCTCAAGGTCGCGGAGCAGTTGGAGCACCGTGTGAGCGAGAACCAGATGCTGCATTGGTTTGACGAGTTCCGGGTTAACGAGCAACCCATCCACTTCTTGGTCCCCGTAGAGGAAGTGATCACTTCCAAGAGCCGCCGCGGCCCCTCGGGGGACCTGCGCGTGCCGTATTACAGCTCGGACCAACCGGGCATGGGCCAGAAATACGACATCAAGGTGGAGGCCAACCGTCGCGTGCAGCGCGGTGAGCTGATCGCCCTCAAGCCCAAGCGCTACATGACCATGAACGCCACCCTCAAGGCCATCGAGCCGCTCCACCGCGTCATCATCGAAATGACCAACCGCAACGAGGAAAGCTATCTGATTTCACAGGACCTCCGGCTGCGCCGCGACATCCGCGTGGGAGAACGGGTGCTCTCGGGCGTGCCCTTGACCGTGGACTCGGATCCCCGCTACCTGATCAAGAACCGCGGCAAGGTGGCGGTGCGAGACCGCGTCAAGCGCCTGGTGCTCGAGCGCAAGGACGGCGAGACGGTGGTCGAGGTCATCCCGGAGCGGTACCTGGTCAAGCTCAAGGAGGGCCAACGCTTGAAGGAAGGCGACCTGCTCGAACGGGAGGACAAGATGGTCAGCCGCGCCACGGGCATGGTCAAGCTCAAGGAATACAAGGACAAGCGCGTGGTCACCGTGCAACGCATCGAGAAAAGGCGCCTGTTCCCGGGTTATTTGTTCGTGCGCATGGAGATGAACTCGGAGTCCTCCAAGTTGGTGGAGGGCGACATCAAGTGTCGCTTCGTGGGCAACCCTCCGGTCGCGATTCGCGAGGAGGAGATGAAGGTGGTCAAGCGCAAGTTCGGGCTGCTGGAGACGCCCAAGCGCCAGAAGCCCAAAATCGAGGTGGATTTCGCGCTGGGCGAAGTGGTGGAGATCATCGAGGGCCCCTTCGCCGATTTCACCGGCGAGATCACCCGCATCGACAAGGAACACGAGGAACTCACCGTGATGGTCAAGATCTTCGGGCGCGAAACCCCGGTGACCTTGGGCTTCGAAGGCGTGGAAAAACTGTAAGCGAGGAAGGAACAGGATCATGGCCAAAAAACCCATCGAAAAGGTCATCAAGCTGCAGATACCGGCCGGCAGCGCGACGCCTGCGCCGCCGGTGGGCCCCGTGCTGGGCGAAGTCAAGGTCAACATCATGGATTTTTGCAAGAAGTTCAACGAAGCCACCAAGGCCATGGAGAAAGGGATGACCATTCCGGTCGCCATCACGGTCTACGTGGACAAGAGTTTCGAATTCATCCTGAAGCAACCCCCCGCGTCTGCGCTGCTCAAGAAAGCGGCGGGCACGCCCAAGGGCTCCGGCGAGTCCGCCCGCAACAAGGTGGGCAAGGTCAGCCGCGACCAGCTGCGCAAGATCGCGGAGCTGAAGATGCCGGACCTGAACGCCGCCGACGTGGAAGGCGCCATGCGCATCATCGAGGGCACGGCCAAGAACATGGGCATCGAAATCGTGGAAGGGTAGGAGTGGCACCATGACAAGAGGCAAACGCTACGCCGCAGCGCTGACCAAGGTGGATCGCGAGCAGCTGTACGCCCCGGACGAGGGGCTGGCGTTGCTTAAATCCAGCACCGGAGCCAAGTTCGACGAATCGGTGGATGCGGTGTTCAAGCTGGGGGTGGATCCCAAGCAGAACGAGAATCGCATCCGCAGCACGGTGGTCCTGCCCCGGGGGCGCGGCAAAACCGAAAGGGTCCTGGTCTTTGCCAAGGGCGAGAAGATCAAGGAAGCCGAGGAAGCCGGGGCAGATTTCGTGGGCGGAGACGATCTGATCAAGAAAATCGAGGGCGGGTGGCTGGAGTTTGACCGCGTCATCGCCGCGCCCGACATGATGAGCGGCGTGGGCAAATTGGGCCGCGTGCTTGGCCCGCGCGGGTTGATGCCGAGCCCCAAGAGCGGCACCGTCACCCCGCACGTGGGCGATGCGGTCAAGGAGTTCAAGCGCGGCAAGATCGAATTCAGGCTCGACGATTACGGCAACATCCACGCCCCGTTTGGCAAAGCCTCCTTCCCCGCGGAACACTTGCGCGACAACTTGGTCGCGCTTGCGGCGGCGCTGGTGGCCGAAAAACCCGAAGGAACCAAGGGCAAGTACATCAAAGGCGTAACGATTTCCACCACCATGGGCCCGGGGATCAAACTGGACCCCGACAAGCTGCTGCATCTCACTTCCGCCTGAGTACCCAAAGGAGAATAACCCATGCCAACCCCAAAGAAAGAGCAAGAAGTCGCGCTGCTCCAGGATAAGATGCAACGGGCAAGCGGTTTGGTGTTTACCGAGTACGTGGGCTTAAGCGCCAACGAGATCACGGAGATGCGACGCCAACTGCGCCAGCAGGGAGTCGAGTACCGCGTGATCAAGAACAGCCTGGCCGAGCTGGCGGCTCAACGCGTAGGGCTTGAGGTGGAAGGGTTGCTCAAGGGCCCTACCGGCATCTGCTTTGGCTTCGACGACCCGGTCGCCCCGTTCCGGGTCGCCAATCAGCTGGCTAAGAAATACAAGCAATACAAGCTGAACGGCGGCTTCTTCGAGGGCAAGAAAGTACTCGCCGGCGAGGTCGGCAAATTGGCGAACCTGCCGACGCGAGAACAGGCCCTGGCGCGCCTGGCAGCGGTGCTGCAAGCCCCGGTGCAGAAGCTGGCCGCGGCCTTGGCAGGCGCCTCACGCAACCTGGCCGTGGTCTTGAAAGAAATCAGCAAGCAAAAACAATCATAAGATCCCGTAAGGAGGGTTTTCGTTATGGCTGAAGAAAACGTGCAAAACGGCGCCGCTTCCAAGTTCGAGGCGCTGCTCAAACAGATCGACGAGATGACGGTGCGCGATCTGGTGGATCTGGTTTCCGACATCGAAAAGCGCTACCACGTCAGCGCCAGCGCGGCGGTGGCCGTGGCGGCCGCGCCCGCGGCGGGCGGCGCAGAGGCGGATGCGGGCCCCGCGACCGTCAGCGTCATCCTCAAGAGCGCAGGCCAGCAGAAGGTTCAAGTGATCAAGATGGTCAAGGAGCTCACCGGCAAGGGCCTCAAGGAGAGCAAGGATCTGGTGGACGGCGCCCCTGCTCCGGTCAAGACGGGCATTTCGGTTGAGGAAGCCAACGGCATCAAAGCCAAGCTGGAAGAAGTCGGCGCCGAGATTGAACTCAAGTAAATTCCTCGCAGCAGGATGCGATCAAGCCCCCTGGCCCATCCTTTCCGGGGGGCTTGCGTTGTCCCGCCACGAAACCGTCCACCGGGCCGCCTCCAGCGCGTCAAGGCGCGCCCGACACAGCGTCCCCTGAGAGGAGGGCCATGCGTAAGCGGCGTTTCCACGGAAAGTTCACCCCGGCGCTGGAGCTGCCCTATTTGCTGCAGGATCAGCGCCGCTCATTTGATTGGTTCGTCAGCGAAGGCATTCACGAGCTGCTCGAGGAGATCTCTCCGATTCGGAACGAAAGCAGGCCGGAACTGTCGTTGGAGATCTCCAACCCGCGTTTCGAAGCTCCCCACTACACGGAGCAGGGATGCAAGGACAAAAACCTGACGTACGCCGCCGCGCTACGGGTCGAGGGGCGGCTGCTGGTGAACAAGAAGGTTTACAAAGAAGACGACCTGTACCTGGTGGACATCCCCAAGATCACCGATCGCGGCACCTTCATCATCAACGGCTCGGAAAACGCCATCGTCAACCACCTGACCCGCTCCCCGGGGGTATACTTCACGCTGGAATCCCAAACCCCCAAGGGCAAGGAGTACCGCGCCCACGTCCTGCCGGACGACGGCGCATGGCTTGAGATCATCCTGGACACGGCGCGCGGCCAGGTGTGGGCCAACCTGGACCGCAAGGGCAAGATCCCGGTCACGGTGCTGCTCAAGGCGTTGGGGTTGAGCCGCGAACAGATCTTCAAGCGCTACCGGGAGACCGTCAACGAACCGGAATCCCTGACCGCCTATGAGGGCCGCATGCTGGCCGAAGACCTCAAAGAGGGCAAGAAGGTCCTCGCCAAGGCCGGTGAGGTGCTGGAGGGCAAGCGGCTCAAGGCCCTGGAAAAAGAGAAGGTCAAGCAATTACACCTGCTCAACGCCTACGTCCAGGACAGCTTGGACTCCGACCCCAGCAGCGGGCGCGACGACGCCCTCATGCTCATCTACCGCAAGCTGCGCAGCGGAGACCGGTTCACGCAAAGTCAGGCGGAAGAGTTCTTCCACGACCTCTATTTCTCGGAGGAAAGCTACAACCTGTCGCGCGTGGGGCGCTTCATGTTCAACAAGAAGCTGAACACCAAGGGACAAGGCACCGCCCTGCAACAGCAGGAAATCATCCTCATCATCGACCGCCTGCTCCAAGTGGTGGAGCGGCCCGAGCTGGTGGACGACAAGGACCACCTGGCCAACAAGCGGGTCAAGCTCCCCGGCGAGGTGGCCTGGGACGCGTTGCGCTCCGGGCTCCAGCGCATGGCCAAGATCACCAAGGATCGCCTGGGCAAGCTCAATTTGCAGGAGGACGAGGTGTCGCTGCGCTCGTTGATCTCCTCGCGCGCCGTGCAAAGCGCCATCAGCAAGCTGTTCTACGTGGGGCGGCTGAGCCAGTTCCTGGAGCAGATCAACCCGCTTGCCGAGCTGACGCACAAGCGGCGCCTGAGCGCGCTGACCAGCGGCTCGGCGAGCAACCGCCGCCGCGCCAAGATCGAGGTGCGCGACGTGCACGCCTCGCACTACGGCCGCATCTGCCCGATCGAGACCCCCGAAGGCCAGAACATCGGGTTGATCACCTCGCTTGCCACCTACGCGCGGCTCAACGAATACGGCTTCCTGGAAGCCCCCTATCGCCGCGTGAAAAACGCCAAGGTCACCGATGAAATCGTGTACCTGATGGCGGACGAGGAGGAGAAGTACAAGCTGGCCAGCATCCTGACCCCCGTGGACGCGAAGGGCCACATCGTTCCCAAGCAGGTGGAGATCCGCACCGGCAAGGAGAACATCCGCATGGTGCCCCGGGAGCAGGTTGATTTCATCGAAGTATCCCCCGCCGAGCTGGTCGGGGTTTCGGCAAGCCTGATCCCCTTTCTGGAGCACGACGACTCCAACCGCGCCCTGATGGGCACCAACATGCAGCGCCAGGCCGTCCCCCTGCTCAAGCCGCAGGCCCCCTACGTCGGCACGGGCATGGAGGCCTGCGTGGCCAAAGATTCCGGCCTGATGGTGCTTGCCCGCGAAGCCGGAGAGGTGGTCAAGGTGGACGCGCGGCGCGTCGTCGTCAAGGGGAAGGGCAAGCCGCAGGAGTACCCGCTCATCACCTTCGAGCGCACCAACCAGAACACCGCCATGCACCAGCAGCCCATCGTCAAAGTGGGCCAGAAGGTCAAGGCAGGCGACGTGCTTGCCGACGGCCCGGCCACCGACGGCGGCGAGTTGGCCCTGGGGACCAACGTGCTGGTGGGGTTTCTGCCGTTCGAAGGCTACAACTACGAGGACGCCATCCTGATCTCGGAGCGGCTGGTCAAGGACGACGTGTTGGACTCCCTCCACATCCACGAGATCGAAGTGCGCGCGGAGGAGACCAAACTGGGTCCGGAGGAGATCACGGCCGACATTCCGGACATCACCAAGGAAGAGCTGCGCAACCTCGACGAGGACGGCGTCATCCGCGTGGGCACCGACATCAAGGTGGGCGACATCCTGGTGGGCAAGATCACGCCGCGCGGCGAAAGCGAGCCCACCCCGGAGGAGCGCATCTTCCGCTCGATCTTCGGCGAGCGCTCGCGCAACGTGAAGAACACGTCCAAGCGCTTGAGCCCCTCCATCGGCGAGCGCGGCAAGGTGATCCAGGTCAAGAAGTTCGCGCGCGAAAGCAACGACGAGCTGGAGGCGGGCGTCAACGAGCTGGTCAAGGTCTACATCGCCCAGCGCAAGAAGATCTCGGTGGGCGACAAGCTGGCCGGACGCCACGGCAACAAGGGCGTGATCTCGCGCATCCTGCCGGAGGAGGAGATGCCCTTCCTGCCCGACGGCACGCCGCTGGACATGGTGCTGAACCCGCTGGGAGTGCCCTCGCGCATGAACCTGGGGCAGGTGTTCGAACTGCACCTGGGGTGGTTGGCGGAGTTGAAGGGCGAAAACGCCGCATCCCCGGTGTTCGACGGCGCCAAGGAGGAACAGATCTTCTCCGAGCTGCACGAGCTGCGCAAGCAGCACGGCCTGGAGGAGGGCGACGGCGTGGACAACGAAAACGGACAGCCCGACGGCAAGGTGACGCTGCGAGACGGGCGGACGGGGAAGCCCTTCGAGCACCCGGTCACCGTGGGGTGCATGTACATGCTGAAGCTCGAACACATCGCGGACGAGAAGATCCACGCCCGCTCGATCGGCCCCTACAGCCTGATCACCCAGCAGCCGCTGGGCGGCAAGGCGCAACGCGGCGGGCAGCGGCTCGGCGAGATGGAGGTCTGGGCGCTGGAAGCATACGGCGCCGCGCACATCCTGCAGGAAATGCTCACGGTCAAGAGCGACGACACGCGCGGGCGCGTCCAGCTCTACAAGTCGATCCTCAAGGGCGAAGACTTCCCGCGCATGGGGCTGCCGGAGTCGTTCCGCGTGCTGGTCAAAGAGCTGCGCAGCCTGGGGCTGAGCGTCAAGGCCTTTGACCAGCAAGATCGCCTCATCGACCTGGAATAACGCACAGCATGCGTGAGGTCGGCGAAAGGTCTGCGGGCGTGATCGTCTTCCACGCCGCAGACCGCTCGGGGGGCGCGTGGGAATATCTGTTGTTGCGCTACCGCACGGGAGGGCACTGGAGTTTTTCCAAGGGTCACGTCGAAGCCGGCGAGTCCGATTGGCAGGCGGCTCTGCGGGAGCTGTGCGAGGAAACCGGCCTCCACGGCATTGAGCCCATCCCCGGCTTTTATCATCAGGTCCGCTATCGATTTCACCGCGGGGAGCAGCCCGTGGACAAACAGGTTAGTTACTTTCTGGCTGCAAGCCCGCACGCCAACGCAGTGTTGTCCGGCGAACACACTGAGTTGGGCTGGTTCCCCTACGCGCAGGCGCGAGAGCGCTTGACCTATGACACCGATCGTCGGTTGCTCGACCAAGCTCAAGCCCGGCTCAGCAATGCGGCGGAGCAACCCCGTTGAGGACATCCAGCGCGTGGTTCACCACCACAATGCAATGGCTTGCCGGATAGACGCGCTGCCCCAGGCTGACACGAGGTAACTGAGCCAGCGCCTGCTCATCCGCCGGGGAAAAATCCAGGTGGTCGCTGAGCACAAAGGCAAGCGGTTCGCGCAAACCTGTCGAGGCAAACGGGGTCCCCCCTTCGTGCAGCACATGCAGCCTGAATCCGCGTGCCTGCATGTGGTCCACTAGCGAGGAAAGCCCCTGGCGCGCAATCGTGATCCCGGGGGTGCTGAGCACTGGATCTGCGCCCTCATGGCGCTGGATTTTCTCAAGCGCTTTCTGGATCAAGGCAGCCGTGCTTCTCTCATCGGGGTTCAGGCGTTTGACCGATTCGCCGCAGATGCGCACCGTGAGCTGGCCCTGCAAGACGAGGAACACCTCCACGTCGCGGCGCAGGTCGTGCGACAGAAACAGCGCGCCGTGCACGCAGCGGCAAAGCACGTCCAGGCGTCCGGCGCTGCCGGGCAGGTCGTTGAGGGTGAATTGGGGAGTCAGCGGCGCCCGGTGTCCCAGGATGATGAAAGCGCGCATGAGCTCAGCCTAAACGCCGCAGCGCCTTTGTGCAACACGGGTTTTGCATCCGCCAGGCGATGCGCATATACTACGAACTTCGTATGGTGAATCAACAGCGCCACAAAGAGATCACCAAAGAGGAGTTCAGCCGCCAAGCGGATCACATCGTCGCTGCCCCTTCTTTCCTGGATGAAGACACCTTGAGCAGGCTGCTCAAGGCCGTCGGCGCCACGTATCGGGATCGCGTGCTGGACGTGGCGTGCGGGGCCGGCGCGGTGACCTTTCGCCTGGCCAGAACCGCCCGCGAGGTGGTGGGCCTGGACATCACCGGCGAAATGCTGCAGCGAGCCCGCAAACAGCGCCACGAACAGGGGATCGCCAACGCCCACTTCCAACTGGGAGAGGCCGAAGTTTTGCCCTTTGAGGACGACGAGTTTGACGCCACCGTCTGTCGCATGTCCATCCACCACTTCAGCAACCCCGAGCAGGCGCTCAAGGAGATGAAGCGCGTCACGCGGCCAGGCGGGCGAATCGTCGTCGCCGACATCGTCACCTCGCCCCACCAGGAGGAAGCCCTGCTGCACAACGCCATCGAACGGCTGCGGGACCCTTCTCACGTTCGCATGTTGAGCCAAGATGAGCTGCTGACGCTGGTGGCTTCCAGCGGACTCAGGATTGTGCACAGCGCGTCCTGGCTCAAACAGCGCCATTACGAGGAATGGGCCGATGTGTTGGGCGCGCCCGAGCGGATCGCTCCCTTGCGCGTCGTGCTGGAGGCCATGGCCAGGGCCAACTGCCGGGCCGGCATACGGCTGCAACTGGACCCGAAATTGGGGTTAACCTTCGATCACCAATGGCTGTTGGTGCAGGCGCAGCGAGCCACATAGCATGTCCGTGGGCATACCACGCAAGCCAAAGCGGCGCGCGCGAAAACTCCAGGCTTAGTGCCGATACACGATACGACCATTGGCCAGGTCGTAAGG
>Ga0326597_10009133_pt1 | contig 13324 bp, 15 predicted proteins | sample RVTome_12_FD_203789 | JGI IMG/M metagenome (GOLD analysis project Ga0326597, IMG submission 203789) | Soil microbial communities from uranium-contaminated site in the Upper Colorado River Basin, Wyoming, United States - RVT100D185 | ecosystem: Environmental > Terrestrial > Soil > Contaminated >... | reverse complement strand
GAGCCAAGTAGCAATAGAGACAATAGTAAAAAGATGTATCAGATAAAGTGCGATCGGTGCGGCAAAGACACTGAAGTGCCGTTTAAGCCAGCGGAAGGCCGAGCGGCTTACTGTAAAGAGTGTTTCACGATAGTGAAGCAGGAGAAGACGCAAGAACGGACTATAGAACCAAGCGAAGAGACACCTAAAGCTTTCAGGGGTCCGAGACCGCCCAACTTGCGTAGGTAATCTGGTATACTTGAAGGAGGAGGTATGCGCGATACATCGAAACGACAGGAGAAGGTGCCAGTCGATCAACCGTTTAATTTTGCGGAAAACGCTAATTGGCGGATTTTTAGGATCATGGCGGAGTTTGTGGAGGGGTTTGAGTTTTTGGCGCCACTGCGAAAAGAGGTAACTTTTTTTGGTTCAGCGCGGTTGGAAGAGCACGACCGGTGGTACAAAGAAGCGCAGAAACTGGGCCGACTACTAGGCGAACATGGGTTTACGGTTATTACTGGTGGTGGACCGGGGATTATGGAGGCGGGAAACCGAGGGGCTTATGACGCGGGAGCGGAATCAATCGGGCTGGATATAGAATTGCCGGAAAAGCAGCGGCGAAATCCGTATGTGAAGCGCGGCATTGGTTTTCACTATTTTTTTACGAGAAAGGTTATGCTGTCGGCTTCGGCGCAGGCCTATATTTTCTTTCCGGGTGGCTTGGGGACGCTGGATGAATTTTTTGAAATGACGACGTTGATCCAAACAAGAAAAATGGAACCAGTGCCAATCGTGTGTGTGGGCCAGGAGTTTTGGGGGCCGCTGGATGAGTGGATTCGAGGAGTGATGCTGGGGAAATATGAAACAATCTCGCCAGAGGATAGAAATATTTATGACATTGTTAATTCGGCGGAGGCGGCGTTTGAGTTGATTAAGGATTCGAAAGAGCGGAAGTATTTTTGATAAATTTAAAAAGCGCTCCGACATAAGGGAGCGCTAGGTGAATATAATTGCTTTGTTTACCAACCAGCGTAGGCTTTACGTCTGTATTGGCCGAGTATTATCTCTTTTTTAAAGCTAACGATGATGGAAAATCGGCTGACGCGTTGGCACTCGAATTCGTCTCCAAGTAACTTAATGAAAGCGGTGATCAGTGATCCTTGCGCTCTTACAATCTCCAGTTCGTTTTGCGAGACGCAATCGAGAGGAGATTCGGCAATTATTGCCTTGGATTCTTCCGGGGCAACTAAACGAATTTGATTTTTCGTGTGCCTCAAATGCGCTTTCGACCACCGTTGTGCCGCACTAGCAACAAGATTGACCATAGCGGCCAGATTAAGATGTTTCCAGGTTGCTTCTGTGACCGCGTTCATGCCCTCCTGTATTAATAAAGCAATTCGTGCAGCCTCTACTGATTTTGGGCGAACGCTTGCGATATCCTGGTCCGTCAGACCAACAGAAAATAAGGCTGCCTTAAAATCTTCCAGATAATTCATTAGGACACCTCCGGGATTGTTTTGATAAGGTAAGGAACTAACTAAAATGTGGCTATTCTTGGCTTTGTTGTCAAGGTCGGCTAAGCTAGCGGTATGCAAAAAAGGTGGACAGCCAATGATGTACGCGAGGCGTATTTACGATTTTTTGAGGAGCGAGGGCACGCGCGAGTCCCGAGCGCTTCGCTGGTGCCAGAGAATGACCCAACGACTTTGTTTACCGGGTCGGGCATGCAACCTTTGCTGCCCTATTTACTGGGCGAGAAGCATCCGGAAGGAGACAGGTTGGTTGATTCGCAAAAATGTTTTCGAGCCGGAGATATTGAGGAAGTGGGCGATAATAGGCATACGACTTTCTTTGAGATGCTGGGAAATTGGTCGTTTGGGGATTATTTTAAAAAAGAACAAATTGAATGGATATTTGAGTTTTTGACGAAGGAGTTGGGTTTGGATCCAAACAGAATATACATATCGGCGTTTGGGGGCAATGAGAAAATTGGGGTGCCGAAAGACGGGGAGTCGGTAAAAATATGGCAGGAAGTTTTTAAGAAAGCCGGAGTTGAAGCGGAGGCAGGGAAGAGAATTTTTTATTATGGGGAAGATAAGAATTGGTGGTCGCGGAGCGGGATACCGGCCAACATGCCAGTGGGCGAACCGGGGGGACCGGATTCGGAAATGTTTTGGGATTTTGGCGCGGATCGTTTGATTCACGAAAATTCGGCGTTCAAGGAGCAGCCTTGTCATATTAATTGCGACTGCGGGCGATATTTGGAAATTGGCAATAATGTTTTTATGGAATACAGAAAAACAGCGGATGGATTTAAGAAATTAAAGCAAAGAAATGTTGATTTTGGCGGTGGCTTAGAAAGATTGCTAGCGGCAGCTCAAGATGAGCCAGATATTTTTAAGATAGAGGTTTTTGATGAGGCGAGGGAGGTTTTGGAAAGGTTGTCGGGGAAAAAGTATGATGAGGGAAAGCGAGTAACCCAGGCTTTTCGGGTGATTCTGGATCACTTACGGGCGGCGGTGCTTCTAGTGGGAGACGGGGTTTTGCCAGATAATAAGGATCAGGGTTATTTCGCGCGGCGACTAATCCGACGGGCGATTCGATATGGACAAAAGCTGGGAATCGAGCGAGCTTTTTGCGCGGAGGTAACTGGGGCGATAATTGAAAATTATCGGTCGGCTTATGGAATTTTAGCAAATAAACGAGAGCGCATTCAGGAAGAGCTTAGAAAAGAAGAGGAGAAATTTGGAAAAACTTTGGTGGCAGGTTTGCGCGAGTTTGATAGGATCGCGGGGCAAGTTGATGAAATTTCAGCAAAGAGCGCTTTTGATTTGTATCAATCATTTGGGTTGCCGTTTGAAATGATAGAGGAAATGGCAAAGGAACGAGGACAACAAGTAGATACTGATGGATTTAAACAGTATCTGGTTGAACACCAAAGATCGTCCGCTATAGCTTCAGCGCATAAATTTAAGGGCGGGTTGGCGGATCATTCGGAAATATCGGTGAAATATCATACGACTACCCATTTACTGCACCAGGCTTTGCGGGAAGTGTTGGGAGATCACGTGCAACAAAGAGGTAGCAATATTACACAGGAGAGATTGAGATTTGATTTCGCGCATCCAGAGAAAATGACGACAGAGCAGATAAAACGAGTTGAAAATTTGGTTAATAGTAAAATTAAGGAGGATTTACCGGTAGCCAGAGAGGAGATGAGCGTGCCAGAGGCGAAGGCTAAAGGAGCGCTGGGCTTATTTGAAGAAAAATATGGTGAGCGGGTGAGCGTTTATTCTATCGGGGATTTTTCTTGTGAGATTTGTGGCGGGCCACATGTAGAGAAGACGGGATTTTTAGGAAGTTTTAAGATTACTAAAGAAGAATCTGCCGGCGGAGGAGTGCGGAGAGTTAAGGCGGTTTTGACATAGTGCAAAATACCTAAAAGAACTATTATTGAGGTTATGAGGGATATTCGACCGAAGCAGTCAGGTGAAACTAGTGGCAGCATACCTAAGGCGCCGCCGAGATTTAGCGGGGCAGCGGTACCAATCGCTAAAGTACAAGTGCCGGACAGCGGTACAAAGCCGAAGCGTCCGCTATTTTACAGGAAAGAGTTAGCAGAAAAGAAGCCTAAGGTTCAGGTGGGCAATAGGGAAAGGTATGTTATTTTAGGAATTTTTGGATTGGTTTTGGTGGTGGTGGGGATGGCGGCTATTATTTTTCTGCCAGCGGCTGAGGTTGAGCTGGTGTTAAGTACAGCACCGCTCTTGGTGGAAGAAGATCTATTATTAAAAGCGAACAGCCAGCAAGCCGGGGTGATACCGGGGACAGCATTTTTTAGAGAATTAACCGTCGAAGGCGAGGCACCGGTTGGGAGCACGGAGGTGATCGGTAGCAAGGCGAAAGGATCGGCGCAAATTGTTAATCGGTCAGTGGATCCGCAAAGTATAGTGGAGCATAGTCGATTGGTAACCGACGATGATCAGCTGTTTTATATGGCTCAATCGGTGACTATACAGCCTAATAGTCGGGCGACAGTGGTTATAGAAGCTGATGAGGCCGGGGAAGCGGGGAATATTGAACCGCAGACATTGAACTTCGCGGCTTTGGATAAATCAGCCCAGAGTTTGGTTTTCGCGGAAGTAACGCAACCCTTAACTGGTGGCAGCGGAGAGACGGTACATGTAGCGCGGGAAGATGATTTAGCGCAAGCTAAGGAGGCGGCGGCGGCGAAAGCGCGAGAGGCGGTGGCACCGAATATTCGAGATGAATTACCGGCGGGGTGGGTAGTACTAGAAGAAAGCTGGGCAACAGAGGAACAATCCTTTGAAACAGAGACTAAAGTGGGAGACCGAACGCCGATTATTAAATATATGGCGAGAATGAAAGTTCGAGCCCTGGGATACGAGCAGGCTACGTTTGACGATAGGCTAGAGAAAGCCTTGACGGATAAATTAGATGAAGATTTTATGCTCTTCCCAGGATCGATATCGTATACAACTAAAATTGAAGAAGTTGATTGGGAGAAGGCCGAGGCTAAGTTGGCGACCAGGGTAACGCATACAACTATTCCAAAGTTTTCCCTGGATTCTTTACGAGAGAAACTGGCGGGCAGATCTGACGCGGAGGCTAAAGATTACCTCGAGGGATTACCAGGGGTGCGGTCGGCTAACGTGGATTTAAGCCCGTTTTGGGTGCGGTCGGTGCCGCGGATTGAACGAAGGATTCAGCTGCGCCTAGAGGCTGAACAGCAGCCAATTTGACATAAAGAAAGGTTTAGTTTTATAGTGTGAATGTCCGGAACTACAAGATCTTGGGAATGCCTTAACGGAGTTAGACCCCTTGTTTAGTTTCGGGGTCATTTTTATTTTTTAGAGGACCTTTTTTGGGTAAAAACGACACGGTGGAGGCGCAGGGAGAGGTGACGGATACGTTGCCAAATACCTTGTTTAAAGTCTTACTCGATACCGGGCAGACGGTGACAGCTCATCTTTCAGGAAAAATGAGAATCAATCGGATTCGAGTTTTACCAGGTGACAAGGTGAAAGTCGCGCTGTCTGTGTACGATCTGACGAAGGGAAGAATTGTGTCGCGCCTAGAAGGCTAAAACTTTTTATGAAAGTGCAGGCATCAGTAAAGCCAATGTGTATTAAATGTAAAGTGATCCGGCGAAAGGGCCGAGTTTTGGTTGTGTGTGAGAATAAGAAGCATAAGCAGCGACAAGGTTAAAGATATGCCGATTCGTATTCATGGGGTTAACTTGCCAGATCAAAAGAGGATTGAGATCGCGCTAATGGCTTTGTATGGTATTGGCCGGTCGCGCAGTAATGAAATTTTGCAAGAGCTGGGCATTGATAAAAACACTAAGACGAAGGAGCTAACGGCAACTGAAGAGCAAAAGTTGCGAGATTTAATTGAGAAAAAGTATGTATTGGAAGGAGAGTTGAGGCGGGACGTGCAACAAAATATTCGAAGAATGATGGAAGCTAGAACTTATAAAGGCGGGCGACACGCCAAGCGCTTGCCGGTGCGAGGCCAGAGGACAAAGACTAACTCTCGGACAGTACGAGGCAATGTGCGTAAGACAGCTGGTAGTGGACGAAAGTCGTCTAGTGAAAAGACTTAATTAATAGTTTATGGCTAAAACAACTACTACTAGCAAGAAAAAGAAGGCAAAAAAGACCAAGCGAAAGATTAAACAAGGCGTGGTACATATTCGATCATCTTATAATAATACTTTGGTGGCAATCACTGACACTAATGGAAATCTGTTGGTACAGAGCAGCGCTGGACATGTGGGCTTCGCGGGAGCCAGGAAGGCGACGCCGTACGCGGCGCAGAAGATAGTGGCCCACGCTTTAGAAAATTTAGCACCGTATGGAATGGAAGAGGTGCGGGTGTATGTGAGAGGTATTGGCAGCGCGCGTGAAGCAGCGGTGCGGGCGCTAGGGGCTGGGGGTTTGACAATTAGTTCAATCCGAGACGTAACGCCGATACCTCATAATGGAGTGCGCCCACCTAAAAGACGAAGAGTTTAATTTATGAATACACCAGCTACTAAAACTACCAATAAGCCACAGCAAATGGGCCGACGCCAGCGGCCAAAAACGCGCTATGGGCAGCAAATGGGAGAGAAACAGACGCTGAAAGAAGTGTATGGAATTAGTGAGAGCCAATTAAAGAGGTATTACACGGAAGCTAAGAAAAAGCGTGAATCGACTGGGAACCAACTGATTGTTCTACTAGAACGACGTCTAGATAACGCTGTATATAGAGCTGGATTCGCGGTAACTAGACCAGCAGCTAGACAGATTGTCAGTCATGGATTTTTTGAAGTGAATGGCCGGCGAGTGACAGTGCCGTCTTTTCGAGTGAAGACGGACGACGTGGTGACAATTAAACAAAGTAAACGTGGTAAGGCTTTGTTTACTATGTTTCCCAAAAGCTTGCAGAATGTACACACGCCGCCATGGGTATTGTTGAATCCGGAAGAGTTTAGTTTTACTATCAAGACTTTGCCAAAGTATGAGGACGCGCAGGCAGGGGTTGATGTGCAGGGGATTGTAGAGTTTTTATCCCGTTAATTTTTTAAATTATTGTTATGTTAGAGCCAATTTATTTACCAGAATCAGTCGAGGTGATGGAGGAGGGACCATCAACGACAACGTTTGTAATATCGCCTTATCACCCAGGGTACGGTCCGACGCTGGGCAACGCGCTAAGACGGGTGTTACTGTCTTCACTGCCAGGCGCGGCTATTACGCACGTTAAAGTGGAGGGAGTGGATCATGAGTTTACAACTGTCGATGGCATAAAAGAAGATGTGGTGTCGTTGGTGTTAAATCTGAAGAAGGTGCGATTATCTTCGGATAGCAAGGAGCCGATAGAGATTGTTTTGAAAGCCAGGGGCGAAAAGCAAGTGACGGCCGGAGATTTTGAAGTGCCGCCGGAGGTTAAGATTGCTAACCCTAAACAGCCAATTTTGACGTTGACTGATAGCAAGGCGGAAATAGAGTTACGCTGCACAGTAGAACAAGGGCGAGGCTACGTGCCAAGCGAGACACGGGACCGAGAACAGCGGCCATTGAGCACGATTGTAATTGACGCGATTTTCACGCCAGTGACACGAGTCAGTTTTCGAGTAGAGAACGCCCGAGTAGGACAAGTAACTGATTATCATAAGTTATTCTTGACAATCGCTACCGACGGAACAATTGAACCCAAGGAAGCGCTGAAGCAGGCGGCGAGTATTCTAATGGATCACTTTAAAGAGTTGACTGGTGATTTTGAAGAGAAGCTAACGGCGGAACGACCAGAAGCGGTGGCAGATATGCCAAGTGAAGCGGAATCAGAAGATGAACCGGTAAATACTTTAAATTTGCTGCAGTTGCCATCTCGAGTTCATAACGCTTTGGAGCGCATTGGCATCACTACAATTGAGCAAGTTTTGGAGCTAACACCGGAACAAATTCAGGATATTCCGGGACTGGGCGAGAAAGCGATTGATGACATTCTGAAGGCTCGTGATACTTACAGCCATGAAGCACCGCCACAGCAATAGAATATTGGGTCGCTTGGCCGCCGAAAGGCGGCAGTTGCTGCAGTCTTTGAGCGTGGCTTTATTAGAGCATGGAGCAATTGTGACGCAAGAAGCTAAGGCTAAGGAATTACGGCGGTTTTTTGAGCCACTAGTGACATACGCTAAGCAGGGTTTGACTTTGCACCGAAGGCGACAGTTGCTGCGAAAACTACCAAAGGATAGTTTGGCTAAATTGCAGGAAGTGGCGAAGGCGAATGAAGAGCGGCCGGGTGGCTATTTGCGAGTAACCAAGTTGCCAAGCAAACGTCAGGATGCTAGTAAAATGGCTAAAGTGGAGATCGTATGAATCAGGATAATAATCAAAAAATGGAGTGGTACGAGTTTGACGCGAGTAGTATGCCACTGGGGCGATTGGCGACAAAGATTTCCAGCTTGTTGATTGGTAAGCACCGGGTGGATTACGCGCCGAATAAGGTTTTGCCAGTACATGTTGTAGTAACTAATACTGATAAAATCGTGGTGACTGGAAATAAGGAAGTGCAGAAAATGTACCGCAAATATTCTGGATACCCAGGGGGCTTAAGAGAGCGGTCGCTAAAGGAACAAAGAGCTAGGGATTCGAGAAAGATAATTAATGACGCGGTTTTTGGCATGTTGCCGAAAAATAAATTGCGCCCGGTGATGATGAAGCACTTGAAGGCTTATCAAGGAGCGGAGCACCCGCATATGGCGCAATTAAATAAGAAAGATTCTAAGTAAAAAAGTTTATGGCAAAAAGTGAATTTCCGTACGGTTTGGGTCGGCGCAAGACAGCAATAGCGCAAGCGCAGTTGCTTAAGGATAGTAAAGACATGACCGTAAACGGAACTAAATTGGATGATTATTTTAGTACAGTCGACATGAAGACAGCGGCGTTGTCGCCTTTGCGCTTGACTAGTCAGGATGAAAGCTACGGCTTACGTTTGAAGGTGCGAGGCGGCGGCAAGCGAGCGCAGGCGGACGCGGCCAAAATGGCAATCGCGCGGGCTTTGTTGCAAGTGGATCAAGGTTTCAGAAAGCAGTTGAAGGAAGCGGGAATGTTGAAGCGAGACTCTAGAAAGAAAGAAAGAAAGAAGTTTGGTTTGAAGCGAGCTCGCCGAGCGCCGCAATTTAGCAAGCGCTAAAGAATCAGTTCGAGAGAGACTAGCTGGGTATTGGGCGAGTCGGGCGGTTTGTTTAGGTAGAATAGTTTGGCGCCGTCTTGACCCACGGCGATTTGGGAATCGCCTAAGTTGGTGGAGGCTATGGTTTGGGTGACGGGGTGATCGCGAGTGTCTATTTCAGTGATAACAATTTGATCGTTGATTTGATAAATTAGATGGCGGCTACCAGCAAACCACTGGGGATGAGAAATGGTTTGCGACAGACGATTAACCAAATGAAGTTGGCCAGACGGCAGCCAGCTGGGCTCATCACTGTTGATGTTATAGACATACAAGGTTGAGGGGTCGGACTGAATATAAAGGATGTTGTTGTCAGGCGACCAGCCAACAGAGAGAGCGCTGTCTATTAGCTTGGTAAGGTTTTTATCTTGCATAGCATACAAGGCGCCGGAGTCGGTTTGCAAAGCTATATCGGCATTAGGGGTAATGAGAAGTTGCTTGATTTTGTCGGTTAAAGGTTGGCTTTCGGATAGAAGCGGGATGATTTCTAGTTCTAAGCCTTGGAGATTGTGGCGGATAAGATGAGGCGGATCGGCAGAGACGGCGGGAACCGTGTAAATATTTCGAGAGCTGGTAGCGAAAGTGGCAGTGTTGCTGGCAATAAGAGAAGTGTCATTGTTAGTTAGGTTGTAGGCATATAGAGAGTTTTCTTTATTCAAGGTCAATAGCCGATTGGGTACGCGAGGATCCCAAACAATTTTTTCAACTTCGCCAAGGAGGGAAGCGGGAAGGTCGGCGCGTTGTCGGGTGCTAAAATTAACGACCTCCGGTGGGCGATTGCTATATTGGACAATAAGCGCGCTGTTGTCTGGCGACCAAAGTAGACTGGCTGGCTTGGCGGGAGATGGATCTAGGGCAACGGGAGGGGTTACTAATAAATCTGATTCATCAACTAAGGAAAGCTTATTGTTGACATCGACAACGGCCGCGAGACGTCGATTAGGGGAAAGGGAAAAGGCGGTAATCGCGCTAGTTTGATCACTTAAAAGAGTGGTGGCCGATGGATTTTCGGGAAACAGTCTAATACTGCGAACTTCAGTGATGCGACCGGGCGTGACGGTGACAGTTTTTTCCCAAGGGTAGTAGCCGCTTTTAGTAACCCGAATTTTAGCAGGTCCAGGCGGAAGTTCGGAGATAGCTTCGGGACTGGTGCCAACTAGCTTGTCGTTGACAAAGACCTGGGCGCGACTAGGTTTTGTTTCGACCAAAATGACACCGATGGGGGTGGGATCAACACTGGTAGCGCTGCTAAAGCGATAGCCCATGGCGTATAAGACAACTAAGGGCGCCACAGCTAAGAAGACAACAGCTGAAGCAAAGAAGAGGACGTTGCGGTAGAGTTTTTTCATGTGGTGTATGAGTTCTTATAATACCTCATTCTAATAATTGGTAGTTGACACTTTTGTTGGTTTGTTGAGAATTAAGAGATCTATGCCAAAATATGACTATGTAATTAAAGGCGGTTCTGTCTTGAAGGGCAAGCTGCCAGTTTATGGATCTAAGAACGCGGCGCTGCCATTGTTGGCGGCCAGTTTGCTGACGGACAAGGAAGTGGCCTTGAGTAATATTCCGGAGATTTTAGATGTGAGACAGATGATGAATATTTTGAATTCAATGGGAGTGAAAACAGATAAAAAGAATGATGTAGTTAAAATACAGGCGAAAGAAGTTGAGATGATGGGAATAGAGCCGGACCAGGTGGGCTTATTGCGAGGATCTATCTTGCTTTTGGGAGCCTTGTTGGGCCGGAAGCGGGAAGCGGAGTTGCCGCGGCCAGGGGGAGATATTATTGGAGCGAGGCCGATTGAAACGCATTTGGATGCTTTTCGCCAGCTAGGGGCTAAAGTGCGAGAACAAAATGGCGTAGTAAAAATTGACGGGCGAGAAATGAAAGCGGGGAGAGTAGTATTGCGTGAGTTTTCAGTAACAGCGACAGAGAACACGTTGATGGTGGCGGCCACGTTGCCGGGAACAACTACGATTTCGATCGCGGCGGCGGAACCGCACGTGGCGGCACTAGCTAAGATGTTGATTAAGATGGGGGCGAAGATTAGAGGAGCGGGTACACATAATATTACGATTCAAGGAGTTAGAAAATTGAAGGGGGCGACTGTCAGCAACATTCCAGACATGTTAGAGGCTGGATTTTTTATACTATTAGCAGCGGCGACGAGATCGCAGTTGACGATTGAGCCGGTACCGCTTCAGGATTTAGAACTTTTTTTCAAGAAATTGGACGACATTGGGATTAAATACGATATTGATGAAAAGAGACAAGCGGTAACGATTAAGAAGGGTTCATTAAAGCCATTCAGCATGCAGTCGTTGCCATTTCCCGGAATTCCGACGGATTTGCAGGCGCCATTTTCGGTGATTGCCACCCAGACTAAGGGTAGCTCATTGATTCATGATCCACTGTATGAAGGACGGCTGAAGCATATTTTAGAGTTACAGAAAATGGGAGCGACAGCGGTGATGTGTGATCCGCATCGGGTGATAGTAAGTGGACCAACGGAATTACACGGTAGCACTATTCCTAGTTTAGATATTCGATCGGGAGCGACATTAGTGATGGCCGGTTTAATAGCTAGGGGAGAAACGGTAATTAAAGGAGCGGAGATAATAGACAGAGGCTACGCTCGATTGGCAGAGCGTCTGCAGGCAGTTGGTGCTAAAATAGAGCGAAGAGGACGATAATAATGGCGATTACGAGAAGAATTGCAATTGATTTGGGTACGACAAATACTTTGATGTACGTGCCGAAGCGGGGGATTGTTTTGAGCGAGCCATCGGTGGTGGCGGTTTCGACGGATGAGAATAAGGTTTTGGCGATAGGCAGTGAGGCCAAGCACATGATTGGTCGAACACCGGAGAGTATTGTGGCTCATCGACCATTGAGAGATGGCGTAATCGCGGATTATAGGGTGACCGAGGCGATGTTGCGCTATTTAATTCAGAAAGTTGGAGCTTCGGTTCGATTTTTTAGACCCGAAGTTTTGGTAGCGGTGCCGGCGGGGATAACCAGCACGGAAAGACGAGCGGTAGTAGACGCCACAATGGCAGCCGGCGCGCGGGGCGCTTATTTAATCAAAGAGCCGATCGCGGCGGCGATTGGGGCGGGTTTGCCAATATCGGAAAGCTCGGGACACATGATAGTAGATATCGGCGGCGGAACAACTGAAGCGGCGGTGGTGTCTTTAGGCGGGATTGTGGTGGCTCATTCGGCGCGAGTGGGCGGTAATAGATTTGATGAAGCGATCGCTGATCATGTGCGCAAGCGCTATGGATTGGTGATTGGTGATCATACAGCGGAGCGCATTAAGACAACGATCGGATCCGCGATTTTAACGGAAAGTATTGAACAAATGAGTGTTCGAGGTCGGGATTTAGCCAGTGGACTGCCCAGAGAGGCGGTAATTACGTCTAACGAGATAACACAGGCCCTGAAAGATCCATTAGAAGAAATGCTGATGGCAATTAAGTATGTGTTGCAAGAAACTCCGCCAGAATTAGCCGCGGACGTGATTGATAAGGGTATTGTAATAAGCGGCGGGAGCGCGCAGCTGAAAAATTTGGATCAGTACATAACTCGAGCGATAACGGTGGCTTGTTATGTGGCAGATGACCCATTGGTTTGCGTGGTCAAAGGAGCGGGGGCGGCGCTAGAGAATTTGGATGTTTATAAGCGAAGCGTGCTTTTGACTAAGTAGGCCAAAAGAACTTAGGCTATTAAAGATGGCCAAAATGGGGGAGCTAAAGATAGCCTTGATTCATGATGAGCTGACGCGCCGGGGCGGGGCGGAAATTGTTTTCGAGGAGATGATCAGAACGTGGCCGCAGGCGGATGTATACGCGTTATACGCGGGGCGGCCGCAGGCGGCGATTGGTGATAAAACGTACAAAATCGAAACTTCTTTTTTGCAGAAATTTCCGCTGTGGTTTAGAAGACATCCGCGGCGATTATTGCCTTTACTGCCGCAAGCGGCGGAGCAGTTTGATTTTTCGGGCTATGACGTGGTGGTGAGTAGCGCCAGCGGCCTAGCCAAGGCAATCGTGACTCGGGCGGGAGTGCCACATATCTGCTATTGCCACACGCCAACGCGATATTTATGGGATAATTCACTAGAGGCGATAGCGCAAACGCCGCGGGGGTTACGATGGCTGGCTAGACTCGTGATCCACTATTTACGGTTGATTGACTACGCGGCAGCGCAGCGAGTGAATATATTTTTAGCTAATTCACAATACACACAAGCGAGAATCGCGAAATATTATCGAAGGAAAAGTGAAGTGATTTACCCGCCGGTGGACACAGCCTTTTTTACGCCTGGTAAAAGAATTGAGCTTAATGATTATTTTTTATGCGTGGGGAGACTAACGCGATCCAAGAAGTTTGATCAGGCGATACGGGTATGCGAGAAATTGGGTTTGGATTTAGTGGTGGTGGGGACGGGTTATGATCATAAAAGATTGAGCAAATTGGCCGGGCAGCATACTACGTTAGTTGGTAAAGTATCCCAGGAAAGATTGAGAGAATACTATCGGGGAGCGCGAGCGCTGATTCAGCCTGGAGTGGAAGATTTCGGCCTAGCTAGCGCGGAGG
>Ga0326597_10009132_pt1 | contig 13324 bp, 4 predicted proteins | sample RVTome_12_FD_203789 | JGI IMG/M metagenome (GOLD analysis project Ga0326597, IMG submission 203789) | Soil microbial communities from uranium-contaminated site in the Upper Colorado River Basin, Wyoming, United States - RVT100D185 | ecosystem: Environmental > Terrestrial > Soil > Contaminated >... | reverse complement strand
ATTCGTTGGTCGCGAGCACGTTTCTATAGGTGTCCTTGTGCGAGTCAACGCAAAACGCGATGCAAGTGGGTTCGTGGTGTACCCTCACGCAGGTCGCGAAGGATGCCGCGTTTACTCGGTTGGCCGTGTCGACGGTGGTAATCGAGACAACGCAAGCGACCGGCGTGAATAACAGATCGAAATGTTCCTTCGGCACATCAACTTTTAGAGACTCCAAGATGCCCTCCATCATTTTTCTCCCCGTTTAGCTTACTGCGCGAATCTCACGACAAACGACAGCGCGTTGGAAGTCCCGCCCCGGTGCCGGAGCTGGTATGGTATCGGGTTGACGACGCAAACCGGTACCGTTCCGCCGCGCAGCGCGCGCGAAGGAATTTTGGCGACCAGATCGAGCGGGCTCATATACTGCGTCGGAATGGGCGTGGCGCCGAAATGAACCACCGAGGTTGGGAAGAAGCCTTTGCCTTTGAGATTCAAGACAACCTCGCTGTCCTTTTCTGAGCCAGCCACCGGGGAAATCCGTTCAAGATTTGGCACCGGGTAGCCGTAAAAATCTTGACCGAAGGGGCGGGGCATGAGGTCGCTGAACCAGGCGTGGTAGGAGGTGTCCAAGACCTCGCCGTCTTTGATCACGGTATCGACGCGTCGCGTCTGGGTGATGTCCGTCAAAGGATCGCCGTCGACGATGACGACGTCGGCGAGCTTGCCCGCTTCCACGGTTCCCAGCTCTTTTTCCTTGCCGAGGTAAGCGGCGCCGGTCTTGGTCGCCGCCTGAATCGCCTGCATCGGAGTCAAACCCGCCATGACCAATAGTTCCATGTCGCGGTGCAGACTGATGCCGGGCGCCACCGCGGGGGCGTCCGTGCCGGTGACGACATGGCCGCCCGCCTTGACGAGTTGGCAAATAAACTCGCCCATCCGCCTGAACCCTTCTTTCATTTCGTCTTGCGGCAGGATGCCGTAGTAGGAATAGCCGTCGCCGAAGATGACTTCGTCCTTAACCTCGTGAGCGACTCTCGGCCCATAAGCCAAGTAGAAATGATCGAGCCAGAGGATGCGTTCGCTCTCCGAGATATAGGCAAGCCCGGGGTTCTTCAACCATTCGTAATCTTCCTTTTCCCATTTTTCCCTCATGCCCAACGACGCGCCCCAGAGAACCGCTGTGGGCTCGATGAAAGTACCTTTTTTTGCCAGGAACTCCGTGACCTCGGGGAAATGTTTTCTCTCCGCGAGCGTCCAGGGGCCGAGAAATTTGATCAGCCAAGTCTCCCACGATGCCAAAGTCTTCAGGCTTTTCTCGTCCCGAATCGTCGCCTCGGCGCTGCCACTGCCATGCTCCGTTCCGTCGATGCCGGCCTCGACATAGGGAAAGATGTTGGATTCCAAGTGGCCCGTGAGCTTCATGCCCTCGGCGCGCCCGATCTCTGCCACGGCCCTGATGATGTCGAGCGAAACCCCAAGGTGGATCTTCAGATAATCGACGCCCAGCTGAACCAGTTTCCTTCCCATCGCGCGCGCCTCGTCCACGTTGGCTACACCCATGTGGTGCGCCGCGGTGGCGTGGCCGTAAAAGCCGCCGCCCGCGCCGAAGATTCTCGGTCCGGTGATTTTTCCCATGTTGATCGCATCGCGCAATGCCAGGATCCATTCGAGGGGATTGCCGAGATCGCGCACGGAAGTCACGCCGTAGGCGAGCAAGATCTCGCCCATGAAGCCGCGATAGTGTATGTGGTTGTCGATGAAACCTGGCAGAATCGTTTTGCCGCCGGCGTCGATGACCCGGGCCTCGCGGGGGAAATCGACTTTGCCCGCGGCGACTTGCTTGATGCGGTTGCCCTCGATCACGACGGTGGCGTTGTCGACGGGCTTGCCGCCGTTGCCGTCGATAAGCCGGCCTCCTTGAATCACGATAGGCGGTTTCTGCGTTGCCATGGGATGCTGTCTCCTTTCCAGCGATGGAAGCTTGTCATAATCGCTTCTCAGGTCAAGAGGGGTAATGTCACGGGATTGGGGTCAGATTGGAGATTGAAGATTGAAGAGATTGGGATCAAGTCTGGGGTTGATGAAAAATGGCCGTAATCTTTTCAATCCGATCTCTGAACTGGTTCTCCTTGGCCATCTTGGCGCCTATCGCACGGCAGCTCCAACTCACTGCCGAAAAACTACCCACCCCGAAATATTCCGCCATCTCGGGCAAGGTCCGGTCACAACACCGCCGTAACTGTACGTCGTCAACCCTGTGGGGTCGATCATCGTGATCCGGTAACCGTCGAGGCCGTGAACAGCCAAGAGTGGACTTGCCCCCCTTTTCCGGACACACCCATCCCATTGGAAGTCGCAACCGTTAAGGCGAAAGGTCTTATTTTTCCTTCGGCGAGCATCGCCAAGTAAATGTTCGAGTGCTCAGACATTCGAGAGTGCTGAGGACTAAGTCAGGAGAGAAGATGCGGCGCTGCGGACGCTCGGCGGGGCCGAGTTTACTGAGTTCGCTGAGAAGCCTCGCGCTACTTTCAGCCAACCGATTTTCGACTCGCGCAACGCAACAGCCATCAACGACCAAAACCATTTGCACGTCGCCATTTCCGGCCGCATCCGCTTTCATCACTGGTGCTTCCTGTAAAGTCGGCGTCAGCGATGCAAAGGTCTGCTCGAGATAGATCGTACCGTTTTGGCCATTCGTTCCCCCTACTGCCCCGGAAACCGTTATCCTCGCAACATCAAACCCTGTGATGTCTTGGTAATAAACGGCGACTCTTCCACCACCGCCTCCTCCACCGTTTCCTCCCCCTACACCACCATCGGCTTTGATCGTGCCAGTCCCTCGCAACACTCCCACATCGATTCTGACTCCTCCTCCACTTCCTCCACCCGCATTGACTTCCGAGGCTCCCCCGCCGTCTGCTTTGACAATTCCATCAACCTGTACGCTCTGAGCCACAATCCGGACCAGTCCTCCCCCGTTGCCAGTAGGCACGCCAAAGGTAGCCGCTCCGCTGCCCGGTTCATTGGGGTTTCTAAAGTCCCCGTAAACCGCAGTCGTCACTCCATTCCGCGCTCCACCCGATCCGCCATAACCACCCCCACTGCTACCGGTAGCCCCCTTCTGAAACCCCGCGGTCATTGCATCTAACCCAAACGGATTGCCCGGCTGATTACCCCCCAAAAATCCCTTCCCCGTTACGTCAATAAGACTGGTGGCATCGATCGTGAGAGTCTGAGCATTCAGTAATAATTTTCTCAGAATGCTACCCGTAGTAGCAAGTTGACCGATAACACTGTTATTGGTGATCTGAAACGATATGGCGGCATTGATATCGATCGAATCCAGTGTGCTGCGGGTGGCGACTTGTATCGTGGATGCAAGCACTCGGTCAGATGCGAGCAATCGGCTGTCTGTGGAAATTTCAAGGCCATCGACCACGTTCAACAAAACATCGACCTTAGCCTTTGCTCCACGACGAATCTTTAGCGCCGTGAAATTCAAAGAACCAGGTGGTGTGGTAAAAATTGGCGTCGTTTCGTTAGCGGCAATCCGAGTATTATTATCGATGATCAGTTCCCCGGCCTCTCTTGCTGGTCCTTGCAAATAGACAGTCCCAGAAGCGCCGATCCGTGCTCCACTTAATCCGAAGGCCGTCACCTTAGTTAGATCAAACCCCGTGGCGTTTTGGTAATAGATAGCGACTCTACCTCCACTGCCCGCTCCACCATTTCCTCCTCCTGCGCCTCCATCTGCTTTGATGCTGCCTAATCCTGTCAAAGTCCCCACATCGATTCGGATACCGCCGCCACTCCCACCGCCAGCGTTGACTTCTGACGCCGCGCCGCCATCTGCCTTGATTACTCCATCTACCTGTACAGTTTGAGCCACAATCCGGACCAGTCCGCCCCCATTGCCCGTGGGTACACCAAAAGTCGCCGCACCGCTGCCCGGCTCATTGGGATTTCTGAAATCTCCGTAAACCGCGTTCGTGGTTCCGTTTATCGCTCCGCCGGAGCCGCCATAACCACCACCACTGCTGCCGGTGGCCCCCTGCTGAAACCCCGCTGTCATGCCATTTAATCCAAACGGATTGCCCGGCTGATTGCCTCCCAAAAATCCCTTCCCCGTCGCGTCAATAAGGCTGGTCACATCGACAAACAGGCTCTCAGTATTGACCGTAAGCTTTCTTATCAAACTGTCTGTTGTGGGCAATTGTCCTAGAACGCTTGCAGCGGTAATCTCCACGGATGAAGCATTGATGTCGAGCGCGGCGTCAAAACTACTCCTAGTAATGACTCGAATGGTGGATGCAAGCACTCGATCAGATGCGAGCAATCGGCTATCGGTGGAAATCTCAAGGCCATTGACCACGTTTAACAAAGCATCGACCTTGGCCCTTGCTCCACGGCGAATCTTTAGAGCCGTGAAATTCAATGAACTCGCTGGAATAGAAAAAATCGGCGTAGTTTCGTTTGCGGCAATCCGAGTATTATTATCGATGATTAGTTCGCCGGCCTCTCTTGCCGGTCCTTGCAAATAGACAGTCCCAGAAGCGCCGATCCGTGATGCGCTTAACCCGAAGGCCGTCACCTTAGTGACATCAAAGCCCGTGATGTCCTGGTAGTAAATGGCGACTCTACCTCCACTGCCCGCTCCACCATTTCCTCCTCCAGCGCCTCCATCTGCTTTGATGCTGCCTAATCCTGTCAAATCCCCCACATCGATTCGGATACCGCCGCCACTCCCCCCACCTGCGTTGACCTCCGAGGCAACTCCGCCGTCTGCTTTGATTACTCCATCGAGTTGTACGCTCTGAGCCACAATCCGGACCAGTCCTCCCCCGTTGCCAGTAGGCACGCCAAAGGTAGCCGCTCCGCTGCCCGGCTCATTGGGATTTTTGAAATCTCCATAAACCGCATTCGTCACTCCGTTTAGCACTCCACCCGACCCACCATAGCCCCCTCCACTGCTGCCGGTGGCCCCCTGCTGAAACCCCGCTGTCATGCCATTTAATCCAAACGGATTGCCCGGCTGATTGCCTCCCAAAAATCCCTTCCCCGTTACGTCTATGCGACTGGTACTGTCCACCTGAAGCGTGCCGAACACCGTAATATCCAACTTTCCAAGTGTGGTCGCCGTCGTGGGGCTGTGGGTGATAGTCGCGCCATTGCGAAGCGTCAGCGATTCGAATTGGTGAGGGCCATCAACTGTAACTGTATAAGGTCCATCAACGGTAAGGGCGGCATTCTCAAAACTGAGGTCTGTTTTGCCGATCGTAGTGTTCTGCTTAACGACGGCGATTCTGCCTTTGATCGTGAGGGCCCGCGTGACCGTCCCCGCTGCGGTGCTGACAATGATTGTTGTGGGTCCAACGGGAGAAAACGGTGAAATGTTGAGACAGATTTCAATGCTTGTTTCCCAAATTCGCACTCGGCTGATCTGAACGTTCGGATTATCGGTTGTAACCGTCGCGCCGAGGAAGTTTGTCCCTATAATGGTGATGCAAGTGGTTTCGCCGGCACGCGCCGTATCTTGCGATAAACTATCTATCGTAGGAGGCTGCAAGCAGTTCGCGCTGCGACTAATAGACAGCAGATTCCCGACCGCGTCGTACTCATACGTCGCGCATTCGTTGAATTCATTCACGACCCGAATGAGACGGCCGAGGTCGTCGTACATATAGGTAATCCGCGATTGCTGAGCAGAGGCATGGCCAAAGGACAATGCCATGGCGAGCGACCCAAGGAGAAGCATTACTGAACGGCGACGCAAATCGTTCTTGAGATTCCTTAAGTTGTACATACAGAGGTCCTCTCGCCAATTGTAATCATCGAAACGTGTCTCTTTTCCCTCATCGCTCTGTTTTTAACTTTGTCGGGGCCCTATTCGAAACAATCGAAGTGTGGCTTTGGGATCCATCGAAACTAAACAAGTAAAGGCTCCCCGCCGCTTTTTGATCCTCGAGCAACGCTAAAAAGATAGGCAGTAATCGATGAGAACAACGCTTCTTCATATAAATCAGGCTGTCCCCTTTTCTACCGCCGTCTCAACAAGCTCCACTGGAACTTTTCGGAAACGCATTGCATCGACAACATTTTTGAGTATTTCTTTTCTTTTCTCTTCCGAAATGACATCAGAGGCATATGGTGGTTGCCACTCGACAGCGGCGTTCGCATAGACATTCACCAGTGCCTTTCCCATCACCGGCTGAACCGGTATCCTCGCAACTCGCCGCCCCTCTCGATATTCGACATAGCCACTGAAAACCCGAATTTTGACTCTAAATCCAGCGTCACTTTTGACCCTATTAAACAACAGTTTCCGAAATCCCATCGTTTCCCCCCATTGTTAAGCGCCACCTGAATTAGAACAATTACGGAAATAAGACATAAGTAATGTTCACCCCGAGATCCCGCAGGACCGGAAGTTCTGTTGTGAGTAGAACACTTGCTTCAGTAAGACTCGATCCCACCAACGCGGTGGCAGAACCCGCTCCCGAAACAAACCTTGCAGAGACATCTTTCCACCAGGGAAGGGTCAGGGAGTAACTAAGGCCAGCCGCTTCCGCCAATTTAAGTGCAGACCCCGTGAAAGTCTGCATAATTGTCGCGCTGCCCGTAGCAGCGGCTTCGGCTCCCGCGAGCTGAACACCTGTCGAACCGAGCCCTCCCCACAGGACAACTTCCCCGCCACCGGCCATAACGCTCGGGACAGCAGCTTCCAGAGCAATCCCAATTGCCCATCCGAGACCAAGACCTGCGGCGCAGCCAGCAGCAGCACCTGCAAGTAGACCCCCGAACGTGGACTTTCTACCCGAAAGCTGTTGGTAACCGGCGGCGCCCGCCACCGCTCCTGTGGCACAAAGCACTCCTCCGACTACAGCTGCTGGGACAAACTTACCGCTCGGATCACGAAAATTCGTTGCGCTGTTCCGTACGTAAGCAAATAGATTGAGGTCACCTGCTGCGAATCCAATTGGATCCTCGCTGATAAAGCGCTGTAAGCCTGGATGATAATAGCGAGCGCGGTAATAGTAGAGGCTACTGCCGTCGTTTTCTCGACCAGTGAACTGGAAAGGGTTTGTGTTCGAGTTACCCGTCGCCGTGGTTTTCCCGAACGGTTCGTAGGTGTACTCCGTTTGAACCCCACCGCCAGCGTTCGCCAAAGCTATGGTTGACCCGAGGGTATCCGATAAAAAATTAGTTGTCAGAGTCGTCTGAACGTCGGTGCGGGTAAATGGCTCATCAACCCCGAGGCCGGTGAGGTTTGTAAAAAGGCTTGTATCTGACCACTCGTTGATCGAAGCCGTAAAATCATACTGGTATCTAAACTGTTGTGCATTTACGGCCCGTCCGGTTCGCCGGCCAAAGACGTCGTAGGTAAAGGTAGTACTTGTGCTGGGCGCGTTCAGACCGGCTAGCCGGTTCCTTGCATCCCAACCAAACGTGGTCGTGCCGGAAGCTTCGGTGATCGAAGTCAAGCTTCCATTCGCGTCGAACACCATCGTGTTGTCCCCAAACGCAAGTTGGCGGTTGGCAGCGTCATATGTGGCCGTATCAACGGGATCAGGAAGCAGAGTCCGAGCGAAACTTCCACCGACCGCAGTGCGGTTACCGGCGCGGTCGTACTGGTAAGTTAAGTCACCCAAGACGCCGAGTGTGTTACGGTAGACCAAAGCGGTGAGGCGAGACGCGGCGTCGTACTGATATTCCGTCGAGACTGTATTTGGTAAAGTGAGAAGTGTTCTTCTCCCGAGAGCATCATACTGAATGTCCACCACCTGGCTCCCTTGCACCACTTGCTTTAGCCGAGAGGCGGCATCGTAGCCGTAGGTGACCAGTGATTGCCCGGGCACGTTCATCCGCGTCCTCCGGCCTGTCGAATCGTACTCATAACTGATTGTGCCAAGATTGGTGATCTGAGCGATGAGTCGGTTAAGTGTGTCATATTGGTTTGCAATCGTCCCGCCCACGGAATCTGTGCCTTCAATCAGTCTGCCGACCGCGTCGTAAACGAAGTCCGTGATGCTCCCATCGGCATAACTTCCGCCAGTGCGGCGGTTAAGAGCGTCATAGGCGAATGTCGTTAACTGACCTTTGCGATCTATGTGACGGGTAAGATTTCCCATGCCGTCATATTGAAACGATTCGATTGCGCCGACCGGATCGGTGCGTGTCGCCAGATGATCCATGCTGTCATAACTGTAACCAGTCACGCTGCCGCGAGCATCCGTCACCGTAAGTAGGTTGCCGTTGCCATCATAGCTAAACTGCGTTACCCCATTAGCTGGATCAGTGATTCCGGTTATGCGATTCAGCCCATCGTAGGTAAGCTGGGTGCTCCTCCCGCGCGGATCGGTCTGTTCGATCAGCCGTGAGACTAAATCATGAGCCCTTTGTGTCTTGTTGCCCAGGGGATCAATTAACATGGCGAGATTGCCGCTAGTATCGTAAGCGATCGTGGCCGTATTTTCCAGAGAATCTGTCGTGCTCATGGGCTGGCCAAAGTTGTTGTAGGCGATAGTTGTGCGAGCGCCTGCTGGGTCCGTCGTATCGGTCATATTGCCTTTGGCATCATAAGAAAAGCTCGTGACGTTCCCCAGTGGGTCCGTGATCTTGGTGAGTTTGTTGAAAATGGGCTCGTACTCGAATCTCCGCAGGTTGCCGGCTGGGTCTGTTACGGTCAGCAGATTGCCATTCGCATTATAGGTGAACCTCACAATTCTTCCCAAGGAATCGGTTGTGGAAAAAAGAAGATTTGTTCCCGTCTCTCTTTCGAAACTTGTCGTCTGCCCGAATGCATCCGTTTGGGCAATGAGATAACCGGCAGAGTTAAATCGATACGTCGTGGCGTGCCCCCTGGGGTTTGTTACCGTTGTCTGGCTGATAAAGTTGCCTGTTGTTACATAGGTAAAAGTCCATACGCTTCCGTCTGCTTGAGTCTGGCGGAACACTCGTCCCGCGCTATCATATTCATTAGTTAAGAAAGTGATTCCCCTTGGGTCAGTGATGCTAACCATTCTGTGGCTTGTATCGTACGTGTAGCGTGTTATCCCTCCTGCAGCGTCGGTTACCGTCGATAGGCGTCCTGAGGCGTCGTAGCTGTAAAGAATCTGGCGGCCGATGGGATCTTGGATGCCGTCAATTCGGAGATTTGCGCCCGTGTAACTCATGATGAGCTGGCGTCCCGAAGGCTCTGTAATGCGGGTCACCCGGCCTTGACTGTCACGAGTAAGGGTTACGGTGTTCCCATTTCGGTCTGACTGATTGATTATTCGGCCTGCCGTATCAAAGCGCCACACACTCCCATCTTTGAATCGTAGCGACCGTACTCCTCCTGCCACTGTTACAATCGCGCTCCTTAGAGCCGGTGAAGTGGTATTGAGGAAACTCCCATCCACCTGGCGGGAAAGAAGATCCTGACGATTACCGGGAGTAAAAAGAATCAACGTATCAGCGGAACCGTTAGGCGGAGGCTGGAGAAAGACATCATAAGGCCAGCTTGTCCCCAAACCGAACGGACCGGCGTTGGTGAGCTGAGTGCGATAGGTTCTGTTAATCGCAATGGAAAGGAGTCCTGGAAGAACCATATCGGTTTTATCCAGGTAGAAAAACCCGGTGGCCGTGTCCACAGGCTCACCATCTTTTTTGCCGGAATCCGCCGGTCCGCCGCTTGGGCCGCCGCCGGGCCTTGGCGGTGGAGGTGGGGGGACATTGACCCGCGCGCCACAGCAAAACCGAGGGATGCCGTACGGTAAGCCGGTGGCGGGATTAATATCGGTGATGATGCGGGTGCCGTCGGGAGAAACGGTTCCAGTCCCATACTTTTCCCATTGATTAGGAGCTGTGCCGTCCGGCGCTTCGTTGAAGTAGTAAAGGTCGATCTTCTCTCCGGGCAATCCATCCACGTCGTTAGGCGTATCGATCGGAATGTTGCCTGTGGGAATACCTCCACCCATCTTGCCGAAGTTGAACAGGTATATCTGTCGCGCGCTGAGACCAGCAGGAAGTGGAGGCAAAGGCGAGCGGTCAATGGGAACCGTCGTGACGCTGACTTGGTTATTTGGCTGTCCGTCCCAGCCGATGATCTGAACCCCAGAGGGAATCGTCATTTTGAAACCCGGTAAATCGGGATCGGTGATTACCGTCGCTTGACCGGGGATGAATGGGATGAGTCTAGCCACCGGCTGGCCGCGCAGCCGAGGCACATAGCCCAGCTCATTAACGACTGCGGGCTGGATATCTAAAGTGACTGGAATCGTGGAATAGTTCGTCGTTGAAGAGTTGGCCGGAGAACCGTCGATCAAGAAAACAGTCGGGCCGCTGACTGATAACGGGATGAATAGATTACCTGCGGCGTCGGACGAGCCGAGATGAGTCAATGTTGTGCCGCCAAGTTTGATGCTGACATTGGGCAGCGGCCGATCATCGCCGTCCAGGACTTGTCCGACCAGCACAGTTTGGCCTGGCGCCACGACGTTCAATGTCACGTTTGCGGCGTGGGTAACCGTTTGGCCGTCGATCGGCGAACTGCCGCGAATTTCGATGACATGCGCCCCCGATGGCGTCGGCGCGCTGGTTCGCAGCGTCAGCACCGAGTAATTGTTCGGCGCCAAAGTGGACGGAGCAAAAGTCGCGAAGACACCTGTCGGCAGCGAGCCTGGTGCCAGTTGAATCAGTCCGCTAAATCCGTTGGTGGGAATAGCATCGATCAACACGCCCGCCGACCCGCCCTGAACCGTCGAGATACCGGACGGGCTGATCACGAGGGCGAAGTCTTGACTGGTCGGTACAGTGAAGTTTCGGCTCGCGATGCCACGCGAAGTCGTGACGGTTAGCAGGCCCGTGGTCGCGGTCGGCGGCACGGTCGTTGTGATCTCAGTCGGGGTGATGGTTCGGATTACGGCGGGGACGTTGTTGAAGGCTACCTGGGTTGTTGCCGGCTCGAAGCCGGCGCCGGTCATGGTGACCAACGTGCCGATAATGCCGCTCGGAGGATCGACGGTAGTGATCGTCGGTCCGAGTTGCACGGTGAAATTGCCCGCGTCCGGTGTCGGGTCTTCGTTGCCGGCCAAATCGCGCGCTTTGACTTCGAAGGTGTGTGAGCCGCCACCGAGATTGCTGACGGTGACGCTGGTATCTGGATTGAACGACGACCAGGCGCCGCCGTCAATCCGCCAGGCGAATACCAAGCTGTTCACCGGTGTAAAATTGTCGCTGCCCGTGAATGTAAACGCAGCGGTGGTCTGGTTGATTGATCCCGTCGGTCCACCGGTGATCTGGGTATCGGGCGCGGAATTGTCGACGATTACCGCGCGCGTGGCAGAGCCTGTATTCGAGGAACTGTCGACAGCGCTGGCGGAAATCGAGACGTTACCGTCGCCAACGCTCGTTGTGTTCCACAGGCCGGACGCCGTGGCGGACAGTGTCGGCAGCGGCGGGGAAATAGTAAGCGGCAAGCTTTGACCACCGGCATTTAATGTGATCGAAGTAACAGCCACATTATCAGTGGCCTGGGCAGAGACCGTAATGGTGTCGCGCACGTAGGCGCCGGCATCGGGGCTCACGATGTCGAGCTGCGGCGGGATGATGTCGCCGACAAATTCAAAGGCGCCCGCGTCGAACGCGGCGATGCCGTCGGCATTGCCGTCGGCGGAGCGGATGCCTTCGATGACGAAATCGGCCTCGAAGATCGGATTATAAGAAGGATTGAAGCCAAGGGTGCGCGGGTCCATGCCGACGTCGATGGCGAGCGAGTTCGGTTTAAGGCTGAAATCATCGTCCGCCGTGTTGGGCTGGTTGTCGGGGCCGTTCAGATTGCCGAACAGGTTGGCCGGTAGCTCGCAGCCCGGCAGCTCGCCGACCCCGGTGCCTTCATTGCTAAGCGGCGTGAAGTTGCTCGAATCCGTGGCGTCGAGCACCTGAACGGAGATCTCCCCCTGCGTGTTTCCGCAAATGAGATTATTCAAGAGCTTGATCCCCGCCGGTTGCGGCGCGGTGGAGCCTTCTCTTCTGACCCCGAACCTTCCGCCGGTGGTGCCCGGCGCTGTGCCGTTGTTGTTGATGATATTATTGGCGAGCGTGATCGTATGATTGCGCGCCACATCGACACCGTTCCACTGGTTGCCGTAGATCGTGTTGTTGATCAGATAATGGGGTCCGCCGTCGGCGTCGAGGAAACTGACGCCATTACGCCCATTGGCGAAAATAAGGTTGTTGACGATCAGCGTGCCGGGATTGCCGCGGGCCACGGCGATTCCGCCGCCGCACGCGCTGCTACCATTGGCGAAAATACGGTTGAGCTCGATGTGGATGTCCTGGTTTTGATTATTGCCACCGAGCAGCGAAATCGCTTGTCCTCCGGTGCCGGTGATGGTCAGGCCTCGAATCGTTATGAACTTGGACTGCTGGAGACGGATCGCATAATTCCCAGTGCAGGCGCCCGGCGCGCCGGTCAGCACAACCTGCCCAGGCTGAGTGGTCGGGTCGGCCTCGATGATAATTCTGTCGACTTCGCTGGCTCCCGGGAAATTGTTCTTCCGGACGATCGAAAGTTGATCAGGATATGTGCCGGCTTGAATACGGATGACACTATTGGGACCGGCTGAACTGAGCGCCGCTTGGATCGTGCTAAAGCAGGGAGACTGACCGCCGCACGTCGGGTCGGTGCGATTAACGTGGAGAATAGTTTGCGCTTGCGCGGTTGCGGAGACCCAACCGAAAATTACCAGGAGAAACGCAAGAAGGATAGCGCCACGTCGTTGTTTCACCATCGCTGTCTCCTCGAAGGAAATACCGGTTATTGGGATCGCGTGGTGAATGCCGTCATTCCGTCTACGCCTCCCCGCCTCTTGTTGCGTGTATCGGGGCCGCGCTGGTTTAACATCAACCCCATCCTGCTATCGCAGTGAAGAAAAAGGGTGTCAAGAAAAAAGCTTGCGGTGGGTTCACATCTGTGTAAATATCCTGGCCGGTTTGTCAACTCCTTGATAGGAGGTATCAATGAGCGTTGGAAAAAAGATCCTCTCGATCCGACTTGGGGCAAGAAGAAGCCAGCGAGAGGTCGCCGAATCGGCTGGCCTCGCAGTCTCCTACCTTTCGCGACTTGAGAACGACCGCATTGCGCCTACGTTGCGAACGCTAAGCAAGGTCGCCGACGCACTCGGGGTTTCACTCAGCGCTTTGTTCGAATCTCCAAGCATTTTGGAAGCGGTGGACCGTTGTCCTGTCGCGCTTTCGGGCAAATGTATACTGGATCAGGTGTTTGCCGGCCGCGGGCCAAGCCCGAAAGGAGATAAAGAAAGTTACTCACCGCGGCAGTTGAAGGCTCTTCGGCTGTGTA
>Ga0326597_10009131_pt1 | contig 13326 bp, 9 predicted proteins | sample RVTome_12_FD_203789 | JGI IMG/M metagenome (GOLD analysis project Ga0326597, IMG submission 203789) | Soil microbial communities from uranium-contaminated site in the Upper Colorado River Basin, Wyoming, United States - RVT100D185 | ecosystem: Environmental > Terrestrial > Soil > Contaminated >... | reverse complement strand
GGGGGTCGGGGCCCTCATCCACCTCTTCAGTGTCGGGTACATGGGCAAGGATGGGATGTACGCCCGGTACTTCATGTATCTCAACATGTTCGTGTTCTTCATGCTGCTGCTGGTTCTGGGCAGCAGCTACCCGGTGATGTTCATCGGATGGGAAGGCGTCGGGCTCTGCTCGTACCTGCTGATTGGATTCTGGTTCAACATCAAGGCCAACGCGGACGCCGGGAAGAAGGCGTTCATAGTCAACCGCATTGGCGACTTCGGGATCCTGATCGCGATGTTCCTGATGTTTGCGAACTGGGACGCGCTGGATTTCGTTGGCGTCGCGGCGGCGGTGCAGGGCCTTCCCCTGGGCGGCGCGCTGGCGACAACGGTCTGTCTGCTGCTTTTCCTGGGATGCACCGGCAAGAGCGCGCAGATTCCGCTCTACACGTGGCTGCCCGACGCGATGGCCGGCCCGACACCGGTCTCCGCACTGATCCACGCGGCGACGATGGTCACGGCCGGCGTGTACCTCGTGGCACGTTCGGGCTTCCTGTTCGCTCTGGCGCCGGTTGCCTCGCTCACAGTGGTCGCCATCGGCGCGCTGACGGCGCTGTTCGCCGCGACCATCGGCCTCAAGCAGTGGGACATCAAGAAGGTCCTCGCGTACTCGACGGTCTCGCAGCTCGGCTACATGTTCGTGGCCGTCGGCGCGGGTGCGTACGTCGCGGGCATCTTCCACCTCGCCACGCACGCGTTCTTCAAGGCGCTGCTGTTCCTCGGTGCGGGATCGGTGATCCACTCGATGCACCACGCGTACCACGCGACGCACAGCCACGAAGACGCGCAGGATATGCGCAACATGGGCGGGCTCGGGAAGTTCCTCCCAGTGACGTGCGTAACGATGTGGATCGCCACGCTCGCGATCGCAGGAATCCCGCCGCTCTCCGGCTTCTTCTCCAAGGACGAGATCCTGGCGTCGGTGTTCGCGCGTGGTCACGGGACGACGCTGTCCGAAGCGACGCTGCTCGGCGTGCCTGGCTCAACCGTGCTCTACGCCGCGTGGGGTATGCTCTCGATCGCTGCGGCGGTGACGGCCGTGTACATGACACGAATGATGTGGTACACGTTCCACGGCGAGAATCGCACGGGACCGGGCGAGCGGGGCGAATTGCACGAGTCGCCGTGGGTAATGACGGTGCCCCTTGTGGTGCTCGCCATCGGCGCCGCCGCGGGCGGATGGATGAACTTGCCGTCGTTCTTCACCGATGTGCTGCCCGTAGGACCGACATTTGCCCTCGATCATTGGCTCGAACCGGTTGTCGGCGCGGCGCAGGCCGCGGTGGGGCACGGCGAGACTCCGCACCTCGCCCACAGCACCGAGTTGATGCTCGTGGGCGTCGCCACCGCCATCGCCGTGGGCGCGGCGGCCATTGCGCTGTGGCGCTTCCGCAAGGTGCCGCTGGTGGCCGTGCGCGATGACACGCACGTCGAGTCGGGATTCTGGAAGGTGTTGCAGCAGAAGTACTACGTGGACGAGATCTACAACGCCGTTTTCGTTCGCCCGGCGTGGTCGATCGCCAATTCGGTGTTGTACAAAGGCATCGACCGGGGGCTGATCGACTCGGTCACCGTGAACGGGGTCGGCTGGCACCTGCCGTGGTTCATTGGCAAGGTGGGCTCGGCGCTCCAGAACGGCAGGCTGAGCGTCTACGCGTGGATGCTGGTCCTCGGGGCGATTCTGGTGCTCGCTGCGGTGATTGTATGAGAGCTTGCGGCTTGCAGCTTACAGGGCGCAGGGAATGAGCGAGTTTCTGCAGAGTATCCACTACGGGAGCTGGATTCTCCCTGTGCTGCTGGCCCTTCCCCTGGTCGGCGCGGGAATACTGTGGCTGCACGGCTTTGTGGCGGAGCGCGCGTTGCGCACGGGTCCTGCGAGCGACGACACGGCGCGCTGGGTCACGCTTGGCACGTTCCTCGTGATGTTCATCGTGTCCACCGGCTTGTGGTGGGCCTTTGACCCACACGGCGGCTGGCAGTTCGAGTTCGACACGGCGTGGCTTCCGCAGTGGGGCATCCGGTTTTCACTCGCGCTGGACGGGATTTCGATCTTCCTCGTCCTGCTCACGACGTTTCTGATGCCGATAGCGGTGCTGTCCGGCTGGACGAGCATCGACAAGCGCGTGCACACGTACCACGGCCTGTTCCTCATCCTGACCACCGCCATGCTCGGCGTGTTCATGGCGAGAGACACGTTCCTGTTCTACGTGATGTGGGAAGTGGTGCTGGTGCCGATGTTCTTCATCATCGGCATCTGGGGCGGAGAACGGCGGATGTACGCGGCGACCAAGTTCTTCGTGTACACGTTCCTCGGGTCGCTGCTGATGCTCGTCGCGATCCTGTACCTCGGGCTGGCTGCGGCCGATCCGGTCACGGGACGCCCCGACTTCTCGTACGACGCCATCCTGGCGGTGGCGCAGACGCTGTCGAGCACCGAGCGGCTCTGGTTGTTCTTCGCGTTCTTCGCGGCTTTCGCGGTCAAGATTCCGCTGTTTCCGTTCCACACGTGGTTGCCGGATGCGCACGTGGAAGCGCCAACGGAAGGATCGGTCGATCTGGCAGCCATTCTGCTCAAGATGGGAACGTACGGCCTGCTGCGGTTTTCCCTGCCGCTCTTTCCCGACGTGGTCACGAACCCGGCAGTGCGGAACGTGGTGCTCGCGCTTGCCGTCACCGGTGTGATCTACGGCGCGCTCGTGGCGCTCGTGCAGACCGATTTCAAGCGCCTCGTCGCGTATTCATCGGTGTCGCACATGGGACTGGTCGTGCTGGGCATCTTCGCGCTCACAGCCGAGTCATTGCAGGGCGCAATGATGGTGCAGCTTTCGCACGGGCTCTCCACTGGCGCGCTGTTCCTGATGATCGGGATGCTCTACGACCGGCGGCACACGCGGTTGTTCTCGGCGTTTGGCGGGCTGGCTCGCGTCATGCCGCTGTACGGATTGTTCCTGATGATCTCGGTGATGTCGAGCATCGCCGTGCCCGGAACGAACGGATTCATCGGCGAATTCCTGGTACTGACCGGGTCGTTCCAGACTTACCCGGTGCTGGCGACGATCGCGACGGTGTCGGTGGTGCTCGCCGCCGTGTTCGTGCTCTGGGCTCTGCAACGCGTACTGTTCAATCCGCTGGATAAGCCGGAGAACATGACGATTCCGGACATGAACTGGCGCGAAGTGGCAATGATGGCGCCCATCGCCGCGCTCATCTTTTACATCGGGCTGCACCCGGCGCCACTGCTGCGGCGGATGGAGCCGCGGCTGCAGGAACTGATTCAGCAGGTCGACCCGACGTCCGTTCGCACGTCGAGCACCGCCGTGCCGGGCAGCGCCGGGGGCGGGAACTGACGTGAACTTCGACCTCTCGACACCGCTCGGGCTCACGGCCGCTCTGGGTCCGGAACTCGTCGTCATCGCTGGTGCGATGGTACTGATGCTCGTCGCTGCGTGGCTGGGGGACCGGCCAAACGCGCAGCGGATCGTCGGCATCGCGGCGATTGCGTTCTGCGTCGTGGCGCTTGCGACGGTCATCCTGTATGCGCTTCGCGGTACGGAGGCCGGTGGCGGGCCGATTGCGGTCGATCCATTCCGGTGGGCGGTGGCCGCGATCGTGCTCGCCGGCACGATCGGCACCATCGCGCTTGCGATCGAGGACAACGAGCGCGAAAGCATTCTCACGGCCGAGACGCACGTGATGACGTTGCTGGCCAGCAGCGGGATGATGCTGATGGCCGCCGCGCGCGACCTGATGGTGCTGTTCCTCGCGATCGAACTGATGTCACTGGCCACGTACGTGCTGTGCGGCATCAACCGCAGGAGCCCCCGCTCGGCGGAGGCCGCGCTCAAGTACTTTCTGCTCGGCTCCTTCTCGACGGCGATTCTGCTCTACGGGATTGCGCTCACCTACGGCGCCACCGGATCCACCGAGCTCGCCGAGATCGCCACGCGAGTGCGCGACGGCCTCGATGGCCGCGAGTTGCTCCTCAACGGTGGCATCGCGCTGATGCTGATCGGATTCGCGTTCAAGGTTTCGGCGGCGCCGTTCCACATGTGGGCGCCCGACGTCTATGAGGGCGCGCCGACACCCGTGACCGCGTACATGGCCGCCTCGGTCAAGGTCGCGGCGTTTGCCGCGTTGTTGCGTGTGTGGGGAGAGGCCTTCCCGGGTGCCGCGGATGTGTGGCGTGGTCCGCTCACGGTCATCGCAGTCACCACGATGATCGTGGGCTGCATCATCGCGCTGCAGCAGCGCAACGTCAAGCGCATGCTCGCGTACTCCAGCATTGTGCATAGTGGTTACATCCTGATAGCGGCGCTGGCCGCGACGGAGATTGGGCGCAGCGCGTTCCTGTTCTACCTCGTGTCGTACACGCTCGCGACGCTCGGGTCGTTCGCGGTCGTCGGAGCGGTTAGCAAACCCAATGAAGGCAAGCTGAACATGGCCGACTACGCCGGGCTGTGGCACGAGCGGCCGTGGCTCGCGATGGCGATGGGCATCTTTATGCTCGCGCTGCTGGGCTTCCCGGTCTTTGGCGGCACGGGCTTTCTTGCCAAGTGGTACATGCTCGACGCGGCACTGGCGGGCCCGGTGCGCATGCCCGGTGTTGCCACCGCGGTTGTGCTGACATCCGTTGTGAGCGCCGGCTTTTATCTGTATCTGGTGCAACTGATGTTCATGAAAGACCGGCCGGCTGGTGAGAGCGTCGGCCCCACGGGAATGCTGACGCGGCTCGTCATCGGCACGACGGCGACTGCGATCGTGGTACTTGGGCTGCTCACAGCACCGCTGATCGGCTGGGCTGAGCGTGGCGCGCCAATGACCGGAGCGACACCCGAGCTGAGCCAGGCGCGTCCAACTCCATGACCGTCGCGCAGGGCATCTTCCGGCAGTACGACATTCGGGGTGTTGTCGGCGCAGACCTGACCGACGAAGCCGCGCAGGCCGTTGGTCGCGCGTACGGAGCGCTGCTCAAGGAGCGCGGCATCTCGGGCGCGGTCGCCGTCGGCCGCGACAACCGGCCGAGTGGCGCCGCATTGCGCGATGCGTTTGTGCAGGCGCTGACCGGAACTGGCGTGGACGTCATCGATCTGGGCGTCGTGCCGACCGGCGTGGTGTACTGGTCGCTGCACAACCTCCCGGTCGTCGGCGGCATCCAGATCACCGGATCGCACAATCCACCGGAGTTCAATGGCTTCAAGCTGTGCGTCGGCACGTCGTCGCTTCACGGCGACGGCATCGCCCGCCTGTACGACCTGCACGCCGCCGGAGACTTTCCCGCTGGGAACGGCCGCACAACGAGTGTCGATGTACTCGACCGTTATATCGACGATATCGAGACGCGCACCGGGCCGCTGCCGCGCCGCATCAAGTTCGTGTACGACTGCGGGAACGGCGTCGGCGCGGTCGTGGCGCCGCGCTTGTTCAACCGCCTGAACGTCGACGCCGTCGGGCTGTTCACCGAAAGCGACGGAACATTCCCCAACCATCACCCCGACCCGACGGTCGTCGAGAATCTGCACGACCTGATCGCGACGGTGCGCAGCGAGGGCGCCGAGATCGGCATTGGTTTTGACGGCGACGCGGACCGGATCGGCGTGGTTGACGGGTCCGGCGAGATCATCTGGGGTGACTATCTCCTCATCGCGTACGCCCGTGACGTGCTGGCCCGCAAGGGCAAAGGACTGCCGATCATCTTCGACGTGAAGTGTTCGCAGGCGCTGCCCGACGCCATCCGCGCGGCCGGCGGCGATCCGGAGATGTGGATGACGGGGCACTCGCTCATCAAGGAGCGGATGAAGTTCCGCAACGCGCCCCTGGCCGGCGAGATGTCGGGCCATATGTTCTTCGACGAAGGGTTCTACGGCCACGACGACGCGCTCTATGCGGCCGTTCGCCTGCTCGGCATTCTCGCGCACTCGGGCAAGACCATCGCGGAGTTGCTCAGCGACGTGCCGCGGTTCGTGTCGACGCCGGAACTGCGAATCGACTGCCCCGATGACCGGAAGTTTGCCGTTGTGGCCAAGGCGGTGGAGTACTTCCGCTCGCGGTATGAAGTGATCGATGTCGACGGCGTCCGCATGCTCTTCGGGGACGGGTGGGGCCTCATTCGCGCGTCCAACACGCAGCCGATCCTCGTGCTGCGCTTTGAGGCGTCGACCGCTGCGCGCCTGGCGGAGATCCGCGCCGAAGTGGAAACGTGGCTGCGCGGCCAGGGAGTGACTGTCTAGCGTGAAGCGGCGGCGGGGGCTCTGGCTCTCGCTCGCGGCGACCGCCCTCTTCCTGGTCATTGGGCGCGCCGCTGCTGTGGCGTTTGCCGAGTTCCGGTGGTTCGATGCGCTGGGCGCGACCGAAGTGTGGGAGATTCGGTACGGACAGGCCGCTGTTTTGCGCCTGATCGCGCTTCTCGCCGGGGCCGCGATCGCATTCGTGAATCTGTGGGCGGTTCGCCACTCAGTGGTGTCGCTCGTCATGCCGCGACGCATCGGGAATATTGAGATCGGCGAAGAAATAGCGCCCCGGACGCTAATGGCGATCGTGATCGCGGTGTCGCTCGTACTCGGGATTGGCTTCGCGATTCCGGCATCCGACTGGCACACGTTTGCCCTCGCGAGGCTGGGCGTGCCATTCAATGAAACCGATCCGTACTTCAACTCCGACCTCGGGTTCTTCGTGTACTGGCTGCCGTTCGAGCGGGCGGCGTACGCGTGGACCTCGGCGGTAGCGGTCATCGTGGGTGCGGTCGTGGTGACCTGCTATGCGCTCACGCCATCGCTGCGCTGGGAGCAAGGCCGGCTGCACGTGTCGGCGTACGTGCGGCGTCACATTGCGCTGTTGGGCGGCGGCGCACTCGCACTCATGGCGTGGTCGTTCAGGCTCGATGCGTTCTCGGTGCTCTCGGCTGGTTCCGGCGCGAACGGCGCGTTCGCCGCGGTGGACGAGCAGTTGGGAATTCCGGTGTCGATCTTCCTTCAGTTCGTCTTCCTCGCTGCGGCGTTTGTCGTCGCGTGGGCGGGGTGGACCGGCCAGTCACGTGTCGCGCTGACCGTGGTAACGGGCGTGCTGCTGCTCGCGCCGACAATGCGCTTTGCGCTCCCCGCCGTCGTTCGCTGGGCATCGGCGCCGGTTGACCCGGAGGTCCGCGAGCGTCCGTACGAGGCTGCCCGTGCCAGTTTCACGCGCCGCGCGTTTGCCGTTGACCGCATTCGCCCGCTCAGCAGAGGTGAAGCGCTGCGATCGCTCGAGGATGCGGCGATGTCGGGCATATGGGATCCAGCCGCGCTCCGGGCGGCGCTCGAGCGGACGCGACGCCGCGCGCCGATTGTAAGCCCGCAATCGCTCACGGGTTCGCTCGCCGGGCCGGTGCTTGTGGGCATTGAGGGCCGTTCGGCGTCCGAGCCACAGGTCGCACCCTGGACCGTCGTCCGGACACTCGCGTCCGTCACGGACGACCGCGGCGCGATCGTTCGCGTCGACGACCGCGGCCGCTTTCCGCTCGACGACGAGGTGCTCAGCGACGTGATCGTCTATCCTGGCGCCCGTGGGTACATCGTGCGTGCCGACACGAGCGGCAGTATCGCCGCACCCGAAATGCACTCCTTTGGCTCGCGGCTGGCCGAGGCCTGGAGCCAGCAGGACTACAGGCTTCTGTCCGAGTCGGCGCTGAACGCGCGTGTTGTCAGGCGGCGGGACGCTCGCGAGCGGGTTGCTGCGCTCGCGCCGTTCTTCGCCGTTGGTTCAACTGTATACCCAATCGTCCACGGTGATTCGCTGATGTGGGCGGTGGAACTGTATTCATCGTCCCGGAGCTATCCGCTCGCGCGCCGGCTGACGGTGCCTGCTGGTGACGTCACCTACTATCAGCACGCCGCAACCGCGCTCGTGCAAGCTGCAACAGGACGCGTCACCCTCGTTCCGGTAGGTGACCCCGATCCACTCGCGCGCACCTGGATACGCGTGCTGGGTGCGTCGCTTGTTCCGGTCGCTGGAGTCTCATCATCGCTTCTCGCAATGTTGCCGCCTGCCATCGATGGTGCGGTGTTGCAGGCCGACGCATTCGCCGCGGTCGGGCTCAGGGGCGAAGGCGGCACTCGGCGGCACATTGCCTCGCTCGACGGCGGCGATACGCTGGTGGCATCGGCCGAGCCCTCGTTGATCTGGCTCCCGTCGGCGGCCGCCGGCGCGTGGCCCGTGCCTATGGTCGATGCGCGCGATCGAATAGCCGGTGTGCTGCTCGTCGTGGGTGGGCAGCATCGGATGACGCGCTGGTTCCCAGCGCCGGATACGCTGCACGCATGGGGTCAGCTGCTCGACCAGCTCTCGGGCGCCGCCACCGACGACAATGACCGCGGGCTCGTCGCGCGTGCCGCGGGCCGTGTGCGGCTGCTGCCGATGTCGAGCGGGCAACTCGTGGCGCTGCAGCCACACTACGCCTGGCCGGCGGATGGACCGCCGAGCGTGTCGCGTGTGGTGGCCATCGCCCACGATTCTGTACGTGTTGCGGCGTCAGCAGGCGCGGCCCTTGGGGTCCCGATTCTGCGCGGGCCATCGCCCACAAGTCCCGCGGCGCAGCGGGAACGACTGCGAGAGCTCTACGCCGAAATGCGCGCGGCACTGGCGCGCAACGACTGGGTCGCGTTCGGCGCGGCGTTCGATGCGCTTGGCGTGCTGCTCGAACGCAGGTGAGCCCCCTGGCTCCGCCACCTTATTACTTTTCGCGGCTCCGACCTAACACACCTATCGTGAACATCCACGAATATCAGGCCAAGGACATCCTGCGCGGCTACGGGATTGTCATTCCACCGGGGGAAGTCGCGACGACGCCAGAGCGCGCCGAACAGATTGCGGCGAGCTACGGGACCGCGGTGATGGTGAAGGCGCAGGTGCACGCGGGAGGACGCGGCAAGGCGGGGGGAGTGAAGTTCTGCCCGACCCCGAACGACGCACGCGAAAAGGCCACGGCGATTCTGGGCATGCAGATCAAGGGCCTCACGGTCCAGAAGGTGCTGGTGACGGTGGCAGCCGACATCGGCAGCGAGGCGTACGTCGGCATCATCGTTGACCGCAAGACCCGGAAGCCGGTGTTCATGGTGAGCGCGGCGGGCGGAATCGACATCGAAGAGGTGGCGGCAAAGACGCCAGAGAAGATCCTCTATGTCCCCGTTGATCCTCGCTATGGACTGCGGAACTACGCGGCGCTCCGGATGGGCTTCTTCCTGTACGAGGACGCTAATCGCGCGCGTGCCGCAGGTAAGATCATGCAGCAGCTGTACGCCGCGTTCATCGCCAACGGCTGCTCACTCGCCGAAATCAACCCGCTCGTAGTGACGAAGCAGGGCGAGCTGATGGCGGTCGATGGCAAGATGGTGATCGACGACAACGAACTCGACCGGTTGCCCGCGGTTGAAGCGTTGCGCGACGAATCGTCAGAGGTGCCAAGCGAAGTTGATGCGCGCAACGCAGGCCTCACCTTCATCAAGCTCGACGGCAACGTCGGATGCTGTGTGAACGGCGCCGGGCTCGCGATGGCGACGATGGACCTAGTGAAGTACTACGGAGGCGAGCCCGCCAATTTCCTCGACATCGGCGGATCGTCGAATCCGGAGAAAGTTGTCGCCGCGATGCGCATCATCACGGGCGATCCGAACGTGAAGTGCATTCTGTTCAACATCTTCGGCGGCATCACCCGCACCGACGACGTCGCGAACGGCATCGTCACGGCCACCCGCCAGAATCCGCTATCTGTCCCTCTCGTCATCCGGCTGACCGGCACCAACGAGGAAGTCGCACTCGGCATTCTTCGCGCGCACGGATTCTCCGCGTCAAGCGACATGGACGAAGCAGTGAAACGCGCGGTGCAGCTGGCCACGGGAGGGAAACCCGCGTGAGCATATTCGTCGGCAAGGACACGCGGCTCGTCGTGCAGGGCATCACCGGGCGCGACGGCTCGTTCCACGCGAAGCAGATGATCGAGTACGGCACGCAGGTCGTCGCCGGCGTGACGCCGGGCAAGGGCGGCCAGCGTTTCGACGGCAGCGTCCCGGTGTTCAACACCGTGCACGAAGCCGTCGTGAACGCCGGCGCAAACACATCCGTGATCTACGTGCCGCCGGCGTATGCCGCAGACGCCATCATGGAAGCATCCGACGCCGGCATCGCGCTCATCGTGTGCATTACGGAGGGCGTGCCGGTGCTCGACATGACCGTTGTGTACCCGTTTGTGAAGGAGCGTGGTGCGCGTCTCATCGGGCCCAATTGCCCGGGCGCGATCACGCCGGGTGAAACGAAAGTCGGCATCATTCCCGGCCGCATTTGCGCTCCGGGTCCGGTTGGGGTCGTGTCGCGCTCAGGAACGCTGACCTACGAGATTGTCAATCATCTGACAGTTGCCGGACTGGGGCAGAGCACCTGCATCGGCATTGGCGGCGACCCAATTAACGGCACCGGATTCATCGACTGCCTCGCAGCGTTCGAAGCCGATCCGCGCACAAAGGCCGTGTGCCTGATGGGGGAAATCGGCGGCACGGATGAACAGGATGCTGCCGAGTTCGTGAAACGCGAGATGAAGAAGCCGGTTGTCGGCTTCATTGCCGGCCAGACCGCACCCGCCGGCCGCCGCATGGGTCACGCAGGAGCGATCATATCCGGCTCGGCCGGCACGGCGGCCGAAAAGATTGACGCCTTCAAAGCCGCGGGAATGGGCGTGGCTCAACGGCCGGTCGAGTTCGTCGAACTGATCGGCAAGCACATCTAAAGCACATCAGAGAGCATCGTGTCCAAATCCAATACACTCGCAATCATCAAGCCCGACGCCTTCGGCGCCGCCAAGGCCGGGGCGATCATCGCGCACCTCGAAAACGCCGGGTTCCGGCTTCAGGCAGCCCGGGTACTGCAGATGACCCCGGCCCAGGCCGGTGCCTTCTACGAAGTGCACCGTGGGCGACCGTTCTACGACGAGCTCGTCGAGTTTATGACCTCGGGCAAGTGCATGCCGCTGTTGCTCGAGCGCTCCGACGCCGTCGCAGAGCTTCGCCGGGTTATCGGTGCCACCGATCCCGCTGAGGCCGCCCCCGGGACTGTGCGCAAACTCTACGCCGAGTCCAAGGGCAGAAACGCCATCCACGCCTCCGATTCCGATGAAAACGCAACGCGAGAGGCTGGGTTTTTTTTCGCCGAAACGGATTGGGTGTAGCTTGCAGCTTACAGCTTGCAGCTGGCAGGCCCCCCCCTCAAGCTGCAAGCTGCAAGCCGTAAGCTGACCGCGTAACTCGCGGTCTCCCAGCTAGTTGCCGCCCCAGCGGCGTCCCGCTACCTTTCGGCGCTTATGTTGGCATTCGATGTCCGGGAACTGGCCGTGTCAGCGGTGGCGGTTGACGGCAAGTTGTCGCAGGACGATGCCGTCTGGATGCCAGCAGATGTTCGTCCCGATGACCGTATTCGCGTGACCGGGCGCCTGTCGGTAGCCGGCCACGACCGCTTCTACTTCAGCGGCCAGGTGGAGGGAACGGTGACGATCGACTGTCGCCGGTGCCTGACGCCTGTCGCGGTTGCGGTGAGCGAGCCGGCAACGGCGATCTTCTCTGAGGCAGAGAACGAAGACGCCGGCGACCCCGACGTGTTTCCGCTGTCGGAGGGCGGCCGGGTTGTCGACTTGCGTCAGGCAGTTCGTGAGCAGTGGTTGTTGAATGTCCCGTCGTTTGCGGAGTGCCGGCCCGATTGTCGCGGCATATGCCCAACGTGCGGAGCGGATCTCAATGCGGGAGCGTGCCAGTGCGCTCCCGTCCCTGATTCCCGGTGGCAGGCCCTCCGCGCGGCGCGCGGTCTGGCTGAGTAGCCGGCCTACACAGACGAGCAATGGCAGTCCCAAAAAGACGCACCTCGAAGCGAAAGAAGCGGACGCGCGGCCTGCACAAGACGGCGCCGCCGATCTACATCCAGGCGTGTCCACAATGCGGCGCGATGAAGCGCGGGCACCGCGTGTGTGCGGAGTGCGGGTATTACGCCGGAGCGCAACGAGTCGAGCCAAAGGAAGTCTGAGTTGGCGCGCATCGCACTTGATGCGATGGGTGGCGACCGGGCACCGGAGGCGCCGGTGGCCGGCGCCCTGTTTGCACTGGCCGAACTCGCGGCCGACGACGTCATTCAGCTTGTTGGACGTCCCGACGCGATAGAACCGATTCTCTCCGGCCTGCTCGCCGGGGAGCTGAAGTCGGCCGCACCGTACGCGTCGCGCCTGACGATTGTGCCGGCGCCGGACGTCATCGAGATGTCCGACAAGCCGATCGCGGCGGTCCGCGGCAAGCCGAAGTCGTCGATGGTGGTTGGGCTCAAATTGCAGGCTGGCGGCGAGTCCGACGCGTTTGTCAGCGCGGGAAACACCGGGGCACAGATGGCGGCCTCGACGCTGCTGCTTCGCCTGCACGACGGGCTTACCCGTCCGGCAATTGCCGCGCTCTTTCCCGCGGAGCGCAAGCCCGTCGTGGTACTCGACGTCGGCGCCAACGTCGACTGTTCACCCGAAGAGCTCGTGCAGTTCGCGCGCCTCGGCGACGTCTATGCCGAAGACATCCTCGGCCGCTCATCGCCGGCGGTGGGACTGCTGTCCATCGGTGAGGAGTCGGAGAAGGGCAACACAGCGGTGCGCGAAGCGCACGCGCAGCTGCGCGCGGCCGGCGTGAACTTCGTCGGCAACGTCGAGGGGCGCGACATTCCGGCGGGTGTCTGCGCCGGCGGTCCCATCGACGTGGTCGTCTGTGATGGATTTGTGGGTAACGTGCTCCTCAAGTTCTACGAATCTGTCGCGCCGTTCCTGATCGGACTCGCTGCGACCCACGCCGGCCGCGACAGCCGTGAGTTGTTCGCGGCGCTGAAGGACCTCGACTACGCGGAATACGGCGGCGCACCGCTGCTGGGCGTGCGGGGCGTGAGCATCATTTCGCATGGACGGTCGTCAGCGCGTGCCATCAAGAACGCGATCCTGGTCGCCAAACGCGCCGTCGCCACGAAGATGGATGCGCACATTGGCCGGCGGCTTGCGAGCGGAAACTCCACCCCGGAGGCCGCGTGAAGCGACCGCTCGCCCAGATCGTCGGCGTCGGGCACGCGCATCCGGTGCGCGCAATGATGAATTCCGAATTCCCGTCAATCGGCATCGATACAAGCGACGAGTGGATCGTCGACCGGACGGGAATCCAGCAGCGATACATCGCCGGCCCCGGCGAAACGGTGGCATCGCTGAGCGCCGAAGCCGCGCGCATCGCGATGGAGCGCGCTGGCGTAACGGCGCCCGAA
>Ga0326597_10009130_pt1 | contig 13326 bp, 12 predicted proteins | sample RVTome_12_FD_203789 | JGI IMG/M metagenome (GOLD analysis project Ga0326597, IMG submission 203789) | Soil microbial communities from uranium-contaminated site in the Upper Colorado River Basin, Wyoming, United States - RVT100D185 | ecosystem: Environmental > Terrestrial > Soil > Contaminated >... | reverse complement strand
TGCTGAAGTCGACGACAACCCGTAGATGCGCCGGTAGTGCTCGCGGTTGGCGAGGATGGTCATCACGTAGCTGCGCGTCTCCTGGAACGGGATGCCCTCGATGAACTCCTCGGCGCTTTGTCCCGGCCGCGCCCTCGTCCACGACGCCACCCGGCTCGGACCTGCATTGTACGCGGCCAGCGCCTTGTCGACGCGACCCGCGAAGCCGTCGATCATGCGCTTCAGGTATCGCGTGCCGAGCTCGAGGCCGCGGTCGGGCTCGTGCAGCATGTCGATCCGGTACTTGAGGCGCATGTTGCGCGCGAGCTCGCGCCCCGTACGCGGCATGATCTGCATGAGGCCGCGGGCGCCCGCCACGCTCACCGCCTGCGGATCGAACGTCGACTCCTGCCAGATGACGGCCGCCACCAGCGCGGGGTCGAGACCGGTCTCCGCCGCCTCGCGCGTGAGCGCCCCCTCGAACTGCATGGGATAGAGGATGCGCCACAGCGGGTCGGGCAACGCGTCGCCGCCCGCGCCGAGGTATTCGGGATAGGCCCGCCGCATGGCGTTGATCGCCGGGCGCAACTGTCCCTGGCGCCAGAGGATCCACGCCCGCGTGGCCTGCGCCTGCGGGGTGGCGGGCAGTCCCCTCGTCTCGTCCAGCGCTTCCGCCAGGCGATCGATGAGGAGGAGCTGGCGGATGCGCGTGCGCTCGGGGTCGGCGATCGGCTCGCCCGGATCGGGCGGCTTGGCTTCGGGAAGGTCGCTGCCGAGCGCTTCCTGCGCGCGCAGGCCGTGGTACGCGTGCTTGTAGCGGCGCACCGTCTCGCTGAAATGCGCGCGTGCGCGGTCCTCCTCGCCCAGGTCGCGGCGCGATCGCCCGGCCCAATACAGGAAGCCGGCGGTGTAGGACGAACGCGGCCTCTCGGCGACCGCCGTCTCGAGGCGCTCGGCCGCCGCGGCGTGAAATCCCTGCCGGCGGTCGCCCCACGCGACGCGCCAGGTCGCGGCATCCACATAGCGGCCCTGGGGAAAGTCCTGCACGAGCTTCCGGAAGTAAGGCAGCGCCTCCTCGTCCCGCCCGTCCTTCTGATAGAAGTGCGCCCGGTCGGTGAGCGCCTCTTCCGCCCACGGCGTTCCGGGGAAGCGCGAGACGACGGCGGCGTAGGCGTCGGGCCGCCGCGCCCGCCGGGCCTGCTGGCGCGCGATGGAGTATGCCGCTTCCGCCGCGGCGGGGGAGCCTGCGGGCACCGCCTTCAACTGGGCCAGGCCGTCCTTCTCCTTGCCGCTGGCGAGGAGCGCGCGGCCGAGGCGGGCGCGATACACGTCGGCGTCGCGAGGTGGGGGGGTTCTCGCGAGCAGCAGGCGCAGCGCCGCCGCGGCGTCCCTGTATCGCTCGGCCTCGAACAGCTTGAGCGCCCGGGCGCCGTCCCGCGCGTTGCGCTCCTCCTGCGTCATCGGGGGCAGGAAGGCGGCCAGGGACTTCATCCGCGGCGCGAGCTTCGCCGCCTCCGAGGTGGCCGGGAAATCGCGGTCGAGCCGGTCCGCTGCGACCGCGGCCGCGCGCCGGTCGCCTTTCTTCTCCTGCACCGTCACGAGCTGGAGCAGCGCTTTCGGCTCCGAACCTTCGCAAGTCTCGAGCACCTGGTCGAGCTCCGCGGCCGCTTCGTCCAGGCGCCCGAGCAACGTGCTCACCTCCGCTCCGCGCAGGAGCGCCGCGCATCGGCGAGGGCCGGCGGGGGCGCGGCCGGCGCCGTCGCGATAGGCATCTGCGGCTGATGCGAACGCGCCCAGACGATCGTGGGCCAGAGCGCGGCCGAGAAGGGCATGATCGCCCAGGCGCGTGCGGCCCTCGATGTGCGAGTCCTGGAGCTGGATGAGCGCCTCGGCGGGACGGGCGAGGTCGAGAAGGAGGAGTCCGGCGCCCAGCCGGGCGAGAGCGGCGGTGGCGCCCCCGCGCCGCTCGGCGATTTCCTGCAGGCGGACGACCGCGGCCTCGGGTGATGCGCTGGAGACGGCAGCCTGGTGCAACTCCGTCTCCGGTTCATCCTTGGGAGACGGCTCCAGCCAGTACGCTTCGGGGGGCATCGGGCGCGACGCCGTGATCGGCGCGGCGACGGGACGGAAGACCGGGGATGCCGCCACCAGCAGCACGGCGAAGCCGAGGGAGCGCACGATCAAGCGCACGCTGTCGCGGGGGTTGCCCGAAAGCTACATCGGACCGAGTGCGCTCTGATCTCCCCCGGCAAGGATCCTCACCAGCTCGTCGTAGAAGTAGTTCGTGCTCTCCCGCACGGGGGCGGCGACACGTTCGTGGTACATATGGCGCCCACGCTCGATGTCCTCCTTCAGCCTCTCATAGATGTCCTTGTTCTTGCGGCCCTCGTTCACTTTCGCCTCGTTGTAGAGCTTGATCTCGCTCACCACGAGGCGCGCGAAGCGCTTCGCGTCGTCGTGGAACTTCTGCTCCTCGGGCGACAGCGAGGGCGCGGGGGGGCGCGCGGGCGCGGCCGGTCGCGCCGCGGCGGGCGCCGAGGGTGCGGCCGCCTGGCGCATCGCGCCGAAGCTCCCGGCGTTGAACATGACCGTCGAGGACCCTTCGTCGGTCCCGGCGGGGTGCGCCGGAGCCACCGCGCGCGGACCCGCGGGCGAAGGAACGCCTGCCCGTGCGCGCACGTCCTCGCCCCCGGCGCGGATCGCCGCCGCGCGCTCGGGGGTCGAGCCGCTGGTGATCACCCGCGCCGCCGGCCGGGGCGAGACCGACAGCAGGTCGATGGTCTTGCCGGCGAAGGTCACGAGGATCTCGACGAGGTCGGCGATGGGCGCCGGGACCGGCCCCCGCGAGCTGTCGCAGTAGAGGATGGCGGCCAGCTTGTCGCGAAGGACGAGGGGCACGGCGATGAGACCGTAGGGACTGCCGCCCAGGCGCGCGATCGCATGCGTGGTGCCAGGGGTTTCCTCCGCCAGCGCGCGGACGGGCTGCCTCGAGTTGTGGACGGTCTTGAACGCGGTCTCCGCGGAGAGCGGCACGTTGATCTGCTTGACGAGCTCCGCGGGCTCGATCCCCTTGCCGTACCAGCCGATCGCGCTCGGCCCCTTGACGATGAACATGGCGGCGCGCTCGACGTACTGCGAGACCTCGTTCACGAGGTAGGTCAGCACCTCCGAGAGGCTGGAGCCTTTCTCCACCGCGGCCATCGAGTGCTTGAGGCGGTCGAACCCGGGACCCGCCGACATCTGCGGCGGCTGGTTCGCGACGACCTCGGCCATGGAGGCGGCGATCTCGTTCTCGTCGATCTTCTCGTCGTACCGGGCGACGGTTTCCTGCAGCTCGTCGAGAGTGCGGACGAGGTTGCCCTGGTGCTCCGTGATGTGCCGCTGGATTTCCACCACCCAGTTGGCCATCTGCTGACTGATCAGCGCGAGCGTCCGCGCCTTGAGGTCTTCTTCCAGGCTCATCTCCACCTCAGGTGTCGTCTGAAGTATGCCCCAGAAACGACGATCCTGCCTTGACTTAGCGTCGCATTATGGCGGCAACGCCGCGGGGGTGTCAACGGTTACGCGCAGCCCGTACAATGCCGGGATGGCCCCGGCGGCGCTCACGCGACCGGCGAACGACGGTGTCGCGGACGTGTACGAACGGCTGCGCCTCCACCGCGGGCGGGCGGGGTGGTGGCCGGCGGAAACCCCGTTCGAGGTGTGCGTGGGGGCGATCCTCGTCCAGAACACCGCCTGGCCGAACGTCGAGAAGGCGCTCGGCTCCCTGCGCGCGGCGGGCCGACTGTCGTACGAGGGGCTGGCCGGCCTCCATCACGAGGACCTGGCGGCGCTCATCCGGCCGTCCGGCTGCTACAACGTCAAGGCCAGGAGGTTGACCGCGTTCCTCGACTTCCTCGGCCGCGAGTACGGCGGGCGCGTCGAGGCGATGGCGGCGGGCGATCCCCGCGCCCTGCGCGAACAGCTTCTCGCCGTTGGCGGGATCGGCCGCGAGACGGCCGACTCGATCGCCCTCTACGCCGCGGGCCTCCCCCTGTTCGTCATCGACGCCTACACGCGCCGCGTGTTCGCCCGGCTCGGGCTCATCCGCGGCGACGAGAGCTACGACGCGCTGCAGCGTTTCTTCATGGACGAGCTGCCCTCGGACGCGGACCTCTTCAACGATTACCACGCGCAGATCGTGATGCTGGCGAAGGACGTCTGTCGTACCCGCCCTCAGTGCGCTCGCTGTCCCCTTGATTCCATTTGTTCCAAGGTCGGGGTTGCTGCTTGATCACTCGCGTCTTTTTTCTGTTCTCTGTGTCTGTGTTTCTCTGTGGCTTGTCTTCGGCTGCGCCACCCGACTTCTGGCCGCACTGGAGCGACAACAAGGCGGAGATGAACGGCTACCGCCTGGTGCAGCCGCGCTACGGCGCGAAGCGCTCGGGCACCGCGGTGCTCATCTACGTCACCGAGGACTTCAGCGACTCGCTGCGGGTCAAGGCCGACCCCGGCACGCACCCCGCGTCGGACGTCTACCCGGTGCTGAAGCTGAATGCGGCGCGCGATTTCCAGACTGGGATCTACGGCTACAAGGTGATGACCTCGACGTTCGCGCGCGTCGCCCCGGGCTGGCCGATCGCCAAGGTCAGCTTCTCGAGCCAGGAGTGGTGCGGCCTCGTCTACCACCACCTGATCCCGAGGGCGGGTCGCATCGGCGGCATCTTCCACAGCTATTTCGACGGCGAGGCCGACGGCCGCGACGACCTGCCGATGCCCGACGGCGGGGTGATGGAGGACGCGGTGCCCATCCTCATCCGGGGATGGATGGGGGAGTGGCAGCCGCGAGGGGCGACGCGGACGGCGCCGTTCCTGCCCAGCCTCCTCCGCAGCCGCCTCGAGCACCGGCCGCTGGCCTGGGGGCAGGCCAGGATCGCGCGGGCCGCGGCGCCGTCGCGGGTGACCGTGCCCGCGGGCGCCTTCAAGGTCGAGACCTGGATCGTGGCCGAGCAAGGCGGACGGACGGTGACGTACTCGGTCGAGTCCGATCCGCCCTACCGTCTCGTGCGCTGGACCGCCGACGACGGGGAGGAGGCGTCGCTCCTCGGATCGGACCGCCTCCGATACTGGGAGATGAACGGTCCGGGCGGGGAGAAGTGGTTGAAGAACCTGGGGCTTGAAGCCCGTTGAAGCCCCGTCTGAACGTGCTAGAATAATGACCTTGGGGGCGTCACGGTTTCGACGGGACAACGACCCCGAGAGACGCAGGCCGAGCGTGCTACCTGCTCGTAAATCAGGTGGAAAGACACAACTGCCAACGATAACTTGGCTTTGGCTGCCTAACTAAACCTTAGGTAACCCGCTCTCCCGGTTGCTCGCCCATGGCGGCTGGAGAGGGCGTCATCAATGTGGGCTGGCCAGAGGGCTCTCGGTCCGGGGGCTCGAGGCGAGATCAATCGGACTAGCCTTCGCCGGTTTCGTCCGACCTTCACGGCAGAGGCGAAACAACAGGTTGGACTAAGCCTGTAGGGTCTCTCGTAGGCGTGCTTCCGGACGCGGGTTCGACTCCCGCCGCCTCCACCATCGCAAAGCATTCGAACCGTCCTCCTGAGAACCGTATCGACCGACCCCGGCGGGCAGAGGGTATGGCCCAAGGCCGGAGACCCGCTGCCGGCCCGTGAAGAAGGCTACAATGACTCGCAGGGAGTTCGCCGATGCAGATTGTCCTCAACCTTCCTCAAGACATCGCCGAGGGCCTCACGAGCAAGTGGGCGGATCTGCCCCGCGCGGCCCTCGAGAGCCTGGCGCTGGAGGGCTATCGTTCGGGCGCGCTGACGCACGCGCAGCTGCGCCGCTTGCTGGGTTTTGGCTCGCGTGGCGAAGTCGACGCCTTCTTGAAGCAGCACGGCGTCTACCTCGAATACTCGCTAGACGACGTTGAGCGCGACACCGAGAGCAGCCGCCTCGTCAAGCCGTGATCGTCGTCGCCGACACGTCTCCCCTGAGCTACCTCGTGCTCATCGGCCACGTGGACGTCCTCCATCAACTCTACGGCCGCGTAGTCATGCCCGCTGGAGTTGCCAGCGAGTTGACGGACTCGCGGTCGCCGGAGGCGGTGCGGACCTGGGCAAGCGCCCCTCCGGATTGGCTTGAGGTGCGGAGCGTCGAGGTACCGGCAGACGCTGGCCTGGACGCCGTCGACTCCGGCGAGGCGGAGGCCATCGTGCTCGCGGAGGGCAACCGCCCCGACGTGCTCCTGATCATCGACGACAGGGATGGCCGTCGCGAGGCCGCTCGCCGCGGGATCGCGACGACGGGAACGCTGGGCGTGCTGAACGACGCCGCCGGCCGAGACTTGATCGACCTGGGGGATGCCCTGAATCTCCTCGATCAAACGACGTTCCGGGCGTCGCCCGCGCTGCTGGGTCAGCTACTCGAGAGTGACCGGCGGAGGCGAAGGAAACCGTTTGGTCCGTGACGCTCCCGCGGACGCTTGTCAGGCATGCCGGGCCCGCGCAGGCCGCGTGTGTGATACGTACGTCTTATAGGGATTTTTATACGGTCTGGCGTTTCTGGCGTTTCTTGTTTTCCAGTAACTTATGTGGGCTCAATACCGCCAAGGAAATCGACTCCCGCCGCCTCCACCATCCCTACTCCCCCATTTCCAGCAGCAACCTCCGCACCACCCGCTCCAGCTCGGCGGCCTTGGCCCGGAGAGCGGATGCGGCGCCGACCTTCTCCGCTGACTGCGAGTCCCATGTCGGCGCATCGCGCTCCACGATCCTAGAACTCGGTCGCGGCCACCTCGTGCATGGCTGGGCGCCTTCCGCGACCAGCTCCAGACCCGCGAGGACTCCTGTCCCTCATCCACCACCGGCCGTCCGGCCTGCGCCGAGGCCGCTGGCTCCAGCTTGGTGGCGCTCGCTCCCGTCCTTGTACGGGCGCGCTACCCGAGGGATCCCGACGACGAGTCGGCGGGGGCGGGGTTGCTCCACGACCTCACGATCTGGACTGGAACAGCGAGCACGGTGATCAGGCCGAGGACGAGAAGGCCGTCGCCGAGCCATGTCAGCCATCTGTCACGCCCGGCAGGGACCAGGACCACGCGTAAAGACGATTGATCCGGAGCGGCGAGGAAGTCCTGGATGCGCTTCGTCGCGGCAAAGGTGGGTTCGTGGCCTCCCGCGGTATTCATCGCGTAGCGCTCGGTCCCGTCACGGGCGCTGAGCATCACCCGGTAGTAGACGTTCGTCGAGGTCTCTCCCGTCGTTTCCGTCCGGACGTGTTCCGCGGCGCCGAGGCATTCGATGGCGGTGTCGCGAACCGGGACCGAGCCGAAGAGGACGTGCCATTGGAGGCGGCAGGACACCGTGCACCACCTGGGCGCGGACGAGGATCGCTGGCAACTCAGCGTCGCCTGGGCGGCGACGAAGCCGATGACCAGGCCGATGCCCAGCAGCGCGCAACCCACGACGACCTCGGTCCAGAGGCGACCCCAGGGAACAGGCCGCGCCTTGCCCGTGGCGTGAGGGCGGCCGCTTCCGATGTCTCCGAGCGCGGCCGCGACGAGAGTCTCGTCGCCGTCAAAGAGCGCTCTCGCGATCTCGGCGCGAAAGACCGCCGCCGCCTCCGGGGACTCGCCGAACCGATCCCTGAACAGCCGAAGGGCGGGCCGCAGCTCGCGGGCCAGTTCGCCCAGCACGCCGATCGTGCCCACCTCGGGCCGCGCCAGCCGCAACTCCGCGGCGAGCAGTGCCGCATACCGGCGCCTCGCCTCTGTGGGATCGCTCACCGCCTGGCCATTCCGACACCGCGTTCACGTGTACCGATCGGGATCTTCATCGTGGACTCGCCGGCATCAGAAGCCACGGTGAAGTGCGGCGTCCGGACCTCGACCCACGGACGCGGCGTCGCGCGCGCCCGGGAAGCGAGGGCCACGGAGGCCACGAACACGATGGCGATCGGCGCGGGGAAAGGGGCATCGGATCCTCGGGGTGGCTGAGTCGAGTCCGGAAGATATCCCGAATCCGTTGACGCCGGGCACGGGGGCACGCGCCCGACCACGGGGCGGAGCAGGCCTTGCATCTTGGCAAACCGTTCCTCGTACACGCGCAGGAACTGCTCGAGGTGCTGTTCGACGAGACGAAAGAGCGGGGACTCCCGCGCCCGGCGCGGCCGGTACACCCACGCACATATCTCCACGCCACCCCAACTACCGGCGGGAGAGACCTGCCCGAGTCGAGAACGACTGCCCCGCGTGCAGCGGGGATAGCTGTCTCGGACTGGCACAAAACAGGTCCGCCAAGGGTGCCCACACGCGGGCTCATCGGCGTGCGTACCGAGGTCCTCACCGAAACGCGCAAGGCGCTCGCCGCCGCCTTCGCAATCCGACACGCAAAGGCAAATCGCGTCTCAACGGCCGCTGACGGCAGCAACAGTGGCGAGGAGCGCCCGGCGGGCAGACCGCGCTCCCGGACGGTCTGCGCCCCTGGAAGGACGCTCATTCGAAGCGCAGCGGCACGCGGAGGGCGCCGGCGAGGTGGGAGACCAAAGGGTAGAGGGCCCGGTAATCCCGGATTCTTCCGTCGCCGTGGACGCGGGTGATGACGTTGCCCGCCCGGAGGAGCGCCAGTTCGTTGCCGCCGGCGAGCCGGGCCGTGACGGTGTAGTGGTGGCCGTAGGCGCCGCCGAAACTGTGCCCCGTTGGACGCTCGACGTGGATCTCCTCCGTGAGCTCCAGTCCCTCGACTTCGCCGAGGCTCGCCCGGCGTGTCCGGCCTCGGACCCTGACGACGAGCTCGCCGGACGTCCAGTCGAAGAGAGCGTGGCCCGGCCTCGCCCGGTGCAGGCCGACGGCCGCGACCACGAGCGCGATCGCCGAGACGGGAATGAGGCTGGCGTTCACCCCGCCGAACAGGAAGTCCGGAGTCCCCGGCCAACGTTGCAGCCAGAGAAGAAGGCCCGCGAGCAGGAAGCCGGCGAGAGCGGGCAGGAGAGGGCCCACGCTCCACCCCTTGTCGATTCGCACCTGGGACCCGGGCGCCCACTCTCGCAGCCGGTACGGCCTGGGAAGGCGAACGGCCGGATCGAAGGGCGTCCGGGCTTCAGCCAGCGCGGGGGCGTCCGCATCGATCTCGACACCGGGCAAGCCCCGATCCGCCGCTCGGTCCGCGCGTATCCGAAAGTCCCGAGGGTCGTTGCGCAGGACGCGGAAGTGTCGCAGACCCACGAGGTCGCCGAGGGTTCGCAGAAGGTCGAGAGCGGCGGAGCGTGTGGCCACGCCGTCGATGTGCAGCGTCGTCCGCGGGTGGAGCGGCGCGTCGCCGCTGCCCAGGATCTCGATGTCGATGGGGGCGTGCCCCTGGCCCGGTCTGGCGTCCGACTCCGTGCTGAACCCATGGGGGATCTCGAGCGCGATCGCGTGGATCTCGGAAAACGGTGTCGACGTGGGCTCGGAGGGGGGATAGCTGCCGTCGCGGTCTCCCAGGACGAACCGGCCGGTCTCGCGGCGTGCGTCGAGGAGCCAGGCCCGTCTCCCGCCGTCAAACACCCCGGCCAGGATCATCAGGGCCAGGAGGAGGGTCATGCCCAGCCACGCCCACTGGCGGAGATCGAGGGCTTGGCCTCGCATCGCCGTCGCGATGACCGGGGTGTTCACGACGAAGAGCGCAACGAAGATCAGGCCCGAGCAACCCAGGACCTGGCCGGCGCTCCGGCATTCGTGCGGCTTCTCCAAACGCAGGGCCTCCGGTCCGTGCTCTCGGATCGTCAGCCTCGCCATCATGAACCCGCTCCGTCGGCGAGGCGCAAGGACCTCGTCCGCCCGAAAATGCCTGGGTCCCAGACAGTCTTCCGAGAGTGCCGGTGGCGCGACTCATGAGCCCCACAGGACCCATCCGACCCTCCTCGACCTCGCTCTGGCCTCCGCTGACGGAGACACTACCCGCCATGCCGGGCGTGGGTCAAGATCGAAGGCGGCTGTCGAAGGTGACGACCTCAGGTGGCCTGGATTTCCCGCCCCTCGTCGTGCACGGGCACCCGAACCACCTCGCGGATTGGTAGCGGCTTCTCCTCCTCCGGTGGGCTCCGGCCCAGGCTGACGAGGATGTGCAGATCGGCCACTCGGTGACCATCGCCGCGACACGGAGCTGGCCGGCCAGGTGGGCATCGCGGCGAGCACGATGGTCCACGATGGCTTCACTGCGGTCTGAAGCCACTCGAGCAGGCTCTTAGAGTAGGGCGTCGGCATTGTCTGCCCAGGCCAGAGCTTTGGCCGCGGTCTTGTCGGTGACGCCAAGGTGAGCAGCGATCTGGCTGAGGCTAAGCCCCAGGGCGCGCAAGTGACTGACATCCTGACTGATGCGCTGGTACAGGGGTCTGTCGGTGGCTACTTCGAGCGGCAGCTCAGCTGCGGTTCGAGTTGCGAACGGGTCCACCATCGCAAAGCATTCGAACCGTCCTCCGTATCTGAGGACGGGTCCATTTCCATCAGGGCCCAGGGGGCTGGCGCGCGTGTCCGACCCATAAATATGGCAATATGGCCCCATGAAGACGACGCTCGAGATTCCGGACCCGCTGTTCCGCAGGGCCAAGTCGACAGCCGCCGAACGCGGGCAGACTCTCAAAGAACTCGTGACCGAGGCATTGCAGGAGAAGCTCGCGGCGAGGACGAACCAGGCCGGCCCCGCAGAACCCGAATGGATGCGTGGCTTCGGCAAGTTGCGCAGGCTGCGCAAGGAGACCAGGCGCATCCAAGCCAGGGTCGACGAAGCCTTCGAGGTCGTCGAGCCCGAGGACCGAACGTGATTCTGGATACGAACGCGCTGTCTGCGTTCGTGGACGGGGAGGCCGGTGTCGGCGAAGCTCTGCGCCGGGAGGTTCGCGCGGCCATCCCGGTCATCGTGCTGGGCGAGTTCCGGTACGGTATCGCGGGGTCCCGCCATCGCGCGGCCTACGAAACTTGGTTGGAGACCCACCTGCCTCGTTTCGACCTGCTCCCCGTGACGGACGGGACCGCCATCGCCTACGCCGAGTTGCGCGTGGCCCTCAGGCGCCTCGGTCGTCCGATCCCGGCGAACGACGCCTGGATCGCGGCCCTCGCCCTGCAGCACCGGCTTCCGGTCCTGAGCCGGGACGAGCACTTCGACGTGGTGGCCGGAGTCGAACGCAAGGGCTGGTAGTTCCCGGACCGGAGTCGGGGAAGACCTATTCCCAGCAACCCCCGGACGACCCGCTCCAGCGCGGCGGCCTGGATCGGCTTCTGCTGGAAAAACGCGCCGGCTCTGCCAGCCGACGGCTTCGTCATCGGCTCCTGACCGAGAAGCCCCGCTGCGCCAGATCGCGCCAGAGGTTGCGCCTGATCCGGTAGATCGCCGCCCATCGGGCGAGCAGTTCGCTCGCTGCCGCCGGGTTGATCTCAGCGACGGCGGCCAGCCAGTCGGCGGACGGCGTGTAGTCGGCCGTGGTGTTCCCCGGGTCGGGCACGAAGCGAGTGACGTTGTCCCGCCAGAAGGCGAGGACCTCAGGGAACAGCGAACGAGCATCGAGACGCGCGCACCACGACCGTCGGGTGGCTTCGAGACGGCCACGTTTACCATCGACCGAGGCGGAGAGGAGCTTCAGGAGCTTTGGTGCGGACTCCTTCAGCGTCGGGGCCGCCGAGTCCAGGTCTCGCGTCATGACCGCGAGCGCGAGAAGAGGACTTCGGTCTCGATCGCGCACCGCCCAGTCGCGGCGGGCGGACTTCAGTTTGACCGCGGACGCGGAACGGGCTTCAGCAAGCGTGGTACGAACCGCGGCCTGGAAGACGGCCACGCCCTTGGGACCGGCCTGCGCAGCGTCCACGAGGGCCGGCACCCAGCCACCACAGGGTACCCGTGGCCCGGACCGCCACGTCTGCAGCGTCCGTTCGACGATCTGGGTGCGCCAGTCGGCGAAGAGCGCGTCATGCACCTCGTGGAGCGCCGGCGGGACCGCACGGAACGCCTCCAGCATGACGTCGCCGTTCTCCGCCTCGCGGAGCGCGGTGATCTGGAGAGCGAGCGAGGCGGCGAGATCGACGCGTCCCTGCCCCTCGGCCGTCTGCTGCCAGAGGCGGAGCAGCGCCGCGAGCTTCGTGCCCTCGTCGTCGCCGCAGTACCGCTCGCGCTGGATCAGCAGCTCTCTGCGCGGGTCCCACCGACCGCTCTTGTCGAGACGCAGCCGGGAGCGGAGGGCCTCATCGATGAGGGTGGAGGCCTCGTCGAAGGCCCGTCGCTTGACCGCGTTCCTGACGAGCGGAAGGGCGAGGGTCCAGTCCTGGACGATGTTCGCGCGGGACGTTTCCGCGTGCAGCGTGGGATTCCAACGCCTCGACAGCGCCCTCAGGATCTCGGCCCAGCTGCCGCGGGCCCGCGTAAAGGCGTCGGCCCACCGCTCCGCTGAGCGCTGGCGCGTCATGCTCTCGAGGAGGGCGCGAAGGTGCTCGTCGGACCGCCCGAGGACGAACTTCTTGACGCTCGGCTGGTCGAGGTCGACGTGCTCGAGTCGGGTCTCGAGATCGCGGATATCGTCGAAGAACGCCGGCGCATCGCGCGCGTCTCGCCGGGTAACGGTCCACTCCCACTCCAGGAGGCTGGAGGTCGCCGCCGGGCCGAGGCTGCAGGGCTCGCCTCCGTCGGGTTCGATTCCGTCGGGCAAGCCCGCGCCCAGATCGTCGTCCAGCGCCTCGAGGGCATTGGTGAAGCTGAACTCGGGGGCGATCCGCTCGGCGATCACGCGGCCTATGAGGGGGCGCATCCGGGCCGCGATGGCGTCCAGGTCCGCCGAGAGGGAGACGGTGTCGAGGTATGGCGGCTCCCAGTCAGCCTCCTGCAGGATGTACTTCCCGTGCTCGTGACCTGCTTCCGCGACGACCGCGTTCCATTCTTTCCACAAGCGGTCCCACTCTTGCCGCGTCTTCCCCTTGCCCGCAACCGGGGCCGCGGCGCTGGTGCGCCGGTCGTTCCGCGGTGGCGGCCTCAAGGCCGGGCCGAGAGCGGCACCCGTGTCGGGCCCAAGGCGTGCGATGAGCCGGGCGCGTGCGCCGTCGTCCAGCTCGACAAGAGCGCCCGCGAGTACGCGTCGAAGCTCACCGTCGGAGAGCGAGGCCTCGAGCCGTGTCAGGAGGGCCTCATCTTCCGGAGGAACGTCCGGGGACTTCTTCCGCAGGCGATCTCGCGTCACGGTGGGGAGGCTATCATCGCGCGTCCCACGCCGGGACCGCGCGCAAGGTGCCTCATCATGCGGGCCGAGCGGCCGCCGGGACGCCACAACGCCGCCGAGCCGGCGCAGACGTGTGCCATCAGAAAGGACATGCCCAGTTGTGCCGCAATGCGGGTCAGGTGAGCC
>Ga0326597_10009129_pt1 | contig 13327 bp, 10 predicted proteins | sample RVTome_12_FD_203789 | JGI IMG/M metagenome (GOLD analysis project Ga0326597, IMG submission 203789) | Soil microbial communities from uranium-contaminated site in the Upper Colorado River Basin, Wyoming, United States - RVT100D185 | ecosystem: Environmental > Terrestrial > Soil > Contaminated >... | reverse complement strand
CTGCCTCAGCGCAGGCTGCCGGCGATCTGTCGAATCTCTGCCGGCGTGTGCTCGCCTCCGAGCGGCGTTCCCGGCACCAGATGCCTGCCCATGGCCAGCCCGCCGACGAGAACGGGCTCGAACCCGATCTCACGAATGAGGCTCTGCGCGACCGCGATCGCTTTCGGATCGTCGCCCGCAATCGGTACCCCGACCGGCTCGCCCGGGCGATGTGCGATCTCGGCCAGCCTTCGAGAGCCGATCGCATTGAACGCGCGGACGATGTGCGCGCCCGGCAGCAATTTGGCGGTCACCAGCCCGGCTCCGCCCTGCTCGCCGACCCGTTTGACGAAGTCCTCGCCGTCGCGCCGCGCGATCGGATTGCTCACATCGATCACCAGCACCTTCTTGGCGAGGGCGCCTGCATGAGCTTTGCCGATCTGCTCCATCGCGGTGTAGGGAATCGCGATCACCACGACATCGCCGAAGGCGATCGCCTGCTCGACCGTGCCGGCCTGCGCGAGCGGCCCGAGGCCGGTGGCGAGGCCCTTTAGCTCCCCGGGATGGCGCGACGAGAACATCACCGGATGGCCGGCCTTGACGAACAGCGCGCCGAGCGCGCCACCCTCACGTCCGGCACCGACCATGCCGATCTTCAACGGCGAGCCGGCCGTCTGCGCCACGGCGACGTGCGGCCGAGCCGCGACCGCGAGCACTGCCAGGCCGCTCCCTGCCGTGCGCATGAAATCCCGGCGCGTGTGATCAGCGAAGGTGTCGCTTGCCATGATCGTCTCCTCCGGTAACGGCACTCTGACGGGTGTTGGTTGGGGAGGTTATCAAAGGGAAGCCCAGCCGTCCACGACAAGCAGGGGGTTTGTCAGGCCTATGCGCCGACGTGGCCGCGGGCCTGCCGGTGCGATTCGGGGGCGTAGCGACCGAAGAGCAAAGCGGTGGCGGCCAGCAGCAGGGCCGTGGCGCCGAGAGCTGCGTCGGCGCCGACGAGGTCGGTGGCCAGGCCCAGCGCGATCGGTCCCACGACATAGCCGAGATCGGCCAGCATTCGGTAAGCGCTCATCGCGGCCGCGTTCATGCCGGGGGGCGCGACGTCGGCCGCGTAGGCCGCTGGCGCCGCGCCGCTCACGCCGACCGCCAGGCTCCAGGCGACGCAGCCGGCCAGGAACCAGGCATAAGAAGGCGCCAGGAGGAAGAGCAGGAGGGAGACGCCGGACACGAAAGTGGCGGGCACGATCACGAACTTGCGGCCGTAGCGGTCCACGAGCACGCCGGAGGGATAGATTACCGCCAGGCCAACCAGGCTCGCCAGCGCCAGGCCCAGTCCGATACGGTCCGTGCCGAGAGAGAGCCTGTCCTGAGCCAGGATCGGGATGACGTTGAACAGCGCACCCGTGCGGGCAACGGCGTTCATGAAGCTGACCAGGCTCACGAGCATGAAGCCCGTGTGGCCCGTGAGAATGCGGACCTGCGAGCCGAACGGCGGGAGCACGAGCGCGGCTTCCGAGCTTCCCGGGCTTCGGGCGGACCTGGTCTCCGGGATAAGCGCCCAGGCGAGCGCCGCGGCCAGGACGCCGGCCACCGCATAGGCCAGGAATGGCGCCCGAAGCCCATAGTGCTCGGCCAGGAACCCGCCGGGCAAGGGTCCAATGCCCACCGCGAACAGGAATACCCCCTGGTAGATCGCCATGGTGCGCCCGCGTCGCTCGGGCGTGGTGATGTCGGCCAGGATGATCTGGCCGGATATCAAGACGAGCGCGGCTCCCGCACCGGCCACGAAGCGGGCGCCCACGAGCACCGCGAAACTCGGCGCATACGCGCAGAGGAGATTGCCGGCAGCCGTGACGAGGCCTCCGACGGCGAGCGCCGGCCGGCGTCCGAGGCTGTCCGCGAGCCGACCGGCGGGCATGGCCACGAGAAAGCGCGCCAGCCCGTAGATCGCGATGGCCACGCCGATGGCCGACTGTGACACGCCGAAGGACCGGGCATACAGCGCCAGAACCGGAACGATCCCGCCGAAGCCGAGCTGATTGACCGCGATGAGGACGCACATCCAGGCGAGGATGCGGTTGGGCCGCGGTCGCTGCATGACCGCTACAATGCCAGAGGCAGGCGGCGCCGGCGCATGGGAAACAGCGGCGCCGCTCCGCGCGGCGGCGAGAGCAGGCTCGGGCGCCTATGGCTCAGGTGGATAGACCGTTAGTTCTGGCTCTCGATCAGCGGGCCTGATGTCGCTCTTGCCCACCTATCCCTTTCCTCCTCGGGGGCGCGGCAAGCCACGCCGCGACGCCCGATCCCGCGACCGCGACCGCCGCAGTCAGGAACGCCAGCCCGTAGCTCCCTGTGACGTCGAAGAGCCAGCCGCCGAGGAATGGGCCGATCGCGCCGCCGAGCCCGCCGCCCGCCTGGACGACTCCGAGAATCGTGCCCAGACGCGGCCCTGAGAAGACGTCGGCCGGAATCGCGGAGAGTTGCGCGATCCGCATGCCGAATCCGAACCCGGACGCCGTGTACAGAAGGAGAAGCTGCAGATCGTGAGGGCCCCGGACCGCAGCGAGGCAACCGATCCCCGCCATCGCGACGATAGAGCCGAGCGCGAACACCCAGCCACGACCAAGTCTGTCCGAGAGCCAGCCGCCCAGGAGGTTGCCCGCCATCATGCACAGGGCCCCGAAGGAGAACAGCCACACGACCGTGCCCTGCCGAAAGCCGCGATCCACCGCGTGGGCGACCTGGTGCGTGGCCATGATCTGGAACCCGATGACGCCGAGCGCCGTCATGATGAACGCGGCCCAGAGGCGGCCACTGCGGAGCGCGTGTCGGAGCGTCCATTCCTCGACTGCAGGGCCCGCGCGCCGGGGGAGCCCGAGCCCCGCGTCGCTCGGGGACCGCTCACCGTGAGCCGGAGGATCCCGGTAGAGGAGCGCGAGCGACACCGTCGCGGCCGCCACCAGGCACCCGAAGACGACGAGCGCCCTGCGCCAGCCCAGAGTGGCGATGAGCCACCCATTCAGCGGGTAGAAGGCCACCGCACTGCCGGGTCCGCCGGTGCTCAGGATCCCCATCGCGATCCCGCGCGCCTGCACGAACCAGCGCGTCACGATCGTGGTCGCGGGGATGAGGATACCGGCGGTTCCCGCGGCGCCGATGACTCCGAAGCACAGGTAATATTCGGTCAGCGACGTCACCCGGCCCGTGAGGGCGAGGGCCGAGCCGAGGACCAGGCCGCCGAGCGTCACGACGGCGCGAGCACCCCAACGATCGTTGAGCCAGCCGGCCACCGGAGCGAAGATGACGAATGCGAGCCAGCTCAGCGAGTAGCCGAGCGCGATCGGGCCGCGCCCCCGGCCGAAATCCTCGAGCATCGCGACAAAGAAGAGCGCGAACGTGGAGCGCGCCCCCCACGCCAGCGCGTTGACCGCGGTGGACACCGAGACCATGACCCATCGGTATCGCCCGGACTCTACCTGGGGCGTCGGCATCGCGGTCTCGACAGTGCCTGAGCCGCACCTCCCTTGTAAATCATGAATGGATCGTCTACCATCGAACTATGGATGCAGACGTGAACATCGCGTCCGTGGCGGCCCTGGTCGCCGATCCCGCCCGCGCGCGGATGCTCACCGCCCTCATGGATGGGCGAGCGCGCACCGCGAAGGAACTGGCATACGGTGCGGGTGTCACGCCACAGACCGCGAGCAGCCACCTCGCAAAGCTCCTCCGCGCCCGCCTACTCGCCATGGAGCGCCAGAGCCGCCATCGCTACTTCCGGCTGGCGGCGCCCGGAGTGGGGAACGCGATCGAGGCGCTCATGGCGGTCTCACCGGCCCACCCCCGCGCTGCGGCCTCCGAGGGGCCGCTCGACGGGCTGCGCATGGCCCGAACCTGCTATGACCACCTTGCGGGGCGGATCGGGGTCTACGTGACCGATGCGATGGTGCGCCGCCGCCTACTCACGCCGACGGGACGCGAATATCGCCTCACCGCCGCCGGCGAGCGCGTTCTAGCGCGCCTGGGGGTAGACATGGATAGGGCGCGCCGCGAGCGGCGGGCGTTCGCTCGCCAGTGTCTGGATTGGAGCGAGCGCCGCGCCCATCTCGCGGGCGCACTCGGCGCCGCGGTCGCGGAGCGTTTCCTGGACCTCCGCTGGGTGCAGCGCGTTGAAGAGGAGCGCACGCTCACGCTGACACCGCGGGGCGTGAGCGGCCTGCGGACCTGGTTCGGCCTCAACTGGAGGCGGGTGCGCTAGTCCAGCCAGTCTTCCTCTTTGAGCTTCCTGGGCAGGTACGTCTTCGTCAGGTAGCGGAAGTCCTTGTTGGCCAGCGCGTCGAGCTCGTACTTGAGCCCGGAGGCAAGCATCCGCTTGATTTCCTCCTGCCACGGCTTCTTCTGAAACCAGCGGTACTTGAGCAGCTCCTTGGCCCGGCTCACGTCCTTGTCGTTGAGCTTGATGCCGACGTTGCGCGGGAGGCCGTAGGCGTCGGGATCGGCGCTGGACAGCCCGATGAACTTGGCCTTGGGAATCGCCATCCGCTCGCTCTCGAACGCCAGGTTGATCGAGCCCTGCTTGACGACCGAGTAGATGTAGTAGCCCCACGGGTCGTTGTCGACGAGGACGTACACAGGAAGCTTGTACTCCTCGTGCAGGCGACGGGCCAGGCGCCGGACGCCGCGGGGCGGCTGGCCGTTGCCGGTCAGGAGGACGCAGTTGTACCGGCGCCAGAACTTGTCCTCCGAGAGACGGTTCCACTGCGTGCCCTTCTCGACGAGCAGGACGAAGTCGGCCGTGCAGCGGCGGATCTCGATAAAGTCGGGCTCCACGATGGACGGCACCGAGTAGCCGCCCTTGCCCAGGCGCGCGCAGTCCACCCGGTCGCCGTCGTCGCCGAAGACGACGGGCCCCACGATGCTGCCGGCGTTCTCGGCGCGCACGTGCAGCTCTTCGCGCAACGCCGCCAGCGAGACTTCGAGGTCCTCGATCAGCGGGTCGGATTCGTTCTGGCCGTCGAAGGTATTCTCGCTTGAGCCCTTCATCGTGTGCTTGGTGCGGTAGTAGATCTCCCGGAGCGAGGTCGTGAGGTCGGCCCGTTGCAGCTCGGACAGGGCATCGGCCACCAGCACCGTCTGCATGAACTTCTTCGCCATTCCCACGTTGAAGAACGTGCGCGCCTGCTTGCGCTTGCCCATCTCGATGATGCCGCGCTTCTCGTTGAAGTTCACGTTGGCCAGGCTGCGCACGGGGATCGACAGCGTGGGATCCCGGCGAAGCTCGGCGGCGGTGATGACAGCGTCCGCCACGCTGATGAGCTTCTTCTCGACAGCCCCGGTCTTCCTCGGCTTCGCCTTCGCCACGGCTATTTCTTTCTCTTCTTGGGCTTGGTCGGCCGTGCCTTGCTCTTCGACTTGGCCTTGGTCTTTGCCATCCGGCGCGCCGGCGCGGGCTTGGCCGTCTCCGGCTTGGGCTCCTCGTGAGCCTCGACCGCGGTTGGCCCGGCGCCAGGCAGCACGGGAGCGTCCCCCTCGGTCCCTTCGGCGGTGACGATGATCGAGTGCGGGAGCCCTTCCGGCCCGCTCTCGCGGCTCAGGATCGCGTCGGTTTTCTCGCCACCGGTCCGCTTCGCGGCAATCTTCTCCAGCTGGGTTTTCAGCTTTTCCTTGGACAGCTTGCCGCCCTTCAGCCGGGTGCAGGCCTCCACGACCTCTTCGATGTAGAGATCGAAGATGTTGCGCCGGCGGAACTCGCTCTTGGCCCGCTCGCGCCGCCGCAGGAACATGCCAAGGCGGCGTCCGCATTCCTGCAGGGCGAGCTTGATCTCCTTCCGGATCTCGTCGTAGTCGGCGATCGCTTCCTTGGACTCGCTGGTGAACGGCACCCAGACCGAGGCCATGTGGACGAACACGACCATAGGGCCGGCCGGGAGCGCGCCCCTGGACTGGGCCAGGCCGTAGTTCCGCCACGCGGTCTCGAGCGCGGCCTTGAAGGTCGCGCACGCCGACTGCTGGTAGAGCAGCGGGACCCGGTTGGCGTAGCGAATGACGCGGGCCAGCTCGCTGTCGTCCTCGCGCTGCTCCCCCTCGGCGAGCGGGACCGCGGGGGCCGCCGGGGCGGCCGCCGCCTGGTCAGGTCCCTTGCCGAACGCCAGTCCCGCCTCGATGACGAACGGGTTGCCACGGTACACCGACGGCGGCCGGGTCACCGCCGTGTAGAACTCTCCTTTGATCTGCTTGTAGAGGCCGTGGAGGATCGCCTTCTCGCCGATGGGCGAGATGCAGTTCGACGGCGGCGCCATGATCTTCGCCGCCTGGATGGCCCTGTAGAGCGCCTCGGCGTCGGTGCCGTGGATGTTTCGGGGCCGCGCATTGGGCGACAGCTTGGCCGTCTTGCAGATCTCCTGGGCGACGGCCGGGGAGACGCGGCTGAAATCGCCGGAGAGAAACCCCGAGAGCCAGTGGCTCCGGGTGTCGTGGAGCATCCGCAGCAAGATACCGAACTCGATGCCGTAGGGATGCGGCTTGATCTCGCGGGGCTGGGGCGGCAGCTCATTGATCGTCCGCGGGTACTCCCGCGTCTCCTCTTCCGGCGTGTGGTAGACGAGCTTCACGTGCGGATTGGCGATGGCGACCTGCTCGAGAAACTCGTCCACCGAGGCGCGGCCTCTCTGATAGCGTCCCTCGATCTCGAGCGTCACCTGCGTGCCGCGCTCGTGGTTCCAGTCGATCTTCTTGTTCTCGAAGATCCTCGGCTCATTCTTCTTTGTGTCGATCTGGACTTCGAAGTAGTGGGCCGCTGACCGCGCGCCGGTGCGCGAGATGATCTGCACCGGCTTGCCGGTCGTCAGCTGGGCGTACATGCCGGCCGCCGATATTCCTATCCCCTGCTGGCCCCGGCTCATGCGGAGCCGGTGAAACTTCGAGCCGTAGAGGAGCTTGGCGAAGATCGGAGGAATCTGCTGGCGGACAATGCCCGGGCCGTTGTCGATGACGGTGACCCGAAAGCGGGTCGCCTGGCTGGCGGGAGGCGGCGCGTCTCCATTGTTCGGCGCGACCGCCAGGGTGACGACGACCTCCGGCAGGATGCCAGCTTCCTCGGAGGCGTCGAGCGCGTTGTCCACGGCTTCCTTGACGCAGGTGAGGAGCGCCTTTCTCGGGTTGTCGAAGCCGAGCAGGTGGCGGTTCTTCGTGAAGAACTCGGAAACGGAGATGTCCCGCTGGCGGGCGCCCATCTCGACGGCGGAGACGGACGATTTCGGCTCGGCGGCTTTCGGTTCGGCGGTCGGAGCCTTGGCGAGTGCGGTGGCCATCTCCTACCTTGATACCAAATCCGCGCTAGCGGGCACATCTTTTAAAAACCCGCATTTTCGTCTCAAGTGGGCTTCGTCGTCACCGCGCTCACCGGGCCAAGGAGGTGCGGTTGCTCCTCGGGGTCATCGCTTACGATCTGCGCAATCTGCTGCGACGGCTCGTCTTGCCCCTGGCCATCCAGAGCTGGTCCCTGACGAGCCTCCAGCAGCGGCTGTTCAAGACCGGTGGTCGCCTGATCCGGCACGCCCGGTACTTTCATTCTCCAACCGGCCGAAGGCCAACCGGCCGGGGGCAACCGGCCGGGGGCCACTTGACAGAGCGCCCGTTCGGGCAGATCCTCGGGCGCATCGAGCGACTTGCGTGGCGTCCGACCTGATCAAGGGATCTGTCCCCAGGGAGGTGAGACGAGGAGCAAAACGGATCCGCAGAACGGATTAGTGGGACGTCACGTCGTCCGCTTACCAGCCCAAGAGAGAGGAGAGTGTGGTCCATATCGCAATTCCCGGGTAAAGCTTGTTCTCAGTCCTCGCCTTGGCACAGTTCATCAGACTATTCGTCAGGAGGAGCCACAATGCTGTCGAAAACTGCTCGGCTCACCATCGTCGTGAGTCTATTCGCCGGGGGGCTGGCTGTCCTCGCCGTGGGCGCGCCCGGAAACGCGCAGTCGCGAATGCCCCGCACGATCGTGTGGACCGCGTACGACGTAGGGTCGGCCGGCTACATCCAGGCGGCGTCCATCGGACATGCCATGGCGGCAAAGGAGGGGATCACGGTCCGCGTCATCCCGGCCGGCAACGACGTTTCCCGCCAGGCGCCGCTCGCCGCCGGCCGTGCGCACTTCGGCGCGCTCGGCATCGGCTCCTTTCTTTCGCAGGAAGGCGTCTTCGAGTTCGCCGGCACCGACTGGGGTCCGCAGCCCGTGCGGATGCTCGGTGCGTCGTGGGGCGACTTCAACACAGGGAACGTGGCAGCCGCAGGCGACGCCGGCATCAAGGCCGTCGTGGATCTGAAGGGTAAGCGGGTCGCCTGGGTCGTGGGCGCCCCCGCGCTCAACCAGAACATGACGGCGTTCCTCGCGTGCGCGAACCTCACCTGGACCGACGTGAGGAAGACCGACTTTCCGTCCTGGGGCGCCGCCGGGCGCGCGGTGATCGAGGGACAGGCCGACGCCTACATCGCAAGCACCAACTCGGGCGTGGTGTACGAGCTGGCCGCCTCGCCGCGCCGATACGTCGCGGCGACCGTGCCGAGCCCCAAGGAGGACGCGGCCTGCTGGCAGCGGCTCAAGAAGGCGGCGCCGTACTTCGAGTACAACGAGGCCAGCATCGGCGCGGGCACGATCTCCAAGGAGAACCGTCACAAGGGCGCCACGTACGGCTACCCCATCATCACCGCGTACGACAAGCAGCCGGCCGACATCGTCTACCACCAGACCCGGCTGATGTACGACCTGCTGCCAGACTACGTGAAGGCGCACCCCGGCAACGACGGCTTCGCGCTCGACAAGCAGCGCCTCACCTGGGTCATGCCGTACCACGAGGGCGCCGTCCGCTACTTCAAGGAGAAGGGCGTGTGGACCGCCCAGATGCAGAAGCACAACGACAACCTCGTGAAGCGGCAGGAAGTGCTCCACCAGGCGTGGGAGCGGGCGCTGGCCGAGGCGTCCGAGAAGAAGATCAAGGCGGCGGATATTCCCAAGCACTGGATGAAGGTCCGCGCGGCCTCGCTGAAGGCGGCGGGCCTCGAGTCGTACTGGGACGAGTAGTCCGGGAGGAGCCGCTCCTCCATGGCTCCTGACGCAGAGCTGACCCCGCGCCACCGGCAGCTCTCGAGGGGATGGCTGGCCGTGCTGATCGGGTTCAGCACGGCTGGCAGTCTCCTGGCCATCAACCAGCTCTTCAACCTGCGGTTCGTGGCGGGTTACACCCTGCTGGAGAACAGCTACCTCTACATCCTGCTTGCCCTCTTCTTCCCGCTCACGTTCCTCATCTTCGCGCCCACGACGCGCGCCGCCCGGGACCGCGTGCCGTGGTTCGACGTGCTGCTCTTCCTCGCCGCCGTGGCGGTGCCCTGCTACTTCGCGTGGAACGGCCTCCGGATCATCCAGGAGGCCTGGGACTTCAGGGCCCCGACGACGGCGGTCTGGATGGGCGCGGTTCTCTGGCTGCTGGTGCTGGAAGGCGCGCGCCGCGCGGGCGGCGTCTGGTTGTTCGCGCTGCTGGTCGTACTCTCGCTCTACCCCGTCTATGCTGGGCATCTGCCGGGACCGGTTTCCGGCCTTTCCCTGTCGCTGGCCGACACGATCCGGTACCAGACCATGAGCGTGGAGGCGATCCTCGGTATTCCCATGCGCGTGTTCGCCACGCTCATCATCGGTTTCATCATCTTCGGCTCGGCGCTCCAGGCCACCGGCGGCGGCCGCTTCTTCATCGACCTCTCTATGGCCATCCTCGGCGCCGTGCGCGGGGGCCCGGCCAAGGTGGCGATCGTCGCGAGCGGTCTGTTCGGGTCGATGAGCGGCAGCGTGGTGTCCAACGTGCTCTCGACCGGCGCGGTCACCATCCCGACGATGACGCGCACCGGCTTTCGCCCGGAGGTGGCCGCGGCCGTCGAGGCTACGGCGTCGACGGGCGGCACGCTGATGCCGCCCATCATGGGCGCGGTCGCCTTCGTCATGGCGTCGATCCTCGGCATCCCGTACGTCCAGGTCGCCATCGCGGCCGCGATCCCGTCGCTCCTCTTCTACGTGAGCCTCTTCTGCCAGCTCGACGCGTACTCCGCGCGGAACGGGCTGCGGGGTCTCCCGTGGGCGGAGGTGCCGTCTTTCTGGGGAACGATGCGCAAGGGCTGGTTCTATCTCTCGGCGTTCGGGCTCCTCGTGTTCCTGCTCGTCGCGTTGCGGCGCGAGGCGCACGCGCCCTTCTACGCGACGGTCGTGCTGCTGGGCCTCGCCATGATCCGCCGGGAGACGCGGTTCACGACGCGGACCTTTCTCGCGTTCCTCGTCAACGTGGCGAAGACGCTCTCCGAGCTGGTGACGGTCCTCGCAGCCGTGGGGCTCATCATTGGGGCGCTGGCCGTGACCGGCGTCGCGGGGACGTTCTCGAGCGACGTGATCCTGCTGGCGGGGGGCAACGTGTTCCTGCTGCTGTTGCTCGGCGCGGTGGCGTGCTTCATCCTCGGGATGGGCATGACCGCCACGGCCGCCTATGTGTTCCTCGCGGTCGTCATGGCCCCGGCCCTAGTGCAGCAGGGCCTGAACCCGGTGGCCGTCCATCTCTTCATCCTCTACTGGGCGATGCTCTCCTTCATCACCCCGCCCGTGGCCATCGGCGCCTACGCCGCCGCCAGCATCGCCCGCTGCAGTCCCATGCGCGCGGGCATCGAGGCCATGCGCTTCGGCGCCGTGAAGTACGTCCTGCCCTTCTTCTTCGTCTACAACCCGGCGCTGGTGGCGCAGAACGCCTCCGTCCTCCAGATCCTGCTGGTGACCTTCGCCGCGCTCCCAGGGGTCGCGCTCCTGGCGTACGCGCTCCAGGGCTACCTCCTCGGCGTCGGCCCGGTGGCGAACAACACCGGCGGCTACGTCCTGCGGGCGATCCTCGTGATCGCGGGCGCCATGCTCGCGGCTCCGGAGCCCGTCACCGACCTCATCGGCCTCACCGTCGCCGCCCTCACCTACGCGCTGCTGCTCGGCGCCGCGCCGGTGCGCCAGGCGCTCCTCGCGCCGCGAGCAAGCCCGCAATAGGGACCAGAGTCAGCGAGCGCCCGGGGTACCCCCCAGCGAGGGCTCGGAGGCCTTGGCGCTGAGCGCGCGGCCGGCCGACAGCACGGCCAGCGCCGACAGGACCGCCAGACCGAAGAGAATCGGCCGGTAGCCTCCCCACGCCAGGTAGGCCAGGCCGATGCTCAGCGGCGCGACCGCGCGGGCCAGCGTGGACCACACGGACAGCGCGCCCGCGATGGCGCCGTAGTGGGTGCGACCCCAGAGCTCGGCGACGAGCGATGCCCGCACAAGGGTGGCCATGCCGTTGCTGATTCCGAAGCAGGCCACGAAGGCGAAAAGACCGGCGGTTCCCGGCACACCCCACAAGATCAGGAAGGCCAGGCTCTGGAACGCGAGGATCAGCATCGTGACCGCGCGCGACGACAGACGCGTGCGCAGCGGCGCAAACGCCAGCCGGCCGGCGACCTGCATCGCGCCCACCAGGCCGATCACGGTCGCCGCGAAGGTCGGCTTGTAGCCCCACTCGATCAGCATGGGGACGGAGTGCAGGCTGATCCCCGCATGCGCGAACGACTGGATCAGGAATGCGAGGGCCAGGAACCAGAAGGTAGCCGTTCGGAGCGCCGCTCGCGCGTTGACGTCGGGCGGCTCGCCGCCTTCACGCCGAGGGGCCGCCCCGCGCCCGCGTGTCCCCTCGTCTGCCGGGCCGCCGCGCAGGAGGAAGGCGTGCATCGGGATCGTGGTCGCTCCGAGAAACGCCGCGAGCACGAGGACCGCCTGACGCCATCCGAGCGAGGCGGCCAGCACGCTCGCGATCGGGTTGAAGATCGTGCTGGCGAGCCCGGCCGCGAGCGTCAGGATGGTGAAGCCTCGCTCGCGGTCATGCACGAACCACCTGGCGAGGACGGCGAAGGCCGGCTCGTACAGCACGGCCGCCATCGTCACGCCGACGGCCGTCCAGATGAGGTACAGGGCGGGCAGGCTCTCGACGCGCGCCCAGGCCGCCAGCAGCGCGACGCCCGCGCACGAGCCGAGCGTCATCATGAGGCGGGCGCCGCCGCGATCGACCCAGCGCCCGGCGGGAACGGCGCAGGCAGCCGACACGAGCAGCGCGATGGAGAAGGCCGCCGTGCTCTGGGCGCGCGACCAGCCCATCTCCCGCTCCATCGGCGCCAGCAGGATGCCGAAGGCGTAGTAGAGGATGCCCCACGAGATCGTCTCGGTCACGGACAGGGTCGAGAGGATGACCCAGCGGTATGTTGACGTCTTCTGCATCGTCGGGCGATCGTGCCAGAGCGGACGGGAGACGTCAAACCGCGCTAGAACCGCTCCATGCACCCAGGTGGATTTGGCTGACTCCTTCAAGTTGTTCAAGGATATAGTTCCTGTGACGGATTGAGAGACTCCCCATTGAGAAGGGATACGAGGGAGGCTCTCATGGAAGAAGAGGAGGTAATGCCTTTGTTCGGGTTTGGCGACCTGCTGCGCGTCGACCTTTCTACGGAGACGATCCGCCGTGAGGCGATCCCTCTGGAGATGCGCCGCCGCTACCTCGGTGGCGGCGGTATCAACGGCCGCCTGCTGTGGGAGCACTTCCTCGACGTCGACCCCAAGGTCGATCCGCGCGGCCCCGACAACGTCCTGATCGTGGGCCTCGGACCCCTGGGCGGCACACCCTTCGGCTTTGGCAGCAAGACAAAATTCACCTTCAAGTCACCCGCCTACGGGCTCTTCGGCGACAGTGTCTCCGGCGCGGGCTTTGGCCCGGCCATGCGCTGGGCCGGCTTCGACCACCTCGTCGTCACCGGAAAGGCCACACACCCCGTGTACCTCTGGATCGACGACGGCCGCGTCGAGCTGCGCGACGCGCGACACCTCTGGGGAAAGAACGCCCTTGAGGCCGAGCACGTGATCAAGCGCGAGCTCCACGATGAGGAAGTCCACACTGCGCTGATCGGCCGGGCCGGAGAAAACCTCGTCGGGTACGCCTCCATCACGGTCGGTGGCCACCGCGCCGCCGGGCGCACCGGTGGCGGCTGCGTCATGGGCTCGAAGAACCTCAAAGCGCTCGTTGCCCGGGGCAGAAGAGGCGTGCCGGTTGCTGACGTTGCCGCCTTCCGGGCCGCCATGGACGAGGTGCAGCGTCGTATCGACAAGCTGCCCGTGGTCATCGACAACTGGCGCCGCCTCGGCACGCTTCGCAGCGTCGACTTCTACGACCTGATCCACTGCAACGCGTACAAGAACGGTCAGCTCTCCGCCATGCCCAAAGAGGCCAACACCAAGCTCAATGGTGCGGCCTACGTCAAA
>Ga0326597_10009127_pt1 | contig 13328 bp, 10 predicted proteins | sample RVTome_12_FD_203789 | JGI IMG/M metagenome (GOLD analysis project Ga0326597, IMG submission 203789) | Soil microbial communities from uranium-contaminated site in the Upper Colorado River Basin, Wyoming, United States - RVT100D185 | ecosystem: Environmental > Terrestrial > Soil > Contaminated >... | reverse complement strand
GCATTGCGTAAATGCATCGATGCAGGTTCGGCCGTCGGCGAGCATTGCGCTCTCGGCCCCAAACGACTCGACCCCAAGGTACAGCGCATTCGTGTTCTGCCAGCTTGCCGCGTGCGGTGTGGTCCGCTCGAACGCGTGCCACTTGATCTCCTCGGCGCGCGCACTGAGCGCATCGGCCGCGAGTTCCGCGACCTTGGATTGTTCGTCTGCAAGTCGCGGCCGCAAGGCTAGACGCAAAGCCGCCTGGCCTAATGCATTGGCGAGGCGACGATGCAGCATCTGCGCGCCGCGCATTACGGCCGTGGGCAACCCCGGCGAACCCAAATCGGCGCCCAACACCCCATTCAAGATGCGCGCATAGTGCTCCTGCGCCGCCGCATTGAGCTCGTTCAGGAGTTTGATCTGCTCGGGCTCGAAAGGCTCGCCGGCTGGCGTTGACTCCAGTCCCGAGAGTATCCGTTCGAATGCAGGCTTCGAGCCCGGGTTCTCGCCGTGTTGCACGAACGCGTCCGAATGCTGAGCTGCCGGTACCGCGCTGGTCATTCGCCGGCGACGCGTTTGCGCTTCTTGGCCCGGCCGGGGAAGGTTTCCATGAGCTGGTCACGCATTTCGTTGGCCAGCAGATGCGAAGTGAAATCGAGCGGTACACCCAGCCAGCGCTCCAGCTGATCGTCGGGTAAGGGCTCTGCGTTTTCCGGCACGGAATAGAGCGGATTGCTCGAATCCAGGGCTTGGCCCAGGATCTGTATGGTGGTCCAGTCCGAATCCTCGCCGAACGCCTGACGATAGGCGAGCGCGAGCCGCTGGAATCGCTCCAGCATATTCTCGCGCCGATAAATCGCGAACAGCGCCTGCCATGGACGAGTGCTGTCAGTGCGCACCGACACGGCCATCTCGAGCAAATCGATTGCCCGGAAGGTATCGCCATCGTCCATGTACAGCGTGCGCGCCTGTTGTACGATCTCTTCCGGGGTCGAAAGCGCAACAGTGCGCTCTGCGCTCGGCTGGAACTGTTGGGTGATATGAAATTCCCGGCTGACGTCCATGCCCGGATGAGTGGCCGTTGCTGCCGCCCGTGCCGAGCTCTCGGGGACCGCGTGAGTATTGGTGGTCGGCGGCCGCGCATCCCATTCCATGGTTGCATCCGCGACCAGGGGCTGTGACGTCTTGCCCCGTTGCGGGGTGCGTTTCATATCTGGTATGGGCAGTGCCGCGCCGGCTAGCTGCGTGCGATCGAGCTCAAGAGATTTTTGCGCTGCGGGCTGTACGTTTCGCGGCGACGGATCTTGCCGTACTGCCGCTGCGCTCGGCGCAGTTCGCACTGATCTGGCAGGATTGCGCCGTCCCAGTTTGTACGCGATCGCAGCGCATAACAGCGCCCCTAGCGCGCCACCGACAACGCGCCAATCGGTGAGCAGTTCGCCGATGCTACGCGACTTGCGTACCGTGTTAGCCGGGAAAACGCTCGCTGTCGAAGCGGCCACCCCGACCGTCGTTCCAGCAGTCGCTGGTGCGAGCGTGACCGGGCTGGTGGAAGCTGGGGTGGCTGCGGAATCCGCCGTCGGGGTCGGCGTCGCCAGCACTTGCTCGAGCTGTGCCTTGAGTAATTCCGCCTGTTTCTGCAGCAGCGACAGACGATCCTCCAAGTCGAGCAGACTGGCGGCCTGATCGTCGCTGCGCGCGCGCAATTCTGCAACGCGACTCTGCCCGTCCTGAGGGACCGCAATCGTCGGCGTGGTTGGTGCTGCGGGTACGGCTGTGGCGCCAACGACCGCCGGGGCGCTCGAGTGGCTGGTCACGACCGGTGCTTTCAAGATGCTATCCGGGCCAGATGCGGTGGGTCGTCCTCTCGGCGCCGGGGGCGCTACGCGCGCCCTCGGCGCACGTGCGGCGCGCGACGGCGCTATGCGTGTCGCGACAGCTACGGGCGCAACCGGGGGCTGCTCAGCTTGGACCTGTAGCGGTACGCCTTCGCCCAGCACCACGAAATCGCGCACCACAGGGTTGGTGCATCCGACCTCAAGGCGCAGAGCGATTACCGGACTCGTGACACTGCCCGCAGTTTCAATGATGACGGATTCGACCGGCCCAGTGGGATTGATACGCACGCGTGTGCTACGCAGGGGGTCGGCGCCTTCGGGCGCGGCCGGGTTGGCCCCGACGCGAATACAATTGGGGTCGAGCACGGCGTTGCTGCGTACTGGAACAGCGGCGAAGAAACGCTCGCCGAGCCGCGAGCGTACGTCGATGTCGCCAATGGCTTGAGCTCGTGCACTGCGCACCCCTGGTAAGAGCATCAGTGCCACTGCCGTTGCAGCGACCAGGGTCTTGACTGCAGGGCCGTGCGGCGCCAGGCGCAAGCTATCGCGCTCGAGACGCGCTGCGGGTTGCGGTGCGGGAGTGAGCGTCACGTTCTTCATCGTAGGCGGCCTAGGCGGAAACAATCATACGTCGTTCGGCGGCAGGCAAGTGACCGCAGACTCCTGGTCATTAACGACCGCCCCGAGCGCAGCTTCAGTAAGAGCATGCCATTATCTGGCGAATTTGTCGCGGCTAGCGTGCACCATTCGTTGTCTACTTGGCGCCACTGTGGCACGCATGATCCAAGGTGCGTAGCCCGCAATAAATTGCTGCGTCGCAACACGGACTGCTTATGGATGGGTGCGGTTACCGTCCCGCCGGCTCTGGTCGGTAGAGGTGCTGTCGTCTACGAATGGCGCGCGCGACCGCAGCCGGCTTCTCGGCTGGCTGCGGAACATGGGGAAACGCAACTGCAGACATAAGTCAGAATATCGACGAAGATCAAGGTTCCTCGAACATCAGCGCAATCTTGGAGGAGGCCAATGACAGCATCGACAGCAATTCTGGCTCCAACTGCACCAGTGCATCCCGAGGGCACCGGCGGCGCAGCCTTTTCGCTCGATCGGCTTGAAGGCAAAGTGGTCGGCTTCCTCGACAATGCGAAGCCTAACTTCAGTCATCTGGTCGACGCCATCGCTGAGCTGTTGAGCACGCGGCATGGGGTCGCCCGCGTCATCAAACACCGCAAGCGTGCTGCATCGATTCCCGCCGAAACGAGCGTCCTGGATGCGTTGAGCGCCGATTGTGATTTGGTGATCACCGGCTCCGGGGATTGAGGCTCGTGCACGTCGTGGAGTATCCACGACAGCGTTGAAGCCGCGAAGCGTGGAACGGCCGGCGTGACGGTCTGTTCCAGTGCCTTTGAATCGCTCGGGCGCGCTCAGGCGAAAGCGCTCGGTCAGCCGAATCTGCCGATACTTCGAATCGCGCATCCATTCGGTAATCGCAGCCGCACGGAAGTCGAGACGATGGCGCGTGAGTGCGTCGATCAGTTGGCTACGCTAGTCGCGAAGGGAAATCCCCAAGAAGCTTCCGGGCAAGCGTCCGCGCAAGCCGCCCACGCGGCGGCTTCCCGCTGCGAACGTATCGAGATTGCCGGCGACGTCGATGCCGTAAACCGCCTGTTTCGCCGCCGCCGCTGGAGCGACGGGCTGCCCGTGGTAGCGCCGACGCCCGAGCGCGTCGAGCGGATGCTACAAGGGGTGTTGCGCGCGCCGCAGTCGGTGATCGCGTCGGTTGCGCCCGCATTCGGCGCGGCGACGCTTGAGGCCATAGCGGTCAACGCCGTCGCCTCGGGCTGCGAGCCGGAGTATCTCCCGCTCCTCATCGCCGCGGTCCAGGCTGTTGCTGAACCGCAGTTCAACTTGCAGGCTATTCAGGCGACCACCAATTCAGTAGCGGTCTGGGTCATCGTCAACGGCCCCGCCGCGCAGCAGCTCGAAGTCAATGCCGGCATGAATTGCTTGGGTCAGGGAACGTGGGCGAATGCGACCATCGGCAGGGCCTTGCGGCTGATACTGCAAAACATCGGTGGCGCCGTCGCTGGCGAGATGGATCGCGCGACCCACGGCCAGCCTGGTAAGTACAGTTTCTGCTGTGCTGAGAACGAAATCGACAGCCCGTGGGAGTCGCTCCATGTCGAACGCGGATTCGCGCGCTCGCAAAGCACGGTGACAGTTGTTGGCGCCGAGGGCACGATGAACATGAACACGCACACCAAGGACGCGGATCAGTTATTGCGCGTATTTGCCGAGACCATGCAGCATCCGCCGAGCAACGAATACACGCACGGTGGCGAGCCCTGGCTGATCTTGTGTCCCGAGCACGCGAACGTGCTGCAGCACGCAGGGCTCAGCAAAGCAGACGTCAAGCAAGAGCTTTGGGAGCGTTCACGTATGCCGGCGCGGCGAATGGCCGACCGCGATCTCCTGCGGGTACTGGAATCTCGCAAGGACGAGCTGGGCCCAATCGGCCCGGATACGCTCTTGCCGATCGCGCAGCGTCCCGAGGGCATCGGCCTGATCGTGGCCGGCGGTCCGGGCACCCATTCAGTGTATGTGCCGTGCTTCGGCAACTCGCTCGCGGTCACACAAGAAATAACCTAACGGAACTACGTGCTGCGTCACCGCGCGCTACCACATTAGCCGTGGCTGGTCGACCCGCCAGGTCTCGAGCATAGAGCAGCAATCGAGAATGGCGGCTTTGGCCACCTCCGGGGGCATACGCCGAAATCTGCTGCTCGGCGGGCCGTCGGAACCGCCAGAGGTCCTCATTTCGACAAAGACGACGTCATTGCCGCGCGTCTCGATCTCGATACGGCCAGGGTCTGGCACCATCGTTTCCAGCACGGTACGCCCTGCTAAGACGATGATGCGAAAAAAGGTCCCTGGCAGCGACAATCCAACCAGCCGATCGTTTGCAATCAGCGTGGTGGTGGCTTCGCCTATGTCGGCGCGGTAGACGTAGATCACACCATCGCGCGTGACCGGCTCAAAGCGTTTAGCTTCGGCGTCGCGCGCTGGCGGGGCTTCGGGCGTAACGACGCACGCGACGCAAAACAACGCCGCAAACAATACGCTGTAGGTACGCATGAAGGCCATCCCGCGAATGCTACACCCTGCCCGTAGCATAAACCTTGCGGTCGAATTTGGTTCGCCAACGCCGGTCGGCCATCTGCGGACCGCTCAAACGCGCGACCTGGCGAAGGACATCCTTAGAAGCGAGTGTGCTTTTGGGGCCGCAAGCGCAAGCGCGTAGCGAATTCCTCTCGCGAGGCGTAACCGCTACTGTACGCGAGCCAGCTCTGTTGACAAGGTCGATTACTTAACTGGGCCAGCGGGAGCCGCTGCCTGCGGTGAATCTGGGGCGGAATAGGCCGCGGGCGGAATCGCCGGCGGCGTGATTGCCGGTGCACCGCGCGGATAACCGGCGGCATCGATCGCCGTGCCCCAATTGTTTGCGTCGAATCCTTTGACCGTGCGGTTCGTGCCGATGATCAGCAGCGGAATGGAGTTGTCGCCGCCGCTGATTTTCTTCCAGGCCTCCTGTTCGTCCTGGCGCGCGGGATTGCGTACGGTATGCGGTATGCCACGTTTCGCAAGATAGTCGCGCGCCCTATTGCAGAGGTCACCGCAATCGTTCATCCAGAGCGTCACTGGATTTCTCTTTGCCGCCTCCTGGACGGCGAATGGCGCTCCCGCGGTTCCGATCGTATTCTTGACGATCTTGTGTTCTTCGACTTTTCTCGCGTTGGGAGGTGGCGGACGATCCGAGTACTGGGTCCCGCCTTGCGCGTCGATCCATTTGTACAGGGCGGCCTGCGCCGGTATTGCCGCCGCCGCGACCAGAAGTGCAAAACCGATAAACCTCATTGTCCTCTCCAGAGAATCAGGCATAACGCTGATTACTCTAACACACGAACCACCCGCGCAGCAGGCAACCGATCACACATGTGCGGATTCAGTCATGCCATTGTGGCGCAACAGTGCATCGATGCGCGGTGCGCGGCCGCGGAAAGCGATGAACGACTCAAGCGCAGGGCGGCTTCCGCCCATGCCAAGAATTTCATCGCGAAAGCGTTTCCCCGTATCGGGATTGAGCACACCGGTTTCCTCGAACAGGCTGTAGGCATCCGCCGAGAGTACCTCGGCCCATTTGTAACTATAGTAGCCAGCAGCATAACCCCCGCCGAAGATGTGCGAGAAACTGTTCAAGAAGCGATTGTAGGCCGGGGGTACGAACACGGCGACCTCGGCGCGCACACGCGCCAGCACATCATCTGGCGTATTGGCGCCTTCAGGGTCGTACTCGCTGTGAATCAGCATGTCGAAGAGCGAGAATTCAAGCTGGCGAACGGTTTGTAGGCCGATCTGGAAGTTCTTGGCCGCGAGCATCTTGTCGAACAGCGTTCGCGGCAGCCGTTCGCCACTATCGACGTGCCGTGTCATCGGTGCGAGCACGTCCCACTCCCAGCAGAAATTCTCCATGAATTGACTCGGCAGTTCGACCGCGTCCCACTCCACACCGTTGATTCCCGCGACCGGAAGATCCTCGACGCGCGTCAGCAGGTGATGCAAGCCGTGACCGAATTCGTGGAACAGGGTGCTGACTTCGTCGTGCGTGAGCAGCGCGGGCTTGTCACCGACCGGGGCTGAGAAATTGCAGGTCAGATAGGCGACCGGTACTTGGATCCTCGTACCACGGCGCCGGCGAACGATGACCTCGTCCATCCATGCGCCGCCGCGTTTAGCAGGACGAGCGTACAAGTCCATATAGAACTGCCCGACCTGTGCGCCAGTGCGATCGCGCAGCGTATAGAAACGCACGCTGGGATGCCATACGGGCGCCTGGTCGCGCTCGATGCTGAGCCCATAGAGACGTTCAACCAGCGCAAACATTCCGGCGAGCACTTGCGGCTCGGGAAAGTATTGTTTCACCTCTTGATCGGAGAACGCGTAGCGCGTCATGCGCAGGCGCTCGGACGCGTACGCAATGTCCCAGGACTGCAGCTGCTCGAGGCCGAGTTCGGCGCGGGCGAAGGCTCTGAGTTCGGTAAGATCGCGCTCCGCATAGGGCTTGGCACGCCGCCCCAGATCGCGCAGAAAGCTAAGCACCTCGGCCGGGCTCTTGGCCATCTTCGCCGCCAGTGAATACTCGGCATAGTTGTTGAAATCGAGCAGGCGCGCAAGCTCGCGGCGCAGCTTGAGCTTCTCGGCGATGATCGGTGTGTTGTTCCATTCTGGTTTGCCAAATTCGGCCGCGCGCATTACGTAGGCACGATAAAGCTGCTCTCTTAAGCTCCGGTCCTCGGCGTACTGCATGAGCGGAAGATACGAGGGAATATGCAACGTGAACTTCCAGCCCACCTGTCCGGCATCGAGCGCAGCTTTGCGTGCGGCTTCCAGCACATCCTGCGGAATTCCGATCAAGCGTGTTTGGTCGGATTCGAGATGGACGAAGGCATCGGTCGCGTCGAGCAGATTGTCCGAAAAGCGCGACGAAAGCTCGGCCAAGCGCTCGCGCACGGCGCTAAAGCGTGCTTTACGCTCCTGGGGAAGTTCCGCACCGCCCAAACGGAAATCGCGGAGTTCGTTGTCGATAATTTTTCGGCGCGCGGCGCTCAGGGCCGCGAATTCTGCCGAATCCGAGAATGCGCGATAACGTTCGAATAGCGCCTGGTTTTGCCCCAACTCGGTCCAATACTGCGTGACCTTCGGTAGCGCCGCGTTATAGGCTTCGCGAAGTTCCTGACTGTTAATGACGGCGTTCAAGTGTCCGACCTGTCCCCAGGACCGGCTGAGGCGCTCGTTGGTATCGATCAAGGGCTGCACGAAAGCATCCCAAGTCAGCGGCGTGTCCGCGCCAAGCAGGCGCTCGACGGTTGCGCGGCACTCGTCTAGCAGCGTATCGATTGCAGGCGCCACCAGCTCGGGCTTGAAATCGTCAAAACGGGGCAGTCCGGAGAAGTCGAGTAAAGGATTCATTGCGCTTGCTCGTGTAAGACGGTAGCTCGTGGACGGTCTGCATACCAGTATACCTTTAGCCGACACGCACTACACGGAGCGCCGCGACGTCTCGGGCTTCCTAATCACAGCGATCGTTCCACTGGGTCGGCCTGCATGATGCGCGAAACGACGATGTGCGATAAGCTTGCGAGACTTTCGCTCAAGGGGCTTCCCCGGGCTGACAATGCCGCAAACAACCCTCGACGAATCGGCCACTACCCAAGACGAGCGTGACCTCGAGCTCTATAGGTCGCGCGTTGAGCGCCCGCCGCAGCTCAAGATCGCCGAGTTCAGTCGCGAAGGGCGGCTGCGGCACGTCATTTTCAGCGGGCAGTTCCCTGTTGACCTGCTGGAAGATCTTGCCAGCACGGCCGACAAGATCCGGTTGCTGTCGCGCTCGCGCGCCGGTCAGGACTTCCTGCTGAAGTTGCTACACCACAAGCGGGCCATGCTTTACTTTACGCAGCCCTCGACCCGCACATTCCTGTCGTTCATGGCAGCATGCCAGATTCTGGGGATGACGTGCAACGAGGTTCGCGATCCGACTACGTCGTCGGAGACCAAGGGCGAAACCCGGTTCGACTCCATCCGGATGTTCAGCAGCTACTTCGACTTGGTGATCATGCGTTCCCCGATCGCGCGGCTCGCCGAGTCATGCGCCTACTTGATGAACGACCTCGAGCGCAATGACAGCCGCAGCGTGCCGATCATCAACGCAGGTTCAGGCGCTGACGAACACCCGACGCAGGCGCTCCTCGATATCTACACGTTGCAGCGCACGTTCCAGTTCGCTACTCCGCAGGGCTCGCCAGTTGCGTCACGCCTGGAAGGGCTGCGGCGCGATTTCCCGCGGCTCAAAACAGGGCTCTCCGGCAAGGTCTACGGTTTTTGCGGCGACGTCGGCCGGGGCCGCACGGTCCGCTCGCTTGCGGCACTACTGGCCCTGTATGCCGACGTGACTCTTGTATTCGTGGCGCCGGATCAACCGACGCTGCGACTGGGGAGCGACTTGCGCTTGCAGCTTGAGCGGCGCGGCGTGCGCATGGTCGAGCTCGAATCGCTCGAATCCCCGCTCGACGGTGCGCCGGCTATCGAGCGTCTTGACGCACTCTATATGACCCGTATTCAGAAGGAACACAATCTAGTCGCGGACGAATCGGCATTCGCCCGGATCGATTTCTCTGTGTATAAGCTTACGCCGGAGCTCGTGCGGCGCATGAAACCGTATGCGCCCATCCTCCACCCGTTCCCTCGGGATCAGCACTTTGGCGAGGTTCCGCCCGAGATCGACAATGACCCGCGAGCCATGTATTTCCGCCAAGCTCGCAACGGAATGTGGGTTCGCGCGGCGCTGCTCGCGCATATATTCAATGTCGATCATCAAGTGGCGCGCTATTACCACGACGAATTCGGCAACTGGGATGCTAGGCAGACGGGCGACGCACAACGCGCCGACCCGCGCCCGAATCGTTGAGCGAAACGCAGCGATTTATCGAGACCGGCTCATCGCTCGTTTTTCGGCAGGGTCGCGCCCGGGCGTCTATCCTCGAACCACGTTTCTAGGATGACGCATGCGGCCATGGCGTCGACAAGGTGCTTCTGGGACTCGGCGCGCAGTCCGCCCTGCGAGAGCTTGCGGCTCGCGGCCCATGAGGACAGCGTTTCGTCGATGACGTCGACCTCGATACCGAAACGCGCGCTCAGGCGGCGGATAAAACGACCGATGTGCGCGTGGAGCGTGTGATCGTCTTGGCGCGCGCCGCCCGGGGCGCCAACGATGAGCCGCACCGGCTGCCATTCGGCGACGAGCGCCGCGATCGCGTCCAAGCGTCGGCGGTTGTCCTCAAATGCAATCGTGCTCAGCGGGTGTGCAATGCCGTGCGCTAAATCACCCACCGCGACACCGACGCGTTTGGTGCCGAAGTCGAACGCAAGAACGGTCCCGGACTGTGCTTGCGGGGCGTCGAAGGCTTGGCGCACGCGAACGCGCTAAGCGTGCCCAGCTTGCTCGGAAAGACTGGCGAAATCGATGCCGAGAAGCTGCATCGCTGCCGGCAGGCGCTCCTCGAACGGAAGTTCGAAGATCACCTCGGGTTGCGCCGCAACCGTAAGCCACGCGTTCTGTGACAGTTCGTTTTCGAGCTGACCCGGCGCCCAGCCCGCGTAACCCAAGGTCACCAGCAGCTTGTTCGGCCCCTCGCCTTTACCGACCGCGACCAGGATGTCTTTGGAGGTCGTCAGGCCGAGCTTGCCGTTGACGGCCAGCGTCGACTGCCAGTCGCCGACCGGTTGATGCAGCACGAAGCCGCGATCAACCTGGACCGGGCCGCCGAAATGCACGGCCGTTCTCTCGAGTGTCGGCTCAATTCGGGGTACGTCAAGCTGCGCAAGCAGGGCTGCGAGCGTCAAGTCGGTCGGACGATTGATCACCAGTCCTAGAGCGCCCTGCTCGTTGTGTTCACAAACGTAGGTGAGCGATCGGGAAAAATTAGGGTCGGCCATGCTCGGCATGGCGATCAGAAAATGGTCGGTCAGGTTCATTCGACAGCCATTGTAATCGCCCTCGCTGACCTTCACAACGAACCCAGGCCTGGCCGGCACTTCTCACATTACCGGCCGGTCATAAATGATCCACGGCGGCGTGCTGCGCTGTGCGCACTCCTCGGGTTCGGGCGCGGCCTGCGGCTCACCGACAACGTGGTGCTGCTGAGCTACTTGCGCCAGAAGGCTGGCGTGAAGATCACCAGCAGCGTAAACAGCTCCAGCCGACCCAGCAACATTGCTGCGGTGCAGATCCAGGTCTGAACATCGCTCAGGTCGCCGTAAGTCGCGGTAGGGCCGACCCCGTGCAGTCCCGGTCCGATGTTGCTCAAACAGGCGACTGCCGCAGAGGAGGCGGTGCGCAGGTCGAGGCCCGTTGCGACCAGCAAAAGCATCGTGATGATAAGGGTGGCTGTCCAGACGAAAAAGAAGGCGAGCACCCCGACAATGACGTCATCGGGAATTCGCTGACTCGCCACCTTGACCGGGATGATCGCGCTCGGATGCAGCAGGCGCACCAGGTCTCGATAGATTTGCCTGTAGAGCACGATCGCGCGGATCATCTTGATCCCGCCGCCAGTCGAACCTGAGCAGGCCGCGAACGTGCCGAGGAACAAAATCCAAAGTGGCGCGAATAACGGCCATAGATTATAGTCGTCCGCTGCATAGCCGGTGGTCGTGCCAACGGAGATGGTATTAAACAACGCATAACGCATAGCAGTTGCGAAATTCGGGTAGACGCCGTTGACCCAGAGATAGGCGCTGATCAGCATCACGCTACCGAGCATGAGTGCGATGAAGGTCATCACTTCCGGGTCGCGCCGATACGGCAGGATCGAGCGCTCGTGCCAGACACGGAAATGGGTGGCGAAATTGACGCCCGCTATGAGCATGAACGTTATCGACACGGCTTCTATCGCGGGCGAATCGAAATAGCCGATGCTCGCGTCGTGGGAAGAGAATCCACCTAGTCCCATGGTCGTGAACGCGTGCACCAGCGCATCGACCCAGCTCATGCCAGCCGCCGCGTAGGCGAAAAAGCAGGCGAGCGTCAGCACCGCATAGACAGTCCACAGGACCTTGGCGGTCTCCGTTATTCTGGGGGTGAGTCGAGCATCTTTCATCGGACCGGGGGTCTCTGCGCGGTAGATCTGGCGGCCGCCCACGCCGAGCAGAGGCAAGATGGCGACCGCGAGAACGAGTACACCGAGACCGCCCAGCCACTGCAGTTCAGCGCGCCACACATTCACCGATGCCGGCAAATCGTCCAAACCGACCAGCACTGTGCCCCCACTTGCCGTAAGTCCGGACACTGTTTCGAAATAGGCGTCGGTGAGCGACAGCTCCGGTATCGCCATCAGCAGAGGAACGCTCGCGAAGGCCGCACCGCCGACCCACCCGAATACCACTAGAGCGATTCCGTCGCGCGGTTTGAGCTCGCGGCGAAAGCGTCTCGTTGTTAACCAAAGGATGTAGCCGGCCGCGCAGTTGAGCGCCATCGAGGCGATAAAGTCGTGCGCCGCCCCATCGCCAAGGCCGACGGAGATCGCGAGCGGCAGGAGATGCCACAAGCTCATCACCATGGCGATGAGCCCTAACAGCGGGGCGACGGTAAGGATCGTGGTCAACGGGGGATGCGCATGAGATGCATAACGCGGGACAGCGACGGGCGCACGGCCGCGCTCAGAGAAAACCCGCGTCGACCTGAAACAATTTTTCGACCCTGGGAACGATGCGCTTGGTGACCGCAAATACGATGACATGGTCGTCGGCTTCGATCAAGGTGTCGTGATGCGCAATGATCACCTGATCGGTCGCGATCGCCCGCACGTGCGTGCCTTTGCCGCCGATGCGGCGCACGATTGCCGCAATGGTTGCACCTTTTGGCAGGTCGATTTTGTCTACCCTGCGGCCGACCACCTTGGAAGACTTGGCGTCCCCATGAGCGATGAGTTCAAGTGCTTCCGCAGCGCCCCGGCGTAGCGAATGCACGGCGACGCAGTCACCGCGGCGTACATGCGCGAGTAGCGTGCCGATGGTGGCTTGAGCGGGTGAAATCGCAATGTCGATCTGCCCGGCCTCCACCAGGTCGACGTAGGAGCTGCGGTTGATCAGCGCGACCGCTTTGCGCGCCCCCATGCGCTTGGCGAGCAGCGAAGACATGATGTTGTTCTCGTCGTCATTGGTCACCGCACAGAAAAAGTCCATTTCGTCCACATTCTCGGAGTCGAGCAGCTCCTCGTCGGTGACATCGCCCGCGATCACCAGCGTGTTGTCGAGATCCGTGGCGAGCCGTTCGGCGCCAGCCCTGCTGTGTTCGATGATTTTCACCTGGTAGGTCTTCTCTAGCGCCTTGGCGAGCCGCCGGCCGATATTGCCGCCACCACCGATCATTACGCGTCGAACCGGCTTATCCATGCGGCGCAGCTCGCGCAACACGTCGCGGATGTTCTCTGTCGCGGCGAGGAAGAATACTTCATCGCCAGCCTCGACCACGGTATCGCCCTCGGGGATGATCGGACTGTCGCGCCGGAAAATCGCAGCAACCCTAGAATCGATGTTAGGCACGTGCTGGCGGATATCGGACAGCTGGTGGCCGACCAGTGGACCGCCGTGGAACGCGCGCACCGCGACCAGGGAGAGGCGTCCGCCAGCGAACTCCAGCACTTGCAGCGATTCCGGAAACTCGATCAGCCTGACGATGTTGTCGGTCAGTATCTGCTCGGGGCAGATTGCCAGATCGACCGCGAAGTTGTCGTCGGCAAAAATCTCCGGGTGTTCGAGGTAATCCGCGGCACGCACGCGGGCGATACGGGTTGGCGTGTTGAACAGTTTGCGGGCGAGCTTACAGGCGACCAGATTGGTCTCATCGCTTTGCGTCACGGCAACGAGCATGTCGGCGTCTTCAATGCCGGCGCGAAT
>Ga0326597_10009126_pt1 | contig 13328 bp, 11 predicted proteins | sample RVTome_12_FD_203789 | JGI IMG/M metagenome (GOLD analysis project Ga0326597, IMG submission 203789) | Soil microbial communities from uranium-contaminated site in the Upper Colorado River Basin, Wyoming, United States - RVT100D185 | ecosystem: Environmental > Terrestrial > Soil > Contaminated >... | reverse complement strand
GCTGCCGCTGCGGAGGGTGGAAGCGAAACCCATCGTGAAAGGTCGCGAGCCATGATCGATGGGTTTCACGCTGTTCAACCCATCCTACGGGCTTCGCCAGTCCGCCGACCTCGCTACGCCGGAGCGACCCGCTGCGCCAGCGCGACAGCGCGGCGAGAGCCCCGCCTGCGCGGCCGACCCGGCTACGCCGGAGCGAAGCTCCCGCTTCGCCGAGGCGAGAGCCGCTTCGGCGCGGCGAAGGCCCGGCTTCGCCAAGGCGAGAAGCTGGAATCCAGGAAAAGTGTGCCCAGAGCGCCGCCGCTCGATCTGGATCCCGGATCGCGCTCCGGAGTGGCTATCTCCAAATGTCGCGCCTGGGGTCGCGATCACTGAGCTGCCCGTCCCCATATCGACAAAGCCTGGCTTTTGCAGTAATGAACCCGCCTGCGTCCCAGGCCCGCACGGGTCTGCATGAGCCGCGCCGCGCGCCGCTCCTCTGCGCTCCGATAAGAACCGACGATCAATCAAGAAGAGAGCCAAGCCATGAACATCATCGAGGAGCTGGAAAAGGAAGAGGCCGAGGCGCTCGAGGCGCGGCGCCCGGTTCCGGAGTTTCGCCCCGGCGACACGCTCAAGGTCAACGTCAAGGTGACCGAAGGCGAGCGCAGCCGTCTGCAGGCCTTCGAGGGGCTGTGCATCGCGCGTGCCGGCGGGGGCATCAACGAGAGCTTCACGGTGCGCAAGATCTCCTTCGGCGAAGGGGTCGAGCGCGTCTTTCCGGTCCACTCGCCGATGATCGAGTCGATCGAGGTGCTGCGCCGCGGCCGGGTGCGCCGCGCCAAGCTCTATTATCTGCGCGCGCGCCGCGGCAAGTCGGCGCGCATCGCCGAAGCCTCCGACATGCGCACAAGGCGCCTGATCGACGCCGAGCGCAAGGCCGCCGCCGAGGCCAAGGCGGAGGCGGCCGCCGAAAAGGTCGCCGCCTTGGAGGCCGCGGCCGCCGAGGCAGCCCAAGCCGCCGCAGCCGCGGAGGCCGCCAAGGCGGAAGCCGAAGCCGCCAAGGCGGAAGCCGAAGCCGCCAAAGGCGAGGCGGCCGCGCCCGAGGAGCCGGCAAAGAGCGAATAGAGCGGCTTTGCGGCGGTGAATTCATAACGGGCCCTATATCAGCGCCAGGATTGGCGAAAAGGACGAGTACCGACGGACATGAACGCCCCGAAAACTCTTTACGACAAGATCTGGGACGAGCATCTCGTCGATGAGGCCGACGACGGCACCTGCCTGATCTATATCGACCGCCACCTGGTCCACGAGGTGACGAGCCCGCAGGCCTTCGAGGGGCTGCGCCTGTCGGGCCGCCGCGTCCGGGCGCCGGAAAAGACGCTGGCCGTCGTCGACCACAATGTGCCGACCACCGACCGCAGCCACGGTATCGGCGACCCGGAAAGCGCGCTACAGGTCGAGACCCTGGCGAAGGCGGCGGCCGAGTTCGGCATCGATTATTTCAACGAGATGGACAAGCGCCAGGGCATCGTCCACATCATCGGCCCGGAGCAGGGCTTCACCCTGCCGGGAACGACCATCGTGTGCGGCGACAGCCATACCGCGACCCACGGCGCCTTCGGGGCGCTCGCCAACGGCATCGGCACCTCGGAGGTCGAGCACGTGCTGGCGACCCAGACGCTGATCCAGCAAAAGGCGAGGAACATGCGGGTTGTCGTCGACGGCGTCCTGCCCGCCCACGTCACCGCCAAGGATATCATCCTCGCCATCATCGGCGAGATCGGCACCGCCGGCGGCACCGGCCATGTCATCGAATATGCCGGCGAGGCGATCCGGGCGCTGTCGATGGAAGGGCGCATGACGCTGTGCAACATGTCGATCGAGGCGGGCGCGCGCGCCGGCATGGTGGCGCCGGACGAGACGACATTCGCCTATCTGAAGGGCCGCCCGCGCGCCCCCAAGGGCGCCGACTGGGACCAGGCCATCGCCTATTGGAAGACGCTGAAATCCGATAAGCGCGCGCATTTCGACCGCGAGGTGACGCTCGACGCGGCAAGCCTGCCGCCGCTCGTCACTTGGGGCACCAGCCCGCAAGACGTGGTCGCGGTCACCGGCGAGGTGCCGGACCCGGCGGCCGTCGAGGACGAAGGCCGGCGCCGCGCCATGCGGCGTTCGCTCGACTATATGGGGCTGAAGCCCGGCACCCCGATCAAGGACATCGCCATCGACCGGGTGTTCATCGGCTCGTGCACAAATGGCCGCATCGAGGATCTGCGCGCCGCCGCCGCGGTGATCGACGGCCACCATGTGGCGGCAAGCGTCAACGCGATGGTGGTTCCGGGCTCGGGCCTGGTCAAGGAGCAGGCCGAGGCCGAGGGCCTCGACAAGGTGTTCACCGCCGCCGGCTTCGAATGGCGCGAGCCCGGTTGCTCCATGTGCCTGGCCATGAACGCCGACAAGCTTGCCCCCGGCGAGCGCTGCGCCTCGACGTCGAACCGCAATTTCGAGGGCCGCCAGGGCTATAAGGGCCGCTCGCACCTGGTCTCGCCGGTGATGGCGGCTGCCGCCGCGGTCGCCGGCCGTTTCGTCGATATCCGCGAGTGGCCGGAGAAGGCCTGAGCGGCTAAATCCGCCGCTCAGGCGCGCGGGTGGGCGCGGGCATAGACTTCCAGAAGGTGGCGTTCGTCGACCTCGGTGTAGATCTGCGTCGTCGACAGGCTGGCATGGCCGAGAAGCTCCTGGATGGTGCGCAGATCGCCGCCGGCCGACAGGAGGTGGGTGGCGAAGGAATGGCGCAGCGCGTGCGGCGTGGCGCTGTCCGGCAGCCCGAGGGCGGCGCGCAGGCGCTCCACCGTCAATTCCACGATGCGGGGCGACAAGCGTCCCCCCCTGGCGCCGACGAACAGCGGGCCTTCGGCCTCGAGCGGATAGGGGCAGAGCGCCAGATAGGTCGCAATCGCCTGGCGCACGGCGGGCAGCACCGGCACCAGTCGCGTCTTGCCGCCCTTGCCGGTCACCCGCAGCATGTCGTCGCGTTGGGGTAGAGGCACGTCCTTGAGGTCGAGGCTCAGCGCCTCGGAGATACGCAAGCCCGACCCATAGAGAAGCGCCAGCACGGCGGCGTCGCGGGCGCCGATCCAGGGCTCGACGCCGGGCCCGACATGGGTCTCGGCACTGGCGAGCGCCCGCGCCTTGACGGCGGAAACCGGCTTCGGCAGCCCGTGGCGCCGCTTCGCCGGGCGGATGGCGTAGACGGCGGCCGATTGGGCCAAGCCGGCGCGCTCCAGATAGCGGTAGAAGGAGCGCACGGCGGAAAGCGTGCGCGCCAGGCTGCGGCCGGAGACGCCGTCCGCGCGTCTGCGGGCGAGAAAGGCGCGGACATCGGCGGGCTTGAGCGCGGCAAGGTCGGCAAGCCGCGCCGCGGCGCCCAGATGCAATTGCAGGAATTCGAGGAACTGGCGCAGGTCGCGAGCGTAGGACGAGCGCGTCGTCTGAGGCGCCCGGCGCTCGTCTGACAGATAGCAAAGCCAGGCGTCCGCCATCCGCGCGGCGTCGGGCGCCGCCATGACGAACGTGCTTTGCCGCTCTTCGCCCATCCGCTTTCGCTCCTTCGATGCCCGTTCATTGTCGCGCGCGAATGTTGACGAGATGATACCAGGCTTCTTTCGGATGTTGCGCCGTCTCGCCCTCACCCTTCGAGACGGACTTGCGGTCCTCCTCAGGGTGAGGGGGAAACGTTGCTCCTCATCCTGAGGGCCGCTGAAAGCGGCGTCTCGAAGGATGAGGCCCTGTCAGACCCACAAGCTGAGAACACGTTCGAATACTAAGTGATCGACTGGCCGGTCTTGTTCCAGTCCGCCATGAAGGCGGCAATCCCCTTGTCGGTGAGCGGGTGCCTGACCAGGCTCTTGATCACGGAAGGCGGGATGGTCGCGACGTCCGCGCCGGCAAGGGCGGCGAGCCTCACGTGATTCGGCGAGCGGATCGAGGCGGCCAGGATCTCCGTCGAAAGCCCGTCATAATTGTCGTAGATGGCGCGGATCTCGCCGATCAGCTCCATGCCGTCGAGGCCGATATCGTCGAGCCGGCCGATGAAGGGCGAAACGAAGGTGGCGCCGGCCTTGGCGGCGAGCAATGCCTGATTGGCCGAAAAGCACAAGGTCACGTTGACCTTGGTGCCGGACTGGGTAAGCGCCCGGCAGGCCTTCAGCCCGTCCCAGGTGAGCGGCACCTTGATCGCCACATTGTCGGCGATCTTGGCCAGCGTCCGGCCTTCCTCGACCATGCCGTCGGCGTCGAGCGCGGCGACCTCGGCGCTCACCGGCCCGTCGATCATGGCGCAGATCTCGCGGACAGTCTCCTTGAAATCGCGTCCGGTCTTGGCGACCAGCGACGGGTTGGTGGTGACGCCATCGATCAACCCGGTCTCGGCGAGATCGCGGATTGCGTCCACGTCGGCGGTGTCGGCGAAGAATTTCATGGGTGCTGGTCCCGCTTGGAAAGGCTGCGGCTTGCGCGGCGGCGCAACCGGCGCGACCATGCCATTCCTTGTTGCTTCGATCAATCGTCCGCTATCATGACCGATGAGACCGTCTCCGTGCTGCTGCCGCTCGCGATTCCGGGGCCCTATTCCTACGCAAGCGGCGATGACGCCGCGCTTGCCCCCGGCGACGTGGTCGAGGTGCCGCTTGGGCCGCGCCGCATGATCGGCGTGGTCTGGGATGCGCCGGACGAAGGCGAGGCCGTGCCGGCGGGCAAGCTGCGCGCCGTCGAACGGCGGCTTGCCGGGCGGCCGATTTCAGCCGAGATGCGCCGCTTCGTCGATTGGGTCGCCGGCTACACGCTGTCGCCGCCGGGCATGGTGCTGCGCATGGTGCTGCGTTCCGAAAGCGCGCTGGCCGACGCCAGGCCGCGCAGCGGCATCCGCGCGACCGTCGCGGAACCCGAGCGCATGACGCGCGCGCGGCAGCGGGTTCTGGAGGTTCTTGAAGACGGGCTTGCCTGGGCCAAGCGCGATCTTGTCGAGCGGGCGGGCGTCAGCCCGAGCGTCATCGACGGGCTTGTCGACCAGGGCGTGCTGGAAAGTGTAGCGCTGCTGCCGGCAGCCCCTTTCGCCGCGCCCGATCCCGACCACGACGCGCCGGTGCTGACCGAGGCCCAGGCGAGCGCGGCACGCGCTCTCGGCGCCGCGGTCGAAGCCAACAAGTTCTCCGTCACTCTGATCGACGGCGTCACCGGGGCCGGCAAGACGGAGGTCTATTTCGAGGCCGTGGCCGAGGCGCTTCGCGCCGGCAAGCAATCGCTGATCCTGTTGCCGGAGATCGCGCTCACCGCCCAGTTTCTCGGCCGCTTCGAGGCGCGTTTCGGCGCGGAGCCCGCGCAATGGCACTCCCAGCTCACCGCAAGCCAGCGCGAGACCGCCTGGCGGGCGGCGCATCGCGGCGAGGCGCGGGTCGTCGTCGGTGCCCGCTCGGCCCTGTTCCTGCCGTTCGCGGAGCTCGGCCTCCTCGTCATCGACGAGGAGCACGACCCGGCCTACAAGCAGGAGGACCGGGTCACCTACAATGCCCGCGACATGGGCGTGGTGCGCGGCCATATCGGCGGCTTTGCGGTGGTGCTCAGCTCGGCCACCCCGTCGATCGAGACGCGCGTCAACGCCGATAACGACCGCTACAAGCGCGTCGTGCTGCCGGCGCGCTACGGCGCCCGCGCCATGCCGGGGATCGCGCTGATCGACATGAAGGCCGACCCGCCGGAAAAGAACCGCTTCCTGTCGCCGGTGCTGGTCGGAGAAGCGGAGGCCGCCATCGCCGCCGGCGGCCAGGCGCTCCTGTTCCTCAACCGGCGCGGCTATGCGCCGCTGACGCTTTGCCGCGCCTGCGGCCACCGCTTCATGTGCCCCGACTGTTCGGCCTGGCTGGTCGAGCACCGGTTCCGCGGCCGGCTTGCCTGCCATCATTGCGGCTTCACGGTGGCCGCCCCCAAGGCGTGCCCCGCCTGCGGGGCGGTGGATTCGCTCGTCGCCTGCGGGCCCGGCGTCGAGCGGGTCGCGGAAGAGGCGCGCGAGCTGTTTCCCGAAGCCCGCCTGACCATCCTGTCGTCCGATCTCGTTTCCGGCGTCGCCGACATGCGCCAGCGCTTCGCCGACATCGCCGCGGGAAACTACGACATCGTCGTCGGCACCCAACTCATCGCCAAGGGCCACCATTTCCCGCTGCTGACTCTGGTCGGCGTCGTCGACGGCGATCTCGGCCTCGGCCAGGGCGACATGCGGGCGGCCGAGCGCACCTATCAGCTCTTGCACCAGGTGGTCGGCCGCGCCGGCCGCGGCGAAACTCCGGGCCACGGCATGATCCAGACCTATCTGCCGGAGCATCCGGTGATGCAGGCGCTGGCGAGCGGCGAGGAGGAGGCCTTCTACAAGGCCGAAATCGCGGCGCGCGAGCGCCACGGCCTGCCGCCCTTCGGCCGCCTTGCCGCGCTCATCGTCTCGGGGCGGGAGAAAGAGCGGGTGACCGCGTTCGCCCGCCGCCTGGCGCGGCTTGCGCCGGCCGCGCGGGGCGTCGAGGTGCTGGGTCCCGCCGAGGCGCCGCTGGCGCTGGTGCGCGGCCGCCACCGCTGGCGCCTGCTGGTCAAGGCCGCCCGCAACGTCGATTTGCAGGGTTTCCTGCGCGCCTGGCTCGCGCAAGCGGGCGACCCGAAGGGCGGAGCGCGCCTTTCCGTCGATGTCGACCCATATAGCTTTCTGTGAAAATTCCAGCGGACATTGGTGATTACGCCAGGGCTTTTTCCTTGAGCGTCGGGATTGCGGAAACGTTCACCTTGCGCGCCGCATGCCACAGATCGTGGGCCGTCTGCATATTGAGCCAGACCTGCGGATCGTTGCCGAGAAGCTTGCCGAGACGCACCGCCATCTGCGGTGTCACCGGCTGCTTCTCGGTCAGCAGGTCGTGCAGCGTCTGCCGGGAAATGCCGAGATGCGCGGCGATGCGCGTCTTCGGCAGGCCGAGCGCCGGCAGCGTGATTTCGCGCAAGAAGTGGCCCGGATGCGTCGGGCAACGATTTGGATATCTGAGTGACCGGCTCACGACGGTACTCCAAACACAGACTCTGGTGAGACCTGCCCCTTGGTACTTGGCGCAAAAAGCGTGAAGGAAGATGACACAGCGTCCCCTCGCCCCTGTGGGGAGAGGGACAGGGTGAGGGGGGACCGACGTAAGATATTGAAACTCCTGGACCCCCTCACCCGCCCGCCATCGCCTTGCTTCGGCGGGCGACCTCTCCCCACCGGGGAGAGGTGGTTGGCGCTCAGGTCGCCATCTTTCAGGCACCAGTCAGGCAACCTCTTCGATATCCACATCGATGGCATCGCCTTGGGTCCAGGCAAAGGACAGCCGCCAAGCCGCGGAGACCATGACGCCGAACCGCGGCTGACCGCCCTCCGGGAAGGCATGGAACCGCAAGCCTGGAATGGCGAGGTCTTCGGGTGTCGTGGCGGCATCGAGCAAGTCCAGTATTTGTGCGGTCTTTTTCGCCCAGTCAGTGGGAATGCGCTCAATCTCGCTCCGTTCCCAGAAATTCCTCAAGCCGCTGTTGCGAAAGGATCGAATCATCTAAGGCTCCCGGCCAAACGAAAGCGCGCGTTGACGCACGCCTTCCATGTTGACTTAGAGCCCCGCGTGTCCTTCGCCTTCCGGCGCCCCTTTCCACGAGGGGACTTTTTTAATGAGTAGCTTAGTAGTCGACGGTTGTCAACCATAACCTTACATACAATCTACCATTGGAGCGCGTATCTGCGACCAAGAACCACGGCCCGTGTCCGCCTTTCCGTCGATGTCGACCCTTATAGTTTTGTTTGATTTTTCGCCTGCACAGCGCGGTATGCGCGGCCCGGCAGTGTCTCAGTTTGGAAAATGGCCGCTGTGCGCTATGAGCGGACGCGCGGCAAAGGGGTGTTGTAGGTCTGGTCTTGGATCGAGAAACGGACATTCTCTGACGCTGGTCGGCAAGGGGATTCTTGACCCAACTCGGACGTTAAGCGATCCGCTACATCATTCTTCTTCAGCAAACTTGTTTTGGTTACGGCTGTGACTTCATCCTAGATGAGAGCATTTGGATCAGGCTGATCAAGGGGTCAATCATTGCCTTATGTTCCGCGCTAGACCTGTCATTTCCATACCGTTGAACTCGCTCCTAAAGCTGACGAGTGGTTTTCTAATAGCCAGCGGGATCGCGCACGCCATTTCCAGGGCATTTCAAACTCGCCTTGCCATAGGCCACGTAGCGCCCTCCTTGCATCGGTCTGCTCATCCGCATAACGCCCTTTGCTGTAGCGCTTGTAATCAAGAGCCCAGCCGTTTCGGACAAGCCAAGAGCCAACATCCAATCCGCCAACTTCACAAGTTGCGACAATACGGCTGAATTCATCGCGCCCCCTTTCGACACAGGTCACAGTTCGAGTGCCCAGAAAGGCAGCCAGCGCGTTTGCGCAATCTTGGCCACAACGCCAAGGCCTGCCGTCCTTGATGCTCAGCTGGCCGTCCTCAGGTGCGTCTATGCCCCATATCCGGATGCGTTGTCCGTGTATCTCGATTGTGTCGCCATCGATGACACTGGCACGACCTTTGATAAGCTTTCCGGCAAAAAACAGAGGTCTGATTAGCGAAATAATGACAGTAAGGCTTCTGCGTATCTCCAACCGAAAATATCTTCTTCGATTATTTCTACTGTAAGAGCGCCGGTATCGGTATTTAGGAAAAGAAATGGTCGTTTTCCTAGCTGGTGTATAGTTTCGGCGAGACAAACGAATAACTTTGTCCGTCGCGTAGGGCGCACCCGTGACAAGACGACGAGCTTCACGAAAAACTTTCGCCTGAGTTTTGGGAGTTGGCAGCGGCGTATCGTCTTTGCAAAAACCCCACCGATTGTGACTACGCTGAACCAACTCGCCCAAAATTTGGGGGTCTCTCACAATGAATTGGATGAGATAGGGTTCAAGCTGGAGCCGTATTAACCAATGAATGCGAGCCTTACCGCCTAATTGTTGCAGCACCTCTCTCGCTGCGTTTCGAGCGGTCAACAGTGCGCTGGCCTCTCCAAAAGTCATATCGGCCGGAGGCGCTCCCAAGCCAAGCTGCTCAACCGCCTCAATCTGGCGCGCCGTTGAGGCACCTTTCGCTGATAGCGAGATTCGGCGAACCGAGCGCAATAAATCCTCTACCCTCGGCATAACTCAACTCACCCCCAAACATCCCTCTTACACCGTATCCTCATTTGAAGCACTACCGGAAACCACGCAAATAAACTTAAAACCTCGAGCCCCTTGTCTTTGCAAGTTTAAACCGTGCGCGCATACATCGTCTACTTGCGAGGATCTGGGCGGCTCCGCAATCGGCATCGCGATATGCGGCGTTGCGGCGTTTTTGCGCACCACAAATATCGCCTCTTGGCACCGAACGGAAGTAGGAGGCGCTTCGCCTCAACGTCCGGAAACTGAACCAATAGCAGGCTCCACACCACTGCGGCTGTTTCGTCCGCTAAGGGGCAAACTGAGACACTACCGCGCGCCACCCCGTGTTGCATGGGCGCAACCGCTATGCTAGAGGGGGGCGGCTTTGCAAAGCGCCGTGCCGGAGCGCGGCGCTTTCGTATAGAAATACTCAATTTTCTCAAGGGTTTGCATGGCGGCAGCCACCCTCGCTGCCGGGGCTCTTGGGGGCATCAGAGAGCGTTGCACGTGGCAGGTGGGCAATCCATCGTGACGGGGATGGCGGGGCGCTACGCCAACGCCCTGTTCGAGCTGGCGCTGGAGGCAAAGGCGCTCGACGGGGTGATGTCGGAGCTCGACGCATTCGCCGGCCTGCTCGACGAAAGCGCCGACCTGCGGCGGCTGGTCGGAAGCCCGGTCTTTTCCGCGGGCGAGCAGGGCCGGGCGCTTGCCGCCGTCCTCGAGCGCGCCGAGATCACGGGTCTCACCGCCAATTTCCTCGGCCTCGTCGCCCGCAACCGGCGGCTTTTCGCGGTCGGCGAGATGATCGACGCCTACAGGACGATCCTCGCCGCCCATCGCGGCGAGACCACGGCGGAGGTCGCCTCCGCCGAGGCGCTCGACGACGATGAGATGAAGGCGCTCAAGGCGGCCATCAAACAGGCCATGGGGACCGACGTGGTGATCGCCGCCAAGGTCGACGAGAGCCTCATCGGCGGGCTGATCGTCAAAGTCGGCTCGCGGCAGATCGACACCTCTCTGCGCGGCAAGCTCAACAATCTCAGGATCGCATTGAAAGAGGTCGGCTGATGGATATTCGGGCCGCGGAAATCTCCACAATACTCAAGCAGCAGATCAAGGGTTTCGGCAAGGAGGCCGAGGTCACGGAGGTCGGCCAGGTGCTCTCGGTCGGCGACGGCATCGCCCGCGTCTACGGCCTCGACAAGGTGCAGGCCGGCGAGATGGTCGAGTTTCCCGGCGGCATCCGCGGCATGGCGCTGAACCTGGAGGTCGACAATGTCGGCGTCGTCATTTTCGGCTCCGACCGCGACATCAAGGAGGGCGATACGGTCAAGCGCACCGGCGCCATCGTCGAGGTGCCGGTCGGCAAGGCGCTGCTCGGCCGCGTCGTCGACGCGCTCGGCAATCCGATCGACGGCAAGGGGCCGGTCAAGGCGAAGGAGCGGCGCCGCGTCGACGTCAAGGCGCCGGGCATCATTCCGCGCCGGTCGGTGCACGAGCCGATGGCCACCGGCCTCAAGGCCATCGACGCGCTGATCCCCATCGGCCGCGGCCAGCGCGAGCTGATCATCGGCGACCGCCAGACCGGCAAGACCGCGATCATCCTCGACACCTTCCTCAACCAGAAGCCGCTCAACCAGGGCGACGACGAAAGCCGCAAGCTTTATTGCGTCTATGTCGCCGTCGGCCAGAAGCGCTCGACCGTCGCCCAGTTCGTCAAGGTGCTGGAGGAAAACGGTGCGCTCGACTATTCGATCATCGTCGCCGCCACGGCGTCGGACCCGGCGCCGATGCAGTTCCTGGCGCCGTTTGCCGGCTGCGCCATGGGCGAGTTCTTCCGCGACAATTCCATGCACGCGGTGATCGCCTATGACGATCTGTCGAAGCAGGCGGTCGCCTACCGCCAGATGTCGCTGTTGCTGCGTCGCCCGCCGGGACGCGAGGCCTATCCCGGCGACGTGTTCTACCTGCATTCGCGCCTGCTCGAGCGCGCCGCCAAGCTGAACGAGGAAAACGGCGCCGGATCGCTCACGGCGCTCCCGGTGATCGAGACCCAGGCCAACGACGTGTCGGCCTATATCCCGACCAATGTGATTTCGATCACCGACGGGCAGATCTTCCTCGAGACGGACCTGTTCTATCAGGGCATCCGGCCGGCGGTGAATGTCGGGCTTTCGGTTTCGCGCGTCGGCTCCGCGGCCCAGGTCAAGGCGATGAAGCAGGTCGCAGGCCGCATCAAGGGCGAACTTGCGCAATATCGCGAGATGGCCGCCTTCGCCCAGTTCGGCTCCGACCTCGATGCCGCGACCCAGCGCCTGCTCAACCGCGGCGCGCGGCTCACCGAGCTGTTGAAGCAGGGGCAGTTCTCGCCGCTCAAGGTCGAGGAGCAGGTGGTCGTCATCTATGCCGGCGTCAACGGCTATCTGGACCCGCTGCCGGTCTCGGACGCGGGCCGGTTCGAGGACGAGTTGTTGCGCCACATGCGCGACAAGCACCAGGACATTCTCGACGCCATCCGCGGCGAGGGCGAGATTTCCGAGGCGACCGGCGAAAAGCTCAAGAACGCCGTCGACGCCTTCGCCAAGGCGTTCGCCTGATCGCGGTTAGAACGGACGAAAACGGCCGATGCCGAGCCTCAAGGATCTGCGCAACCGCATCGCCTCGGTCAAGGCGACGCAGAAGATCACCAAGGCCATGCAGATGGTGGCCGCGGCGAAGCTGCGCCGCGCCCAGAGCCGGGCGGAAGCGGCCCGACCCTATGCGGAGCGGATGGCGACGGTGCTGGTCCATCTCACCGCGGCCCTCACGCATCCGGACGACGCGCCGAAGCTGATGGTCGGCACCGGCAGCGACCGGAACCACCTTCTGATCGTCTGCACCGCCGAGCGCGGCCTGTGCGGCGCCTTCAACTCGTCGATCGTGCGGCTTGCCCGCGAGCACGCCAACCGGCTGATCGCCGACGGCAAGACGGTCAAGATGCTATGCGTCGGCAGGAAGGGCTTCGACCAGCTCAAGCGCCAGTTCGGCGGCAGCATCGTCGAGACCGTCAGTCTGCGCGAAGTCCGCCAGATCGGCTTCGCCCATGCTCGGGCCGTCGCCGACAAGGTGCTGGCGCTGTTCGACGAAGGCGAGCTCGACGCGGCCACTCTGTTCTTCTCGCGCTTCAAGTCGGTGATCGCCCAGGTGCCGACGGCGCAGCGGATCATCCCGGCGAGCGTTCCGGAGACGGCGGGGCAGCCCGCCGCCGCGGCCTATGAGTATGAGCCGGAGGAACGCCGGATTCTCGCCGACCTTCTACCGCGCAACATTGCGGTGCAGATCTACCACGCGCTGCTGGAGAACGCGGCCTCCGAGCAGGGCGCGCGGATGAGCGCGATGGACAACGCCACCCGCAATGCCGGCGAGATGATCGACAAGCTGACGCTGAGCTATAACCGCCAGCGTCAGGCGCAGATCACCAAGGAGCTGATCGAAATCATATCCGGCGCCGAGGCGCTTTAGAGCACCGCGCTTAAGATGTTTTGACCGAAGGGTAACAGGACATGGCACGCAAACCCGCCAAGAAGTCAGCAGAGAAGAAGGCGCCGACGAAGGCACCGAAGAAACAGGCCACCGGCCGCGTCACCCAGGTGATGGGCGCCGTCGTCGACGTTCAGTTCGGCGAGGACCTCCCGGCGATCCTCAACGCGCTCACGACCGACAACCACGGCCGGCGGCTGGTGCTCGAGGTCGCCCAGCATCTCGGCGAGAACACCGTGCGCACGGTCGCCATGGATTCCACGGAAGGGTTGGTGCGCGGCCAGGAGGTCGCCGACACCGGCGAGGCGATCTCCGTTCCGGTCGGCGACGAGACGCTGGGACGCATCATGAACGTGGTCGGCGAGCCGGTCGACGAGGCGGGCCCGGTCAAGACCAAGGAAAAGCGCGGCATCCACCAGGACGCGCCGGCCTATGTCGAGCAGTCGACGGAAGCGGAGATCCTGGTCACCGGCATCAAGGTCGTCGACCTCTTGGCGCCTTACGCCAAGGGCGGCAAGATCGGCCTGTTCGGCGGCGCCGGCGTCGGCAAGACCGTCATCATCATGGAGCTGATCAACAACATCGCCAAGGCGCATGGCGG
>Ga0326597_10009125_pt1 | contig 13328 bp, 14 predicted proteins | sample RVTome_12_FD_203789 | JGI IMG/M metagenome (GOLD analysis project Ga0326597, IMG submission 203789) | Soil microbial communities from uranium-contaminated site in the Upper Colorado River Basin, Wyoming, United States - RVT100D185 | ecosystem: Environmental > Terrestrial > Soil > Contaminated >... | reverse complement strand
CGCACGTCTGTTCGATGTCGGTGAGCACATGCGAGGAGACGATCACGTTGACGTCGAAGGCGGCCAGCCTCTTGATCAGGTCGAGCATCTGCACCCTGCCCTCGGGGTCGAGGCCCGATGCGGGCTCGTCGAGAAGGAGGAGATCGGGGTCGTGGACGATGGCCTGGGCCAGCTTTACCCTCTGCTGCATCCCGGTGGAGAAGTCACCGAGGAACCTGAACCGCTCCTCCTCCAGCCCGACCAGGAAAAGGGTCTCCGACGAGCGTCGCTTTGCCTCCCGGGGCGGGATACCGGCCAGCTGGGCGGCGTAGGAGACGAAATCGGCTGCGGTCTGGTCCTTGGGCAGGCAATCGCCCTCGGGCATGTACCCGATCTGCGAGCGCACTACCAGCGGCTCGGCTTGGGGGTCGTGACCCAGCACCTGCATCGATCCCGAGGTCGGATGGAGAAGGCCGAGCATGAGCCGGAGCAGCGTTGTCTTCCCGGCCCCGTTGGCCCCGACCAGACCGGTCACGCCCGCCGGCACCTCGAGGTCGAGGTCTCGCAGCGCCACCACCTCGCCAAAGTCGTGGGTGAGCCCGGTGACGGTGAGCACGCTCACCCCACCACCTCTTGGAATCCCCGGCCCTCGGGGCGCTCCAGCTGCCCCATTGTGCATTGCAGAGGGTCCTTTTCGGGGCGCCAGCGATGGAAACGGGTGGCGTGACGGAACCGGTCCCCCTCGAGCTGGTCGTAGCTGACCTCCACCACCACCCCGGCCCGGATCGGGGTCCAGGACAGGTCCTTGTCGGAAGACCAACGACTCTGGGCTCCCGGGGCGCGGGCCTCGATCCCGAAGCTGTCGTCGGCGATCAGCTCTTTGAACCGGTTGAAGATCTCGACACGGTCGACGTCGCCGAACCCGGAGCAATGCCCGATGAAGTGGAGCTCGCCCCGCTCGTCGTAGAGCCCGAGGAGGAGGGAGCCGATCTTGCCACCGTCCTTGTGCTCCCGAAAGCCCCCTACCACGCAGTCCACCGTCCGCCGATGCTTGATCTTGGTCATCGCCCGCTTGCCGTGCTGATAGGCGAGATCGGGCACCTTGGCCACGATCCCGTCGCAACCGGCGGACTCGAACTCGTCGAACCAGCGTCGGGCCACCACCTCGGAGGCGGTCTGTGGAGTGAGATGCCACGGGTCGCCCAGCCGCCCCGCCAGCTCGACCAGCCGTTCCCGACGCTCGGTGAAGGGGCGATCTCTCAGGTCCGTCCCACGCGCGGCGAGCAGGTCGAAGGCAACCATCTCGGCCGGGGTCTGCTCCGAGAGCAGAGCGATGCGGGAGGCGGCGGGGTGGATCCTCTGCTGGAGAGAGTCGAAGTCGGTGACACCGTCGACCACCACCACGATCTCACCGTCGACGACCGTGCCGTCCGGGAGTTGGTCGAGGGCGGATGCCAACTCAGGGAAGTAACGGAGCAGGGGCCGCTGATTCCGAGAGTCGATGCGGGTCTCCGGAGCCGACCAGGAGATGGAGCGAAAACCGTCCCACTTCGGTTCGTAGAGGAACTCGCCCTTGGGCCACTTCTCGGATGTCCTGGCCTCCATCGTCTCGATGGGTGGCGCGAAGGGATGACTCACTCGGTTCGAGTGTAAAGCGGCGATACGCTGCCACTGTGATCGATGAGATCATCGCGAGACTCCCGGGGTGGGCCCGGGCCCCCGCTCAAGTCCTGTTCGAGGCGGCTCAGGAGTTCGGCGCCGACCGCACATCTCGCATGGCGGCTGCGATCGCCTATCGGACCGTGTTCGCCCTGGCACCCCTGCTCATGATCCTCGTCGCCGTGTTAGGGGCGTTTCTGGGCAGCCGGGCCGAAGCGCAGTTGGAGATCCGCGACGCGGTCGAAGCGGTGGCGGGAGATGAGGTCGCCGAGACCATCGGATCGGTGATCACCTCGGCCACGGCCTCCGCCGACACCGCTGCGATCATCGGTGGCGTCCTGCTCCTCTGGACAGCTTCGGGTCTTTTCCTCGAGATGCAGCGAAACCTGAACGACATCTTCGACGTCCCCGGGGTAGAGGTGAGCGGGCTCGTGGCCATGGTCCGAACCCGCGGCATCGCCTTCCTCTGGGCCCTGAGCCTGGGAGTGATGCTCATCGCAACCTGGGGTCTGAACGCAGTCTGGCGTTTCATCGGGAATCTCCTCCCGGACTCGATGGCCGGAGTCCACGAGGTCGTCGGCATCCTGGCCCCGGTGGTTTCGCTGATCCTCTTGTGGCTGGTCTTCGCTCTCGTCTTCCAGACCATGACCGCGGTCACGGTCCGCTGGCGGGCGGTCTGGGTCGGTGGGTTGTTCACCTCTGTGGTGTTCATCGCCGCCGCCTACGGGGCGGGTGTGTTCTTCCAGAATGCCGGTCGGCCCACGGCACTGGGCTTCACCGGCTCACTCGTGGCTGTCATCTTCCTCACCTACTTCCTGGCGTCGGTATTCCTCTTCGGCGCCCATGTGACCAACGTGTACGCCGACCGGCTCGAGGAGCGGGAGGCCGCCTCGACGCGTGGGCCGCGGTACAGCGGCGACCCACAGGTGGTCGTGGCCGAACCGCCGATCGGGGTCCCTCGGGTCGCGTTCGTGGCGTTCCTGGCCGGGCTGCTCGTCGGTTGGCGGAGAAGGCGTCGCTGACCCGCTGTCAATTGAAAGCCGACTCCAATAACCTCGGGGCAAATGTCAGTCGACATCGCCGGATTCGTCACCGATCTGAAGGAGCATGCAACCGAGCACGGGTTTCACGTCCACGACGAGCGTCACTTCGTCGAGACCTACTCGCTGCGCCAGTCCTGGGAGGTGGACCTCCATCCCGAGGCGGGATGCGGTGGCCCGATCGACCTACATGTGGCCCTCGACGTCGACCCCAAAGTGATCCTCTCCCTTCGAGAGCGGCTCGACGAGATGGACGCAGACTTCGAAGAGCCGGAGAATGTCTATCACCTGGACCTGTTCTTCAACTGGGCAGTGCCGCCGCTGCATAGCCCGCCCGATCTGCTGGTCCTGGCCACCGACCTGGCCGGGGTGGGAGGGGTGTCGCTGCCGGTCGAGGTGTCCGCCATCGACTCTTACGCTGCGGTGACGGATGCCCCGGAGCGCCGGCTCACGCTGACCGGCAGGGCATCGGTCAGCCTGGTCGACGTCCTGATGGGAAGGGATCAGCTCTGCGAAGTCTTGGACCGGTCTCACGAGGTGAGCGAATACCTCCTCGACCGGGTGGGCGGCTGGATGGAACTGCCCAGCTGACGCCCGGCGCTCCTTGCCTAGAGGAGACCGATCGCGGCCCAGATCCCGAGGGCGGTGGTCACGGCGACCAGCACCCAGAAACCGACGAGGGTGGCCGGCTTGGGCGGCGGCCCCTCCTTGATCTCGATGGTGTCCATCGCCCGGGATCGATCGGCGATAGTGGCGAGAACCGGCTCCCGGTGGATGCCGCGGGCAAAGCTGCCCGGGTCGTCGGGGAGAAACGGGATCGAATCGTCGTCGGCCTCGATGACGAAGGTGCCCGACCCGAGGTCGATCACCTCGTACTCGCCGGCGAGCCACTCGCCGATGGAAACCTCGCCGGAGACGAGGGTGATCCTCTCGTCGTCCAGCCCGACCATGACAGGGACGTTGTCGTCGTTGAGCGTCACAACGCCCGCGAATGTTGTCATCTCTTCGGTCCCCCCACGCAGGAAGGCATCAGGCTAGGCGCCTGCCCCGGCCACGTAATCCTAACGGGTCGTGGCGCAGGCGTCGTCGCCCGATGGTCAGAACGGGAGCTCGAGGGCATCGCAGAGGAACCGGGCGTAATCACCCGCGTTGGCGAACATCGAGGCCAGCTCCTGGTCGAAACCGGCCGATGCGACCTGCTTCTGGGTGAGCGTAGCCCCGGCGATGAACGACTTCATCCTCAGGTCGTCGGCGTGGGGATGGCCCGGATCGAGCCCGGCCGGGACCCGTTTCAACATCTCGTCGTCGTCCTGGGCCGTCGACCAGGTATCGGTGAACGGCTTGCGCTGGGTGGCTTTGGCCCAGCCCTCGGCGTCGTCGTGGATCGCGTGGCGGATGGCCCGGGCCACCCCGGTCTCCGGATGCCAGAGCCCGACCCCGGCGAAGCACGAGCCCGGCGCCAGGTGGAGGTAGAAACCGGGGGCATGTACGTCCTTTCCCGCCTCATGTCTGAACTGGATGCCCACATTGGTCTTGTATGGCGTCTTGTCCCGGGTGAAGCGGGTGTCTCGATAGGGCCGCATCAGGGACCCGCCGATCGTCCTCGAATCGGCGGTGAAGTAGGGGGAGATCTGGGTCAGGCGCGCCCCGAAGTCGGTGATGAAGTCGAGGGCAGGGTCGCGCACCACGGCGTGGTATCGGTCCTTGTTCTTCTCCCACCAGTTCTTGTCGTTGTTGGCTTCGAGCTCACGGAGAAAGGCGAACAGGGCAGGGGTGAAGTGCTTCTTGGGCAAGATCGTTCCTTTGTCCGGGTCTCCTCTGAAAGTACTCGCAGAGTAGGGCTGATTTGAAGGGGGTCGTCGCCGGGGGGATCAGACGTGCTCTTCGACGGCAAGCTCGCTCCAGGGCGCGCGAAACCCGTCGCGCAGGTTGACGAGGAACGCCTTGAAGTCATTCCTCAGGACCCAGGCGCCGGCGAGGAGGAACACGATCCCGACCCCGATCCGGGCTTGGGCCGAGGCCTCCTCTGAGATGTGCCCGAGCTCGGCCAGGCCGGACTCGGCGAGCTGGGCGACGAACAGGCCCAGCATCGTCAAGGCTTCGTTGCGACTCACCGACCGGCTGGCCACTATGGCCACGGCGAAGACCGATTGTGCCGCAGTGACGAAGAGCTCGACCCGCTGCACCCGGTCCAGTGGCAGCCCGTGGACGGTGCGGGCGAATACTGAGAACACGATGGGGAGGGTCCCCACCAGCAGCGTCCATTGGTTCACCTTCGAGGAGATCAGGGCTCCCAGCCCGGTGCGGCCGGCCAGTCGCCAGGCGAACAGGGTCGCCACCAGCAGCTCGGGGGCCTCCGAGGCGGTGGGGGCGATCCACTTCACCAGGAGGAACTCGCTGACCCCGATCGCCGCTCCCATCTCGGTGATCGACTCGGCGAACGGCTCGGCACAGAGGAGGATCACGGCGGCGGCCACGATGAACATCGTGTAGTTGATGATGCGACGGGCCCGCTTGGGCAGTGAGCCGATGTATGCGGACGGACCGACCAGGTGGGGCGGTTCTGGTGGTGCCCCGGAGAGCCGTCTCAGGTAGAGGGCGTAGATGCCGACGAGCACGAGGGCGTCTGTCGGGGTCAGTGTCTCCTTGAGGAAGAGGGTCAACCCGTAGAGCGAGGCGATGGTGAGGTAGGCGATGTCCACCGTCTGACTCCTGGAGAGACGTATCTCGGTCGGTGTGGTCTGCTCGGCATTCTCCGGCCGCGCCCCGGCCCTCCTCACCCTCCAGGTGCCGACCAGTATCACCATCGGCCATCCCAGCCCGATGAGGAGCTGATTCCCTCCTGTCATATTGGCCAGCGCCAACGGGCCCCATCGGGACGCCTCTCCGGTTTCGGCGAACTCCTGGCCGGCTCTGGCGGTGAAGACGAAGTCGACCGCGTATTCGGGGAGGATGGCGATCAGGGCGAGGAGGGCAATGGCGAGACCGGCCGCGATGTCGAGCTGGACCACCTCGGCCGCCCAGGAGAGGATGAAGGCGGCGCCCACGATGGCGAGGCCGAAGGCGATCGTCCCCACGATCGGGTCGGGATGGATCCCGGTGAGACGGAGGGCGACGCCGGGCAGCGTCGCGGCCACAGCCAGCGACACGAAGAGAACATGGCTGCGAGGGTCTATCTCGGCGGTGGCCATCGGCGGCGGGATTGTAGGGGTGGGCACCCCTCTACCGATTCGGGGACTGCCTCGACTCCATGTCCCCGGTGGCCGGCCCCGGTGTGCTCAACCGTCGTCGGCCCAGTCGGGGTCGTTGTCCCAGGCCTGGTTGCGTCGCTGCACCGTCTCGAGGGCATTCGCCGCCTCCTCCCGGGTCGGGTAGGGGCCGAGCCGCGTGGTGGTGCGGCACCCTTCCCTGGGCTCCACCGTGCGGTGCTCGAGGCAGTAGTACCACTCTTCATCCATGACCCGACCGTAGCCCCGTCTCAGCCCAGCACCCGCCGGCAGGCCCACGGCGCCCAGTAACCCTGTCCGAGCTCCTGATAACGGTTGGCCAGCCATGCCGCCGTCCCGATGTTTGCCTCCGGGTCGAATGGGCTGGCGCCGGAGAAACCCGCCTTGGGCGACGTTGACGCCCAGGTCGACGGGAGGAACTGGTAGAGGCCGGATGCACCCGAGTAAGGGTTGTAGGCATCCGCGTCCCCGAGACTCTCGCATTGCAGTATGGCCAGCGCCTCCTCGACGCGGCTCGACGGGAAGTAGGCCTCGACCAGAGACCTCCACTGCTCGATCACCGGGGGGAAGTCCCAATCACCCTCCCCACCCCCACCCCCACCGTCGGTGGTGGTGACCGCCCCCGGTTGGGTGGTGGTGGGCGCCGGGCCCGGGTCGGGTTGCGGGGTGGTGGTGGCGGGCGCCCGCTCCTGTTGGCGGCGTCTCTCCGCCTCCCGAGCCTGCGCCGCGTCCACCGCGTCCAGAGCCCCGCGATAGGCGGCGTCGGCGGCGTTGGCCTCCCTGATCGCCTGGCCCACTGCGGCGTCCGCCTGGTCGTAGAGGGAGGCCAGGTTCTCGATCTCGGCGTCGACCTCGGTCTTCAGCGCCTCCACCCTCTCCTGTTGCACCCGGTAGTCGTCCTGCAGCTGCTCCAGCGCCTCGCGCTTGGTCACCAGCTCGTTGACCCTGGCCGTCCCCTCGTTCACCACGTCGCCGACGACCTGGCCCGCCACCATCGCCTCTTCTACGGTCGACGACCCGACGAAGGTGACGCCCGAGCCGACCAGGGCCGTCATGTAGGCGTCGACGGCGTGGGTCTCGATGTCGGTCTTGATCCCGGAGAGCTCGGTGTCGGCGAAGGCGATCTGGGTGCGCAGCGTGTCGAGGCTCGAGGAGACGAGCGACAGCTCGGCGGCGAGGTCGCTGATCCGGGCGATGGTCACGGCCAGCTGGGCCTCTATCTCGGCACGTTGGGCGAGGGCCGTGTCTACCAGCCCGGCGGCCACCTCGGCCTGTCTCCCCGCCTCCTCCGCCTGCTGCTCACTTTCGTCGACGCTCTGGGCACGGGCAAGTGGCTCACCCGTCGTCGTCAGCGCCAGGGCACCGGCAATGACGATGGCAACGAGAGAAGGGGGGCGCAGCGCACGCATATAGACGGGGTGAGGGTAATGAAAGGTGGTAGGGACGAGAAGTGGGGATCAGCATCGGATGTGATCCGGGGCCGGACCCGGGCCCTCAGGAAACCCGGTCGCCGGGTAGTTTTCTCGTATGGAGCGGAAGAATGTCTCGTCGGGAAGCCCCTTCGAGGCCACGATCGGGTTCAGCCGGGCGGTGCGCGTCGATGAGCGGGTGGTCGTCTCCGGAACGGCCCCGATCTGGCCCGACGGCTCTGTCGATCCCGACCCCAAGAAGCAGGCGCGTCGATGTCTCGACATCATGCTCGCCGCCCTGGCCGAGGTGGGGGGGCGCGCCGAAGACGTGGTGCGCACCAGGATGTTCATCACCGACGCCTCCGATGCAGGTGTGATCGGCGAGGCCCACGGCGAGGTGTTCTCGGGAATCAGGCCGGCCTCCACGATGGTTGTAGTGAGCGGCTTGCTCGACACGAGATGGAAGGTCGAGATGGAGTTGGAGGCAATGTTGCCATGAGCCGTCTCTCGCCCAGGAGGTGCTGATGTTCGGACGCAAGAAGACCGATATGCCTGATGCCAACAGCGCACTACCAGGACGCGCCCAGCCCATGGAGGTCCCCCCGGCCCACTTCGTCAACGGCAACCTCCTGGTCGGGCCCTTTCCCGAGGGCACCGAGACTGCCGTCTTCGGCATGGGTTGCTTCTGGGGCGCCGAGCGGAGATTCTGGAAGATCGACGGGGTCTACACCACCGCGGTCGGCTACGCCGGCGGATACACCACCAACCCGACCTACGAGGAGGTCTGCACCGGGCGCACCGGGCACTCCGAGGTGGTCCTGGTCGTCTACCGGCCCTCCGAGGTCTCATACGAGGAGCTGCTCAAGGTCTTCTGGGAGACCCATGACCCGACCCAGGGGATGCAACAGGGCAACGACATCGGCTCGCAATACCGGTCGGCGATCTACACGACGAGCGACAGGCAACTGGAGACGGCCAAGCGCTCCCGGGACAAGTACCAGGCAGAGTTGACCCCGTTGGGGTTTGGGGACATCACGACCGAGATCGCCCCACAGCGCGAGTTCTACTACGCCGAGGACTACCACCAGCAGTACCTGGGGAAGAACCCGCACGGCTACGACTGTCACGCCAACACCGGCATCGCCTATCCACTGGGCTGAGCCACCGGGGCCACCCGCTTCCCTAATGGGTTGCACGGGTCCGTATTTGACCCCGGTCGGTCCCGATTACGGGCTGGCCAGGGGCACCGTGATCGAAGCCGCCAGCGCCTCCCTTACCACGGCCTCCACCGGTAGCTCGATCTCGATCTCCCTCAACACGTCGGGGGTGACACCTACCGACCCGAAGTCGAGCCCGCCCGGGGTGAGCCAGCGGGCGATGGTGAGCTTGAGAGCGCCGCCGTTGGAGAGGGCGAACCGCTGCTGGACGGTGTTCTTGCCGAAGGTGTTCTCACCGACCACGGTCACCCGCCCCCTCTCCTGAAGCACCGCCGAGACCACCTCGGAGGCCGAGGCGCTCCCCCTGTTCACGACGACCACGACCTTCATGTCCTGAGGCACGATCGGGTTGCCGGACACCGGGTACGAGGTGGAGGAGTCGGGGCTCTCGGTCACCACCACGTCGCCGTCAGGGAGAAAGGCAGAGGCCACCTCGATGGCGGTGTCGAGCAAACCCCCCGGGTTGTTCCTCAGATCGACCACCAACGTCTCCACCCCCTGGTCGAGGAGATCGTCGAGTGCGTCGTCGAATAGCTCGTCTGCGTTGTCGGTGAACGTGTTGAGGGCGACATAGCCGACATCGCCCACAACCTCGCTCACAACGACCGGCACGACGAACGCAGCCCGGGTGATGGTGACGTCGAACACATCTTCGCCACGTTCGAGGGTGAGCACGACATCGGTGCCGGCCGGCCCTCTCACAGTCGCGGTCACCTCGTCGAGGGTCCAACTCCGGATGTCCTCGCCATTGACCGCCACCACCACGTCGTCGGGGTGGAGACCGGCCGCCTCGGCAGGCGTGTCGTCGATGGTGGAAACGATGTACATACGGCAGGTATCGGAGATGACAGAGCACAGCTCGCCGGTCGACGAGTCCTCGGCCGTCACGAGTGCGCCGATGCCCTCGACATGCCCGGTCTGCTCCTCCTCGACCAGCTCCCGCGCCTCGGGGTCGAAGTACACCGAGTTGGGGTCGAGCCCGTAGGTGACGAGGCCGAAGACCATCGCCTCAGCCGCCTCGGCACCGGTCTCAGCCTCGTCGAGGGCAAGCTCACAGGTCTCCTGGAAGGCGACCGCAGGGGCGGCGCAGACCAGCTCGGTCTGGGTTGCCGCCCCGTCGAGGCCGAGGAGACCAAGGTCCGCGGCCCGGGCCAGGTCGGCATCCGAGATCTCGTCGACGTAGTGGCGACGAACGAGGTCATAGGTCTCGCACACGATTTCCACCTCGGGGTCGGCCGGGTCACAGCCGGTCAGCCTCAGCGGCCGCTCCCGGCCGGCTTCGGTTCCGGCGACGGCCGATGATGCTTCGGTGGTGGAGGAGTCAGAGGTCGGTGGCGCGGCATCTTCGTCGAGATCACACGCAGCAACGAGCGCCGTCATCGCGACTAGTACCGCCAGCCGACGCATGCGCCTCATGGCCCCTCGAATGCAAGATCGGCGAGCTTGCCCGTAGCCATCGACCGTGGGAGCTCGATGACCCGATCGGGAAGGACACCGGTGCCCGCAACGGACGTGCCATCGGGGCTGAGCCAGCGTGCAACAGCCACGTTGAATTCTCCGCCGTTGTTCATGTCGAAGGCTATCTGGACGGCATCCTTACCGAAGGTCGGCTCACCGAGGATCATCGCCCCGCGACGGTCCCGCAGAGCGGTGGCGAGGATCTCTGCCGCCGAGGCGGTGCCCTCGTTGACCAGCACCGTGATCTCGGCCTCGGACGCCAGCCCGTCTCCACCCGCTTCGTAGGCGAAGTCCTCTCCCGGGCCGACGGTCTGGACCACCACACCTCCGGTCATGAACTCGGTGGCCACGTCCAGCGTGGCATCGAGGAACCCTCCCGGATTGTCCCGGAGGTCGACGACCAGCCGGTCGATCGGCTCGTCCATCAGCTCGGTCAGCGCTTCGTGGACCAGGTCGGGGATGTCGGGCTCGAAGTCGGGGATGAGGATGTAACCGATGCCGGGACGGGGGACGTCGATCTCGACCGTGGGCACCACCAAGGGCGCCCTCTCGATGGTGAATTCGATGCTGGTGTCGTCCCTCTCCACCGAGATCTCAACGACACCAGACTCGTCTCCTGCCAGCCTGGTGGCGGTGTCGACGAAGCCGAGCCCGGTCACCGGCTCATCGTCGACCTCGACGATCTGATCACCGGGCTCAAGTCCCGCCTCCGAGCCCGGATTGTCCTCGAGGACGAAGACGATCTCGAGAGGGCAGTTCTCGGCGATGCGAACGCATTTGGAGCCGGCCGCGTCGGTGGCGTCGAGGAGGACGCCGATGCCTCCGACCACTCCGTTGGAGCGGTAGCTGCCCACCAACTCCGGTGGCACGTAATAGGAGAACTGCTCCAGACCGGTGCTGGCCATGCTCGTCACCGCTGCCTCGACGGCCTCCTCGATCGGGATCGAGTAGAGGGAGGCGCGCTCGGCGAGCTCATCGCAGAGTGGGTTGAAGGCAGGGTCTGGGATGGCACAGATCAAGGTCCTCGGCGCCGGTTCGGTGACATCGGTGCTGAACTCTCGCAACCCATGGAGGGCTGCCTCCGCCAGCGCATCCGGGTCGATGGGGCGGTCCATGTGCCACTCCTGGGCCAGCTCGTAGGCCTGGCACAACGGGGAGAACCAGACCTGAGGCGTGGCGCAGTCCTGGATCTGGACCGGGATCGGCTCGGGCGTGGTGGTTGGGGTGGCCGGGATCGTGGTGGCAGGGATGGCTGTGGTGCCGACCGTGTCGGCGTCGGTCACCGTCCCGGCATCCTCCTGGTCGGCGCCGACACAGGCGGTGAGGAGCAGGAGTGTGGCCCCGACGAGAAAGCGCATGCCGGCATTATCGACAGCGTCGGGCCATTACCGTCGCGTTGGATGCACCTGCGAGTAGTGCTGCGCACCCCGGGAGGGGACACGGTCACCCGTGATACCGGCGATGGCGTCTGGGTCGACCCCTGGGGCACGCCGGAGGAGGTGACACCAGCGGACTCCTGGGCCTTGCCCGGTCTCGTCGATGCCCATGCCCATCTCGCCCGGGAGACACTGGACTTTCGTCCAGGCGATCTCCAAGGAGCCGAGCGCAGGGCGACGATGGCTCTCGAGGCGGGGGTGGGACTCGTCTACGACAAGGGATGGCGGGATTCGACCGTTGTCCGGATGATCGATGAGCTCCCCGCGAAAGAGCGACCCGAGATCGAGGCGGCCGGGGCGATCTACGCCGTCGACGGAGGCTACTGGGAGGACTTTGCCAGGCACATCCCCCCAGGTGGCATCAGGCAGGCAGTGAGCCAGGCGGCTGTCGAGGGCCGGGGATGGGTCAAGCTGATCGGGGACTGGCCGAGGAAGGGGGTGGGCCCCAGGTCAAACTTCACCGAGGAGGAGCTGGCGGAGGCTGTGGCTGTGGCCACGGAGCATGAGAGCAGGGTGGCCGTCCACACCATGGCCCGCGAGGTCCCCTCGATGGCGGTGCGGGCCGGGGTTCACTCGATCGAGCACGGTCTGTTCCTCTCCCCGGAGGACCTCGAGACGCTCGGGGCCCGAGCCGGGATCTGGGTGCCGACAGTGCTCCGGGTGGAGGCGGTGATCCGCCAACTCGGTGCGGAGTCGTCCGGTGGGCGTCTCCTGGCCGAAGGGCTCGGGAACGTGACCGCCAACCTGGCCCATGCCTTGGAGTGCGGGGTCCACGTCCTGACCGGCACGGATCTGGCGGTCGGCACCCACCGGGTGGCGCTGGAGGCACTCCGCCTGTGGGAGATGGGGATGGCGGCCGGGGCGGTGGTGGACTCGGTGTCCGGGGCCGGTTTCCGGGCGTCGGGGCGCCCATCGGGCTTCGAGGTGGGCGACCCGGCGAACGCGGTCTTGTTCTCGGTGAACCCGATCGTCGATCCCCGCGCCCTCGCCCATCCTCGCCGGGTCATCCGGATGGGGCGGCTGGTTCGATGAGATTGGTCCTGGCCTCCGCTTCGCCCCGTCGTGAGGAGTTGCTGCATCGGCTCCGACTCGACTTCGAGGTGCTGCCCGCCGGCATCGATGAGACCAGGTTTCCTGATGAGGCCCCCGCCGCCTACGTGGAGAGGGTGGCCCGGGCCAAGGCGGAGGCGGTGGCCGGCGAAGGGCTGATCGTGGTGGCGGCGGACACCGCCGTGGTCCATGAGGGGAGGATCATGGGCAAGCCGGGCCATCCCGAGGAGGCGCGGGCGATGCTGCGTGTCCTCCAGGGAGACGTCCACGAGGTCTTCACCGGGCTCGCCGTCGCCTCCTGGGACGGCGGCACCCGGACCAGGTCGACGGTCGATATGGCCGAGGTCGAGTTCCTGCCGATGACGGAGGAGGAGATCGTCAGGTATGTGGAGAGCGGCGAGCCACTCGACAAGGCGGGGAGCTATGCCCTTCAGGGTGTCGGCGGGGCTTTCGTGAGCAAGGTCAACGGGAGCCCGTTCACCGTGATCGGCCTGCCCATCCACCTGCTGGCCCGTCTCGTGGCCGCATCGGGTGGGGACTTGGACGCCTTCAGAGCCGGGGTGGCCGGGTAACTTGCCCCTCATGAACCGAACCGCGTGGATCCTGGCTGGTCTGTTCGTGGTGATCGTCGTGGTCATCATCTTCATGCTGGGGGACGCCGAGGAGAGCGGGGACAACACCACGACCACCTCGGCTACGACCACGTCTCTGGCCGGGACCACGGCTCCCGGGGCAGGCCCCACCTCGACCACCGGCGACGGGACCAGCACGACCTCGCTGCAGGCCACGACCACGACGGTGCCGGCCACGACCACCACCGCCGGGGTCGAGGGCAACTGGAGCGATACCCCGA
>Ga0326597_10009123_pt1 | contig 13332 bp, 13 predicted proteins | sample RVTome_12_FD_203789 | JGI IMG/M metagenome (GOLD analysis project Ga0326597, IMG submission 203789) | Soil microbial communities from uranium-contaminated site in the Upper Colorado River Basin, Wyoming, United States - RVT100D185 | ecosystem: Environmental > Terrestrial > Soil > Contaminated >... | reverse complement strand
TTTCTTGTTTTAAATACTATCCTGTTAATCTTGTTTAGCCTGTCTACATATAAACAAGCGCCGTTACTCCTCACACCTCACTCCTCACACTTATAATGCCTCTCATCCTGCATATCGCGTTACCGGTGCCGCTACGCCACCATTTCGATTATCTGGCGGACCGCGAATATCCTGCACACTTACTGCAGCCCGGGATGCGTGTACTCGTCCCATTCGGGAAACAAAGACGCAGCGTGGGGATACTGATCGGCACCTCGATATCAACCGATATAGCAGGCCACAGGTTAAAACGCATAATTAAAATCCTCGACACCGTCCCGTTGTTCGGACCGGAACATCTCAAATTACTGCGCTGGGCGAGTGAGTACTACCACCATCCGTTCGGCGATCTGGTCTTCTCGACCCTGCCCCGGCCCCTGAAACTGGAGAAAAAGGCCTCATTGCAGGACCTGGACTTATGGCATCCCAGTGAAGAAGGCAGGCAGATTGATATCGGCCTGCTCAAACGCTCAAATAAACAGCAGGCCATACTGGGGCTGCTGAAAAAAACGGATGCCGGCCTGACGGACGAGGAATTAAACCGCCATTTCGAGGACTGGCGCTCACCCATAAAGTCCCTGCTTGAAAAAGGACTGGTGGAAAAGTCTGTATCGGTACGTAGGCCTGTACTTTACAAGAATGTTTCCACGGCGATAGTCTTCAACAAAGCACAAACCCGTGCATTCGAACTCATGCGCCCGGAACTTTCGACCAATCAACGCTTTCTGCTCGATGGGATCACCGGCAGTGGCAAGACCGAGATCTACCTGGAGGCGATCAAACACGCTATCGCAGCGGGCAAGCAGGCCCTGATACTCGTCCCCGAAATAGGACTGACTCCCCACTTTATCGCTCATTTCAGGGAGCGCATACAATCACACATGGTCGTCCTGCATTCCGGCCTTTCCGACAGCGATCGCTTACAGGCATGGCTGGAAGCACGGGAAGGTATCGCGGCGGTTGTCCTCGGCACCCGTTCAGCGATCTGGACCCCGCTGAAGTCACCCGGCCTGTTTATCGTCGACGAAGAGCACGACCCCTCATACAAGCAGCAGGAAGGCTTCAGATATTCTGCCAGGGACATTGCAGTTCTCAGGGCGAACAATGCCAGGGTGCCCGTTATCCTGGGATCAGCCACACCGTCCCTGGAATCATTGCACAACATCCAGCAGGGCAAGTTTAAACGCGTGGCCTTGTCGGAACGTGCGGCAAATGCGGCACTGCCGACCTTTCAAATAGTCGATGTACGCGCACAGAAACTCACCGGTGCCTTGTCCGATACCTTGATTACAGCCATCAAGACCGTCCTGGATCGGAACCAACAGGCGCTATTGTTTCTGAACAGGCGGGGTTATTCCCCCGTCCTCATGTGCCACCACTGTGGCTGGATAGATAAATGCAGCAGGTGCAATGTCCCCTTTACCTACCATAAACACCGGAACAGGCTGATATGCCACCATTGCGGTTCCCAGGGCGCACCGGCCGCGAACTGCCGTGAATGCGGGGAGACAGACCTGATCCAGATAGGTCACGGTACTGAACGACTGACCGAAACATTAAAGGAAAAATTTCCTGCAGCGAGGATTCTACGTATCGATCGCGACAGCACTCGGCGCAAAGGGTCCATGGAAGGTTTTGTCGAGACAATAAAGGCGGGAGAGGCGGACATCCTGGTAGGGACGCAGATGCTGGCAAAGGGACACCATTTCCCCGGTATCACCCTGGTCGGAATAATCGATGCAGACAGGGGACTGTACAGCGCAGACTTCAGGGCGGGTGAACGTATGGCGCAACTCATCACCCAGGTCAGCGGACGGGCCGGCAGGGCCAGGGACCCCGGCGTGGTGATGATACAAACGCATTTCCCGGAGCATCCCTTTTTTACCGCTCTGATCAACCACGATTACCATACCTTTGCCAGGGTATTACTGGAGGAACGTAAATCGACCAACCTGCCACCCTAGTCCCACATGGCCGTGCTGAGGGCAGAGGCTTTTGAAGAAAGGTCACCGGTAAGCTTCCTCAACGATGCGCTCGCCTTATTGCATAACGCCGGGGCAAAACTCGAAATAGCCGGGCCTTTTCCCGCCCCCGTGGAAAAACGCGCAGGCAGGTACCGGTTCCAGTTGCTGCTCCAGTCCAACAGCCGCGCAGCCCTGCAACGGGCGATACAACCATGGATGCTCGAACTCGAACAACTCAAGCCCGGCAAAAAAATCCGCTGGTCGCTGGATGTAGACCCGCAGGAAATTTTATAGTGAGGTGTTAGGAATGAGGGGTGAGGAGTAGCGGCGCTAATTAATTCTGCTATACCGTCATTCCGGGGCCGCGTTAGCAGAACCCGGAATCCAGTTGATAAAAGCGTCTTTATAGAATTTATATGATGGGGTTTCATTTAAAACTTAAATTTCACCCGGAGGGCGGGTATTAATTCGACTGGATACTGGCGTTCACCAGTATGACGGTGAAAGGGGGGCGCCATCCTTTAAAACATTGTCCTTCTCTTCATCATGTAAATCTTGTTAATCCTGTCCAATGTATTTACCCCTCACTCCTATCTCCTCACACCTCACTTCTATATAATTCCTCCACAAATGGAACCTCCCGGCTAATGAAGCAGCTAATAGAACAAAATTTGATCGCGGCAGTGGCCCGTTACCTGCGGGAAAAGAACATCCCGCCGGACGGGTATACCGGGCTGGAGATCGATTATACCAAGGACGAGCGGCATGGTGATTTTGCCTCGAACATCGCCATGACCCTGGCCAAATCCGTCGGCCTGCCTCCCAGAAAGATAGCCGAGGCCCTCATCCAATTGCTGCCGGAGACCGAATACCTGGAAAAAACCGAGATTGCCGGTCCCGGCTTTATCAACTTCTTCCTCACCAAGAATGCCTATCTGCAAATCGTCCCCGAGATACTCACTGCCGGGAAAAACTATGGGAGATCAGACTCCGGTAAAGGGGAAAAAGTCCTGCTCGAATATGTTTCAGTGAATCCCACCGGCCCTATACACGTCGGCCACGGCCGGGGCGCCGCCTATGGATCGGTACTCGCCAGACTTCTCGAAACCGCCGGATATGATGTCACTACGGAATTCTATGTTAACGATTCGGGCAGGCAGATGGATATTCTGGCCATCAGCGTATGGTTAAGATACCTGGACAGACAGGGCATGTCAGGACTGAATTTCCCGGCCAAGGCCTATCAGGGAGAATATGTGGCGGACATTGCAGGCGGGCTCATACAAATCAATAACAGTCTTGCCGTACCTGAACCGGCAGGGCTGATTGCCATCCTTGACAGCAATATCGACGAAGACAAAAAACTGGATGATATTATCGAGTTTGCAAAAGCCTCCCTTGGGGGGAAAGACTATGGTTTGCTGTTCGATTTCACCCTGAACCGGATACTCACTGAGATCCGTGGTGATCTGGAAGAATTCGGGATAAGGTTTGACAGCTGGTTCTCGGAAAGGTCCCTGCACGACAGCGGCGCTATCGACGACTGTATCAGCAAATTGCAGGTCAACGGGGATCTTTATGAAAAGGACGGGGCAAAATGGTTCCGCTCGACCAGATACGGTGATGAGAAAGACAGGGTGGTCGTGCGCGAGAACGGCCAGATGACCTATTTTGCCTCCGACATCGCCTACCATCTTAATAAATTCGAGCGTGGCTATGATGAAATGATTGATATCTGGGGTGCCGATCATCACGGTTACATCGGCCGTGTCAAAGGGGCCTTGTCTTCGCTCGGCCTGAATGCGGAAAAACTCAAGATACTGCTGGTCCAGTTCGCAACCCTATACCGTGGGAAACAGAAACTGCAGATGTCCACCCGGTCGGGTGAATACGTCACCTTAAAGGAGTTGAGGGACGAGGTAGGCAACGATGCGACCCGGTTTTTTTATGTGACCCGGAAGTCCGAGCAGCACCTGGATTTCGACCTGGACCTCGCCAAATCACAATCCAATGACAATCCGGTGTATTATATTCAATATGCCCACGCCAGGATTTGCAGCGTGTTCAAGCAACTGAGGGAACGGGGGCTGGATTTTGACCACGACACGGCGACCGAACACCTTGCGGTACTCACGGAACAACACGAACTGGCCATGGTCAAGACACTGTCACGTTACAGTGACGTTGTACTCGCTGCGGCGAAAAACCACGAACCTCATTTACTGGCATTTTATCTGAGAGAGCTGGCCAATGATTTTCATGCTTATTACAATTCATGCCAGTTCCTGGTTGATGAGGTATCAGTACGGCAGGCCCGGCTTTGTTTGATCACGGCGACACGCCAGGTCATCAAAAACGGACTTGATATACTGGGGGTCTCCGCCCCCGAGGAAATGTAATGTCGAGAGATTACAAAAACGCAGCCAAGAAAAAAGACGGCCAAGACGGGGCGTTTGCCTCTGCCCTGCCATTCATTACCGGCCTGGCCATTGGTTTGTTCGTCGCCTTCATTGTTTTCCTGAGCCAGAGTGATAACGCCTATACACCCTTCCAGACCAAACCTGAAACACCCGCCCTCGCAACTGAACAGGATACGACTGTCAAAACCAGGCCCGGAAACGAGACAGCGACAATGCCTGCCCCGAAATTCGATTTCTATAACATCCTGCCTAACAAGGAGATCAATATTTCCGAATGGGTGGCAGAAGAGAAGGCCCTGAAGGAACCCGTAACCCAGGATGATAACAGTGTATATATCCTCCAGGTCGGTTCTTTCAAACAACTGGAGGCAGCCGATCAAGTCAAGGCCCAGCTCGCCCTGCTGGGGGTAATAGCCGACATCCAGCGGGTCGTCTTAAACGGCCAGGACACCTTGTACCGGGTCAGAATCGGCCCGTATTCGGACCAGGAGAAACTCAACCAGGAACGGCTTCGATTACAGGAAAACAACCTCGAGTTCATGCTGTTGAAACTTCAGGCCGACGATCCCAGGGTTGGTGAGGGGTGAGGATAAATATGCCGGGTTCGATTCATAGTTTCAGCGTACTACCGGGCGAGGAAATATGGTGTTGCTTGGGAAGACTTTGGAGCGGGTGAAGGGAATCGAACCCTCGCTATCAGCTTGGGAAGCTGAAGTTCTGCCATTGAACTACACCCGCATATATGACCTGCTAGAGCCGGGAATTAAAATACCCGTTTTTCTTTTAAATCCACTTTAAGACTGTCTGAAGTTTATTGTACGAGCGGCGCTCTCGCCACGAACATTCGGCCCGAGGTAGGGCGTCCTGCATAATCTCTTCACTAAACCTGCACCAGAAGCGATTAACGCCCGTAAATTACGCTGAGCCGGTATCTTAATCAGTCACCCCCTGCAAAATCAATCACAGCCTGCGTCTAAACATTATAATTAAGCACGATTCTCCTTGCCCCGTTTTTAGTATTTTAGTGTAGTATTGGCATGCGTTCGGGCAAAGCCAGAACAGGACGGTTGCCTGCGCCAACGGTAATATAATAAACTTGATAATAATCATGGGGTTATGCATCAATAACAACAACCGTATGCACCTGACGACCAAGCCTGTATTCGGGCAAAAATGAACACAAACACGACAAAATCTGTTGTGGTTGTCGACAACAGCCCTTCCCTCATTACCCTGTTCCGGCGCGGGGCCGAGGACCTGGACATCGAACTGCAGGCCTTCCACACCACCGCCGATGCCTGGCAGTTCCTCGAGTCCAACAAGCCTGACCTCCTGTTTCTCAACATCAAAATGCCGGGCAAGGACGGCCTTACCATTCTGAAAGAATTGAGGAAATTACCACTCCACAAGGATACTTCAGTTGTAATGATCAGTTCCAAGGATTATGCTCAGGATCGCTCGTTTGCAAGTGAATTGGGGGCCTTGGACTATATGACCAAGCCCATGCCAATTCAGGCAATCAAGGATGCGATGATAAAGCACCTGGATTTTGATTCCCCTAAATAATTCTAATAATATAATTTTATGAGTAACGCATATCTCCGCTTCTGGGGGGTCCGCGGTTCGTATTCTGCACCCTTCGATACCCACCTTGGAGTTGGTGGGAATACGTCGTGTGTGGAAATACGCATGGATGACCATGTCATCCTCTGTGATGCGGGGAGCGGTATCATTCCTTTCGGCAACGAAATGATGAAACAGTCCAAAATCAGGGAGCTGATGATCATACTCACCCATTACCACTGGGACCACATATGCGGCCTGCCGTTTTTTGTCCCTGCCTTCATACCTGACTGGAATATCAGTTTTTTTGGCCCCGGGCAAAGCGGCAAGGACATCGAGGAATTTGTCTCGGCGCAGATGCGTGCACCGTTCTTCCCGGTCGGTACCGAAACCTGGCTCGCGAACGTTAATTATGTTGAGCCGCCGGACAATCATAAAATCACGTACGGCCCGATTTCATTCACCTATCAAAGCGTCCACCATCCAGGGACGACCTTCGGTTACCGGATCAAGGTAAACGGCAAGACCATCCTTTACATCTCCGACAATGAATGCCTGTACCTGAACAAGGCGATCAGGCAGAAATACGGTCAACTGAGCCGGGAAGAGCAGGACCTGTACGATGCCATGCAACGTGAAGAGTATGATTCGGAACTCGCCCTGATCCAGGGTGCTGATATCCTGATACACGACGCACAGTACACCAAGGAGGACTATCACAAGAAGCGTGGATGGGGACATTCCTGTTACATCGACACGGTCAATACTGCAATTGATGCGGGAGTCAAGGAACTCTATCTGTATCACCATGACCCCAATTACAACGACAAGGCCATGGAGAAGATCGGCGAACATGCCAAGAGTATTATAGAAGACAGGAGTTCCGACCTACGATGTTATATAGCCAGGGAAGGGATGAAAGTCGACTTGTCCTGACACGGGCCAATTGGATTTAGACTTTATGCAGGTAATCATCAACGGCGAGCAAAAGTCCCTGAACGGTCCGCTGACCGTCGCCGACATACTGCGTGAGATGAGTATAGAAGGGAAAATTGCCGTGGAGATAAACCGCGAGATACTGCCTCGCAGCCAGTTCGGACAATACCAGGTATGCAACGGTGATATAGTTGAGATCGTCCATGCCATTGGCGGCGGTTAACCTGACCATGAAGCACAGATCAGACGACAAGCTTGTTATTGACAACAAGCCTTATACCTCCAGGTTGCTGGTCGGTACGGGTAAATACAAGGACTTTGAGGAGACCCGGCGCGCCATTGAGGCCAGCGGGGCACAGATAGTGACGGTCGCGATACGCCGGACCAACATCGGACAAAACAAGGACGAAAAGAACCTGCTGGACTATGTCCCCGCTGACAAATACACCTTGCTGCCGAATACCGCCGGTTGTTACGACGCCGATGCCGCTGTACGCACCTGCCGGCTGGCACGGGAGCTGCTGGATGGATACAGCCTCGTCAAACTGGAGGTACTCGGTGACCAGAAGACCCTGTTCCCTGATATACCGGCGACACTGGATGCAGCAAAGACCTTGATAAAAGAAGGGTTCAAGGTCATGGTCTATACCAACGACGATCCGATCATGGCGAAGCGGTTTGAGGAGATGGGCTGTGTCGCCGTCATGCCATTGGCGGCACCGATAGGTTCCGGGCTCGGTATACGCAACCCCTATAACATCCGTACCATCGTTGAGAATGCCAAGATCCCGATCCTGGTCGATGCAGGCGTAGGGACGGCCTCCGATGCCGCGATAGCCATGGAACTGGGATGTGATGGCGTACTCATGAATACCGCCATAGCCGAGGCGAAAAATCCCGTATTAATGGCATCGGCCATGAAAAAGGGTATTGAGGCGGGTAGAGAGGCCTATCTCGCAGGGCGCATGCCGCGCCGCGCCTATGCCAGTGCCTCATCGCCTATAGATGGGACATTTTTTAGTTGATGTAGGAGCGGCGACCTCGCCGCGAACATTCGGCCCGAGGTCGGGCCTCCTACATAATCTTCTCACTTATAAAATGCAGCTCCGGGGCATCAGAAGCTACGTCCTCCGCCAGGGCCGGCTGACGGACGCACAGGCACGGGCACTGGAGGACTACTGGCCGGGGTACGGCATCGATTATCATCCCGGCCAAATTGATCTCACCCGAATCTATCAACGCAGCGCGCCTAAAATTCTGGACATCGGCACAGGCATGGGCGGCAGTCTCATCGAACTTGCGCAACAACACCCGGAAAACGATTATCTTGCCATCGAAGTACACCGGCCGGGTGTCGGCAACCTGATCAAGACCGCAGAAGGGCTCGGTCTCTCAAATATCAAGGTCATTTGTCATGATGTAGTCGAGGTACTGCAATACCAGCTTGCCGATCACTGCCTGGATGCAGCCTACATTTTCTTTCCCGACCCCTGGCCGAAAAAGCGACACCATAAAAGACGGCTGGTCAATCCGTCCTTCCTGGCCTTGCTCAAGCCGAAACTGAAATTAAACGCCCTCCTCTTTCTTGCAACCGACTGGCAGGACCTCGCCGAACACATGCTGACGGTGTGCGATCAGGACCCCGACCTGATCAATATCTCGGGTACGGGTAAATTTACTCCCAGACCTGCCTGGCGGCCTGTCACCAAGTTTGAGAAGCGCGGAAAGAAGCTCGACCATGGCGTGTGGGACCTTTGTTATAGTCTAAAGTAGGAAGGCCCGACCTCGGGCCGAATATTCGCGGCAAGGTCGCCGCTCCTACAAAAAACTTCAGCCAGGATTAACATCAACCATCATTCCGGGTAGTGGTACATGGATGCACCGTTCGCGGGAATGACGACATGCCTTCAACCGTCATTCCGGGGCCGCGCATGCGGAACTCGGAATCCAGTCGAAAAAAGCCGCCCTCTGGGCGGATATCCAAAACACCCTAATACCCTACTGTTTTAATCAGAAAAATACTTGACTGATTTACTAGGATAAGGCATCATAAATTCCCTTTTTAATACTGCCATTTACAGGAATTCCAGGTATGAAACTGACTACTAAAGGCCGTTATGCAGTTACCGCCATGCTGGATCTCGCCCTGCATTATAGCCAGGAACCAATCAACCTTGCCGATATTTCGGCACGCCAGGGGATCTCCCTGTCCTACCTGGAGCAGTTGTTTTCCAGGCTGCGTAAACAGGGTCTGGTCGAGAGCACCCGTGGTCCCGGCGGTGGTTATATGCTGGCGCGCCGCGCCGACGAGATCTCCATCTCGGACGTCATCCATGCTGTCGCTGAATCCGTTGATGCAACCCGTTGCGGCGGGCAGAAAAACTGTCAGCAGGAAGACCGCTGTCTTACCCATGATCTGTGGGAGGAGCTCAGCAACCAAATCACGGGTTTTCTGTCCGGCATCTCGCTCGCCGACCTGGTCAGCAGGCGCACGGTCAGGGTCGTATCACAACGGCAAGACGCCATACGCATTCATCTAGTTCAATAGGAAATCTTATGACTATGGAAAAAACCAATTTCACCCTGACAGACAGGGCCGCGGACCATATAAAACGCTACCTCGCCAAACACGGCAGCAGTTCGGGGTTGCGCGTCGGCGTCAAACCGACAGGCTGTTCCGGTTATAAATATGTCGTCCAGGCCGCGGACAACACCAGTGAAGCAGACCGGGTGTTTGAGTCACGTGGTATTAATATCGTCATCGATCCCCAGAGCCTGCACTACCTTGAAGGCACTGAACTCGATTATGTCAGGGATGGACTGAATGAAGGCTTCAGGTTCAAAAATCCGAATGTCGAAGGGACCTGCGGCTGCGGCGAAAGTTTTACCATCAAAGAAACCTCTGCTGAGTCACATTGACAGGTAAGCATCGATCATGGCCACGCCAACCAATAACATTGAAGATCTTGTCGGGAAAGAATACAAACACGGGTTTGTAACCGACATCGATTCAGACACGGTAGCACCCGGTCTGAACGAAGATATCATACGGCTGATCTCGGCGAAGAAGGACGAACCCGAATGGTTGTTGGAGTGGCGTCTCAAGGCCTACCGTCATTGGCTCACCATGCAGGAGCCGACCTGGGCGCATGTGCATTACCCGCCCATAGACTATCAGGCGATATCCTATTACTCGGCGCCCCGATCGAAAAAGGACGGCCCGAAGAGCCTGGACGAGATCGACCCGAAATTGCTGGAGACCTACGCAAAACTCGGCATCCCCCTGCACGAGCAAAAGATGCTGGCCGGGGTCGCCGTCGATGCGGTGTTCGACAGCGTTTCGGTCGCAACCACCTTCAAGAAAAAATTGTCTGAGGCCGGCGTCATATTCTGCTCCTTCTCGGAGGCGGTCAGGGACCATCCCGACCTCGTGAAACAATACCTGGGCTCTGTAGTCCCGGCGGCGGACAATTATTATGCTGCACTCAATTCTGCCGTGTTCACCGACGGGTCATTCTGTTATATCCCGAAAGGCACGCGCTGCCCGATGGAATTGTCCACCTATTTCCGTATCAACGCGGCAAATACCGGCCAGTTCGAACGTACATTGATAGTCGCCGATACCGGCAGCCATGTCAGCTACTTGGAAGGCTGCACAGCACCGATGCGGGATGAAAACCAGCTGCATGCGGCGGTGGTGGAACTCGTGGCGCTGGACAACGCCTCCATCAAGTATTCGACCGTGCAGAACTGGTATCCCGGCGACGAAAACGGCAAAGGCGGAATCTATAATTTTGTTACCAAGCGCGGCGACTGCCGCGGCGCGAATTCACGTATCTCCTGGACCCAGGTGGAGACCGGCTCGGCCATCACCTGGAAATACCCGAGCTGCCTCCTGCGCGGCGATAACTCGACCGGTGAATTTTATTCCGTCGCCGTCACCAATAATTATCAGCAGGCGGACACCGGCACCAAGATGATCCACCTCGGCAAGAATACCCACAGCACGATTATTTCCAAGGGCATCTCGGCCGGGCATGGACAAAATGCCTACCGCGGCCTGGTAAAGATCACCAAGGGTGCGGAAGGTGCACGCAACTATACCCAGTGCGACTCATTATTATTAGGCGATAAATGCGGTGCCCATACCTTCCCCTACGTGGAGACCAAAAACGCCAGCGCCATCGTCGAACACGAGGCGACCACCTCCAAAATCGGCGATGACCAGCTGTTTTATTGCCGCCAGCGCGGCATTTCGCAGGAAGATGCCGTCAACATGATCGTCAACGGCTTTTGCAAACAGGTATTCCGGGAATTGCCAATGGAATTCGCCGTGGAGGCGCAGAAGCTGATGAACATTACGCTGGAAGGGGCGGTGGGGTAAATGGCCTGTGAAGAATAACTTGTATCAAAATCACGATGTCATTCCGGAAAGTCCTATCGACTTAATATCCACCAAAGTTGGGAGTGATTATCTACTGGATGCTGGCGTTCGCCAGCATGACGGAGTGGGAAATAGATCTGGCTGGCGGTATATCGCCGGGGTGACTGGATATAAGGATGTTACAAATACATCGTCACTCTGGCGCACGCCAGAGTCCAGTCGGATTAGACCCGCCCGCAGGGCGGACTTATTTTCACTGGTTTCACATCCTACGATGGAATCACGGGCGACTGACTAGCGACAATAAGGAAACCGAATGTTAAGTATCAAAAATCTGCACGTGACGGTGGACGGCAAAAAGATCCTCAATGGTATTAACCTGGAGGTGAAGGCCGGAGAAGTGCATGCCATCATGGGCCCGAACGGATCTGGCAAGAGCACGCTGGCGAATGTGCTGGCCGGTCGCGACGTCTATGAAATAACCGACGGCAGCGTCAGCTACCAGGGCAAGGACCTGTTACAGATGGCGCCGGAGCAGCGTGCCTGTGAAGGTGTGTTTCTCGCGTTCCAATACCCGGTGGAGATCCCGGGCGTGAATAATGTTTACCTGCTGAAGGCCGGCATCAATGCGATACGCAAGTACCGCGGACAGCCGGAACTCGATGCCGTGGAATTCCTCGGTCTCGTCAAGCAGAAACTCAAGATCGTCAATATGAAGGAAGACCTGCTGAACCGCTCCGTCAACGAAGGCTTCTCGGGCGGAGAGAAAAAGCGCAATGAAATCTTTCAGATGGCGATCCTGGAACCGCGGCTCGCGATCCTGGACGAGACCGATTCCGGCCTCGACATCGATGCGCTCAGGACCGTCGCGGACGGTGTCAACAGCCTGCGTAACAAGGACCGGTCCATCATCCTCGTTACCCATTACCAGCGGCTGCTTGACCACATCGTACCGGACCACGTCCACGTCTTGTCAGACGGGAAGATCCTCAAATCCGGCGGCCGCGACCTGGCGCTGGAACTCGAAAAACGCGGTTATGACTGGGTCAGGCAGGAGGTTGCTGCAGCATGAGCCGGTCAGCCATCGATCATTACCTGTCGCAATATTCCGGTATAACGCATGGTGCCCCGGCGCCATGGCTGCTGGCGCTGCGTGATTCCGCCCTGGAAGCGTTCCAGTCCGCCGGTTTCCCGACACGTAAGCTGGAGGACTGGCGATATACCGACGTCTCCCCCATCCTGAAACACGATTTCAGTTTCAGCAGTGAAACCCCCCCGGCGCCGGACATGTCCGTTATCGACGCCGCCAGGTTCACCGGCCTGGATTGCTATGAACTGATCTTCATCAACGGTCACGTATTGCCTGAATATTCCATCGGCACCAATCCCGGCCATGGCATTGTCATCAAGCCCTTGTTGCGGGCATTGGCTGAGAACAACGACCTGCTGCAACAACACCTGAACCGGTATGCAGCCCCGGCCAAAAGCGGCTTCTCCTCGCTCAACACCGCTTTCATGCAGGACGGCGCCGTCATTATTGTTCCGGACAATATGACCGTCGAAATACCGATCCATATCATCTACCTGACCGACGACCAGGCCGGCGCCTCCGCCTCAGGCCCGCGTAACCTGATAGTGCTGGGCAAGAACGCCCGCGCCACGGTAATCGAAACCTATTCGGGACCGGATGATACAGAATATTTTACCAATAGCGTCACCGAGGTCAGCCTGGAAGCCGGGGCCGCACTCGATCATTACAAGTTGCAGCAGGAAGGCCAGAAAGGGTTTCATATCGGCAGTCTCGAGGTCTGGCAGCAACGCGACAGCCGCTTCTATTCCCACTCGATTTCACTCGGGGGCAAACTTGCCCGCAACGATATCAATGTCAAACTGCAGGGGCCGGGCGCACAGGTCATCCTGAATGGATTGTATCTGGCCGGCGGCACCCAGCACATCGACAACCACACCCGCATCGACCACCTCTCCCCGCATACCAGCAGCAAGGAGAACTATCGTGGTGTACTGT
>Ga0326597_10009122_pt1 | contig 13332 bp, 7 predicted proteins | sample RVTome_12_FD_203789 | JGI IMG/M metagenome (GOLD analysis project Ga0326597, IMG submission 203789) | Soil microbial communities from uranium-contaminated site in the Upper Colorado River Basin, Wyoming, United States - RVT100D185 | ecosystem: Environmental > Terrestrial > Soil > Contaminated >... | reverse complement strand
TGGGCGAACTTCTTGGGCTTAATCACGTGTTCCTGCGACGCACCCAGCAGATCATACAGGAACGCCACGTCGAGCTTGAGGACCTCGATGAACTCCACGAGGCCGCGGTTGGCGATGTTGAGTTCGCCGTCGAAGTTGAACGCCCGCGGGTCGCTGTCGCTGCCGTACTCCGCGATCTTGCGATAGTTGATGTCGCCGGTCAGCTCCGTCGAATCCTGATTCTTCTCGTCTTTGGGCTGGAACGTGCCGATGCCCACGCGGTCTCTCTCGCTCAAGATCACGCGGCGCACGCGAATGTGCTTGATGACCTCGCGCCAGTTGCCGTCGTATGCGATGAGCAGGTCGTCGAACATGCGCCGGCAGAAAGGATCCAGCGCGCCGTCAATGCGTATTCGGCATCCTTCGTCCAGCCCTTCGTTGAGCTTGCCGAGGACCTCCTTGCGGGCCGGAAGCGGAATCAGCTTGAGCGGCTCTTCGTGCATCGGGCAGGGTTGCACCGTTTCCCGGCCCTCTTCTCCCGGTATGACCCACGAAAAGGTAAAGAGCGCGCCCTCGTCCAGCGAGGAGTAGAACTCCAGGCCTTTCTTCAGCAGGCGGACGATCGTGCTCTTGGAGGAGCCCACGGGACCGTGTAAGAGGAGGATTCGCCGCTCGGTGCCGTACTGATGGGCGGCCGACTTGAAGAAGTCCACCAGATTCATCAGGGCCCGATCCAGGCCGAAAATGGCGTCCGCCCCGCCGTCGATCGGGTCCGCGAAGAACCCGTAGCGGATCAACTCGTCGCGCATCCACGTGTAACGCTCTTCCCCGAAATACCTTATCATGTCGTAGAGACGCTGGAACGCGTTGCGGGCGATCCGCGGTTGTTTGGCGACGAGGGCCAGGTAGTCCTCGAACGTGCCCTCCCAGTGCTGTTCGCGGAATCTGTCCGCGCTTACATTCTTCTCCACCAGTGAGAAGATGTCGTCCGCACTTACCATCTGTAAGATCTCCTCGCGGGCCAAGCGGCCCGCTTTCCAATCCTCAACAGACGTGCATGATGCCCCGTCGGTGGCGTCGAACGCAAGGCAAAGCACCGCCAGGCACCACGCGACGAGCACCGCCTAGACACCAGGTGCCGCCGATAATGTTATGGCTTGCGCATTGTCGAGTCAACGAAATCACACCCGCGTGCCGGTCAACGGACCGCTCCTGCGCATAATCCGGCGCAGAGAGTATCGAGGATCAATACGCCCACCAAGCGGTATCGGTCGCTTCGCGGTTGGTGTTCGGAAAAAAACCGCGTGGCGGTCCGTATAACATCAGCCAGTCAGATGTACAGGAGCACTCGACGATTGGTTGTCACAACCTCGTATCAACGCGGACCCGGCACCGTTTCTGTCTGCGTACACCGCAAAGGCAGATCGCACGCTATGCCTCCGGAGCCGCAAATGGCACGTGCGCCGCCTCGGAAAGTTCAGGGCCGATACGGTGTGGGCGACCGATGAGGGAGCCTGAACCAGCCCTCGCGAGCTTGCGAACGGGGCCGTACACGGTTCCGCGCAGGCGGCGGTTCGGACTGTGATCCGCCCTTCAAGCGGACTCCTGCCGTTCGATGACGGCACGCAGCGAAGCCACGGCCGCGGCGGGATCCGCTTTGGCGATTACGGCGGAACAGACCGCCAGGCAGCAGTCCGCGGCGGACAAGACAGTGCGGGCGTTGTCGGCCGTGACTCCGCCGATTGCGACAAGCGGAAGCGACGTGATGGTGCGTGCCTCGCTGAGCAACTCCGGGCCGGCGATGGAATTGGACGGCTTGGTGTCGGTGGCAAACATGGGGCCCACCGCCAGGTAGTCCGGCGACGCATCCGCGGCCGCCGACACCTGACTGGCGGTGTGCGTGCTGAGACCGACCAGCATCTCCGGCCGCGTTATGCGGCGGGCCTCCGCAACCCCAACGTCATCCTGCCCGAGATGAACGCCGTCCGCATTGCACAGCACCGCGATATCCGGACGGTCATTGACGATAAACAGCGCACCCCGCTCACGGCAAAGGGATGCCAGCACGTTCGCACGGCGGAGCAGTTCGCGGTCTACAAGGTGCTTTTCGCGAAGTTGAATGCAATCGGCACCTCCCGCGAGAACGGCCTCGGCCGTTTCGAGCCACTCGGCCGCGCACAGCGCCTCGGTCAGCAGGACGTAGAGTTTGACTTGTCCAAAACGCCGGCGCGCCCGGCACGTGACGGACAACCGCCGCTCCAATTCGTAGCCGCGATAGCGCAGCCCACCGACCGCGGCGGCAAAGTGCGCATCGACGGTCTTGGCGTATTCCTCGACGGCGCGCAGCGCCTCGCTCAGCCGTTTTGCGGCGGCGACAGCTACGTCGGCAACGTCCGCGCGCCTGGCCTCGGCCGGCGTGTGCAGTTCGCGGCCGACGTCTCCGGCGACGTCGCGGCCCGTCGCCATGAGCTTCGCCACCTCCTCGGGAACGCACCCGGCAAGATCGTGGCGGGCTTCCTTGATCGCGAGCGACAGCGAGGCGTCGTCCAGCGCGAAACGCGCATACTCCTCCATTACGCGCAGGGCCTCGCGGGCCCGGTTGAGATTGGCGTCGATAATGCGTGCCGCAGCCTGAAGAGCCACCGCCGTCCCCTTTGCCCTGCGCCTACTTCACGGCCCGTCCCAAGAGATTCCAACTAACCTAATGACCTGAGCCGCGCGCTTGATGTCCGCGCGAGTTCGCCACTTCGCTTCGTCTGTCATCGACTCTGAGCGTATCTCCGCGGTCGACCTAAAGTTAAGGCTTCATGCCATGAGCGTGCCGCGCATGGCGGTCACCGCCCGCCCTCCGATGCGCACGTGGACGCCGTTTGCAGAGTCCGCCGCGGCGAGAGCAAAGACCATGCCGGCCCGTCCGCCGGCCTTACCTTGCAGACAGCACATGGCCGCCATCCCGTCCGCGGTCGGGGCCAGACCGTGCTTTACGAGGTACACGGCGAGCGGGCCGTGAACGCTGCCCGTAACGGGGTCTTCGTCGACACCGACGGCCGGAGCGAAGAAGCGGGATTGCACGTGGACGGCGGGAGTCAACGTTTCGGTCGTGGCCAGGCAAAGCCCGCGCAGCCGTTCTCTCTGCTGATAGTCCCTTAGTCTCGAAAAATCCGGGCGCGCATCGTTAAGTGTGCCAACGTTTCTCACAAACATCAGCAAGTCCCCGTCCTGGGTCCTGACGGGCGGCAGCCGGCGCTCGAACGCATCCTGGGGCAGATTCAGCGTCTTGGCCAACTCGGCCGCGTACACGCGGCAAGGAGTGAGCACCGGCGGGACAAGTTCCAGCCAGATCATCCGTGCGCCGGGTTCGCCGGGAATGCACTCGACGTAGGCCGTGATGATTCCGGACTTCGTGTCTATGCGCAGCGGCGCGCTATCCGCGCTGCGGAGTCGGTCGATCATTCCCGACTCGATCAGCGCGTGAACGCCGGCGATCGTGGCGTGACCGCACATTTCGACCTCCACCGCGGGAGTGAACCATCGAAAGCGGACGGCCTCATGCACCGACGCCGCAGGGAACACGAAGGTGGTCTCGCTGAGGTTGAACTCCGCGGCTATCAGGCGCATGCGGCGGTCATCGAGCTCCTCGGTGTCCAGTACTACCGCGGCGGCGTTTCCCGAGAAGCGCTCGTTTGTAAAAGCATCCACTACGAAATAGGACCGCTCCATCCGCTAGATTCCGCAAGTCATCCGTTCGGCGAATTGCACGTGTGAAACTCTCGGAGCGATCCTAGCGATGCCCGCGCGTCCCCGCAATCTCGCGCCCGGTTGCGTCACGATGACACACGCGGGGCCCATAACCAAACGCGCGCGTCGAAAGTGGTCGCCGCGCTGCGCCGGCCGCCGCCACGGGGCGACGTTACTGGACGGTTTATCAGGACCGCAATGGGCGCGGTGGAAACCACGTGGATAACCCAACGAACCGCTCACGCCAGCCGAAATAACGGTTGATACGGTGCGGGGTACGTTTGTGCACCCCTATCGGCCGCAATCTGCACAGGGTCGCCCAATTGGCACACGCGCGCAGGGGCGGCCGTGTGTACGCGCGGTCCGCAGGACGAATGCGCCACGGCGCGGCCGGCTGCGTATCACCGAGCTTTGGCGGATTTCGGAGATAACCTTCATGCCTTCGACTGTCAGCGACACCGGCGCAACGATCGGGCTGGTTGCATTGGCGCGCAAACAGGGCGAACGTGACGTATACTCGGGAAAGAGGACGTGGGTCCGTTTCGCTCTGGGAATGCAGATCGACGTGACGCTTGACCCGACGCTGCCCGACTCGTCCTGGCAAGTCATAATGCACAACGTTTCCGGCGGGGGCATCGGCTTTTGGTCACGGCGAGAAATCCCCGCCGGCACGCTCGTCCACATCAGCGATCATAGTGCGGATCAACGTCTGGTGTGGTTACCCGCGCATGTGATCCACTGTACGGTCGGTCTGCGCGGATACTTGATCGGCGCGTCCTTTGACAATCCCGCCTCTCCGGACGACCCGGCGGACGCGGCGGCGTCCATCGCCGCGCAGGAGGACTCCGGCGAATCTTCCGTACCACGGAGCCCGCGGCACATCCGGGCGCTATTGATGAAGTGTGCCAGCGCGTCTGCGCTGGCCTGCATCGTTGCCGCGGCCTCGGTCCTGATAACCATTCATTACGTTCCCAATGAGATCGGTTGGGCCGCCCAATCGGCGCTGGCAACGCTCGCCGCGGCCATAGTGGGCGCCCTTTGGGGTTGGATGACCACGCGTGGTGAAGTCTTGTTTCTGCGTAACTTCCAGGCGGAGATCCGCCGCCTGGCGCTCGGGAAGTCGGACGAAGGCCAGTTGCCCGAGGCACCCTCCAAGGAACTCGCCGGGATAAGGCGGGCCTTCCTCGACCTCGGAGCCCGCTGGCGCAAGCACCAGGACGACGAGCGCGCCCAGCGCCAGAAGCTCGAAGAGCTCACCCAGATGAAGAGCAACATCCTCTCGGTGGTCTCGCACGAAATGCGCACGCCGCTCACGTCAATCCTCCTGTACGCCCAGATGCTGACGGAGGAGCTCAGCGCGCTCAGCCGCGACGACCAGCAGAACTTCCTGAAGATCATCGCCGACGAGTGTACGCGGCTGTCTCACCTGGTGGATGACCTGCTCGAGGTGCAGCGTATGGAATCAGGGCGGACCAACTGGCACATGGAAGCACAGGACCTCGCCGAGGTGGTGCGCGGCGTGACGCGCGTTTTCGAGGCAATGGCGGCACACAAGCAAACCACGCTCACCGTGAGCTGTCCCGAGAAGCTCACGCCCGTCGTGGCCGACGCGGGGAGGATGTCCCAGGTTCTGGGGAATCTGATCTCCAACGCGATCAAGTACACACCCGGCGGCGGAAGGGTCGAGGTCATCGCCGAGGACAGGGGGAACGAGATTCTCATCCGCGTGGCCGACAACGGACCCGGAATACCCCGCGACAAGTGGGACCAGATTTTCGACCGTTTCTCGCAGTTGTCCGATCCAGACGTTGCGGAAAACTCCGGAGTCGGCCTGGGTCTCTATATCGTCCGCACGATAGTCGTGGTCCACGGCGGCGCCGTCTGGGTGGACAGTCAGATCGGGGCCGGCTCCTGTTTCTGCATTTGCCTCCCCACGGGAGAGTCGCATGACCAAGCCGCGTTTGACCCTGAGGACACGACTAACGTCGGCCGCGTTTTGGTCTGCGACGCCGACCCCGAGCTGACGGCGCGAATGGCGCAGGCGCTGCGGCGCGAGAGATTCGACGTCCGCGTGGCCCATTGCGGGCGCAGGCTGCTGACGCAACTTGATCACGGCGACGTGGAAGTCGTGGTAACCGATCTGTCCATGCCCGACATGGGCGCCGCCGAGCTTCTGGGGGCCTTGAACAGTCTGGCGGACCGGAAGTTCCGGACAATCATACACAGCTACGAAGGGGACGGACGTGAACTTACACGCCGGGGCGTGGACATCTACCTCAAGCGCCCCGTTTCCAAGGACGAGATGGTGCAGGCCGTTGAGCTTGCGATGAAGAAGCGGTCGGCGGCCGGTCTGACGGTATTGGTTGTGGAAAACGCCGCGATCAATGCCGCGCGAGTGAACGAGCTTCTGACCGAGGCGGGCCACACCGTGGTAAGCGCGGAGTCAATGAAGGAGGCGCTTACGCTCGCCCGCGACTACGCAACCGACGTCATCGTGATCTCCGGCGAGTCCCTCGGCGCGCGTTGGACGGAGCTAAAGGGCTTCGGCATAGGCAATGGCGACACCACGCGCGTGATGGTGCTATGCGACTCGGTCCGCAAGAACGAGCGCCGGCTTCAGGACACGCATCACGGAGTCAGCGTCGTGGCATATCGAAAAGGCAAGGAAGAAGTCGTTGTAGACGCCATTGTGGCGTCTCAACACGAGATTGAAGCGGAGATAAGCCGATGAAACGGGTTCTCATTTGCGACGACGAGCCCCACATTGTCGAGGGGCTGCGGTTTCTGTTGCGTTCACCCGAGCGCCAGATTGAGATTGCCGCCTCCGGCAACGAGGCCCTCAAACGCATCGAGGAGCACATTCCCGATTTGTTCATCACGGACATCATGATGCCGGAGATGAGCGGTCTGGAGGTTATCGCGACCCTTCGCGCGTCGGCCTCGACGAAGAACCTGCCCATCATCATTCTCACCGCCAAGGGCCAGGCACGCGACGGCGCCATGGCCCAGGAGGTGTGGGGCGCCACCGTCGTGGCCAAGCCGTTCGAGCCTCAGAAGCTCCGTGAACTCGTTAGTGCTACGCTGGAGAAAGGCACATGTCCACAACCAAGTTCCGTCTGAACTGTCCGGACGTCGTGGCGGAAAGCCTGATAGGGGGCCCCGTGCTCGAGGCGCTCCAGACCGTGGCCGCACTCGCGGGCGGGGAGTTGACAATCGAGAGCCCGGCGAAGAACGCAGGGCAGGCGGGGCAAGTAGCCGGACGCCCGGATTGCCTCTCGGTAAATTACCGCGGAAAAACGATGGGACGCCTGCTCTGCACCGCGAGCGCGCAGGATTCTGCACCCCGGCGCGCCGGGCACGCTATCACGTCGTTCGTTTCCCACATGGTCGACCGCGAGTTTGCCGTAAATGACCTCGCCGACGCGCTTATGACCAGCTATGAGGAGATGAACCTGGTGTACACGCTGCTCCCCACCATGGCGACCGGCGTACACCCCCAGCAAATCGCCGACATTCTCGTGGCGGAAACATCGCGGACGCTTGCCTGCCGGCGCGTTTCCCTGCTGTCGCTCGACGAGAAGCGCCAAAACTATACGGTGCTCGCCGCTCGGGGCTTGCCCGCGGAAGCGCTGGGACTGTCGATCCCCGTTTCCGATTCGGTCGCGGCCCGGGCGCTGTGGGAAGAAGACCTGCTGGTAATCAACGACATATCCGACCGGCCGGATCTGAAAGGACTTTCCCGCGGACAGTACGTTAGCAATTCGTTTGCGGTCGTCCGCGTGCCGCTCGAAGCGCGCGGAGAGGCGCTGGGATTCTTGACGGCGACGGAGCGAATTGGCGGCAAGGAGTTTACGGCGCGCGACAGGAAGCTCCTGGAGAGCCTGTCGGCCATGGGAGCCTCGGCGCTGTTGAACTGCCGGCTCCATGCGGCTGTCAACCGGCAGATGATGAGCACTATTCACGCCCTGGCCTCGGCCGTAGACGCGAAGGATCGCTACACGCACGACCACGCCGGCCGGGTGGCACAGCTTTGCGTCGCAACCGCGCGCCAGCTCGGCGTGACCGACGAGGTCCGCTGCCGCGGGGTTGAGTTGGCGGCGCTGTTACACGACATCGGAAAGATCGGTATTCCAGACGCGATCCTATCAAAGCCGACGACGCTTTCGCGCGCGGAGTTCATCGAGATACAGAAGCACGTCGAGATCGGCGCGAGAATTGTCGAGCACGTGCCCGGGCTGGAGGAAGTTTCAAAGTCCATTTATCACCACCACGAACGCCACGACGGGCTCGGATACCCGACGGGCCTGTCTGACGGCTCGATCCCGCTGGCGGCGCGGCTGATTTCGGTCGCCGACACGTTCGACGCGCTTACGTCCGACCGTCCCTACCGCAGCGCCGGACCGACAAAGGAGGCGTTGCTGGAGCTGCGCCGCAACGCCGGCACACAGTTTGATCCGGCCGTCGTCGACGCATTCATCGAGGTGATCGAACAGGACAGCAGACTCGGCAAGCCTCAACGGCCCGCGATGGTGGCCCTGTAGCCGCCGGTTCACGCGCCGCCTGCCCCGCGGACTGTCCATAAGCGCTTGGTGGTGGTGGGCGGTGCCCACCCTACGCGTCTGTCCATAAGCGCTTGGTGGTGGTGGGCGGTGCCCACCCTACGGCCTCGGTTGTTCGTGCGTTGGCGCAGGCTGATCCTTGACACTCGCTATGGCTCGCGTCAAGGACAGGAGCCTGCGGTTCGGTGGTGGGCGGTGCCGACCCTACGCGTCACGGACAACTTGCGGGATTCAGGTTTCCCGGGTCGTCCGTCCACTTGTTGCCCTGAAGCGCTTTGAGTATCTGGCCGAGGTCGGCAACGTTGAGGATGTACTGCGGCGGGTTGCCGGGCGCCGCGGCACACGTTTCCCCTTGCGGACAATCATCGTTGCTTAGGCAGTTGTCGCCCGATCCGCTGCATCGCAACACCAGCCCGTGAAGGTCCACCCACGTCGGGTGAGCCTGCGGCGTGTTGGCCGTGCCGTAGTTCTGGGAGGTGAGGACGTAGGCGGACACGTCGCCGATGTTTCCGATGCCATCGGGCGGCGTGAATTCGGTGCCGACGACCGGGCCGGCCACGTCGCCGAAGTTGCCCCGGAATCCCGGAGCGATGAACGGCTGATTGACCGTGCCAATGGTAAGCGGGTCTCCACAGATTGTACCGTCGGGCGGGAGGCACGCGCGGATTTCGTAGGTCGCGGCCGGAACGATCTCGCAGTCGCCGACGTGGAGCAGTTCCAGGTCCCAGAAGCGAAAGTCCTCGGTCAGAGGTACGTCGCCCGGCCGGGGCTCGACGCGGGCGAATCGGTCCGTCGGCCCGCACGGCCCCGGCAGACATCCCAAGGGTTCCTCCTGCGGAGCCTGCACCCACCAAACGGACCCGACGTCGGGATGTTGCTGGCACAGGCCGAACGTCCCGCACTCGCTGATGCACGTGCCGTTGATGCAGTTGTTGTCGGTAGTGCATGGCACGCCGGCATTTACCGACTCCGCCGAGCAGCGGTCCGGGTTGCAGGCCCGTTCGAGGTCATTGACGCAGCGCCGCATGGCAGAAAGCGTAACCTCCAGGCCGAACGGGTCGCTTCCCGTGGCGCTGGGATTCACCGAAAGATAGCGATGCTTGGCCGCCTGATGCACCGCGTCCGGCGGAACCTCCGGTGCATCGGGCGGAACCGGGTCGCAAAGAAAACCGATGTCCAACTCGCTGACGCCTTGGGCAGCTTGTTCGGCGGTTCCATCTGGTGACCAACCACCCACACGCACTATGTACTCTGCTCCCGCCACAACGCTTACCTGCCCTCCAGATACGGTGCCGCTCCCAGGGCAGTAGTCATCGTCACATACAAGTAGCGTGTCGTTGCTTGAGCCGGGGCACGCGGGAGGCGGTGAATGGTCACCGAACACGCCGATCATGGAGTCGTACTGAAGCACCGCATTACACATGCTTATAATCATTTCCCCGGTGCAGGGCGCCGTAATCCGGTACCAAACATCTGCCTCAAAATTCGTCGGGAGGCAATTACCAGCTTCGACCGGACCGTCCGTCGTGGCGTTGGAGTTGTCGGTTTGGACGAAGCAGCGATAGGCATCCAACGGCAAGCCGCCCTCCGTCTGCCACGGCCCACATATGGACGAGTCGTAGCAGTCCTGTGCAGAAACGCTACAATGGGTGCCAAGCGGAATATTATCCGGGTTTCCAACGTGCGCGTTGTCGCAGAGGCCCACATCCGGATCGGGGGTGAGGTTCTGACAAACGACGATGGCGTCTTCACAGGCGTCGTTCAGTGGAACATCGCACTCGTCCGGAACGCCGTTGCCGTTAAGGTCGGAGGAGAATTCCGAAACGATGTCACACGCGTCGGCAATTCCGTTGCCATTGCAGTCTGGTTCGCAGACGTCGATCAGGCCGTTGGCGTTGCAGTCGGGAAGCGGCGGCTCGCACTCGTCGAGAATGGCGTTGCCGTCGGCGTCGAGGCCGGGGTCGAGCAGGATTTCCGCGGCGTCCGGCGTGGCGTTGTCGTTGCAATCCGCCGGGACGAACTCGTAAGCGCCCATGTCGGTGACCGGGAGTCCGGGCGGGCCCGCAATACCGGTGTCGGCCGTGTCAGGGTCATCCAGGAATCGCGGGTTGCCATCGAGGTCGATGCCGGCGCACATGGCCGTGTTGTCGGCCGCGTCGATGGAGGGCGATCCCGCCAACAGGCGATAGTCGCCCCCGGCCTGGTCGGCGAAGAGTGGATCGGCGTCCACGTTGCCGTCGCCCGGTGCCCCGCCTTCGACGTTGCTGTACGCCACGTCCGCCCCGGGCGTGACCTGCTCAGAAGCGTTCAATCGAACGATGCAGTTGCGCAAAGTCGGGACGGCGTTGCTCGCGAAAACGCCGAACGGGTTGTTCACTACCGTGCAGTTGATTATCTCCGGCCCGACGCCGTTCCACACCACGATTCCGGCGAACCCGTTGCCGGCGAACAGGGAATTGCGGATAGTAGGGCTGCTGTCCACGCAGTAGATTCCGCCCACGCCGTTATTGACCAACCGGCACCTGTCAATGATGGGGCGGCTCACGTTCCACACCTCGATCGCGGCGGTCGTATTTCCCGACAGGACACAGTCGAGTATTGTAGGGCTGCCGTTGACGCAATAGATTGCCGGGTTGAGCAGAAAAGTGGGGTCGCCTATCGCGTTGATGATCGTAAAACCTTCGAGGCGCGCGGCGTTCGACTCACCGCTTTCGAAGTCAAACCCTCGGGCGGCGAATTCAAGATCGACGACACAGCCCTCCGGCCCGTTCTCACTTCGTACCGTTATCGGCCTCCCCCCGTAGCTTACGTTGCGGTTGCCGGCTCCGGTGTAGGTCCCGTCCGCCACGACAACTATGTCTCCAGAAAGCGAAACGTCGATGGCTTCCTGGATGGCGTCAAACGGGTGCGCCACGCTCCCGTCCTCATCCGGATCGCCGACCGCCGGGTCGCCCGGTCCCGGATCGCCGGGCCCGTCGTCGTCAACGTATATCGTGCCCAGATGCGGATCGCATTCGTCGGGCACGCCGTTGTTGTTGAAATCCGCGCTGGTGTCCAGGAGGATGTCGCAGAAGTCGGCCGCCTGATTGCCGTTGCAGTCCAACGCACCGCCCGCATCGCACACGTCCGGCACGCCGTTGGAGTTGCAGTCCTCCACGGTGCCCGCGGCCAGCTCGCAGCGGTCTGCGGTGCCGTTGCTGTTGCAGTCGGCCTCGCATTCGTCCGGAATTCCGTTTTCCGTGCAATCGGCGCTTTGCCCGCAGCCGGGCACGCCGCAGCCCGGGGCCGCACAGTCGAGGTCGCAGCGGTCGTCGATGGAATTGTCGTTGCAGTCTTGGAATCCCAGTGCGGAAGGGGCGACCGTTGCGGCCGATGTCGTGCCGCCGGTCTTGTAAAGACCCACCGATGCGACGACGGACTGCGGAGGGGCGTTCGCGTCGAACCGGAAGTTGTACATGGTTGCCCAGCGCACCGCGTTCGCAAGTGGATCGACGGGGAACAAGTCGGTCGACCACGTGATCGAGGCGCCGTCCTGAGAAACCTGCCAAGGGTCGTTGCTGTAGTTATCCGCGTTTGCCTCCGCGGCATGATTGAGCGGGGCGTGAAAACCTACGCCGCTCACCGTAACGCCGGCCGCAATAGGAATAGTTATGGACCGCAGCGACCGATCCAGATTCATGTTGTAAAGCGCATATTCGTAGTGCCACAGTCCGTCACCGAGATCCGTCGCCTCGTACACGAGAACCGCCCGTCCGTCCGCCAGCGGCGCCGGCTCGATCAGCGTCTGCGATGCCCCCGGCCAGGCATCGGCGGCCGGGCTTTCGCTGGCCGTGTCGCCCGCCGGCGCGAAAAGATACAAACCGTCCGCGTACGGCCCGCTTACGCGGTATTCTCGATGCGATACGTTGTTGTTTTGATTGCCGTTCCCGGCCGTGAATTCGTGCGGCGCGATATACTGCGCTTCCCCGAAGTAGCGCGCCCCCGGGTTGCCCGACCGCAAAAGGTCCGCCTCCCGAATCTGAAGGCGATGCGAAATCCCGTCGTGAACGTGGCCGATATGGTTCACCGCCGGATAATTCGTAAAGAATTCGTCGTCACATCCTCCCCCGGCACCGAGACTCCCCCCGCCCGGAATTTCACCGGTATAAGGATTGACCGCCGAGCGCGGCCCCACGAACTGGCAGGGATCGGCTATCTGCCCGGCCGCGTAGGGGTCGGAGCATCCTACGCCCAACTGCGTGAAATCCGGGTGAGGCGTGCAACCGAGTTGGCAGACGTCGAACTGTGCCGCTCCCGTCCCGTGCTTGACCCACGACTGCCCGATCTGCTCGAAACGGCTCGCCCCCTCCGCCATCTTCAGCCGGTACATGTTTACCGGAAACATCGGGTGGTCGGTGGAGGGAAAGGCAAACCAGTGCAGGGGTACGTCGCCTTTGTTGCAGCCGCTGGTGCCGATGCCCAGGCCCACGGTTCCCGCGCCAACGGGTCCAACCCGGCCGAACTGCTGGCACTCGGCGAGCTCCCCCACGATAACGTCCGGGCCGACCGCTGCCGCGCGGAAAGATCCGCTACACGTAACCATAGCGACGGCGAGCCCTATGACGAGCGTCCGTAGGGACATGATTTCACCACACGTAATGCGATCGATCGGCGTACGAATCGTACTCGACCCCGAAACCCTTCGTGAGGAAGATAGTATACGCGCCCATTGCCGGGCTGTCAAAACGGCAGGCCGGAGTCATCAGCCTGCAATGTGATCCGGGCAAGGCGGGAATGCTCCTGGTGAACAGCAACACGACCATAGTCCAGTGCGTTTTCCACGACAACGACGCGAGCCTGGACGGCGGGGCCGTGGCAAACGTCAAGGACGGCGGCGGAGCGGCCGGGAGCCCCATCATTCCAGGTCAACAACCCGCCTCAGGCCGTTTCAACGGCCTTTCCGACGCAGGCGGAGCGTAGTGTCTTGAGCATTGCGGAGGAAGGGCGGCCGGGTGCGACTGCTCTTGAGCAGCGCGGGCGGTCAGGTGCGGGTGACCTACCTCGTTTTGAGGTGGGG
>Ga0326597_10009121_pt1 | contig 13332 bp, 8 predicted proteins | sample RVTome_12_FD_203789 | JGI IMG/M metagenome (GOLD analysis project Ga0326597, IMG submission 203789) | Soil microbial communities from uranium-contaminated site in the Upper Colorado River Basin, Wyoming, United States - RVT100D185 | ecosystem: Environmental > Terrestrial > Soil > Contaminated >... | reverse complement strand
CCGGAGCCCGATCCCACGGAGCTGTCGCTCTCGCACTCGGCGCGCGCGCTGTTCGACGCGCTCGAAGGGCGTGGCGCGTCGTTCTTCGGCGATCTGGTGAACGCCACGGGGCTGCTGCACACCGAGGTGGAGAAGGGGCTGGGCGAACTGGTGGCGTGGGGGCTCGTGGTGTCGGACAGCTTCGCGGGGCTGCGGGCGTTGCTCGTCCCGTCGGAGCGACGGCGGCCGATCGGGCGGTTGCGGCGTCGCGGCCGGACCGCGCCGTTCGGGGTCGAGACGGCGGGGCGGTGGTCGCGCGTCGGCCGCCGCTCGCTGCTGCCCGAGGAGCAACAGGCCGAGGCGATCGCGTGGATGCTGCTGCGGCGATACGGGGTCGTGTTCCGGCGCCTGGTGGAGCGTGAGACGCTGCTCGTGCCGTGGCGCGACGTACTGCGCGTGTACCGGCGACTCGAGGCCCGGGGCGAGATCCGCGGCGGGCGGTTCGTCGGCGGGTTTTCGGGCGAGCAATACGCGCTCCCCGAGGCGGTCGGGACGTTGCGCGCGGTGCGGCGCGAGGAACCCCAGGGGCAGCTCGTCGCGGTGAGCGGGGCGGATCCGCTCAATCTGGTGGGGATCATCGTCCCGGGCGACCCGGTCGCCGGGCTCGCCGGCAACCGGGTGCTCTATCGCGACGGCGTGGCAGTCGCGGTGCGAGAAGGACAGGAGATCCGCCTGCTGGTCGAGGCCGCTTTGGCCACGGCCCAGGCACTCAAGACCGCGTTGGTGCGGCAGCGGGTGGCGCCGCTGGTCAGGGCGTACTTGGGGAAACGATAGCGATTAACCCGCGCCTACTCCTCGTTGTCGTCGTCCAAACCGTCGCGGTCGTCGTCGTGAAACGCCTCGATAGACTGCTCGATGTTGTTCTTCACGACGCCTTCGTTCTGGCCACCCTTGTTCGCGGTGGCTGGGTTGACGAGGGCGGTTCCGCCCGCGTTCATGAACCAGGTCGAGATGTCCACGCGCATGGTCAGGTTGATGCTCGTGGCCTCGCCCACGACGAGGGGCGGGCTCAGGAAGCGCTCCTGCTCCTTGTCCAGGTCCGTCGTGAAGACGAAGTCGCTCCTGTTCCCCGCGGCGCTGTACGTTCCCATGACTCGGATCGAAACGCCGTCAAAGTCAGGGTGCAGCGCGAGAAACGCGGCGTCGTCGCTCGAAGAGGGCTTGTGGACCTTGACCTCGAACTTGTCGTAGGTGCCGGGGGGAACGGCGATCGTCACAGCGGCCTCCGTTGCGTTGCCGAGCGGGAGCGATACCAGCACCGGCCCGGTCTCGAACTCCTCGCAGGCGTCATCGCCCGGGAGCGAGTCCGGGCACTCCGGCGCGTCGATCCGCTTGAGCTCGATCTCGCGCAGGACCAGTTCGACGCTGCGGATGACGACGGTGTCGCTGCCGAGCGTGACGATCGTGCTGTCACCGGCGGCCACCACCGACGCTGCGGCCCTCTCGCCGGCGCCCACGACGGCAGCCAACGGCGGCGTGCCCGGCGCCGGGCGTGTTGAAAACGAGAGCCCGATGCTCGCGGTCGTGCTGTCCGAGCACGCCGACGCGACTGCGGCGGTGGCGAGGATCAGTCCCATGAACTTCGTGTGCATATAACCTCCAGAATCAGTGTGGTCATTGCAGTTCCTGCCGGGAGCAGGTTGCCCGCCGGTGTTGGTTCCAGGGGCAAGCTCCGTTCTCAGAGGAGAGCCAGCGCAAGCCATTGCCGATCATTGGCTTGAGTAAGTGCCAGAGGTTCTCGGCTGCTTCGCGGTAAAGCGGCTTGACTCGAAACGAGCCAGATTATATGGAACCGTACCGAAGTGGGGCTTCATTGGTGCCTTCGACCGATGCCTTCCTCCTCATCGTCCGTCTCAGCGACTCGTTCGCCGAGTACTGGCCGCTGCTCGCCCGCGAGCAGGGCATCACCGCGATCGAGTGGTCGCCGGAGTCTGGAGCCCCGGCACCGGCGGGCGCTGCCCTCGTGTTGGTCGCAGCCGGCGGCCGCGAAGAGGATCTCCTGGCCTTTCTCCCCGGGCTCACGCCGTCGGGCGATGCTCCGATCGTCGCCGTAGGCGCCGCAACTTCGCACCGCTTCGCGGCCCGTTCGGTCGCGAGCGGTGCGTCGGACTACCTCGCCCTCCCAGACGACCGCGACGTTTTGCGCGAGACACTGGCCGCCGCGGTTCAGCGCCGTCGGGCCGGTCTCCAACGAGCCAGCTTTGCGCAGCTCGAGGCGCAGGCCCACGCCTTTCGTGAGATCGTCGGCGAGAGCCCTGCGCTCCGTGCGGTCTTGGACCGGGCGGCCCGGATCCTGCCGCACGCCGGCGCGACCGTGCTCATCGCGGGGGAAACGGGGACGGGCAAGGAGCTCGTGGCTCGGGCGCTGCATTACGGCGGGGCGCGCGCGGCCGCCCCGTTCGTCGAGATCAACTGCGCCGCCCTGCCCCCCCAACTCCTGGAGAGCGAGCTGTTCGGGCACGAACGTGGCGCGTTCACCGACGCAAGAACGGCCAAGCCGGGACTGTTTGAAGTGGCCGAAGGCGGGACGCTGTTCCTCGACGAGGTGCACCAGCTCGCCCCCTACGTGCAGTCCAAGCTGCTCCGCGCGCTGGAGCAGAAATCGGTGCGGCGTCTTGGCGCGACCGCGGGCCGCCAGGTGAACGTCCGAATCATCGCGGCCACCAACGCAAACCTGGTTGCGGAGGTTCGCGCCGGTCGGTTCCGTGAGGACCTGTACTACCGGCTCAATGTCGTCACCCTGACGCTTCCGCCGCTGCGCGCGCGCGGCGACGACGCGATCCGGCTGGCGGAGTTCTTCCTCCGGAAGTTCAGCGCGCAATACGGTCTGGCCGAACCGGCGCTCGCCCCGGAAGTACGCCGCCGGCTGCTGGTCCACGCGTGGCCCGGCAACGTGCGGGAGCTGCGCAATACGATCGAGCGGGCGCTGCTCCTGTCATCGCCCGGGAGCCTGGCTCTGGATGAGATGGAGTTGGAGGAGGCTCCCGCGCCGGCTGTGGATGGCCCGCTGCCGTTTCCCGCCACGCTGGGGGCGATCCAACGGGCGGCAGCGCGAGCGATGCTCGACGTGACAGGCGGCAACCGCTCCGAAGCGGCGCGGCGACTGGGGATTTCCCGCTCCCGGTTGCAGCGGCTCCTCGCCGACGAGCGTGGCGCAATCGAGCGAGGCGGGGACGATGAGGTGGACGAGGAGGACTGACACGGTTTGGTGCAGGGTGGAGTGCCGCGAGCCAGAGGGCATTGAGTATCTGTTTGTCCTGCAAGAAGTTATCCTGGCCCGAGGTTTGCGAGGATACACCCACGAACTCCTACAGGAACGTCTTGATGAAACGAACGCTGTGGTTGCTCGCCGGCGTGGCCGTGGCCGCGTGCGGAGAAAACACCGGACCTGGCGGCGTCCCCGACGCCCGACTGAACATCGTCCTGCAGGACACCTTGTCGCCGCCGTTGCTCGCCACCCGCGACAGCTTCTGGGCGAAGGTCTCGGATGGACGCGAACTGAAGCTGTTCTACCAGGGAGCGCTGCCGGGCGACTCGGGGGAGGAGTTCCTCCGCTTCGAGGTTCCGGGCGACGGCCTGTACCGCAGGCCTGACGGCACCCTCTTCCAGGCCGGCGATTCGATCCTCATCACCGTGACGGTGGTGGATCCCTCGCGGTTCCTCTTCGCCTTCGAGCCCGCCGGACTGCAGTTCGACCCCGCGCATCCCGCGCGCCTCCGACTGCGGTACCTGAATGGCGAGAAGGACTTCAACAGTGACGGGGTCGAGGACTCGACCGACGTCGAGATCGAGGGGGAGCTCGATCTATGGACCCGGACGGCGCCGGGCGCACTCTGGTTCAAGTTGGGGGGCGTCAAGTTCGAGGATCTCGATGAGATCGACGCCAACGTCCGCACGTTCTCGCAGTTCGCGGTGGCCTGGTGACCCGCGTGAGGCATCCCGTGTGACCACAACGCTAGGTGATGAATCCGCGCTCCTCACGGAGCTTCGGGATCTCAGCGAGCGGGGCCGGCACCGCGAGGTCGTGGACCGGCTGAGTCAGCTGGCCACCAAGGAAGTGGCGGAGCGCACGTCGCTCGCGCTGCTCGCCGCGGAGGCGTACGGCCGGCTGGGGGACCACGAGACCGCCGATCGCTGGGCCGCCACAGCCCTCGAGGTGGCCCGGGCACGGGGGGACCGGCACGGCGAGCTGCGCGCGGTGAACAATCGCGGCGCCATCGCGCTGGAGCGCGGGGCCGCCGAAGACGCCGAGCGCTGGTTTTCGGCTGCGCTCGAGCTGTGCCGTGAGACGCACAGCTATGCTGCGCAGGCGCGGTCGTTGAACAACCTCGGAATCATCGCCCACCTGCGCGGTGAGCTGGAGGCTGCGTTGGCGAGCTACGAGCTCGCGCTCGCCGCTTACCAACAGGCCGGCTTCGTGCGGGGGATGGCGGAGACCCACCACAACATCGCGATCAGCCGGCTGTATCTGGGCGACGTACCTGGCGCGCTCTCCGCCGCCGAGCAAGCGGTGCGACTCGCGACCCAGGTACAGGACGAGCGGCTCGTCGCGCAGGCGTTGGCCGGTCGCGCGGAGCTGCACCTCTGGACCGGCGACACGGCGCTGGCCGCTGCCGAGCTGGAGCGCGCTGCGGCGACCTACGAGCGGCTGCAGCATCCGGTGGGGTTGGCGGAGGTATGGCGCCTCCAGGCGGGGGTGGCGCGGGCACGAGGGGATGTGTCGGAGGCGGTGCGAACCCTCGAGCGCGCCGCCGCGCTGGCCCGCGGCTCCGGGAGCGCCCACACGCTGGCCGAGATCGAGCGCGACCTGGGCGCGGCGCTCGAGGCCCACGGGAACCGGGCCGGGGCACGCGCCGCGCGTCAGCGGGCCGTCGCGCTGTACCAGGGGCTAGGCGCGACCAAGGCGGCGCAGCATCTCGCCACCTTGATCGTTTAGAACCGTGACGCCACGAGCGTCACATCGGCTCCCTGCCACGCGGTGCGGAACCGCGCGTCGGTCTGCGCCGCCTCGGCGTGCTTGCCCTGCGCGCGCAGCGCCTGGGCCAGTCCGAACAGTGCCCAGCCGTTCTCGGGGAATCGCTTGAGGTCTTCCCGATACGCCTGCTCAGCGTCTGCGGCACGACCCGCCTTCAGCAGCACGGCGCCAAGGGAATGGCGGATGGGATAGTACCAGTCCGGCGGCTCGAAATAGAGCAATCCATCCTCGAGCTTCATCCCCTCGCGAAAGTGCGCGATCGCTTCGTCGAGTTGGCCCTGGCGGGCGGCGATCTCCCCGGCGAGCACGTGCGCCGCGATTTGGAGATTGGTGCCAGGCGTCACCCACCCGGCGGCCGTGTATCCCTGCGTGCTGGCTGCCCCGATTTGCTTCACCGTGTCGAGCGCGGCCTGCGCCTCGCCCCAGCGGCCGGTCGCGGCGAACGCGACGCCGCGCGCGTACTGCACCATCCCCCGCGAGTAGGCCAGCTCCGCCGGCGGGAGCGGCAGCGCGAGCAGCTCCTCCCAGCGGCCGAAGGTCACATACGTGAGAAAGGCATAGATGACGAACGGCTCGAGGATCGGCACCTGCTTCGCGACGTCGTACGGGGTGGTGGCCGCCGTCTTCTTCGCGGCATCGATCGCCTGCGCGCTGCGCCCGGCCAGCGTCGCCGCGAACGAGAGGAAGTGGTAGTTGTGCGGGTAATAGCCGAGCGGGTACACGCCCTGCGGCTTCTGGCCCTCGATGTACACCTCGTCGGTGTGGACGGCGTGGACGTTGGCCTCGATGGCGTCCGCGTAGCGGCCCACCCGGATGTAGATGTGTCCGGGCATGTGCACCATGTGGCCCACGCCTGGCATCAGCGCCGCGAGACGCTCGGCGCAGGGGACCGCTTTTTCCGGTGCCACCGCCTCGACAGCATGGATGTAGTAGTGGCAGGCGCCTGGGTGGCTTGGATTCGTCGCGAGCACGCGCTCGAGCTGTGCGACAATCGTCTCGGTGCCGGGATACGGCGTGCCGTCCTCCGGCTTCCAGTAGTTCCACGGCCGTAGATCCATCAACGCTTCGGCGTAGAGCGCGGCGGCATCGAGATCGTTCGGGAACTGCTTCACGACGTCGGCCATCGCGCGGGCATACGCGGAGTCGAGCGCGGCGCGGTCGGCGGGCGGGACAGCCGCGTAGCGCTTGGCGACGGCGCGGATCAGTGCCTGCTCGACGGGCCTTGCATGCGTCAGATGGGCGAGCGCCTGCTGCGCGGCGGCGTAGGCGGCGACGCCGGACGCCGAGTCCATCCCGGCGTTGACGTGAGGACCGTAGGCGTAGGCGGTTCCCCAGTAGCACATCGCGCAATTCGGGTCGAGCCGCGCGGCCTCGTTGAACGCGCGAATCGCCTCGCCGTGGTTGAACCCGTAGACGAGCCGCAGGCCTTGATCGAAGTATTGCTGAGCCTTGGTGACGCGGGTGGAGATGGCACGGTGATGGCTGCCGAGGTCGGTGTAGAGCGGGACGGTATCCGAGGCCGGACGCGTCGAGAGCGAGGCGAGAAGCAGCGTCCCCAAAGACAGCGGTAGCATGGCGGTTCCCTCTCGATGAATGATGACGGGGAGGTTTTTGTAAGCCGATAGTATGCACGCCCCGTGGCGCGAGGCTAGATGGGTGGCGGGAGTGGGTTCGGTCGCAATTCAGTGTCTCTACATCATCGTAGCACTTTGCCGACAAATAAGCGTTTCCTAGCTCTTGACTTTCGGTGTTTATTCGGGCACGTTCTCTCTCCCAGAGTCCGGCTGATGCTCGATGGACCGCGCCATTTTGTACGTTAATCCGCTCACCTTCCCGATCGCGGTCGAGCGCGTGGCGCAACGGAGCGCGCGACTCGCGGGCCGCCCGGTCGCCCTCGCCCCGGGGGGACCTCATGTGATGGATCGGGCGATCATCTGGTCGGCCTCGCCGGAAGCGGCGCTCGCCGGCATCACGGTGGGGATGCCGATCTACCAGGCGCTGCGCCGCTGCCCCGATCTGGTGATCCTCCCGCCCCGCTACGGCCTCTATCGGCGCGCCGCGGAAGCGCTCGAGCGCATCCTCTGCCCCTTCGTTCCGATCATCGAGCCGCACACCCTGGGCCACGCCTACGGCGACCTCACGGGCACGTTCAAGCTGTTTGGCCCCGCGACCGACGTCGCCGCGAAGATCCGGCGCGAGATTCGGGGGCGGCTCGGTCTTCCCGTGACGGTGGGGCTCGCGGCGAACAAAGTGGTGAGCGAGGTCGCGGCGCACATGCTCAAGCCCGAGCCCGTCGTGGACGTGCGTCCCGGCGACGAGCCGGCGTTCCTCGCGCCCCACCCGCTCGAGGCGCTGCCCGGCGCCGTGCCGGCGATCCGCGAGCAGCTGGCGCGCTACAACGTGCAGCGCATCGGCACGCTCGCGGCGCTCACCCGGGCGCAGGTCGAAGCGGTGCTCGGCCGCCGGGGCGCGGCGCTCCACGCGAGCGCCAACGGCGTCGACCCGCGCCCCGTCGTCCCCCCTGCGCGGCGCGAGTCGCTGCGCGCACACTCCACTCTCCGGGTCGAAACGAACGACCGCGACCTGCTGCACGCCGAGCTGCGCCGGCTCGCCGAGCAGCTCGGCAAAGGTCTCCGGTTGCGTCGCGTCACCGCCGACCGGCTCGAGCTCGTCGCGCGCTACGCCGACCACCGCGACGCCGCCGGCGCCGCGCCGCTCGAGCCTGCGACCGATCTCGACGTCGAGCTCACCGCGGCCGCCCGCGCCCTCGCCGACCGGCTCCTGGTGCGACGCATCGCGCTGAGCGCGCTGGGCCTGACCGTGCTGCTCGGCCCGGGGAGCGACGTTCAACTGTCGCTGTTCGATCTAGCGCCGCCCGCCGCGCGCCGCCAGACGCTCAACGCGGCGATCGACGGCGTGCGGCGGAGATATGGAACTTCGAGTATCAGATATGCCCGCTGACGATTCCCCTGGACTGAAGTCCGGGCTCGGCGCATGGGGCGTCCTTAAGGACGCGCACGATGTCGAGCCGCCGCTTTAGCGGACGGAAATCACCGTTGCCGGCCGAGTTTGTTCATCTCCATGTCCATTCCGCCTTCTCGCTGATCGGCGGCGGCGGCGGCGCGTCGTCGCTCGAAGCGCTCGCCGGTGCCGCGCTCGAGCGCGGCATGGCGACCCTCGCCCTCACCGATACCAACGGCGTCTACGGAGCGATGGACTTTCGCCGCATCGCACGCGCGTACGGACTCAAGGCGGTGTACGGCGTATCGCTCGAGACCTCGGTGGAGCAGGCGGTGCTGCTGCCGTTGAACACGGATGGGTGGGCGAGCATGTGTCGCGCGATTACGGCGCTGCACTGCGAAAGCAACTTCGCCGTCAGCCGTCAGCTATCCGCTGATCGCGGTGGTCTCGCGGTCCTGTCGAGCGATACGGGTTTCCTGGATCGGGTAATGAAAGAGACGGGGACTCGGGACCTCTACGTCGAGCTGGTCCCCCGTCGCGGTCGTGAACGGACACTGGCGTTCGCCCGCGCGCACGGGCTGCCGCCCGTCGCGACCAACGCCGTGCGATTCGCTCATCCACAGGATCACGCGCGCCACCGCCTCCTCGCCGCGATCACCCGCAACGCGACGCTTTCCACCCTTCCCGCGGACGGGGTGGCACCGCGGGATGCCTGGCTCAAACCCCCGGCCGAGATGGCCCGGCACTTCCCCGATTGTCCCGAGGCGTTCGACAACGCCATGGAGCTGGCGCAGCAATGTCGCGGGGAGCCACCCCACGGGCGGGTGATCCTCCCCGACAGCCACGGTCCCGAGGCGCTGTCCAATTTGCGGTATCTCACGGAGATGGGAGCGCACCGCCGCTATGGTGCTGGGATACTGGCGCCGGTCGTTCGGGAGCGGATCGAGCACGAGCTCGCGATCATCGCGGGCAAGCGCTACGCCGGCTACTTCCTCGTCGTCCAAGACATCGTCGCGCACGCCCCCACGCACTGCGGACGCGGCTCGGTTGCCAACTCGATCGTCAGCTATTGTCTCGGCCTCACCCACGTCGATCCGCTGCAGCAGGGGCTCGTGTTCGAGCGGTTCCTCAATCCCGGTCGCAAGGATCCCCCCGACGCCGATCTCGACTTCCCGTGGGACGAGCGGGATCAGGCGCTCGAGTACGTGTTCCGCAAGTACGGCAACGGCCGGTCGGCGATGGTGGCGAACCACGTCACGTTTCAGCGGCGAGCGGCGCTGCGTGAGGTGGCGAAGGTGTACGGTCGCCCCGCGACCGAGATCACCGCGCTGACCAAGCGGCTCCCCTGGACGGACGGCGGTCCGCTCCCCGAGCAGCTCGCCACGCATCCGAATTTCCAGTCGCTGGCCCTGGGCGGCGCGTGGCCCGAGATCGCCCGGGCGGCCGAGGCGCTCGTCGGGCTGCCGCGTAACCTGTCGCTGCACCCCGGCGGGGTGGTGATCGTCCCCGACGCGCTCACCAATTACGTCCCGGTGGAATTCGCGGCGAAGCAGATCGACACCGGGCAGGGGGCGCTCCCCGTGCCCACGATCCAGTTCGAGAAGGACGGCGCCGAGGACGCCGGGCTCGTGAAGATCGACCTGCTCGGCAACCGGTCGCTCGCCGTCATCCGCGATGCGATCGCGGCCGTGCGGGAGCACGCGGGGGTGGCGATCGACTACACCACGAGCGACCCGGCGGACGACCCGTGCACGAAAGACATCTTCCGCACCGGCAATACGATGGGCGTGTTCTACACCGAGTCGCCCGCCTCGCGGCTGCTGTGCCAGAAAAGCCGGTCGGCCACGTTCGACCTGCTCGTGCTCAACACCAGCATCATCCGTCCCGCCTCGAACCGCTACATCAACACCTATCTCGCACGGCTGCACGGCGCGCCCTACGAGCCGCCGCATCCGGTGCTGCGCGACGTGCTCGCCGAGACGTTCGGCGTGATGGTGTACCAGGAGGACGTGGTGAACGTGTGCGTCGCGCTCGCGGGGATGGATGTGGCGGAAGCGGACGGCGTGCGGAAGGCGCTCACCAAGAAGCGCCCGATGAAGGAGCTGCGCGCATACGAGGAGCAGTTCCGCAGCGGCGCGCGCGCGCGGGGGGTGACCCCGACCGTGATCGACGACGTCTGGTCGATGATCCTCTCCTTCTCGGGCTATTCCTTCTGCAAGGGTCACTCGGCGTCCTACATTCAGGTGGCGCTGCAGTCGGGGTATTTGCGGGCGCATTACCCGGCCGAGTTCATCGCCGGCGTGCTCTCCAACGAGGGGGGCTACTACGCGCCCTTCGCGTACATCGCCGAGGCACGGCGCATGGGGCTTGCGATCCTCCCGCCCGACGTGAACGCGAGCGACGTGCGCTACACGGGCCGTGACCGCTCTCTCCGCATCGGGCTCATGGCGCTGAAGGGGCTCTCGGCGTCGGGCCTTGCGACGCTCACGGCCGAGCGGCAGCGGGGCGGGCCGTACCGCTCGCTCGACGATCTGCGGCGGCGCGCAGCACTTGCGCCCGGGGACCTCCGGGTGCTGGTTCAGGCCGGCGCGTGTGACGACATCGCGCAGGGGCTGACGCGGCCGCAGCTGATGTGGCAGGTGGACGCCGATCCGCGGCGTGGTGTCGCGACGCAGGGCGCGCTCGGACTCGAGGAGGCGACTCCCCGCCAACTCCCCCCGCTCACCGAGTACGACCCCGAGCGCCAGCTGCGCGACGAGTACACGGTGCTCGGTTACCTCGGGTCGTGCCATCCGATGGCGCTCTTCGCCGACACGGTGCGCGCGGTTCACGCGGTCCCGGGGCCGGAGCTCGCGCGGCACGTCGGCAAACTCGTCACCTGCGTCGGGATGCTCACCACCGCGAAGCCGATCCATACGATCAAGGACGAGCCGATGGAGTTCGTCACCTTCGACGACGGTTACGGGCTGATCGAGACGGTGATCTTTCCCGATGTCTACCGCAAGGTGGTCTCGCTGCTGTTCGGCACGGGGCCGTACGTGATGCGGGGGCGGGTAGAAGAGTCCTACGGCGCGGTGACGCTCACGGTGGCGGCGCTGGACCGCCTGGACCGCTACGCGCAGCGGCGGGGGCTGCCATGGCATAGCTTGAGTCCGCCATGACGAAGCAGCCTTCCCTGTTTGAGGGCGCCGAGTCGCTTCCGCCACCCCGCCACGATCTCGCCGATCTCGCGGCGCGCATCCCCCCCACCATCCGCCTCGGCACCTCCACCTGGACCTACGACGGCTGGGCCGGCGACGTCTACGCCCGCGACTACCGCGGCGCCCAGCCGGCGAAGCGACTCGAGGAGTACGGGCGCTACCCGCTGTTCCGTACCGTGGGGATCGACAGCGCCTTCTACGAGCCGCCCAGCGAGCGGACGCTCGCGGCGTATGCGAAGGCGCTGCCGCCCGGTTTCCCGTGCGTCAGCAAAGTCTGGGACCGGATCACGGCGCGACGCTTCAACCAGGACCGGCGCTGGGGGAATCTCGCCGGCCTCAAGAACCCCGATTTCCTGAACGCCCAGCTGTTCAAGGACGCGGTCCTGCTCCCATACACGCGTGCGTTCCGGGACCACGCCGGCTGCTTCGTGTTCGAGTTTCAGGCGATGCGGGGAAAAGACCTGCCGGATATCGGCGAGTGGGCCGAAGAGTTGAACGGCTTCCTGGAGCGGCTGCCGACGGATTTTCGCTACGCCGTGGAGCTGCGCAATCCGGAGCTGCTGCACGACCTGCACGGCGTCGTGCTGGGCCGCCACGGCGTGGCGCACGTGTTCAACTCCTGGACCGAGATGCCGCCGATCGGCGCGCAGCTCGATCTGCCGTGGACGTTCCCCGCCGCCTTCACGATCGCGCGCGCGCTGCTTCAGCCGGGTCGGAAGTATGAAGACGCGGTGCGCAAGTTCGAGCCCTACGACCGGGTGCGGGAAGAGCAGCCCGACCTGCGACGAGACCTGTTGCGGTTGATGACCGAGGCGGTGCGGCGCCGCATCGAAGCGCTCGTCATCGTCAACAACCGGGCGGAGGGGAACGCGCCGGGGACGATCCGCGCCCTGGCCGAGCGCTGGCCGGCGCTGTGACCTACTGCTCCCGCACCAACGCCGGGGGTGTGGTGTACCGCCTACAGGGACTCCCCGTGGGCCGCTGCGTCACATAGCGTTCGCGTTGGGCGAAGGGTGTAGGGTCCAGCTAGCTCGGTCGGTCCAGGCAGATCTAGGCCGTTTCTCATTCCGCTGATGGATGTTCACCTGCAGCCCACGCTGACACGTTTCCTTGGAGGGGAGGCCCGCCAAGGCACATGAACACGCAGAAGCGAACACGCCGCTCCACCAGTTTCCGGATCCTCACCTGCACGCTGCTCGGCGCCTTGGCGATGTGCACCGAGGATCGGAGCGGCGTGACCGGTTTGTCGGTGGGTTCGGCGACGAACCCGATGACGCCGGCGTCGTCCGTGTCGCCGGTGGTCCTCGTGGGCGCTGGCGACATCGCCGTCTGCGGCTCGAGCCGTGACGAAGCGACGGCGGCCCTGTTGGACAACATCTCGGGCACCGTCTTCACCGCCGGGGACAACGCGTACCCGGACGGGTCCGCGACCAATTTCAGCCAATGCTATGAGCCTTCATGGGGCCGGCACAAAGCGCGCACCCGGCCCAGTCCGGGGAATCACGATTACCACATCTCCGGCGCGAGTGACTACTTCGCCTACTATGGGGCCAACGCCGGGCCGGCCGGGCGCGGCTATTACAGCTACGACATTGGCGACTGGCACGTCGTCGCACTGAACAGCAACATCGACAGGACCACAAATTCTCCCCAGGTGACGTGGCTGCGCGCGGATCTCGCCGCCAGCACGAAGCAGTGCACGGTTGCGTACTGGCACCATGCGCGGTTCAGCTCGGGGACCCAGCACGGCAGCAACACGTCGGTGCAGCCGATGTGGCAGGCGTTGTACGATGCCGGAGCGGAGATCGTGGTTGCGGGCCACGAGCACAACTACGAGCGATTTGCGCCGCAGACCGCGACGGGGACGGCCGATCCGGCCACGGGGATCCGGGAATTCGTGGTGGGGACCGGTGGTGCGAGTCTCTACACCAGCTTTGGCACGCCGCTTCCGAACAGCGAGGTGCGCAACGGGACGTCCTGGGGAGTGCTGAAACTGACGTTGGATGCCGGGACCTATTCATGGCAGTTCATCCCCATCGCCGGCCAGACATTCACTGATACGGGGAGCGGGGCCTGTCACGGCCCGCCGGGCGGCAGTGGGGTCTCCGCGTCGCAGTCCACTGTCTCGGCAGCACCCGCATCCACAACAGCCGGGAG
>Ga0326597_10009120_pt1 | contig 13334 bp, 13 predicted proteins | sample RVTome_12_FD_203789 | JGI IMG/M metagenome (GOLD analysis project Ga0326597, IMG submission 203789) | Soil microbial communities from uranium-contaminated site in the Upper Colorado River Basin, Wyoming, United States - RVT100D185 | ecosystem: Environmental > Terrestrial > Soil > Contaminated >... | reverse complement strand
GCGATCGCCGCCCCCGCCCAGATAGCCTGGGCTGGTGATGTAATCCACCCGCTCCGGGTAGCTGCGGCGGTTCGTGCTGGCGTTGACCAAAAGAAGGCCGCGCCCCAGGCTGGCCAACTCGGTGCCGCCCCCAGACCCCGGCAACCGGACCTTCGGGCGAAGGTAATCGCCGACCACAGAAGTATTCACGTTGCCGTAGCGGTCCACGATGGGGGCCTCGAGCAGGGTCATCTCCACCCGCCCGGCGCCGAGCCACATGTACAGCGAATCCAGGCTCCCGGTGCACATGGGGGCCCCCTCGGCGGCGACCAGGTCGCAGGGGGACGTGGGCAGGACGCGGGTGAGGCGATCTTCCACGATGCCGTTCTCGTACACCACCACGACGTTCGGTGCGTGCAGCCGGCGGGCGATCCGGGTCATCAGCATGGGCCAGTGGAACCCCACGAAGAGCACACCGGTTTCCGGGATGCACCGGGCGCCCGTCAGCAGCATCCGTTCGAAGCGGGACGCCGCCTCTACCACCACCGTTCCTTCCGGACCATCAGCTCTTGGGTCCGGGCCTCGCCCAGCTTCCGGACGAACCCCGCATGATCGCCGGTGGCCAGCACCCACTCGTCCAGGTACCGTCGAAAACCATCCTCCGCGGCGGATATCTCGCCATAGAGGGCATGGTGGGCCAGGTCCCGGTAGTAGTAACCATAGCTGTCGGATGGATGCGCCGCCCAGGGTTCAACGACGATCGCCTCGACCATGAACCCGGGCGCCACCGTCAATTCGGGGCGCTCCCGGATGGCCTCGGTATCCACCAGCTCCTCCGCCACCACGATCAGGCGCTGGCAGGCCGCCATGGCGAAGCGCATCTCGCCGGTGGGCCCGAACATCTGCGCGTTGCCGAACCGGTCGACCCGGTGGACATGGAAGACCCCGAGGGCGGGTTTCACCGGCGAGACCACGGTCACCGGCTCGCCCCCGAAGGGGGAGGACACGACGCCCAGCTTGTCCGGCCGGAAGGTGCGCTGAGTGAAGTGGCCGGCCCCCTGCACGGGGGTCGTCGGCATGAAGGGGAAGCCGCCGGCCCCTGCCAGCAGCGCCATGGAAAAGGCGCCGTAACTCAATTCCTCCACGGCGATGGCGTTTGGCGTCCCCTGTTCCGCCGCGCGGCGGAAGCAGTGGGCGGCCACCGGACCCACCGAGTTCCAGACGTGGCACGAGAAGAGCCGGTCCACACACCCGGCCCCCACCAGTTGGTCCACCAGGATGCCGCCGGATGTCTTGATCACGAATAGCCTGCGCCGCCCCTGGCGGATGATCTCGTGGGCGAAGGCCGTGGGGTCGCTGAAGGCGAACCCCCCGATCATCACCTCCTGGCCGTCCGGCACATACCGCCTGACGACCTCCCGCATGGAGAGGACGGGCTTCTCCCCGGCGCTCATCGTCGCTCCGACACCAGCGGCGCGCGGGGCATCAGATGCCCTTGAGCGTCCCGCCGTCCATGCACAGCACCGTTCCCGTGATGTACCCCGCGTGCCGCGAGCAGAGGAAGGCCGCGGCGGCGCCCACCTCCTCCGGCTCGATGATTCGGCCCAGCGGGAGCGACGACATCAACGATTCCCGCGCCGCCTGCTCCGAGACGCCTGAATCGGCGGCGCGCTTCTTCACGATGTACTGGAAGCGGTCGGTGTTCACCAGGCCGGGGCTGACGCCGTTCACCAGGATGCGGTCCTTGGCGCCCTCCTCCGCGACGGCCTTGACGAAGTTCACCAGCCCCGAATTCGCCGCGCCGGCGGGCGTGGCCCACGCGCTGGGCTGCTGGGCGAAGGTCCCGATGATGACGAGGATGCGGCCCCCCTTCTGCCGCTGCATGAGGGGAAAGACTTCACGGGTCACGCGCATGGTGCCCAGGAGCTTCAGGTCCAGGCTCTCCAGCCAGTCGGCATCCGAGAGGGTCGTGAAGGGCCCCGCCTTGGCGGCCCCGGCGCTGTTCACCAGGATGTCGATCCGGCCGAAACGGGCCGCCACCTCCCCCACCATCCGCTTCACGTCGTCGGTCCGCGTGCAGTCCGCGGGCACCGCCATGGTCTTCACGCCGGTGGCGCGCGCGATCTCGTCCGCCGCCTGCTGCACGCGATCCTTGCCCCGGGCGCACAGGGCCACATGAACGCCCTCGCGGGCCAGGACCATGGCCGTCGCCTTGCCGATGCCCATACTGCCGCCCGTCACCAGCGCCACCTGCCCCGCGATCCCCAGTTCCATGTCCCCTCCCGGCCCGTCAGGCACTCACCCACACGACAGCACGCCCGCACCCGAGGCCGTTCGCCGCGCTGACCTCACCCGGGGCGCCGACACGAGACGATCATATGGCAAGCGCGCGTTTGGTTCACGCACCGTATAGCTTGACCAGCACCGCCGTGTCCAGGGCCCCGCGCCCGTCGCGCTGCCCCGCCTCGAAGACCGCCAGGGCGGCGTCCCCCATGGGAAGCGACGCCCCCAGCCTTCGCGCCCAGCCGGCGGCCAGGGACAGGTCCTTGTGGCCGTGGTCCACGCTGAAACCGGGCGTGAAGTTCTCCGCCACCATGCGCGGGACCTGGTAGCGCCACATGAAGCTGTCGGCGGAACTCTGCCCGAGGACTTCGTTCACCACGCCGGCCGGGATCCCGCCTCGGGCTCCCAGGGCCACCACCTCGGCCATCAGCGCCACCTCCGCCATGATCTTCAAGTTGTTCAAGAGCTTCATGGCATGGCCGGATCCGGACGGCCCCACGTGCACGATGTCGCTGGCCATGGCCGCGAGGACCGGCCGGCACTTCTCCAGAACCTGCGCATCGCCCCCCACCATGGCCATCAAGGTCCCGGCGATGGCGGCCGGCACCGCCCGGGTGACCGGGGCGTCAAGCCACCCGACCCCTCGCTCGCCCAGGGCGGCCGACATCTCCTGGTCCAAGGCTGGATCGCTGGTGCTCATGTCCACGATCGCCGCGCCCCGGCGGGCGCTTTCCGCCACCTGCAGCGCCACGGCGCGGATCTCCTGGGGCCCCGGCAGCATGAGAATGATCGCGTCGGCCCAGGCCGCCAGATCCGCGATCCCCGCCACGGCCACGGCGCCGTCCGCCGATAGGCCCTGGCGCTTGGTCACGTCGATGTCGAAGACCCGTAGCGGAAACCCCTTGCGCAGGACGTTTCGGGCCATGGGGGCACCCATCACCCCGAGACCGACAAAACCGACGTTCATCTGGCCTCCCCTTCGGGCGCGGCGCGCTTCCGTTGACCCAGATAAGAGATGTGCAGTTCGGGCCGCCGGCGCAACTCCGCGGCGGGTCCTTCCAGCACAACCCTCCCGCGCTGCACCAGATACGCCCGGTCGCAGGTCTGCAGCGTCACCTCCGCGTTTTGCTCGGCAATGAGGAAGGTCAGCTTGAAGTTCGCGGTGTCCTCCAGGATCTTGAAGACCTCCCGGACCATCATGGGCGCCAGCCCCAGCGACGGCTCATCCAGCAGGAGCAGCCGGGGCCCGGACATGAGCGCCCGCGCCACGGCCAGCATCTGCTGCTCGCCACCGGAGAGGGTGCCCCCCAACTGGTTGCGGCGCTCCTGCAGGACGGGAAAGCAGGCGAACACCTGGTCCAGGCTGCGGCGCACCGCGGCCGGATCCCGGCGGCGCAGATAGGCGCCCATCTGCAGGTTTTCCCACACCGTCATGGCCGGAAAGATGCGTCGCCCTTCGGGCACCAGGGCGGTCCTGAGCCCAGCGATCCGGTGCGGGGGCAACTTGGTGAGGTCATGGCCATCGAAGACCACGCGGCCACTCTCGGGCCGCAGCAGTCCGGTGATGACCCGCAGGGTGGTCGTCTTGCCCATGCCGTTGCCTCCCAGCAGGGCAACCTTCTCCCCCTCCGCCACCCGCAATGTCATCCCGTCAAGCACACGCGACCCGTCGTAGCCGGCGCGGACATCGTGCAGTTCCAGCATCATGGGCCGACCTTCCCGCCCAGATAGGCCGCGATCACCCGCGGGTCCACCTGGCAGTCCGCCGGCGGCCCGTCGAAGATCTTCTTGCCGAACTCCAGAACCGCGACGTGGTCCGAGATGTCGAGGGCGGCGTCCACGTGGTGCTCGATCAGGAGCACGGTGATATTCATGTCTCGGATGCGCAGGATCAGGGCGGCCAGACGTTCCGATTCCTCCGGGTTGAGCCCGGCCATGGGTTCGTCCAGCAGGAGGAGCCGCGGGCGGAGCGCCAGGGCGCGGGCGATCTCCAGGAGGCGTTGTTGCCCGTGCGCCAGGCCGCCGGCCCGCGCCGCCTCCTTGCCGGCCAGGCCGGTCAGTTCCAGCAACTCCCGCGCGTGGCCGGCGGCATCCCGTTCCTCGCGCTGGGCGGCCCGCGTGCCCAGGAAGGCGGACGTCCACGACACGCGGCCCAGCGACAGCCCGCTGAGGGCCACGTTCTGCTCCACGGACAGGTTCTTGAAGAGGCGAAGCTTCTGGAACGTCCGCCCGATCCCCCGCCGGACGACGTCCGGTACGGAAAGGCCGGTAATGCCCTCCCCGTTGAACCGGACCTCGCCGGCGTCGGACCGCAGCACCCCGGTGATCACGTGGAAGAGCGTGGTCTTGCCGGCGCCGTTCGGGCCCAGCACCGTGGTGATGGCCCCTTCTTGGACGGCGAGGCTGACGCGAGAAACCGCCTCGATGCCGCCGAACCGCTTGGTGAGGTCTACCAGCTCAAGGAGCGCCACGCGCCTCCCCTTCCCCGATGGGGGGCCGCGACGACCGGCGGCCGCAGGCGCCGGCGATCTTCTCGCGGACCAGAGTACCAAGGCCGGCAAGGCCCTTGGGGAAAAAGAGCACAACCACCACCAAGAGGCCGCCGTAGATCACCAGCCGCCACTCCCCCGCTACGCGCAGCATCTCCGGAACGACCGTGAAGAACACCGCCGAGGCGATGGAGCCCGCGAAAGAGCCCAGGCCGCCCAGGACGGCCATGGCGATCAGGTTGGCCGAGTCGAAAAAGCCGAAGAGCTCGGGCACCAGCATGAGCGAGTAGTGCGCATACATGGCGCCGGCCGGCCCGGCCAAGAGGGCGGCCAGGGTGAAGGCCGCCACCTTGACCCGGACGGTCGGAATCCCCACGCAGGCCGCCGCCAGTTCGTTCTCCCGGATGGCCTCCATCATGAGGCCGACCTTCGAATCCCGGATGCGGGCAAGGACCAGGTAGGTAAGGAACACGAGCAACAGGCCGCCCAACAGATAGGTGTAGGGCGTCCAGGCGATGGTCAGTCCCAACAGGCGGATCGCCGGGGGCGCCGGGATGCCGCTGAGGCCCATGGGGCCCCGCGTGAGGCCCACCCAGTTGTTGAGAATCTGATTGACGATCACCCCGAAGCCCAGGGTGACGATGGCCAGGTAGTGGCCCCCGAAACGGATGCTCAGCACCCCCACCACCAGGCCGGACCCCGCCGCCACACCGGTTCCCACCAGGCAGGCCAGCGGGACGCCCACATGCAGTTTCATGGCCACCAGGGCCGAGGCGTAGGCACCGATGCCGTAGAAGGCAGCCTGGCATAGATGGAGGAGGCCCATGTAGCCTGTGACGAGATTCTGGCTCATCACCAGCACGGCGAAGATGCAGCTCAGGATGAGCAGATGCACCAGGTAGGCGTTCTCGATCGTCGCCGCGGCCCCGGCCATGACCCCGTACAGGGCCAGGCCGGCGAGCAACCTACAGGCGGCCGGCCACCTTCGCATCAGGCGTTCTCCTCCCGCCGCTCGCCGACGAGGCCGTAGGGCCGAACCAGCAGGAAGGCGATCAGCACCAGGAAGGACACGGCGTCCACCCACAGGGAGGCTCCCAGGCCGGCCACCATGCTCTCCGCAACGCCCAGGATCAAACCGGCCATGATGGTCCCCGTGGTGTTGCCGAACCCGCCCATCACCACGATGGTGTACGCCTTCAGGGTCATGGTCACGCCCATGAGCGGGAAGACGTAGAGCATGGGCGCCACCAGCACGGATGGCACGGCCACCAGCGCCCCCGCAACGACAAAGGTCAAGACCACGGCGGCGATGGGGTTGACACCCATGAGCGAGGCGACCTCCCAGTCCTGGGACACCGCCCGGATCATGCGGCCCATGGTCGTCCTCTCGATCAGCAGATACAGCCCGAGGATCAACGCCAGCGCCGAGGGGATGATCAGGGCCCGCTGGACCGAAAAGACGAAGGGCCCGAGATGGACGATCCGTTCCAGGTACGGCGTCGGAAGCGACCGGGGGTCGCCGCCGAACAGGATCAGGGCCAGGTTCTGCAGGAAGATGGAGGCGCCGATGGAGGTGATCAGCGGGCCCAGCTCGAACCCGCGCAGACGCCGAAACGCCACCCGCTCCAGGACCACGGCGAGGATGGCGCATCCCATCATCACGAGCCCGGCGGTCACCCAGTAATTCAGGTGCCCCCGGACAACCAGGAAGTACGCCAAGTAGGCCCCCAGCATGAAGATCTCGCCGTGGGCGAAGTTGATGATCCTCAGGATCCCGTAGATCAACGTGACCCCCAGGGCCACGAGGACGTACGTGCTCCCGATCACCAGGCCGTTAAACACCTGTACGACAAACTGGGTGGCGTCCATTTGCAGGGTTTCCCCGCCGCGGGGCCGGCCTCGGCGGCCGCCGGCGTGGCGGCCGTCGAGGCCTCTTCCGTTCAGAACCCGAGGATCTTCTTCTTGTCGAAACCGGGCTGGTCATCGAGGATGATGGCCTTGCCCCCTTTGGTCTGGATGAAGATGATGCTCTGCGGCGTCAGGCGGACCTGATTCTTGTCGTCGAAGGTCAGCGGCCCGATGGCCGACGGGTACTCCCTGGTTGCCGCCACGCCCCTCCGGATGTCCTCGCGACTGGGGCCATATTTCAGGGCCGCCTCGCCGACCAGCCGCACGGCGACGTAGAACTGGGCGTGATTGAAGTCCGGGTCCTCGCCCGGGAACTTCGCCGTGAATCGCTTCGTGAAGTCGGCGGCCAGCGGGTCCTTGCTGCTGCTGATGTAGAAGAGCTGCCGGATGTGACCCTCGGACGCCGGACCCGTCAGTTGCTCGAACAGGGGGTAGGCGTACCAGATGGAGCTGAGGACGGGCTTGGCGACCCCTTGTTCGTGCAGGGCCTTGAGAAAGCGCACCGAGGGATCCAGGAGCATCGTCAGGTGAAGGGCCGCCGGATTGGCCCCCTTGATCTTGGTCACGACGGGAGTGAAGTCGGGGGAATCCCGGTGCAGGGCGATCTCGTCCAGGATCTGCCCGCCCAGCCTCTTGGCCTCGTTGATGAAGGCCTTGCCGGCGCCGACGCCCGCGTCGGTCTGCTCGTAGGCGACCACGAAGGTCTTCAGTTGGAAGTAGTTGATGGCCACCCGCGCCAGGGCGGTGTGTTGGTGCACCTCATGGGGGATGATGCGGAACGTATAGGGGTTGCCCTGCTCCGTGATGTTCAGGGCGGAAGAGTCCGGCACGACCAGGGGCACCTTGTTCTGGCCCGCCAGGTCCTTGATGGCCAGTGTCGCGCTGCTGCACAGCTCGCCGACCATGACGTTCACCTGATCCTGCAGGATCAGCTTGCGCGCCGCGGTGGCCGCACCCTTCGGCTCGCACTGGGAATCCGCGGTGGCGGACACGAACGCCATCTTGCCCGCGGCCATCTTATTCAAGTCCTCGAGCGCCAACGTGGCCGCCTTCTGGAAGCGTTGGCCGATGCTCGCCCCCGATCCGCTGAGCGGGATGGGCAGGCCGATCTTCACCTCGGGCGGCGTTCCAGCGGCCGCGTCTTTCATCTCGACGAGGACCAAGGCCAAGACTGCGAGGAGGGGCGCGCTGAACCGGAAGCATTGCTTCATCTCGTTTCCTCCCCTGTGGGTGTTAGGTGAGATTCGGGCCGCACGCTACGGCATGACATCACCTCCGTTCGGAGAGAAGGTCTGTCCCGTGTAGAAGGCCCCTCCCGGCGATGCGAGGAAAAGCACGCTCTGTGCTACGTCTTCGGTGGTGCCGAACCGCCCCATCGGGATGCGGGAGAGCTGTTCGTCCAGGAAGGCCTTGGGAAGCGCGCGGACCCGCGCGGTCAAGGTGGCGACCGGTGCGATGGCGTTGACGGTAATCCCTTTCGTGGCGAATTCCGCCGCCAAGGAGCGCGTCAACCCGATGACGGCCGCCTTCGACGCCGAATAGGCCGCCTGGCGGGCCTGGCCGCGGATCCCGAAGATCGAGCTGAAGTTGATGATCCTCCCGTACCCTTGTTTGAGCATATGCGGAAGGACCCCCTGACAGCAGAGAAACGTGCCCTTGAGATTGAGGGTGAGAATCTGGTCCCACTCCGTCATCGCCAAGAAGTCCTTCACGAGGTTCGTGCCGGCCACATTTACCAGGACCCCGGGGGGGCCCAGGCGGCTCGCCACCGCTTGAAAGGCCTCCGCGACCGCCGCCCCGTCCGTGACATCCAGGTTCGTCGTGGTCAGCGCATCCGAGCCGGCCTCGTTCCGCAAGGATTCCAGGGCGTCCTCTCGCAGGTCAAAGGCCATCACCCGATCGTTGGCCGCCAGGAATGCCCGGACCAGATCCCGGCCGATCCCTCCCGCGGCGCCCGTGATGACCACTACGCGCTGCATCTCGCTTCCCTCGGTCGGCGCGGAGCGCCGCCCCTACTCCAGCCCCTTCAACTTCAAGGCCCGGATGGCGTTCTTGCGCAGGAACTTGTCCAGGACTCCCGGCTTGAAGGTGCGGCGCTTCCCGCCCCACTCGAACCCGTTGTCCACGAAGGTCTGGAAATCGTCCAGCCAGATGCGGGGGTTGAGGGCCGGGTAGTCGGAGCCGAACACCATCTTGTCCTGGAGGAACGTGTTCATGTACTGGAAGACGATGGGGTTGCTGGCGTAGATGTAGCGCGGCATCCAGCCACTCATGTCCAGGTAAAGGTTCTCGTGGCGCCACACCACGGCGAGGCCTTCGTCCACCCAGGGCCAGTTGAAGTGGGTCATGATGATCCGGAGCTCCGGGAAGTCGGTGGCCACCTCGTCCAGATATTCCGGCTTGCAGGTCCGGATGGTGCTGCGGGTCATCCGGGTGGTCCCGGTGTGCACCAGGACGGGCATATCCATCTCGACGCATTTCTCCCAGATGGGGTACGCCCGCTCCCGGTCGTTGGGATAGAAGTTCTGATAGGCGGGGTGGAACTTCAACCCCACCAACCCCAGCTCCTTCTTGCACCGCTCCACCTCGCGGAGGGCGGCCCGCTTGTCGATGTGCGGATCGACCCCCCCGAAGCCGATGAACAGGTCCGGGAACTGGCGGCAGTACTTGGCGATGAAATCGTTGGGCAGGGACCCGGCCCAGAAGTGGCACGAGACCATGTTGACGATGACGGCCCGGTCCATCCCGGCGTCCTTGAGCTGCTGGGCCATGGTCTCGATGGATTTCACCTTCCGATGGGCGGCCCAATCGTGCGACGGAGAATCCGGATGTGCGCCGAACCAGGCGTGGGCCTCGTGGTACGAGGGCCCGTGCCCGAACACGGTCTCCTCCGTGAAGGGATGGGTATGGATGTCGATGGGCTTCACCATGTGATCCTCCTCGCGCCCTCCGGGGGCTGATCGCCAGACTCCAGGAAACGGTCCCGGGCTCCTACTTCTTCACGACGGCCTTGAGCACCTCTTCCATCTTGCGATACTCGGTGTCCCAGGCCCGCGCAAACTCCTCGCCATCCAGGTAGGCCATGGTCTCGCCGATCTGCATCATCACCGCCTTGTAGGAAGGCTCCCTGACGAGCTTGGCCAGGGCGCCCCGGAGTGTGGTCACGACCTCCGGCGGGGTCCCCTTCTGCGCCATGATGCTCATCCAGCCGTAGAATTCCGCAGTGGAGCCCAGCTCTTTGACGCTGGGCACGTCCGGATAGTCGGCCAGCCGCGCCGCCCCGAAGACCACCAGGGCCCGGATCTTTCCCGCCCGCACCTGGGGCAGGCAGACCCCGGGATAACAAATGCTGGCATCGACGTTCTTGCCCAGCAGGGCCGTCAGGGCGGGGGCGCCGCCGGTGAACGGGACGTGGCGCATCTGGAACCCGGATTCCAGCTTCAGGAGCTCCAGCGGGATATGGGAGATCCCGTACAAACCGCCGGAGCTGTGCCGGAGCTCGTTGGGGCGCCGCTTGGCCTCCGCGACCAGGTCCGCCAGGGTCTTCCAGGGGCTCTCGGCGTTCACGGCCAGCAGGGGCGGGCTGGCCGTCAACCGGGCGATGGGGATGAAATCCTCACGCTTGAAGAGTTGTGGGCGGCCCATGAGGGCATCCACGTGAGGGATCAGGGAGAGCCCGGTCCAGCCCTGCAGGAGCGTATACCCGTCGGGCTTGGCGGCCAGCATGGACTGGGTCCCCGCGGCCCCGGCCGCCCCCGCCTTGTTCTCCACCACCATCGGCTGGCCCAGGAAGGGCCCGATGGCGGTGGCGACGGCCCGAGCATGCAGGTCCAACGTCCCGCCGGGCGGAAAGGGGTTCACCAGCGTGACCGGCTTGGTCGGGTATGTCTGCGCCGCGGCCCACGTAGCAAAGAGAACCGATGCCGCGGCCACGCCCATCACTGCAACGAAGACCCTATGTTTCATGATCCGACCTCCATGGACGCCATCGGCCAAGGCAGCCTTACGCCCCATCCGCCCCGCCCGCCAGGAGGCGGCCTCGGATCCTCCGCGCCAGGGGCGGCAGGCAGGCCAGGGCGAGAAGGGCCACGCCCGCCGCCAGGAGCACCGCCGACGCGGGGCGAGCGAAGAAAATGGCGAAGCTGCCACCGGACATGAGGAGGGACTGCCGAAAGCTGTTCTCGAGCTGCGGCCCGAGGACCAGGGCGAGCACCACCGGCGCCGCATCGAAGCGAAGGTGGCGCATCAGGTATCCGATCACCCCGAACACGAACATGATCACGACATCGCCGATGTTGCCGCTGATGCCGTAGGAACCGATCACCGTGAAGAGGAGGACCACCGGATAGAGGATCGGGTAGGGAATGCGCAGGAGGTTCACGAAGAGGCCGACCAGGGGAAGGTTCAGGATGAGGAGCATCAGGTTGCCGACGTACATGCTGGCGATGACCCCCCAGAAGAGCCGGGGGTTCTCCTGCATCAGGAGCGGGCCCGGGCGGACGCCGTGGATCATCAGGGCGGCCATCATGACGGCCGGCGCCGGCCCAGACGGGATGCCGACGGAAAGCAGGGGAATCATGGCCCCGCCGGTGGCCGCGTTGTTGGCCGCCTCCGGCCCGGCCACGCCCTCGATGGCCCCGTGGCCGAAGCGCTCCGGATGCTTAGACAACCGTCGCTCCAGCGCATAAGAGACGAAGGTCGACACCACGTGGGCGGAGCCCGGGAGAATCCCGATGAGGAACCCGATGACCGAGGCACGGCCGATGGGACCCGCCGAGTCTTTCCAGTCCTGCCGGGTCGGCAGCATGGTCCTGAGGGATGGACGCTGGACGGCGGGCAGCACCTTTTCCCCGAGGCTGTAGAGCACCTCTCCCACCCCGAAGAGCCCCATGGCGACCGGGATGAACCCGATGCCGTCGGCCAGGACGGTCTGTCCGTAGGTGAAGCGGAGGTACCCGGTGATGGGATCGATCCCCACGGTCCCCAGGATCAAACCCACCGCCGCCATCATGAGGGTCTTGAGCATGGAGCCGCTGCTCATGTACCCCAGGAGCACGAGACCCAGGACCATGAGAGCGAAGAACTCCGGCGGCCCGAAGTCCACGGCCACGCGGGCCAGGAGGGGCGCGAAAAGCATCAGGCCGGCCACGCTGAGGGTCCCGGCGATGTAGGAGCCGAAGGCGGCGATGCCCAGGGCGGGCCCCGCCCGCCCCTGCTGCGCCATGCGATATCCGTCCAGGCAGGTGACGACCGAGGACGACTCGCCCGGGATGTTCATGAGGATGGAGGTGGTGGAGCCGCCGTATTGGGAGCCGTAGTAGATCGCCGCCAGCAGGATGATGGCGGCCGCGGGGTCCATGCCGAAGGTGGCCGGCAAGAGCAGGGAGATCCCCGCCAGCGGGCCGACGCCGGGCAGGACGCCGACCAGCGTCCCGATGAGGCATCCCGCCAGCGCGTAGAGGAGATTCCTGGGGGTCACGGCCACCGCGAATCCCATCCACGCGTTGTCCAGGACCCCCACGAGGCTCCCCCTCAGAAGCCCCACGGGCCCGTGGGGAGGGAGGTCAGAAGCAGCGCGTGGAAGACATAGAAGGTCCCCAGGGAAAAGGCGACCGCCACGATGGCCGTCAGCCAGAGCGGGCGCCGCTCGACCCATCCCAGTAGGAACCCCAGGAAGGCGATCATAGTGAGCCGGAAACCCAGGGGCTCGAGGGCCAACACGAGGAAGAGGCAGGCACCCACAACGTGGAGGAGCTTTCCCGGCCTCCCTCCCCACGTTTCAGGGAGGGCCGCACCTTGCCGGCCTTGCCAGAGGAGAACGGCCGCGAGGCCGGCCAGGAGAAGCCCGAGCGCCAGCGGGTACAGGCCCGGCCCCGACTCCGCCAGGCTCCCCAGCGGAAGGCGTAGGGATTCGCCCGCTGTGGCCAAGCCGAAGATGAGCAGGAGAGCGCCACTGATGAGGTCTGGGTGCCGGACCCTCATGTTTCGCCAGCCTCGATCGGCCTCACCGCGCGCCTGGAAGGCGTGGCCACGCGCACGGGTCTCGGATGCCTCGGCCGCGGAAGGCTGGAGAGGCATCAAGGGAAAGGCAGGGGCGCTGGCTCGGGGGTGAGCCGGCGCGGGTCAGGCTGCCTCTCCCGCGGCGTATGCGAGTCACCTGCCCCGGGTGGCTGCCGAGGCAACGAAGACCATTCCCGACCCGTCAGGGACCGGCCAAATGTCACGGCTTATATGTCATCCGGAACCCTATTGTCAATAGCGACATGAGCGAGATGCGCTCGGTCCATCCCAGCTCTCACGTCGAAATACCACCCAACGCTCCACTGGATACCTCGCCAGCGTCCGGGGGCGCGATCGCCACGCCCCGAGGGCGCTAGCGTCTGGGCGCGCGATCGCCACGCGACGAGCGCGTCAGCGTCTCGGCGCGCGATCCAATGACCGGTACTGGATGGCTTCGGCTACGTGCTCGGCGCCGATGTGGTCCTGCCCGGCCAGGTCGGCGATGGTACGGGCCACCTTGAGGATCCGGTCGTAGGCGCGGGCCGAGAGGCTGAGGCGCTCCATGGCGGTCTCGAGCAGGTCGGCGGCCTCGCCGTCCAGCTCGCAGTGGCGCTTGATGTGCCGGGAGGCCATGTGGGCGTTGCAGTAGACGCCGCGGGCGCGGCGGAACCGCTC
>Ga0326597_10009119_pt1 | contig 13334 bp, 13 predicted proteins | sample RVTome_12_FD_203789 | JGI IMG/M metagenome (GOLD analysis project Ga0326597, IMG submission 203789) | Soil microbial communities from uranium-contaminated site in the Upper Colorado River Basin, Wyoming, United States - RVT100D185 | ecosystem: Environmental > Terrestrial > Soil > Contaminated >... | reverse complement strand
AGGGCTGCCGACAGCAGCGGATATTCCACTTCGCGCAATATCCGATGGTACAGGCCGGGGGGCGGCAAGTCCCTGTCGAAACTCGCAAAATAAGTGGCGAGATGGCGCTCGATCGAGCCGGCCAGGGTTTCCTCCCCGCCCGGTTCGCGGGACGCCGACAGCGTTGCCGGCTGCGCCAGCTCGGCCTCGATCACCACGTCGGTGATGGTCTCCTGCGGGTAGAGCGCCGACAGGCGGCGGGCGAGGTTTTCCAACTCGCGGACGTTGCCGGGCCAGCGGTGCCGCTTCAGCCGCTCCATCGCCGCCTGGTCGAGCTGCTTGCGCGGCAGCCCTTCCCGTTCGACCATGGCGAAGAAGTGCCGGATCAGGTCGGGTACGTCCTCGATCCGCTCACGCAGTGGCGGCAGCCGCAGGGGGACGACGTTGAGGCGGAAGTAGAGATCCTCGCGGAACAGGCCCTGCTGGATCAGGATGCGCAGGTCCTTGTTGGTGGCGGCAATGATGCGCACGTCGGTCTTGATCGGGGTGCGGCCGCCGACGGTTGTGTACTCGCCCTGCTGCAGCACCCGCAACAGCCGCGTCTGCGCCTCCATCGGCATGTCGCCGATCTCGTCGAGAAACAGCGTGCCGCCCTCCGCCTGTTCGAAGCGGCCGGAACTGCGGGCATTCGCCCCGGTGAAGGCGCCCTTCTCGTGGCCGAACAATTCGGATTCGATCAGCTCGCGCGGGATCGCCGCCATGTTGATGGCGACGAACGGCCCGCTGCGGCGCTTGCCGTAGTCGTGCAGCGCGCGCGCGACCAGTTCCTTGCCGGTGCCGGATTCGCCCGAGATCATCACGGTGAGATCGGTCTGCATCAGCCGCGCCAGCAGCCGGTAGATTTCCTGCATCGCCGGCGAGCGGCCGACCAGCGGGATGGCATCCATCTCCTCGGACTGGGAGGGCGCGCGCGCGCGTTCCTTGGGCTCCGACAGCGCGCGCCCGACGATGGAGATCAGCTCCTTGAGGTCGAACGGTTTGGGCAGATACTCATAGGCGCCGCGCTCGGACGCCCGGATCGCCGTCATGAAGGTGTTTTGCGCGCTCATGACCACGACCGGAAGCTCCGGCCGCAGCTTCTTGATGCGCGGCAACAGATCGAAGGCGTTCTCGTCCGGCATCACCACGTCGGTGATCACCAGGTCGCCCTCACCCTGGCTGACCCATCGCCACAAGGTCGCGGCGTTGCCGGTCGAGCGCACCTCGTAGCCTGCGCGCGAAAGTGCCTGGTTGAGCACCGTGCGGATCGCTGCGTCGTCGTCTGCGACCAGAATGCTTCCTGCGGGCATGGCCCCCTCTGTTACCGAGAGCATGTCCCTTCGGACATGCTCAGACTCCTTAAGTTGCGCGTGTTCTTGACGGCGAACCGGTAGCCACTTCGCCGGAACACGCGCCGCCGCCCGGCCCGGCGTCGTCTGCGGTGTAGACAGGCATCAGAATTCGAAACGTCGTGCGGCGCGGCTGCGACTCGCATTCGATGATGCCGCCGTGGTCGCCGACAATCTTGGCGACCAACGCCAGGCCGAGGCCGGTGCCGGTCGGCTTGGTGGTGACGAACGGGTCGAACAAATGCGGCAGCAAGTCGTCGCTGACGCCCGGTCCGTTGTCCTTGACGCAGAATTCGAGCGGCAGCGAGACGCGCGTACGGCTGCCGGGCAGCGATAGCCGCACACCCGGCCGGTAGGCCGTGGTCAATTGAATCTCGCCGTCGGCCGATCCGTCGTTACACGCTTCGGCCGCGTTCTTCACAAGATTGAGGAACACCTGGATCAACTGGTCGCGGTTGCCGAGCACCGGTGGCAGCGAGGGATCGTAATCCTCGACGAAACGAATGTTGCGGGCAAATCCTGACTGGGCGAGCCGCTTCACATGTTCGAGCACGGCGTGGATGTTGAGCGGCTCGCGCTCGACCGGCCGCTCGTCGCTGAACACATCCATGCGATCGACCAGTTTGACGATGCGATCGGCCTCGTCGCAGATCAGCCGCGTAAGCGAGCGGTCCTCGTCGCCGACCGACTGTTCCAACAATTGCGCCGCGCCACGAATCCCCGACAGCGGGTTCTTGATCTCGTGCGCCAGCATGGCGGCAAGCGCGGTCACCGAGCGGGCGGCGCCGCGATGCGTGAGTTGGCGGTCCATCTTGTCGGCGATGGTGCGCACCTGCAGCATCACGACGACGTATTCCGGCCGCTCCAGCAGTGGGGCCACGTGCAGATCGACCAGCCGATCGCCCGGATTGCGCGGCGTGCCGAGTTCGACCTTGTATTCGTTGACCGCTGCACCGCGGGCGCGCACCTGATCGACCAGCGCGAGCAGCGGACTGCCGAACGGCACCAGATCGCGCAGATGGTAGCGCCGCAACAGCGGCACCGACACTTCGAAAAACGTCTCGGCCGCGACATTGGCGTCGGCAATCTTGCCGTCGGGGCCGACCATGATCACCGGATGCGGAAGCGCATTAAGCACCGCGTCGGCGGAGACGAACGGGAATTCAGCGGGCGCGAGTTCGGCGGTGCTCATGCGGCGACCCGCTCCGCTTCGGCGCCGGTGCGCCGTGCTGCGCCGATGGCCGCAAAGGCGTCGAAGGCATCGGCCAGCCTTTGCCGGGCCGCCTCCGGCCGCTCCGCCGTCAGGACCAGGGCGCGGTGGCGCTTGAGGGATTCGATTGGGACGCCGGCCGTGGCTGCGGCCTGATCCAGTGCCCAACCCAGATGCTTGCGCGCATGCCGGGCACCGACAAAGCTCCCATAGTGTCCAAGCATATCCTCATAAAGCTCTGCAATAATGAGAGATTGCTCTTGGATGTTCGGTGGCGCAGAAGCCTCGCCGCCGGCCAAATAATGCGCCAGCTGGCCGGGCACCCAAGGGCGCCCCTGGGCGCCGCGCCCGACCATGACGGCGTCGGCGCCCGATGCATGCAAGGCTGCCTCGGCATCCCGGACTGTCTCAATATCGCCGTTGACCACGACCGGGATCGACACGGCCTGCTTGACCGCCCGCACCGCCGCCCAGTCCGCCTTGCCGGCGTAGAACTGGCAGCGGGTGCGGCCATGCACCGTCACCATGCGCACGCCCGCGCCTTCCGCGCGCCGGGCGAGCTCGGGCGCATTGCGCATGCCGTCGTCCCAGCCCAGCCGCATTTTCAGGGTGACGGGAACAGACACGGCCGTCACCGCGGCATCGATCAGCCGGAGCGCGTGATCGAGGTCGCGCATCAGCGCTGACCCCGATTCGCCCGTTGTCACGCGCCGCGCCGGGCACCCCATGTTGATGTCGATCGTTTCCGCGCCGGCCGCCTGGGCGATCCGTGCCCCCACGGCCATCCAGCGCGGCTCGCAGCCGGCGAGCTGCACGACGTTTCGGCCGATTCCCGGGGCCTCAGCCTTGAGACGCGCCTCCGGGCACCCCTCGGCCAGGGCCTCGCTGGCGGTCATTTCCGAGACGACCAGCCCGGCCCCGAGCCGCGCCGCCAAGCGCCGGAACGGGGCGTCGGTAATCCCCGACATGGGCGCAAGGACCACCCGGTTGGCCAGGCCAAGCGCGGCTAGGGCGGTTTGGGGGTGCTGCGGCGTCATGCGTCCTTCTTAGTGCCTACGAATTAGGCGAAAATTGAAATTGCACAGACTCTAACCAATTCTGCCCAAGAGGCAAGTGCTGCACTGCAAAAAAATTGGGATGACGCGGGTAAGGTTTCCCGCCGCCCGGTTCGCAGGCTAAAGACATCCGGACCGACAGGGGAGCGATCAGTGCGCGTAGCGGCAATTGTCGTGGCGGCCGGACGCGGCCTTCGGGCCGGGGCCGCCATGCCGAAGCAGTATCTGGCCCTCGCGGGCGACCCGATTGTCCGCGATAGTCTCGCGCTGTTTGCGGCTCATCCGCAGGTTGATCTGGTTCAGCCGGTCATTCACCGCGATGATCTCGACCTGTTCCGCGCCGCGACCAAGGGGCTCGACCTGCTGGCGCCGGTCACCGGCGGTGCGACGCGCCAGGCCTCGGTGCGCGCCGGAATCGAAGCGCTCGCCGCGCATGCCCCGGACATCGTCCTGGTCCACGATGCCGCCCGACCGTTTGCCTCGCCGGCGCTGGTGTCCCGGGCGATCGCGGCCGTCACCGATGCGCCGGCGGCGATCCCCGGGCTGGCGGTCTCCGACACCGTCAAACGCGTCGATGCCGGCGGCCGCGTCTCCGAGACGCTCAACCGCGCCGAACTGCGCACCGTGCAAACGCCACAGGCGTTCCGCCTTGACGTTCTGCGCGAGGCGCATCGGCGCGCGCTTGCCGCCGGGCGCGAGGACTTCACCGACGATGCCGCCCTGATGGAATGGTCCGGCGCGCCGGTGACTGTATTCCCCGGCGAGCCCGGCAACGTGAAACTGACCACGGCGGAGGATTTTCTGCGCGCCGAGAACGAGCGCATGGCTGCCCTTAGCGACGTGCGCATCGGTACCGGCTACGACGTGCACGCCTTCGGCGACGGCGATCACGTCATGCTCGGCGGCGTGCGCATCGCGCATGGGCAGGGGCTGGCCGGCCATTCCGATGCGGACGTGGTGCTGCATGCCGCGGTCGACGCAATCCTCGGCGCGCTCGCGGACGGCGACATCGGCCAGCATTTTCCGCCGGGCGATCCGCGTTGGCGCGGGGCTGCGTCCGAAGTCTTCTTGCGCGACGCGGTGGCGCGCGTGCGGGCGCGGCGCGGAATCGTTGCCCACCTCGATGTCTCGATCGTCTGCGAGACGCCGCGCATCGGCCCGCACCGCGACGCCATGCGGCAACGGATCGCGGCGATTGCCGGCATCGATGCCGGCCGGGTCGCCGTCAAGGCGACCACGAACGAACGGCTCGGCTTCATCGGCCGCGGCGAAGGCATGGTGGCCATGGTGACCGCAACGGTGCGGCTTCCCTGGGGTGCGCCGTGATCGACGAGGCGATGCGCATGGCCGCCGTACGGCTGCTCGGTACCTGCCGCGCCCGCGGGCTGACCGTTGCAACCGCTGAGTCCTGCACCGGCGGGCTGGTGGCCGCGGCCCTGACCGAGATCGCGGGCTCCTCCGACGTGGTCGACCGCGGCTTCGTCACCTATTCCAACGCCGCGAAGATGGCGATGCTCGGCGTCCTGCCGGAGACGCTGGAAGCCAACGGCGCGGTCAGCCGGCAAACCGCCGAGGCGATGGCGCAGGGCGCGATCGAAAACTCCAACGCGGGCTTGGCGGTCGCCGTCACCGGCGTTGCCGGTCCCGGCGGTGGGTCGGCGGAGAAGCCGGTCGGGCTGGTGCATTTCGCCGCCGCGTCGACGGACGGGCGGCTTACGCATCGCGAGGAACGGTTCGGCAATCTCGGCCGCGCCGAAATCAGGCGCCGCTCGGTGCTGGCAGCGATCGAAATGCTTCAGCACTTGGCAGTCTCAAGTTCCTGATTGTCGTCGCCGCACTTTGGTCAGACCCGCGGGAGCAGCCTGTATGGGGGATTGACCTATAGAAGGACGAGCGCCAACTGGGGAAACAGCGTCACCAGGATCAGCACCACCAGCATGGTCAGCGCGAAGGGCGCCGCCCCCCAGAAGATGTCGTCGAGGCTGATGCGCTTGTCCTGCAGGTTGTTGTGGATGACGAAGCAGGCGATGCCGAGCGGCGGAGTCAGGAGCCCGATCTCGACGGCGATGATGGTCACGATCCCGAACCAGACGAGGTCGACCCCGAAGGGCGCGAGCAGCGGCACGGCGATCGGGATCAGAATGAGCATGATCTCACCCGCCGACATGATGGTGCCGAGCAGCACCACCACCACGATGTAGATCGCGAGCAGCCCCGCGAGCCCGATCCCCAGTGCGTTGATGTAGGATTCCATCACGTTCGGAATGCCCGTCATGGCGATCATGCGGGCATAGAGGGTCGCGGCGATCAGCAGGAAGCAGATCGCCGCGGTCACGTAGCCGGTCTCCATCAGAGTCCGCCAGAGATTGACCCAGGTCAGGCGCCGCTTGAGGATGGTCATGATCAGCGCCCCCATGGCGCCGACCCCGCCCGCCTCGGTGGCGGTGAACACCCCGCCGTAGATGCCGCCGAGGACAATGATGATCAGGATCACGATCGGCGTGATCTTCAGGGCCAGTTCCCGGCCGCTCATCTCAGACTGGATGCCCTGGGCAAGGGTCTCCGGCGCGGCAACGTGGTCGGGGAAATGGCGGGCCATGAACCAGATCAGCACGCAATAGGCCACGGCCAGAATGATCCCGGGCACGATCCCGGCAATGAACAGATCGCCGATCGAAGTCTCCGCCAGGATGCCGTAGAGGATCAGCAGCAGGCTCGGCGGGATCAGCATGCCCAGGACCGAGGACCCCGCCACCACGCCGACGGCAAAGCGCGGCTTGTAGCCGAACCGGAGCATTTCCGGCACCGCCACCTTGGTGAACACCGAGGCCGACGCGATGCTGGTCCCCGTCACCGCGGCGAACACCGCGTTGGCGCCGACCGTCGCCATGCCGAGCCCGGCCCGCACGCGCCGGAACAGGTGATTGGCGACGTCGTAGGTGTCCTTGCCGATCTCGGAGACGCTGACCAGCAGGCCCATGAAGACGAACAGCGGAATGACGCCGAACTCGTAGCGTTGCAGGCTCTCCGAAGCGGCGAGCGCCAACAGCGTTCCGGCGACATCCACGTTGTCGCGGATCAGCCAGACGCAGACGAAAGACAGCAAGGCGAGCGCGACGCCGACGTGGACGCCGACGTAGACCAGGAACAGGACGAACAGGACGGAGATCAGGCCGATCTGGACCGGCGAGAGCGAGAAGAGGGACCCGAGGCCGAACAGCACAACGACCACAGCCGCCGTCGAGAGAAGGGCGACGGCAGGGGCGCTCCGATCGCGTCCACCGCTGCGCACCGCAGCGCCGATTGCCCTGAGGTCAAAGCCGATATGGCGCAGGAACTGCACGCCGCAAACCGCCGCGCCAACCAGAATAAGAAGCTTCAGGGGCCAGACCTGGATGGTGAAATCGCCTTCCACCCCGGTATAGGTCTCGCGACGCCACGCCTTCTCAAACAGCGGCGCGCTGTAGAAGAAGAGGATTCCTATCAGCACCGCGCCGAGGGCGTGATAGATGGCCTGTAGCGACAGGCCGAGCTGCGGCCTTCGCGCGAGCAGGCGCCCGATCAGGACGTCGGAGCGCGTCATGCGTCCCTCGCGCAATGCCGCGGCGAGTTGCAGGAACACGATCGCGACGATCGAAAGTTCGATGATCAGCGGGACGCCGTTGATCGGCCGGTTGAACAGATACCGCGAGAACACGTCAGCATTGATCAGGACCATGATCACGAAGATCCAGATCGTGCCGACGGCGTTGAGGGCATTAATCAGGATATCGAACGCCCTGCCGAACGCGCCCGCCGACGACGGTTGTGGGGCGCTCGCCGCCTCTATGCCGTCATGTGCTTTTGACATAGCGCGATTCACAAACTTCGAGTCATCCCGGCCGAGCGAGGCGAGAGCCGGGACCCATGTACCCCTGCGAGAGCCAATTGAGCGACGCATTTGAGCGACGCAATTGCAACCAAAGGGACACATGGGTCCCGGCTCGCGCGCCGCTGCGCGGCGCTTGGCCGGGATGACACCGCAAAATTAGCGCCCAAGCCGCTATTGCTTGTCCCACTCGCGCGCGATGTCGATCTTGCGCGCGCGGAGTTCTCCCATGAAGGCATTGAGCACCGCGCGGCCGGGCAGTCCGCGCTTTTCCTGCCGCTCTGCCCACTCCTGGCCAATGTTCGGCATCATCGCCGCCCAGCGTTTCCGCTCGGCGTCGGGCATGTCGAAGACTTTGAGCCCGCTCTTCTGCATGATGCCCATGAACTTCTTCAAGGTGGCTTGTTCGTTCTCGAGGATCCAGAACGGGTATTGTTCCGCAGTCTCGATGAAGATCTTCTTCACGAAGTCCGGCAGCTTCTCCCACGTGTCGCGGTTGACCGTGATTCCGGAAACGTTGCTCGGGCCGAACTCGACGCGCGTGAGATAGGGCGCGACCTGATAGGTCTTGTAGGCGAAGCTGAGAATCTCGTTCATCGGATAGCCTTCGTACACGCCGTTGCGGATGTCGGTGTGCGAATTGGCCATCGAGGACGGAACGACCACCGCACCGGTGCCCTGGAACCACTGCCCGAATGCGCCGCTCGCTCCGATCTTGCGGCCCTTCAGATCGTCCACGGTCTTGACCGGAAAAGTGGTGAAGAACTGCTGAGAGAGCGAGACGCCGCTGGCGAGGAAGATTTGATTGTATTTTTCGTAGGCCTTGTTGAGGGCCGGCACCTTCTTGCGCATCGCGCGATCGACCTCGACCATCTGCGCCATGCTGAACTTTCCGAACGGCGCAACGCTCGGGACCTGCTCGAGCGGTAGCTTGGACGCCTCGAAATTCTTGAGGATCAGGCCGACGTGGGCGATCCCCTCCTCGACGGCTTCGAAGACCTCGGTGAACTTGGCAAGGCTTTGGGCATAGGCCTCGGTCCACTCGATCTTGAAGTCCTTGCCGGACGCCGCAAGCCTCTTGTTGATCTCCGGAATCCACTTCTCCTTCGCGGCCTTCACATAGGTGACGTGTGGTGGCGCCGCGCCGACGACCGTGAGCCGGATCGTTTCTCCAAACGCGGGGACGCCCGAGGCCAGCAGGCCCGCGAACGCAATCGGCATGAAATGTCGCATGAGGTTCCTCCCACCTTGGTTCGCTTATAGCTTTGTAATCCATCTGAACCCTATACCGAAGTGAAGGTGCCGTCACCGGGCCGGGTATCGCTGCCGGGCAGCCCCAATGGCTTCGGCGAGCGGACATGCCCCCCAAGGGCAACGCTGCGGTTTCGAGCACTGCCGATCAGTGAGTCCATGCGGCCGGCTGGTAACGGCGATTCGGTCGATCTCGCCGCGCCATGGCCGGAACACTCTTGTCGCGCGCCCGGCCATAACGGCCTATGGGGGTGCCGGCCTGCGCCCATAAACCTGATCGGCGCGCTTCTCGAACGCCGCGGAAAAACGGCGAAACGCGGCATCGAACATCGCCCCCATCAGCAGGCCGAGCGCGCGGCTGCGGAACTCGTAGGAAATGAAGAACTCGATCTCGCAGGCGTGATCGCCGCGCGGATGAAACACCCAGCGATTTTCCATGTGGCTGAACGGACCGTCGAGGTATTCGACCAGGATCTGCAAATTCGGGCGGTCGAGCGTGACGCGGCTGGTAAAGCGCTCGCTGATAAGCTTGTAGGCGACCGTCATCTCGGCCACGACGATATCGACGCCTTCCGGCTCCCCGATGCGGCGGATCACGCGCATCGCGCGGCACAGCGGCACGAATTCGGAATAGCGCTCCATGTCGGCGACCAGCGCGAACATGTCGCCGGCGTCGTGGCGGACCGTGCGCCGGGTGGAGAATTGCGGCATGCGCCGGCTCAGCCGCCGCGGCGCGCGGCCTCGCGCGCGGCCTTGAGCCGCGCGAAGTCCTCGCCGGCGTGGTGCGACGAACGCGTCAGCGGCGAGGCCGACACCATCAGGAAGCCCTTGGCATAGGCGATTGTCTCGAACGCCTTGAATTCGTCCGGCGTGAGGTAGCGCACCACCGGATGATGTTTGCGCGTCGGCTGGAGATACTGGCCGATGGTGAGAAAATCGACTTGCGCCGAGCGCAAGTCGTCCATCAGCGCCAGCACTTCGTTGCGCTCCTCGCCCAAGCCGACCATGATGCCGGACTTGGTGAACAGCGACGCATCCAGCTCCTTCACCCGCTGCAACAGCCGGATCGAGTGGAAATAGCGCGCGCCCGGCCGCACGGTCAGATAGCGCGACGGCACGGTTTCGAGATTGTGGTTGAACACGTCCGGCCGGGCGGCGACGACCATCTCGGCGGCGCCGTCCTTGCGCAGGAAGTCCGGGGTGAGCACCTCGATGGTGGTGCCTGCGCAGCGCGCGCGGATCGCGCCGATCACGGCGGCAAAGTGCCCGGCCCCGCCGTCGGCGAGATCGTCGCGGTCGACCGAGGTGATCACGACGTGGGTGAGCCCGAGCTTCGCCACGGCCTCCGCCACATGGTCGGGCTCGCCGGGATCGAGCGGTCCGGGCAGGCCGGTCTTGACGTTGCAGAAGGCGCAGGCGCGGGTGCAGGTATCGCCCATGATCATGAAGGTGGCGTGCTTCTTCTCCCAGCATTCGCCGATGTTTGGGCAGCCGGCCTCCTCGCACACGGTATGCAGGCCGTGGGCGCGCACGATCTCGCGCGTCGCGGCATAGCCGGGCGAGACCGGCGCCTTGACGCGGATCCAATCCGGCTTGCGCAGCAAGCCGGAATCGGGGCGGTGCGCCTTTTCCGGGTGGCGCGGCCGCTCCGCGCGGGCGGTATCGAGAACGACGACCATGTGGATTAATCTGCGATTTGTGCCTGGTGCTTGCTTAGTGCCGATATTGAGAAATGCGCCGGTAGCGTGGTCGTCTCATCGACGATGGCCTCGGCAAGTTGTGAGAATGTTAGATTTTGGGCATCGGTCAAATCTGCGCCTTTCAACACTGTGCCATTCAAATTGGCGTCCTTAAGATTTGCGCCGCGGAGAATGGCATTGCTGAAGTCTGCGCCGGCTAGGTTGGCCCGTTCGAGGTTTGCATTGCTCAGGTCCGTTCGCCGGAGAAAGGCTCCGCGAACATCCAATATCTGCGCGGGACGCTCGGTTGCGGTCTTGGTCATGGCTTCACCAAACGGTCCTTTAGAGTATCGATGATCTCTCTGACATCCACAGGTGGATCGCTATCTCCGTAAGTTGCCGCACTCTCCCTTAAATAGGCACTCAACAGCTCAAAAGTAGGACCCGATAGGCCCGGAAAATCTCGGGCAATTTGCCGGAGGGTGTAAATCGCCCCAAGCCGAACCTCCAGCTTTTCATGGGTGAGCTGGCCAACGGCCCGATTGAACAACTCAGCAACGTGATCACGCCGGGCAAGGTCGGCCTGCTTCAAAGATGCATCCGCTTGGATCGTCGCTGCTGTCACACGCTGCCATGCGAGGTAAATTCCCGCAAAGGCAGCAACGACCAACCCAACATTTCTGACAAGCTCTGAAAGCAGCAGCCAGTTCATCGAATCTCTGTTTGCAATGGGAAACGCTACATCAGTCTGCCCCAAAATTCTTCCTCGCGCTATAGTTGCGAGTGCTGGCTTTTACCTTCGATCACGCCAATCCGGGGATTTCCACCAGCAGCAGATAGCCGTTGAGCATCAGCACGCCGCCGATCAGGCCGAGGCCGCCGCCGATGAAGGCAAGCCAGGCAATTTCCGCAACGATCGACACCGAGATCAGCACGATGGCGATTTGCAGCAGCGCTTCGGCATAGTCGAAATACGGGTCCTGCTTGAGCGCATGGTCGCGCTTGGCGGCATGATCGCGGGCGCGGGCCAGCAATTCCTTCTTGCCCTCGCCGGTGTCCGGCTCGGATTCGTAGCGCGCGATGGTCTTGCGGTAGTCGTCGAGCTTCTTGCGCAAGGCTGCCTTGGCGTCGTCGGCAAGACCCGGGCTGCTCGCCCAGGCGAGCGCGATCTCGTTGGCGGCGAGCGTTAGGCTGGTCTGCCGCATGTTCTTCGCCTGATAGAAATTAAAATCGTTCGAGGCGAGGATGTTCGCGTTGATCGCCTCCTTGGTGGCGTTCTGCCCGCCAAGCCCGGTGATCGCCAGCAGCATGGCGAAAATTGCTATCGCCACCGCGGCGCGCTGCTTGAACCGGTCCTGCTCGCGGTCGCGGTCCATCATGTCCGCGGCTTCGTCGGCCTTCATGGCATGCCCCTCCGTGCCGTTCGACCTATTCGCTATCGGCGCCGGATTTTAGCCGTGTGCGCGAACAAAATCCGCCCGGGCGCGGAGGGGCGCGGTGAAAAATTCCGCTTGACGAACGGCTCAAGCGTGCCGGATCGCCCGCCAAAGGAACAGCAGCAGCACCGCCCCGATCGTCGCCGTGATCAGTTCGCCCCAGACGTCGGGCACCACCATGAGGCCGAGCTTGCGGAACAGAAATCCGCCGAGCAGCGAGCCGACCAGGCCGACCATCAGGTTGCGAACCAGGCCGCCGGGCGCACCGGTGATCCGGGACGCCAGCCAGCCGGCAATCAGGCCGATCAGGATCCAGACGAGTACGCCCACCTACGCGGCGCCTTCCATGGTGAAGCCGACGCGCAGGTGAACCTGATAATGGCGGACCTTGCCGTTCTCGATCTGGCCGCGGGTGTCCACCACCTCGAACCAGCGCAGATTGCGGATGGTAGCATCGGCGCGCGAGACCGCGCTGTTGATGGCGTCTTCGATGCTGGTCTCCGACGAGCCGACCAGTTCGATGACCCGGTAGATATGGTCCTGCATGGCACCCTCCTCCCTTCGTCGACCGCGGTGGCGGACCGGTTGGATGCTGCCTGCAAAGGCTGTAAGCGGCGACGGCGTTCTGCCGCTACCGCCGGCCCCAGACCTGGTCCGCAACCTCGACCATACGGGCGAGCTTACGCTCGACCGTATCAAGAGGAAACTTGCCGGTGCCGACATTGCTGGAGAAGCCGCATTGCGGGCACAGGCAGAGCTGGTCGAGATCGATCGACCGGCTCGCCTCGTCGATCCGCCGCTTGAGGGAATCGACGGATTCGACCTCGGGCAGCTTGGTGCTGATGATGCCGATGGCGGCGCGCTTGCCTTTAGGCAGGAAGCGCAGCGCATCGAAGTCGCCGGCGCGCGGGGTGTCGTATTCGAGGAAATAGCCGTCGACGTCGAGGCGGCCGAACAGCCGCTCGGCGATCGCGTCATAGCCGCCGTCGGCCATGCCGTGCCCCTGGTTGCCGCGGCACATGTGCAGGGCAACCGCCATGTCGGCCGGACGGTCGCAGATCGCGGCGTTGATCACGTCGATATAGGCGTCGATCACAGTGTCCGGATCCTCGCCACGGGCTTGCACGATCGCCCGGTTGCGGGGATCGCAGATTACCGCCAGCGGCACCTCGTCCATCTGCAGGTACTTGCAGCCACGGCTGCTCAGGTCGGCGACCTCGTCGCGATAGGCGCGGGCCACGTCGTCGAAGAATGTATCGAGATCGGGATAGGCACTTGGATCGATTCCCGCCTTGCCGCGAAAGAAATGCGTCACCGACGGCGTCGGCAGGTTGGCCTTGGGCAGGCCCCTGGTCATCCCCTTGAGCAGTTCGAAATGGTCGGCGGTCATCGGCTCGCGGCGCTTGATCTTGCCGGTGACGCTCGGCACCGGCCCGGCCTTGCGGGTCGTGCCGTCGAACAGGCGGAA
>Ga0326597_10009118_pt1 | contig 13335 bp, 12 predicted proteins | sample RVTome_12_FD_203789 | JGI IMG/M metagenome (GOLD analysis project Ga0326597, IMG submission 203789) | Soil microbial communities from uranium-contaminated site in the Upper Colorado River Basin, Wyoming, United States - RVT100D185 | ecosystem: Environmental > Terrestrial > Soil > Contaminated >... | reverse complement strand
CACTGCACCATCGCCACATCCAGAAGTTCCTTCACCCGGGGATCGTTGGCCCGGTCCGCTTTTTTTCGCGAGTAGAGCAGCGAGCCCATCGCGAGGGACGAACAATCCACTCGTCTGACGCTCACCAGCTTGTGGCCGAAGCCGTACTCTTCCACGTGGCGTCTGGCGATATGCGCGAGGGGATCCGTTACATCCAGAAGCGAAAACCTGTCGCCGATCAGCGAGGCAACGTGAACGGCCGAATGCAATGCGAAGGCAACCGGGATTTTCGAAATTTGACGGCCGGCATGAAATCCCGGTTCGAGACTGCCCCGACAGACGATGGCGTCATACTTGTTCATTGCCGAGTATTCCCTGATTTTTTCAAGCACGCCGACACTGATCTGCGCGAGCACGTCGTCATCACGGCCGTCCTTCGCCGGTATGGTCGTTCCCGTATCGGTGTCGATCTCGACCCCTTTCAACTGCCCCCGTCTGCGCATGTTGTCGATGAGCTCCTCGATGATGGGCTTGCCCGTGGTGTCTTTATTGGCCGATTTGGCGTTGCCGTACGGCCCGATGTTGATCAACCTCATGAATTGTTCTCCTTTGAACCGCCTACTGGACCTTCAAACCCATCAGACCGGCAATCAGGTTGCGCTGCATCTGCGAGGTGCCGGCGCCGATCGTGACGCTGCGCGAGTCCCGGAACAGGCGCTGCATGTCGAATTCCATGTTGTAGCCATAGCCGCCCATGATCTGCATCGCGGAGGCGGCCACCTTGACGAAGGTTTCCGAGCCCAACAGTTTGGCCATGGTGATCTCGCGCAAGGCGTCCTCGCCATTGGCGATCATCCAGGCCGCGCGCCAGGTCAGCATGCGCGCAGCATCGGCCTCGGTCTGCATGTCGGCGAACATGTGGGCGATCGCCTGATTGGTGCCGATGGCGCGCCCGAACTGCTTGCGGTCCTTGGCATACTGCAAAGCGGTGTCGATCACCGTCTGCGAACAACCGTAGTAACCCGCGGCGGACGTAAGGCGCTCGTACTGCAGGCCGGAGAGCATGCATTCCCAGCCGTTGTTCTCGCCGCCGATCAGCCGCTCGTGCGGCACCCTCACGTCGTTGAAAAAAATCTCGTAGGTCCCGACGCTGCCGCGGCCGAGCATCTCGAGCTTGCGAAGCTCGATCCCGCGGGTGTCGTTTTCGACCAGGAACAGCGACATTCCCTGGCGGTAGTGCGCCTTGGCATCAGTCTTCACGTACAGGCTGATGACGTTGCCTTTGACGCCTGCCGCCGTGGCCCATAGCTTCTGGCCGTTGATCACCCAGTGATCGCCGTCGCGCGTTGCGCTGGTGCGCATCGCGCCGACGTCCGAGCCCGCGCCGGGCTCCGATATTGAGGTCGAGAGCTTGATGTCTCCGGAGAAAAAGCGGGGCAACCAGTGGCGTTTCTGCTCTGCGCTACCTTTTTTTAAAATGGTATGCGCGGTGAACACGCCCGCTGCGTAGGAAGCATAAAAGTCAAAACCCTTCCGGGAAATCTCCTCGGCGATGATCATCATGTCGATCGCATTGCCTCCGAGGCCGCCGTACTCCTCGGGGAAAGGCATGCCGAGCAGCCCCATCCCGACCCAGGCGTCATAGAGCTCGTAGGGAAAGGCGCGCTCGCGGTCGTGGTGCCGGATGTATTCCGGCGTGGCAACCTTGTCCATCATCCTGCGCACGCTCTCGCGCAGGATGTTCTGCTCTTCAGTAAACCGGAAATCCATGGTTTCTTATCAGCACAGGCGAAATATCTCGAAGGAACTTTAGAGAACTCGTCATGCCGGACTTGATCCGGCATCCAGCTGTTTGATTTAGCTGGATTCCGGCTTTCGCCGGAATGACGAAATCGGAAATTTTGGAGGTTCTCTCAATAGCCCTTGTAATCAGGCTTGCGTTTCTCGGCGAATGCGCGGGCCGCCTCGGCGTGGTCGTGGCTGTTCATCGACAACATCTCGAACGCAACCGAGGCATCGAGGATGAGGTTGAGTTGTTCCTTCAGCCATTTGTTGACCGAGAGCTTGGTCCAGCGCACCGCCCAGATCGGCATCTGCGCGAGCTCCTCGGCGATCTCCATCGCCTTGGGCAGCACTTGCTCGGCCGGCAGCGCATAATTGATCAGGTTCATGCGCTGCGCCTCGGCCCCGCTGATGATGAGGCTGCGCATCAGGAACTCCTTGGCCCGCGCCGGCCCGATCAGCAGCGGCCAGATTGCCGTTCCGCCGTCGCCCGCCACCAGCCCCACCTTGGTGTGCGTGTCGCCGAATTTGGCGTCTTCGGCAATGATGGAGATGTCGGAGAACAGCACGAGCGTTGCGCCCAGGCCCACCGCGTCACCGTTGACCGCGGCGAGAATCGGCTGCGGGACATCGAGAATGTTCTGGAACATGCGCCGCGTGGCGGCCGGAACCTTGAGCGTGTATTTGAAACCCTCGACGGTGCCGGCCCGGGCCACCATGGCTTTGATGTCGCCGCCCGCGGAGAAAGTCTTCCCGGCGCCGGTCAGGACGATGGCAAAGACCTCTTCGTCCTGCGCAAGCTCGCCCCAGATGCGCTCGAGTTCCGCGTGCGCGTCCAGGTGCAGCGCGTTGCGCTGCTCCGGCCGGCTGAGCGTGACGATTGCCACCCTGCCTTTTTTCTCCACATTCACGTACTGGTACTGATCGTAGTTCATCGTTGCTCTCTTCGGATGGGTTGGGATCCGTCTGGTGGCGGGATGCGCGTCGGGCCCGCCGGGTTGCAGCTAAATTACGCGTGGCGGCCGGTGGGTGTCAAGAAAATACTCTCAGTGAGTGTGGTTGATCGAGAAGCCGCTGTCGGCAGCGGCGATAGCGCGCCTGCGACGCTTCATGTTGCGGGATTTGGACTGAACGGGCGCGTTCGCGGCGTTTAGCTGGCGCCCAGGTCTTGGTTCAAGTAAACTAAGCAGTGGAGGCTCAACCGATGGACACTGTCAACATTCACGAGGCGAAAACCAACCTCTCACGCTTGGTCGAAGAAGTCGCCGGGGGCGTTGAAATCGTGATCGCGAAAAACGGCGTTCCGCGTGCGAAGCTGGTGCCGCTCGACGCATCCCGCAAAGTGAAGTTCGGGGTGCTGAAAGGAAAGCTCCGCTACCCGGACGACTTCGACGCGCCGCTGCCTGACGAGTTGCTGGCGCTCTTCGAGGGGCGCGCCGGCAAGTGAGACTCCTGCTGGATACGCACGTGATGCTTTGGACGCTCGATGACTCGCCGAAGCTTTCCCGAAGCGCGCGCCAGTTGATGACGGAGCCGGGGTCTGAATGTCTGGTTTCCGCAGTGAGCTTTTGGGAAATTGCAATCAAGGCGGGCCTGCGACGCAAGGATTTCCGCCTTGATGCCACCAAGCTAATCGAAGCCGCCCGGGCTGCCGGCCTGAAGCATCTGCCTTTCCTTGCTGTACACGCCGTGCGGGTCGCACGACTGCCGCGTCATCACGCAGATCCGTTCGACCGCGCGCTCATCGCGCAAGCCTTGGTGGAACCGCTTACGCTTCTCACGCACGATGCGGCGCTTGCGCGCTACGGAAGCGCGGTAAGAGTTATATAGCGCCGGTTCGGCGCTACAATCCGTCCGAGCAGTTTAAATCGACATTCCATGCCCACTAATCTTGCACGGATTCTTGACACCGACCGCGAAAAACCTCAGGTCACGAAGGACTTGTTTGATGAGGTTCCCGATTCGACCGCGATTACCAAAGATCACCTGCAGATCGGGCGCTCAAAGATACTTAGACTGACCGGCGAGTTCTGGACTTCGGGCCAACGGCAGGCATCGTCATTGCATGAGATTTCGTATCGCGCCTGTTTCAAGCCCCAGCTTCCACGATATTTCATCAAGCGGCTCACGTCAGAGCGGGATGCTGTTTACGACCCGTTCAGCGGTCGAGGGACTACCGCGGTGGAAGCAGGTTTGATGGGCAGAAGCGTCGTCGCGAACGACGTTAATCCGTTATCCCGGATTTTGACGGAGCCCAGACTAAATCCGCCGACAGTAAAGGTGGTAGAAGAGAGGTTGGCGCGTATCAAGAATGGAAAAAAACTCGCTGCAGACCTTGATCTATCAATGTTTTATCACCGCGATACCGAATCCGAAATTGTCGCGCTTAAACAATACCTCGCAGAGCGTAGAGTCAATCGGGAGGAGGATAGCGTTGATCGTTGGATACGGATGGTGGCGACGAATCGTCTTACCGGGCATTCCCCTGGTTTCTTTTCGGTTTATACGTTTCCTCCAAATCAGGCGGTCAGTGCGGAGAGTCAGAAAAAAATTAACGAGAAGCGGAAGCAGAAACCGGAATATCGGGATACCAAGGGTATTGTTCTGAAAAAGACAAAATCCTTGCTGAGCAATCTCACGGATCAAGATCGTGCAAACCTAAACAAAAGTGCGAGGCATGCACAATTTCTTACTGGGGACGCCCGCGCTACAAGAAGCATTGCGAACGAGTCTGTACAACTGACGGTTACATCCCCGCCATTCCTGGACATCGTCAGTTACGCAGGCGATAACTGGCTGCGGTGCTGGTTTAACGAGATTGATGTGGAAGCGGTCACGGGAACGATTACCATGGCTAAAACAATAGAGCAGTGGTCGCTCGTGATGGGGGATGTGTTCAAGGAGCTTTATCGCGTGACCAGGCAGGGCGGTTGGGTGGCATTTGAGGTCGGCGAGATTCGCAACGCGACGGTGAAGCTCGAAGAGTATGTTGTGCCAATGGGTATTCAGGCCGGGTTTTCCTGCGAAGCAATCCTGATCAACAGTCAGATATTTACCAAGACCTCAAATCTATGGGGCGTGAAGAATAACAAGGCAGGAACAAATTCAAATCGCATCGTGGTTTTTAGGCGTTAGCTTTTGAGGCGCTTATCTAGCGCCTCGATCCAGTGCATGACCGGCAGCGAGGTTGCGGTTTGCAGGTGCGACTGGCAGCCGATGTTGGCGGTGACGATTGCGGCCGGCGCGCCCGAGGTCAGCGCGGAAATTTTGTTTTGCAGCAGTTGCTGCGACAGTTCGGGTTGCAGGATCGAGTAAGTGCCCGCCGAGCCGCAGCACAGGTGCGCGTCCGGCACCGGCGTCAGCTCGAATCCCAGGCTTGCCAGCAGCACCTCGACTTTGCCTTTCATCTTGAGCCCGTGCTGGAGGCTGCAAGGCGCGTGAAAAGCGAGGGATAAGGGATGAGGGATGGGGGATGAGTCGAGCAGAACCTTGACCTTGTCTTTCTCGTTAGAGATGACTTCGCTCACGTCTTTCATGAGTGATGAAACGCGTTGGGCTTTTTCGGCGTAGGCGGGTTCACGCGCGAGCAGGTGTCCGTATTCGGCGACCATGGTTGCGCAGCCGCTCGCCGTCATCACGATCGCCTCGGCGCCTTGTTCGATATGCGGCCACCACGCATCGATATTGCGGCGCATGTAGGCCAGCCCTTCATCCTGCGCGTTGAGGTGGTATGAAACGGCGCCGCAGCAGCCTGCACGCGGCGCGCGCAGCAGCGTGATGCCGAGCCGGTCGAGCACGCGCGCGGCTGCGGCATTGGTGTTGGGCGACAGGCTGGTCTGCGCGCAGCCGTCGAGCACCAGCATCCTGCGCGCGTGCGCGCTTGTCGGCCACGGCGTTGCGTCTGTCGCCGGGGGCACTTTGCGTTTCAGTGCGGCGGGCAGCAGCGCTCGGGAGCTCTGCCCGAGCTTGAGAAGCGGCGCGAACAGCGACGGGTTTGGAATCACGGTACGCAACGTCCTGCGGGCGAAATTTTCGGCCGCGCCGCGCCCGACCTGGCGCTCGACGATAGGACGTCCGATGTCGAGCAGCCGGCCATAGCGCACCCCAGAAGGACAGGTAGTTTCACATGAGCGGCAGCCGAGGCAGCGGTCGAGATGCAGTTGCGTCCTGACGGTTGGGGTTGCGCCTTCGAGCACCTGCTTGATCAGGTAGATGCGGCCGCGCGGCCCGTCGAGTTCATCCCCGAGCAGCTGATAGGTCGGGCAGGTGGCGGTGCAGAACCCGCAGTGCACGCACGCGCGCAGGATCGCCTCGGCCTCCCGGCCATCCGGCGTGTCCTTGATGAAGTCGGCGAGGTTGGTTTGCATGTCTATTTAGACTTGCAAAATTGGCCGACGGGTTTGACCCCCACCCTAACCCTCCCCCTGGAAGGGGGAGGGAAGAAATTTCCCTCTCCCCCATGGGGGAGAGCTAGGGTGGGGGGGAAATTGGCGCGCACGAAGCATATGAACTGATTTCGAATCTCGAATATTGACGGCTATCTCAACGTGTCGAAAACCTTCTTGCGGTACTCCACGACAAACTGCAGCGTGCGCAGGATCGGGTGGTGTTCGGGAACCGCGGCGGAGGCGATTTTCTTGTCGCTGAGGTCTTCCATGATCTCGCGCATCAGGTCCGACACCAGCAGCACTTTGCGCCCGGCGAGCGTCGGGTGGTTGACTCGGCTTGCGAACGCGAAAATCGCGATCTGTTCGATGTCCTCCGGCAAATCGAGGCCGGGAAACAGGCCGGGAATGTGTTTGAGGCCCGCATCGAATTTCTTGCGGAAACTGCGCTCGCGTTTTTCCCAGCTTTCCGCGTCCATGGACGGCTCGATATGCGCGAGGTGCTGTCTGACCGGATCAAAAGCGATGATGTCGAGTTCGCATTCGTAGCCGCCCCGCGTGCGCTTGCCGACCGGCACATTGCGCCGCACGAAATAACCCTGGTATTCGTACCACTCGGCGACCAGTTGCTCGAGAAAGTTGTTTGCCATGTCACATCCAATCGTACAGGCGGCCGGGATTGAAAATGCCGGCGGGATCGAAGGTTTGCTTGAGCTTGCGATGAATCGTCAGCAACGCCGGCGGCAGCGGCTGAAAAACCCCCGCAGATTTGTCGCCGCCGCGGAACAGCGTCGCGTGGCCGCCGCCGAACGCTGCGGCGGCGCGTACCGTCGGGGCGTCAGCGTCGGTCGCGAGCCAGCGCAAGGCGCCGCCCCATTCGAGCAACTGCGCGCCCGGCAGGTTGAGCGGCGGGGTCGTGGACTTGAGCGACAACCGCCATAGGGGCTGCCCGGTAGTGAAGAACGAGTCAGAGTGTTCGCGGATGCCATGCCAGAAGTGTAGCGCCCACTCCGGGTCGGTGCGCTCGCCGCCGAGTTTGGTCGCCGCCGCATCGACTGCGGCCGCCGCGCCCGACAGGCGCACCACGAGATTGCCGCCGGCCCAGGCGGTGGCGCTGACCGGCAGCGGTTGACCCGCCCATTCGTTGCCGAGCGCGATCGCCTCCGCGGCCGTTTTCGCGAGACGCAGCGTGGTTTCCGCGGCCGGCAGCGGCAGCACCTTGAGCGAGACTTCGAGGATCGCTCCGAGCGTGCCGAGGGAGCCTGCCATCAGCCGCGACACATCGAAGCCGGCGACGTTTTTCATCACCTGACCGCCGAAGCGCAGATCGTTGCCGGTGCCGTCGAGCATCCGCACGCCGAGCACGAAATCGCGCGCCGCGCCGGTATAGGCCCGGCGCGGGCCGGACAATCCCGCCGCGATGCAGCCGCCCAGCGTAGCCACCTTATATTCCGGCGTAGCCGGCACGACGTTCCCCTCTCCCGCTTGCGGGAGAGGGGCTAGGGGTGAGGGCAGGGCACCGAAATGCGGCGGCTCGAACGCGAGCATCTGGCCCCTCCCGCGCAGCACAGTCTCGATCTCGGTCAGCGGCGTGCCGGCGCGCGCGGTGATCACGAGCTCGGTGGGTTCGTAGTCGACAATGCCGCGATAGGCGTTGATCGAAAAGCGCTCGCCGCGCGGCGGCCCGCCGTAAAAATCCTTGCTGCCGCCGCCGCGGATGCACAGCGGCATCTTGTTGGCAGCCGCAGCGCGTATCGTGTCGGTCAGTTGGTCGATGACGTCTTGCACTATCAGAATCTCGGGAGGTCGGGAAACTGCTCCTGCCCGGTATGTACATGCATGCGGCCGAACTCGGCGCAGCGCGCGAGCGTCGGCACCGCTTTGCCGGGGTTGAGCAGCGCGTGCTCGTCGAATGCGGTTTTCACGCCGTGGAAGGCCGCGAGTTCCGCCGGCCGGAACTGGAGGCACATATAGTTGATCTTCTCGACGCCGACACCGTGCTCGCCGGTGATGGTGCCGCCGACCTTGATCGAGAGTTCGAGGATCTCGCCGCCGAACGCTTCGGTGCGTTCGAGTTCACCGGTTTGGTTGGCGTCGTAGAGGATCAACGGGTGCAGATTGCCGTCGCCGGCGTGAAACACGTTGGCGCAGCGCAGCCCGTACTTCTTTTCCAGTGCGGCGATGGCGCGCAGCACCTCGCCGACGTGCTTGCGCGGAATCGTGCCGTCCATGCAGTAATAGTCGGGCGAGATGCGTCCGACCGCGGGAAACGCAGCCTTGCGTCCGGCCCAGAATCTGAGCCGTTCGGCTTCGTCGCGCGAAGCACGGGTCAGAATGGCGCCGCTTGATTCCATCACATCCTCAATGCGGCGGATTTCGTCGGCGACTTCTTCGCGCGTGCCGTCGGATTCGCACAGCAGAATGCCCGCGACGTCAGTCGGGTAGCCGGCGTGGACGAACTCCTCGACCGCGCGGGTTGCCGCCTGGTCCATCATTTCGAGCCCGGCCGGCACGATACCGGCGGCGATGATGTTGGCGACAGCGGCGGCCGCTTTTTCGATATCATCGAACGCCGCCATCACCACCTGCGCGCATTCCGGCATCGGCAGCAGCTTGACCGTGATGTCGGTGATCACCGCCAGCATGCCTTCGGAGCCGGTCAGGAGCGCAAGCAGGTCGTAGCCGGCGGCGTCGAGCCCGTCGCTGCCGATTTCGAGCAGCTCACCCTCGATCGTGAACGCGCGCAGCTTGAGGATGTTGTGCACCGTGAGCCCGTACTTGAGGCAATGCACGCCGCCGGAATTCTCGGCGACATTGCCGCCGATGGTGCAGGCGATCTGGCTCGACGGATCGGGCGCGTAGTAAAGCCGGTGCGGTGCGGCGGCCTCCGAAATCGCGAGGTTGCGCACACCAGTCTGCAGCCGTGCCGTGCGCGCGGCCGGGTCGATTTCGAGGATACGCATGAAGCGCGCGAGCGACAGCAGCACGCCGTTGCCGAGCGGCAGCGCGCCGCCCGAAAGCCCGGTGCCGGCACCGCGCGCGACCACCGGCACGCGCAGCGCGTGGCAGGTACTGAGGACGCGTTGGACCTGCGCTTCGGTTTCCGGCAGCGCGACCACCATCGGTATCTGGCGGTACGCGGAGAGTCCGTCGCACTCGTACGGCTGCGCGTCTTCGCGGACATGCAGCAGCGCGCGCTGCGGTAAAAACGCCGCCAGCGCACGCACCACTTCACGCTGACGTGCCGTGTCGATGGGGTGCTTGGTGACTGCGGTCATGCGGGCAGTGTACAATAATTCATGACCAGGACAGCTCAGACTTCCCGCCGCGGGCCGCTTGCCCGCTTTACCGTGATCGACCTCACCCGCGTGCGCTCGGGCCCGACCTGTGTGCGCCAGCTTGCCGACTGGGGCGCCGATGTCATCAAGATCGAAACTCCGGCGGGGCTGGATGTCAGCGATGGCTGGGGCGGCAACCGCCACGGCCCGGACTTTCAGAATTTGCATCGCAACAAACGCTGCATCACGCTCAACCTGAAAGACCCGGAAGGCATCGCCGTCTTCCGCAAGCTCGCCGACCGTGCCGACGTCGTGGTGGAAAATTTCCGCCCGGACGTGAAGTTCCGCCTCGGCATCGATTACGAGACGCTCAGGCAAACCAATCCACGGCTGGTATACGGGAGCATTTCCGGGTTCGGCGAGGACGGACCGTATGCCAAGCGCCCGGGTTTCGATCAGATCGCGCAGGGCATGGGCGGGTTGATGGCGATCACCGGCATTCCGGGCCAGGGGCCGGTGCGCGCGGGCATCGCGGTATCCGATTCGAGTGCCGGCAACTACTGCGCGATGGGAATCCTGACCGCGCTGCTCGAACGCGAGGTCTCAGGCGAAGGGCAGTGGGTGCAGGTATCGCTGCTGCAGGCGATGATCGCGATGCTCGACTTCCAGGCCGCGCGCTGGCTCGTCGCAAAGGAAGTGCCGCCGCAGGCAGGCAACGATCACCCCACCGGGATTCCGACCGGCGTGTTTCCGACCGCTGACGGCTACATCAACATCGCGGCCAGCGCGCAGAATATGTGGGAGCGACTGTGCCAGGCCCTGGGCGCGGAGGAGTTGCTTGCCAGGGCCGAATATGCGACCCCACCGCTGCGCTCCAAAAACCGCGCCGCATGCAACCAGGACATTGCGGAGTTCACGCGCCGCAAGTCGAGCCGCGAGTGGCTCGCTGCGTTCGAGCGCGCGAGCGTTGCCAGCGGCCCGATCTACAAGATGAACGAAGTGTTCGCCGATCCGCAGGTCGAGCACCTCGGCATGGCGGTGCCGGTCAGGCATCCCGTGCTCGGTGACATCGAGTTGGTTGGCCAGCCGTTCAGGCTTTCGCGCACGCCGAGCGAAATCCGCAACGCGGCACCCGAGCGCGGCGAGCATACCGACGAAGTCCTGCACGGGCTGGGTTACAGCGATGCGCAGATCGCGGATCTGCGGCGCCGCACCGCGATCTGAAGACTACCGTGGCATATTGAAACGCTTGCTGCCTGCGGGGCACTGAGAGGGGAAGATATGCGGTCAGGGATGTTCGTTTTCACGGCGATCGAGCGCATCGTCTACGGCCAGCCAGCCGCTCAGGCGTTGCGCGCTGAGGCCGAGCGGCTGCAGGCAAAGCGCATCTTCCTCATTGTCAGCGGCACGATGAATCGCACGACCGATGAGGTCGCGAAGGTCCGGGAAGCGCTCGGCAGCCGCTGCGCCGGCTGCTACGACCGGATGCCCTCACATACGCCGCGCGACGCGGTGTTGGAGGCCGCGCATGCGGCAAGAGCGGTGGACGCGGACTTGATTGTCACGTTCGGCGGCGGGTCCGTGACTGATGCCGGGAAGATCGTGCAAATCTGCCTGCGGCACGGCATTACCGATTTCGACGGTCTCGACGCGTTCCATGTAGTCGTCAATCCGGACGGCACGCGCACCGTCCCGAACTTTGACGGTCCAACGGTGCGGCAAATCGCCATCCCCACCACGCTTTCGGGCGGCGAATTCCAGGCTCAGGGCGGGTGCACGGATAACCGGAGCAAAGTGAAGCACAGCTATCGTCACGCTTTGCTGGTGCCGCGCGTTACGATCCTGGATCCTGTTCCGACGATGCATACGCCGCTTTGGGTCTGGCTGTCGACCGGAGTCCGTGCGGTCGATCATGCGACCGAGGCGGTTTGCTCCCAATTTTCCAATCCGGCAAGCGACGCGAGTTTCCTGCACGCGCTCAGGCTGCTCAGTCGGGGACTGCCGCGAATCAAGCGGCATCCGGACGACCTCGAGGCGCGCCTCGATTGCCAGCTCGCCGTCTGGCTCGCGGTGACGGGAAGGCAGGGCGGCATCCAGATGGGGGCAAGTCATGCGATCGGACATGTCCTTGGAGGGACCTGCGAAGTGCCTCACGGGATAACCTCGTGCATCATGCTGCCGCCGGTGCTGCGCTACAACCGTCCGGCGAACTTCGAACGTCAGCGGTTGGTTGCCGAGGCCATGGGCCATCCCGGCGAAGAGGCTGCCGATGTTATCGCGGCATTCGTCGCCGATCTCGGGCTGCCCGGCCGGCTTGCCGACGTCGGCGTTAAGCGCGAACAGTTTGCCACGATCGCTGCCCACGCGATGCACGAGAGCTGGCTGCACACGAATCCGCGCAAGATCACCGGTCCCGAACAGGTGCTGGAGATTCTCGATGCGGCAGCTTAATGTCCCCATCCGGGATGGTCGAAATCCCTCGCCTTGCAGGCGAGGGTTGTTCAGTCTCAAAAGGAGGACAGAGATGAAAGGCGAGAGGCAAGAGAGGAGGACGCGGTACGGCTGTGCTGCAGCGCTGGCATTGCTGCTTTGCGCCGGGCTTGCCGGCGCTGCGAGGGCGCAAACCTATCCGACCAAGCCGATCCGTTTTATCGTCGGTTTCGGTCCGGGCGGTGGGACCGACAGGATTTCGCGTATGCTGAGCCGGAAACTGTCGGACAGCATGGGCCAGCAGGTGATCGTGGATAACCGCCCCGGCGGCGGCGGATCGATCGCCGCAGTCATTGCCGCGAAAGCGTCGCCCGACGGCTATACGCTGTTCGCCGGCACCATCAGCACGCTGGCGACCAACGTCAGCATGTATTCGAAGCTGCCGTACGATCCGGTGCGCGATTTCGCGCCGGTCACGCTGACCCAGATGACCCCCTATTTGCTCTTGGTGAACCCGTCAACGCCCGTTGCGACGCTCAAGGAATTCATCGCGCTGGCTAAAGCCACGCCCGGCAGACTCAATTGTGCGTCGACCGGCAGCGGCGGCGGCAACCATCTCGCCCAGGAGATGTTCAAGTTCATGGCCGGGATCGACATCGTGCACGTGCCGTACAAGAGTGGCGGGGAGCAGCTCACCGCGCTGCTCTCCGGGGAAGTACAGGCGAGCTTCAACTTGGTTCCAACAGCGTTGCCGCAGGTGCGAGCGGGCAGGCTCAAGGCGCTGGCGATTACGAGCGCGCAGCGCCTGGCGGTTGTGCGCGAGGTGCCGACCATCGCGGAGGCCGGCGTGCCGGGCTACGAGGCAACGTCGTGGCAGGGCGTGGTGGTGCCCGCCGCAACGCCGCGCGCGATCGTCGACCGGCTGCAAGGCGCAATCGCAAAGGCGCTGCAAGCACCGGACGTGACGAAGCAGCTTGCTGCCGAAGGCTCCACGCCGGGCGGCATCACGCCGGAGGAGTTTGCGGCTCATATCAAGAGCGAGATCGCGAAGTGGGCGAAGGTGGTAAAGGCGTCCGGAGCCAAGGCGGATTGATTGCCTCAACGCAGAGCGCGCTTGACTTGGCGCGCCGGGGAACTGCATGATCTGCCGCAACGTCCGTTGCGAAGCGCACGGGCGTTTTCCCGTTTCTTGATGAAGCGCGTGAATCTCCACGCGAACCGAGATGGATTTCACTGTTACTCCCGAGCAGGAAGCGATTCGCACCGCGGTCGCCAAGGTGTGCGCCGCATTCGATCTTGAATACTGGTTGAAGAAGGACCGCGCGGGGAGCTTCCCGCACGAACTTCATGCCGCCCTCGCGCGCGACGGCTGGCTGGGTATCGCAATGCCGGCGCGGTACGGCGGCGCCGGGCTCGGTATCGTCGAGGCGGCGATCATGATGCAGACCATCGCCGCATCCGGCGCCGGATTGTCGGGCGCC
>Ga0326597_10009117_pt1 | contig 13335 bp, 6 predicted proteins | sample RVTome_12_FD_203789 | JGI IMG/M metagenome (GOLD analysis project Ga0326597, IMG submission 203789) | Soil microbial communities from uranium-contaminated site in the Upper Colorado River Basin, Wyoming, United States - RVT100D185 | ecosystem: Environmental > Terrestrial > Soil > Contaminated >... | reverse complement strand
GAGGTCCGCTACCTGCGCGGGGCAGTGGCGGAAACGAGGGCGCCGCTCGGGGAGAGCGCGGCCTGGAAGCGCGTCCTCGCCATGGTCGAGGCGGCCGCCGCCACCGACTCGCCGGTGCTGCTCCGAGGCGAGTCGGGCACGGGCAAGGAGCTGCTCGCGCGACGGCTCCACCACCTGAGCCCCCGGTCCGCGAGCCCCTACATCCTCGTGAGCTGCGCGGCGGTGCCCGTCGACCTGTGGGAAGCCGAGTTCTTCGGCCACCGGAAGGGCGCCTTCACGGGCGCGGCCTCCGAGCGCGACGGGCTCTTCGTCCTTGCCGACCGTGGCACCCTCTTCCTCGACGAGGTGGGAGCCGCGCCCCTCGCGGCCCAGGCCAAGCTCCTGCGCGCGCTCCAGGACGGCGAGTTCAGCCGCCTGGGGGACGAGCAGCCCACCCGGGTGGACGTGCGGGTGGTGGCCGCCACCAACGCGGACCTGCAGGTGGAGATCAAGCAGGGCCGCTTCCGCCCCGACCTCTTCTATCGCCTGAACGTGCTGCAGATCGAGGTCCCACCACTGCGCGAGCGGCCGGAGGACATCCCCCTGCTCGCGGCCGCGTTCGCGACCGAGCTTTCCGCCCGGCTCGGGCTTCCGGCCCCTGAGCTGTCGGCCGAGACGATCGAGCGCCTCTCCAGCTACTCCTGGCCCGGCAACGTGCGCGAGCTGCGCAGCGTCGTGGAGCGGGCTCTCGTTCTGCACCCCGGCCGTGGCCTCGACGCCCTCGACCTGGGCCTCGAGGCGGGCGCGTCGGCCCCCGCGCCCGTGGAGGCGGGTGTCGCCCCGGGGGACCTGAACCTTCGGGACACGCTGAACCGGCACGAGAAGGAGCTCGTGAAGGAGGCGCTGCGGCGCTCGGGAGGGGTTCGCCGCGAGGCCGCGCGCCTGCTCGGAATCGACCCCCGCAACCTCGGCTACTACTTCCGTAAGCACGGCCTCGATCCGGAAGCGGGAGGCTAACGGCGTGCCCGTCTCGGCGTCCCGGCTGGAACGCGTGCACGGCCGCGTGGGGACCCTCTTCCCGGACCCCGGGCGGTACCGCGAGGGATACGCATTGCCGGCCGACGCGGTCCGGTTCTTCCACGAGAACGGCTACCTCCGGGGCGGACGGGTCCTCGGCGACGAGCAGATCGCGGCTCTTCGCGAGGGCCTGGAGGACATCCGCAGCGGCCGCAACCCTCGCATCGGCGAGCTCTACGAGATCGACGAGGACTATAGGCGCTCTCCCGAGGCCAACGTCTTCCACTGCCTTGGCGCCTGGCTGATCGACGAGGGCTTCCATGACCTCCTCTGGCATCCCGCGATCACGGTCAAGGCCGCGCAGCTCCTCGGCGTCAGCCGTCCGCGCTTCTGGCACGACCAGGTCTTCTACAAGCCGGCGCGCCATCCCGGAGTCGTGACCTGGCACCAGGACTACTCGTACTGGACGCGCTCATACCCAGCGGGGCACGTGACCTGTTGGGTGGGACTCGACGACGCGACCCTCGAGAACGGCTGCGTGCACTACGTTCCCGGCAGCCACCGCTGGGGGCTGCTCCCGAGGATCTCGCTCACCAAGGACATGGACGCGGTGCGAGGGTATCTCGAGCCCGAGCAGGCGGCGGCCTTTCGTCCCGAGCCGATGGTGCTGAAGGCCGGCGAGTGCCTGTTCCACCACTCGCACACCGTACACGGGTCCTACGGCAACCGCTCCGACGGGCCGCGGCGGGGCGTGGTGGTGAACTTCATGAAGCCCGACACGCGGTGCGGCGACGGAGACGCTCCGCTGCTCGCCGGGGTGCCCCCGATCCCGAAAGGTGCCGTGATCGAGGGTGACTACTTCCCGATGCTCTGAGGGTCGCCCTCGCAGACACGGCCGGCTATGATCCGCCGAATCCAGGAGGCTTGCCGATGTCTGCGCTCCGCCCGCTCCTTTCCCGCTCGCTGCTCGTCCTGGCGCTTCCGCTCCTGGTGGGCGCGGACGGCCGTCCTCCCTACCGCGACGCGTCGCTCCCCGTCGAGGCGCGCGTCCGAGACCTCCTGGGGAGGATGACCCTCGAGGAAAAGGTGGCGCAGCTCGGTGGCGTCTGGGGCCAGAAGGCCCAGTTCCAGGATGAGAAGGGCCTCTTCGACCCGATCAAGGCGAAGAAGGTCCTACCCAACGGCATCGGACAGGTCTCGCGGCCGAGCGAGGTGCGGACGTCGGGCGGGCCCTGGCGCACCCCGCAGGAGGCCGTCGTCTACGTGAACGCGGTCCAGAAGCTCCTGATCGAAGAGACGCGCCTCGGCATCCCGGCGATGTTCCACGAGGAGGCGGTGCATGGCTTCGCGGCCCCCGGGGGCACCCACTTTCCGGTGCCGATCGCCCTCGCCGCCACCTGGGACGTCGATCTCCTGGAGCGCGTGATGACCGTCGCGGCGCGAGAGGCCCGCGCGCGCGGAGTACAGCAGGTGCTGGCGCCGGTCCTCGACCTCGCCCGGGACCCGCGGTGGGGCCGCACGGAGGAAACCTACGGCGAGGATCCTTACCTCACGACTCGCCTGGGCGTGGCCGCGATCCGCGGCTACCAGGGGCCGCTCCTCCCCCTGGGGCCGGGGCGCGTCCTCGCCACCGCCAAGCACTTCGCGGGACACGGCCCCCACGAGGGCGGGATCAACACCGCCCCCGTCTTTCTGGGTGAGCGCATCCTGCGCGAGGAGTACCTGCGGCCGTTCGAGGCCGCGGTGAAGGAGGCGGGGGTGGCGGCGGTGATGCCCTCCTACAACGAGATCGACGGCGTGCCCTCGCACAAGAGCCGCTTCCTCCTCGAGCAGGTGCTGCGGCGCGAGTGGGGGTTCGACGGGCTCGTGGCCGCGGACTACTACGCGGTGCCGCAGCTCCAGGAGCGGCACGCCGTGGCGAAGGACGGGGCCGACGCCGCGCGGCAGGCGCTCCTCGCGGGGGTCGACATCGAGCTGCCCGACGCCCCCAGCTTCGCCACGCTCGTGAAGCAGGTCCGCGACGGGATCGTAGACGAGGCCGCGGTCGACCGCGCCGCGGCGCGGGTGCTGCGCGCGAAGTTCCTCTCCGGCGTCTTCGAGCAGCCCTACGCGGACGTCGAGGAAGCGGTCCGCGTCACGAACGCTGCCGGGCACCGGGCGCTGGCCCTGGAGGCGGCGCGCAAGGCCATCATCCTGCTGAAGAACGAAAAAGGAGCGCTCCCCCTCGACCGCGCGCGGCTCAAGACGCTCGCCGTCATCGGCCCCAACGCGAAGGGGGTGCACCTCGGCGGCTACAGCGTGGATCCCGGTCGCGGTGTCGACGTGCTCACGGGGATCCAGGAGGCGGCGGGGGCCGGCGTGCGCGTGGTCCACGCCGAGGGAACACGGATCACGGAGCACGAGGCGAACTTCGCCACCTGGTACAAGGACGAGGTGGTGGCAGGAGATCCGACGAAGAATCGGCAACGCATCGCCGAGGCCGCGAAGGTCGCGCGGCGCGCGGACGTGATCGTGCTCGTGCTGGGGGGGAACGAGTCCACGTCGCGTGAGGCCTGGGGCGACACCCACCTCGGCGACGCCTCCACCCTGGACCTCCTCGGCCAGCAGGACGAGCTGGTGGAGGCGGTGGCGCAGGCGGGCAAGCCCATGGTGGCGGTGCTCCTGAACGGCCGGCCCCACTCGATCACGAAGCTCGCGGCACGGGTGCCCGCGATCCTGGAGTGCTTCTACCTCGGCCAGGAGGGAGGCACGGCGGTGGGGGAGGTGCTGTTCGGCGCCGTCAACCCCAGCGGCAAGCTGCCCATCAGCATTCCCCGCGACGTAGGCCAGCTCCCCGTGCATCACGGGCGCAAGCCGACCTCCTACCGGAACTACCTCTTCGCCTCCCGCGAGCCGCTCTACCCGTTCGGCCACGGGCTGAGCTATACGACCTTCTCGGTTACCGACGTCAAGGTCGAGCCGGCGGTCATTGCTCCTGCCGGGCGCGCGCGTGTGACCGCCCGCGTGGCGAACACCGGATCGCGAGCGGGAGATACCGTGGTGCAGCTCTACCTGCGCGATGCCGTGAGCTCGGTGACGCGACCGGTCCGGGAGCTGGCGGGCTTCTCGCGGGTTGCTCTCGCTGCCGGCGAGGCGAAGAGCGTGGCATTGGAGGTGGGACCGGAAGCGCTCGCCGTCCTCGACGAGGATCTCCGGCGAGTCGTCGAGCCAGGCACGTTCGAGATCCTCGTTGGGACCGGTCCCTCCGACATGTCGAAAGTCATACTCGACGTTAGGTCCTAGGTAGGGGTCGAATCCGTCGCGTGCTACAAGATGTTGGAGTAGCGGGCACGGCCGACCGTCTGTTCGGTTGGTTGCGGTCGGAGAGTCAGCGACTTACGGCCATCCAAGGGATCGTAGGGATTATTCGGCTCCTGAACGAGTGAGGATGTCCGTAAATGATTGAATCCATGAAATTTTCCGTTGACAGGTCTTTGCACCCACTTAATAATTGCGCGCAAGTTTTCCAAGTAGGGGTTCCTCAGAAGCAGGGAGCTCCACAAGTTCACGAGGAGCAATAGGAAAATATGACCAGCATCCCCCTCAAGCGGTGGACGAAGTCGTCTCTCGTCAGTCTCGTCGCCCTTGCGGTGCTGCTCGCCTGGCCGTCGCCGAGCCACGCGCAGCGGTTCACCGGCGAGCTGAGCGGCACCGTCGTGGACGAGTCCGGGGCCGTGATCCCGGGCGCCGACGTCAATGTGAAGAACGAGTCGTCGGGAGACACCCGGCGCACGGTCACCAACTCGGGCGGGTTCTTCGCCTTTTCCGCGCTGCCCGCGGCCACCTACACGCTGACCGTCAACCTCCAGGGCTTCAAGACCCACGAGATCACAGGCATCGCCCTGCGCGGCGGCGACTCGCGCGCGGTCCGGTCCATCAAGCTCGAGGTCAGCACCCTGGCCGAGACGGTCACGGTCGAGGCCGAGGCCGCCCTCACCCCCCTGAACTCGGGTGAGAAGAGCGCGACCCTCGTCTCCGAGCAGATCGAGAACATCCCGATCGTGTCGTCGAGCGCGGCCGAGCTGCTCCGCATCCTGCCCGGCATGACCCCGGTCACGAGCGGGGTCACCAATCGCCCCGGGTTCACCGGCGAGGTCATCGGCATCAACGGCAACGGCGAGTACCAGGGCGGCGGCGGCAACAACCAGAGCGCGATCGGCAACTTCTCCGCCAACGGTACCCGCACTCAGTCTCTCGACATCACGCTCGACGGCACCCCCGGCGCCGACCCCGGCTGCAACTGCGCCACCTCGGTCAACCCCAACACCGAGTTCATCCAGGAGTTCAAGGTCCTGCAGTCGAACTTCGGGGCCGAGCACGCCAAGGGCCCGAACGCGATGTCGGTCATCACCAAGCAGGGCGGCCGCGAGTTCCACGGATCCGTGTTCGCGAGTGTCCGCGACTACCACCTGAACTCGAACGAATGGTTCGCGAACAAGGTGGGGCGCGACCGCATCCAAAACAAGTTCTTCTATCCCGGGGGCACGCTCTCCGGCCCGATCAAGCAGGACAAGATCTTCTTCTTCGTGGGCTACGAGTACTACCGGCAGAGCCTCGACACCGGGTTCATCAAGTCCTGGGTGCCGACCCAGGCTATGCGCAACGGCGACTTCCGTAACGCCGCCAGCGTGGGCACGGGCGGCTTCGTCAACACTCCGCCCAGCGGCTTCCCCGGCGGCGTCATCCCCCCTGGCCAGATCGACCGGGGCGGACAGGTGCTCCTGAACCAGTTCCCGCTCCCGAACGCGGACCCGGCGACGACCGGTGGCTACAACTACGTCGACAACCTCCTCGTGGACCAGCCCAACCACCAGTTCCTGGCCCGTGTGGACTTCAACATCTCCGACAGCACCAAGGTCTTCGTGCGTTATAACCTCCAGCGCGAAACCCAGCCCTGGGCCATCGGCCTGTGGTGGCGCAATGGCGAGCGCCAGGTGCCGTATCCCTCGACGCTCTCCGCCCCGAACCAGTCCGACTCCGGGACCCTGAGCCTCACCCACGTGTTCGACCCGACCCTGACCAGCGAAACGATCTTTGGCGTCACCTACATCGACTTTCCGAACCAGATCGACGACCGCAGCAAGGTTTCCCGCGCGGGTCTCGGCTATCCCTACCAGGGGGTCTTCGGCGAGAGCAACGACCAGATCCCGTCGGTGGACGCCGGGGGCTGGGGCGCCAACGGGCCCATCTTCTACAACCCCGGCGGGTTCGATCCGATCCTGTTCGCGACGAAGTGGCAGTTCAACTTCGCGGAGAACCTGACCAAGGTCTGGGGCACCCACACCGCCAAGTTCGGGTTCTACTTCGAGCGGATCACCAACAACCAGCCGGGCAACGGGGACAGCAACGGCTTCCTCGAGCTCAACACCTGGGCGGGGGGATCTACAGGGAACACCTTCGCCGATCTGCTCCTGGGCCGGACGAACTATTACCAGGAGACGACGAAGAACCCACTCCACAACATCGCGTGGAACCGCTGGGAGTTGTGGGCTCAGGACACCTGGAAGATGAAGCCCAACCTCACCATCAACTACGGGGCGCGCCTCTCCAAGTTCGACCCTTGGACCGACCGCGAAGGCAACGGCATCGCCGCCTTCGACCTGGCGCGCTACAGCCCGACCGCGCCGTCGAGCGACTTCCCGGGAGTGGTCTGGAACGCGCGTGACGGCAGCGTACCCATGGCGGGCGTGGAGGTGGGTCTCTTGTTCCAGCCTCGCGTCGGCTTCGCCTGGGACGTCAAGGGTTCGGGCGAAACCGTGGTCCGCGGCGGCGTGGGCCTGTACTTCTCCCACGACGCGCAGCAGCCCTACGACAACCTGATCAACATCGGCGCCGGCGCCCGCAGCTACAGCAGCGGCGACATCTCCTCGTTCCCGATCAGCTCGCTCGAAGGCATCGGCAGCACCAACGTCCAGTTCGGCGGCGCCGCCATCGACATCAACGACGACAAGCAGCCGAAGACCTACTCCTGGAGCCTGACCCTCAACCAGAAGCTGCCGTGGTCGATGAACGCCGAAGTGGGCTACGTCGGAAACAGCAGCAAGGACCTGATCAACTTCAACATCGCGAACTACAACTCGATTCGCGCCGACGGCACCCGCCCCCTGCCGCAGTACGGCAACCTGAACGTCTTCCGCCACAGCGCGTACCAGAACTACCACGGACTCCAGACGCTGATCGCGCGTCAGCGAGGCGACTTCAACTTCACGCTCGCCTACACCTTCTCCAAGGCGCTCGGCATCCGCGTGGACGGCCAGGACCAGAACCAGAACTCCGAGTACGTGCTCACGCCCTACCGGGACTTCAACTACGGCATCCTCAACTACGACCGGACCCACGTGGCCACGCTCGCCTACTCGTGGCTCATCCCCGGTCCCAAGTCGGGCGGTGCCAAGGAGGCGTTCCTCGGCGGCTGGCAGCTCGCGGGCATCACGAGCTACGTGAGCGGGACGCCGCTTCCGCGCACCAACAGCGTCAACTTCAACATGCAGGGCACGCTGGCCGACGGCCGGACGATCGGCAATGCCCTCATCACGGGATCCGACCAGATCACCGCCCAGCCCGTCATCACCTGCGATCCCAACGAGAACGTGCCGAGCGGGTACCTGTTCAACAACGCCTGCTTCGGCGCGCCGGCCCCCGGAGCCAACGGGAACATGGTCATGCCCTACCTGAAGGGGCAGGCGTACTGGAACCTGGACATGTCGCTCTTCAAGAGCTTCAACCTGGGCGGCGACAAGAAGCTCCAGCTCCGAGTCTCGGCCTACAACGTGCTCAACCACCCGATCTCCTACCCGGACCCGGGCAACAACCTGACCTTGCGCTACACGAACGGTGCTCTCGCCAACCCCGATCAGTTCGGCCGGTTGCCCGAGGACAACAAGTTCGGCCGCCGCATCGTCCAGCTCGGCCTCCGGTTCACCTTCTAGTCAGGAGTCGGCCAAGGGCGGGCGCTGCCACTCGGCAGCGCCCGCTTCTGTTTCTTGCGGGGGAGACGGGTCTCGGCGTCTGGTAGACTCTTCGAAGTGACGGCCAAGGCCCAAAGCGTCCTTCGCGAGGCCCTGCGGCTGCCCCCGCGAGTTCGTGCGGACATTGCTTCGACACTGCTCCACAGCCTCGACGAGGTGGAGGATGAAGGCGTAGAAGAAGCGTGGGCCCAGGAGGTCGAGCGTCGGCTGGCCGACGTCGAGTCGGGCAGAGTGAAGCTGGTCTCTTAGGAGGCGCCCTTTCTATTGGCGCAAGCGGTCGTTCTAGAGAACATGGGGGTCCTGGCGCTCGGTCCGGTGGTGCATCTGCTGCTCGTTGTGGGCCTGGCGGCGGGCGGTGGACTACAGGCCGGGACGACGGGGGTTGGCGCAGCCGACAATCTGCAGTGGTTGTTCGCCGAGGCGGTGAGGCTGCACCAGGCACGCGACTGGGACGGAGCCGCCAAAGCCTATGGCGCGTTCCTGGAGCGCCAGCCGCGGAGCGTCGAAGCCCGCTCCAACCTGGGCGCGGTACTCGCGGCGCAGGGCCGGTACGAAGAAGCCATCGCGGAGTACCTCCAAGCCCTCTCGGTGGACGCCTCGAAGACCGCCGTCCGCTTCAACCTGGCGGTCTCCCTCTTGAAGGCGGGACGACCCGCGGCGGCCGCTCCGGAGCTGGAGCGCGTCGTGAGGGAGAAGCCGGACCACCGCAGCGCCGTGGTCCTCCTGGCGGAATGTCGCGCGCGCCTCGGTGAGTACGGCTCGACGGCGGCGCTTCTGGCTCCGCTCTACGAGAAAAACCCCGACGACCGGGCCGTGACCTACCTCCTCGGCCTCGCCCTCGTGCAGGACAAGCAGGTCGAAAAAGGCCAGCGCCTGCTCGATCGGATCCTCCGGGACGGCGAGTCGGCGGAGACCCGGCTGCTGCTCGGCGTGGTCAAGCTCCAGGCGGGCGAGTATCCCGAGGCTCGCGACGACCTGCGCCGGGCCGCCGAGCTCAACCCGAAGCTCGCCCTCGTCCACGTCTCCCTGGGCCGGGCCCTCATGAATACGGGCGACGTCGTCGCGGCCTCAGAGGCCTTCGAGCGGGAGCTCGCCATCAACCCGAACGAGTTCGACTCCAACCTCCTGCTCGGCGTTCTCCTGAAGCAGGACCAGAGGCTTCCGGAGGCGATGGAGCGGTTCTCGAAGGCGGCGGCCATCCGGCCGGGCGACGCCGCGGCGCAGTACCAGATCGGGGCCCTCGAGCTCCAGCTCGGGCGCACGGCCGAGGCGCAGGCGATCCTCGAGCGCGTGGTGGCGACCGCGCCGGACTTCACCGAGGCCCACGTCTCGCTGGCCACGGCGTACTACCGCCTCAAGCGGAAAGAGGACGGCGACCGGCACCGCGCCCTGGCCCGCGAGCTGACGGCGAAGCAGCAGGCGAAGGAGCCGGGGGTCCAGGCGGGCGGGGATGCCTACCGTGGCGAACCAGTACCGGTGCCGTCCGAGGCGAAGAAGGACGCTCCCAAGCCACCGGAGAAGGACGAAGGCACGGCCACGCGGCCGCCGGGGGCCGAGGCGGGACAGGAATGAGGGGAAGCGTGGTGAGGTACGGACGCGCGGCGAGACGCTCGCCCGCCACGGCGCGAGAGCTGATGGCCGTGGTCGGCCTCACGTCTCTCATGCTCCTTGAGCCCGGTTCGGCGCGCGCGCAAACGGCGACTCCAACTCCTCCGCCTCGGGTAGCCGCTACGCCGAAGCCCGGTCCGACTTTCGAGGAGGTGTCGCGAAAGGCCGCGGAGGCTCGCGAAGGGGGCAAGGTGCCGGAGGCCATACGGCTCTACCAGAAGGCCGTGCGCATGCGTCCGAAGTGGGACGAAGGCTGGTGGTACCTGGCGACGCTCCAATACGAAGGAGACCGGTTCGCCGAAGCCCGTGAGTCGTTCCGGCGCTTTCTCGCCCTGAAGCCGGACGCAGGACCCGCCTGGGCGCTGCGGGGACTTTGCGACTACCGGGTGGGCGATTTCGCTGCGGCCCTCGAGCACCTGAACAAGGGCATAACCCTGGGCGCGGGCGGCCCCGAGATCCTACGGGTCGTGCGCTACCATCAGGCCCTGCTCTTCGTGCGCGCGCGTCAGTTTGAGCTGGCCGTGCTTCCCCTCACCCTGCTTGCGCGCTCCGAGCCGGAGAGCCTTGGCCTCATCGAGCCCATCGGCCTCATGCTGCTGCGCAAGCCCCTCTTCCCGAGCGATATTCCGGAGTCCCAGCGTGCGCTCGTCCGCCAGACCGGCCGCGCGGGATACCTCCACCTGGCCCGTAAGGGCGCCGAGGCCGCCACGGCCTTCGCGGAGCTGGTGGCCGCCCATCCGAAGGAGCCCTGGGTGCACTACGTCCACGGCGTGTTCCTGATGAGCAGCGACGCGGAGAAGGGCCTCGCGGAGCTGAGGCGGGAGGCGGAGCTCCAGCCGCAGGCGGTCTATCCCCACCTCGAGATCGCCTTCGAGCTGCTGCGTCGGGGCGACAACGCTGGCGCGCGCGCATCGGCGGAGATGGCGGTGAAGCTGGCCCCGGGCCTCTTCGCAGCCCGCAACGCCCTCGGCCGTGCTCTCGTGGAGCTCGGCGAGATCGAGCCCGGGATCGCGGAGCTCGAGGAGGCCGCTCGCCTGGCACCCGACAGCCCCGAGATGCACTTCTCACTGGCTCGCGCGTATCAGAAGGCCGGGCGCACGGCGGAGGCGGAGAAGGCCCGCGCCACTTTCACGGAGCTCGACCGCAAGCGGCGGGCGGAGCGGGGAGAGGGAGGCGCTTCGGGCAGCGAGGGACCGGGACCGAAATGAGGCCCGCCGTGGGCCTCATGATCGTCGGTCTGGGGGCGTTGGGCATGGTCCATGGGGATGGGCCGGAGACGGTGGGAACGGCGTCACCCAAGCCGGTCTATGCCGACGTGACGCAATCGGCAGGTCTCTCCTGGGCGATCGAGCGCTTTGCCGACGGAGGCATGAACCTCGTGGAGACCATGGGCGGCGGCGGGGGCTTCGTGGACTACGACCAGGACGGCCGTCTGGACGTCTTCTTCGTCTCCTATACCCTCACGCCCCAGGCCGACGGACGGGTTCCCACCGACGCACTCTTCCGGAACAACGGCGACGGAAGCTTCACCGACGTCACGGCCCGGGCCAACCTGGCGCGGCCCATGCGGGGCATGGGGCTCGCGGTCGGAGACTACGACAATGACGGGTGGCCAGACCTCTACGTGTCCGGCTTCCGCGAGCACCGGCTGTATCGCAACCACGGCGACGGGACGTTCGCCGACGTGACAGCGGCGGCCGGCCTGGGAGGCTCGAGTTGGGGCACGAGCGCGGCCTTCTTCGACCCCGACGGGGACGGCGACCTCGACCTGTTCGTCGGCCACTATCTCGACGTCGATCCCGAGGGAGCGCTGCCCTGCCAGATGGTCGCGGGGCGGCCATTTTGTGACATCGCGCGCTTCCGAGGGTCGCCGAGCGTGCTGTACCGCAACGAGGGGGGTGGTCGTTTCACCGACGTGAGCGCGGCCGCGGGGCTCGCCCGGTTGGAGGGCAAGGCCCTGGGGGTCCTGGCCGCGGATCTCGACGGCGACGGGCACAGCGACTTGTTCGTGGCCAACGACACCAACCCGAACTTCCTGTTGAAGAACCGAGGCGACGGGACCTTCGTGGAGAGAGGCCTCGAGGCGGACGTGGCCTTCGACCAGGCCGGGCGCTCGCGAGGGGCCATGGGGGTGGACGCCCACGACCACGACGGCGACGGCCGGCTCGACCTCTTCGTCACCAACTTCACCCACCAGGGCAGCTCGTTCTTCGTCGCCGAGAGGGACGGCCGCTACCGCGACGCGGCGCGGGAGGCCGGGCTCTCCGAGGCCAGCCTGCCCATGAGCGGCTTCGGGGCGCGCTTCCTCGACGAAGACAACGATGGCCTGGTGGACCTGGCGGTCGTCAACGGGCACCCCTTCGAACCGGTGGCGGCCGTGTGGCCCGGAATCGCCTACGCGGAGCCGGTCTTCCTGTACGAGAATACCGGCCGTGGCTTCCGGGAGGCTGCTCGGGAGCGCGGACCGGACCTCGCGCGACCCATGGTGGGACGTGGGCTCGCGACCGGGGATTTCGACGACGACGGTGACCCGGACCTCCTGCTCCTGGGGGTGGGTGAGCGGCCGCGCCTCCTGCGCAACGACGGCGGCAATCGTCAGCGCTGGCTGGGCGTGCGCCTGGTCGGCGCCCGCTCCAACCGGGATGGGGTCGGCGCGCGCGTCGCCGTCACCGCGGGCGGACGATCGGCGACGAAGGTGCGGGCCGGCGGCACGAGCTATGCTTCGGCTTCCGACCCGCGGCTGCTCTTCGGGCTGGGCGAGGCCGTGGGTCCGGCACGGGTCGAGGTGAGCTGGCCGAGCGGCCTGGTCGACGTCGTGATCGCGGTCGTGGGGAGCCGCTACATCACGGTTCGCGAGGGTCTGGGGACGGCGGCCGCCCCCGTGGGGGACGCGAAGCGATGAAGACTCGAGGCGTCGCCCTTCTTCTCAGTACACTGGGACTCGCCGCGCTCGGCCTCGTGCTTCCTCGGCTGGCCGTCGGCCAGCAGCCGGTCGACCCGCGGCCGGCGGAGGCGGCCGTGCCGGTCTTCCGGGCCGGCGCCGACGTGGTCACCCTCGACGTCGTGGTGCGCGACAAGAAGGGCAGGACCGTGCGGGACCTCCGGCCGGATGAGGTGCAGATCTTCGAGGACGGCGTGCCCCAGCAGATCGTGTCCTTCCGCCTGGAGGCGGCGGGGACGGAGGAGGACCTGCCGTCGTCCACGGCCGCGCAGGTGGATCGGGCGCTCGGCTCCCTCGGGGCGGCCACCGTACCGCGGCACTACAACCTCGTGACCCTGGTCTTCGACCAGCTCGGCGTGGACGGGCGGCTCATCGCGCGCAAAGCCGCGCAGGAGCTGCTGGGCCTCGCCGACCGCCCCGATCTCGTGATCTCCGTCTTCCAGGTGAAGGAGAGCCTGCGGCTGGTGCAGCAGTTCACCGGGGATCGTGAGGTCTTGCGCGCGGGCGTCCTCGAGGCCACGGGTCAGACCGCGACCCAGTACACGCGCGCGACCGAGCAGCTCGAAGAGACCTCGCGCCAGGCCGCCGAGTCACTGGCGCGCTTCGAGTCGGCAGCGGCGGGAGGAACGGCCGCGGCCGGCATCCTGGCCCAGCTGGGGCAGGCGGCCGACGTGGACCGCATGGCGGTCGACGCCCTGCGTCTGACCGACAGCCTCCAGCGCGAGCAGCAGGGGCACTCCTCCCTGTTCGCGATCCTGGCCCTGGCGAAGCAACAGCAGCGTC